>Ga0111538_10000168_pt1 | contig 76824 bp, 77 predicted proteins | sample SoiMethybrSBSTD1_FD_79669 | JGI IMG/M metagenome (GOLD analysis project Ga0111538, IMG submission 79669) | Bulk soil microbial communities from a Populus tree surrounding site in Tennessee, USA - Soil MetaG P. TD hybrid SBSTD1 (version 2)... | ecosystem: Environmental > Terrestrial > Soil >...
CTCGACGGAGCGGCTTCGGTTCCACGCACGTCGAATGAAGCCCTTCTCCTGCAGGTTGCTGAGGTGTTTGTGGACCGTCGCGAGCGAGGAGAGATTGAAGCGCCGGCCGATCTCCTCGAGGCTCGGGGCGTATCCGTGTTGTTGAATGAACTCGTTCAGGTAATCCAGGATTTCGCGCTGACGTTTGGTAAGCGGAAGCACGGCATCCTCCCATCTCAGTGGCCGAGGTAGCGGCGACTATATGCGAACAGAAAGCGAAGATCAAGCCCGAATCGGTGCTACACTCAACACAGCCAGCTCTCGGAGGACGTGTATGAAAGTTCGTGATGCGGCGGCGATGTGTGCTGCGGTTGCGCTGGCATTCGTGGCTGGCCTCAGCGCGGCACCGAAAGTCACGCCGCAGCAAGCGGAGGCGTTCGCGCGCAAGCTGGCAATCATCTCCGCACAATCGTCGCTGAATGCGCGAGCCGTGAACGCGCGGCGCACTTCCGTTTCGGAAGACGAGGTCAACTCGTGGTTCGCGTATCGCGCGCAGCCGCTGCTTCCGCAAGGGATGACCGAGCCGCAGGTCTCGATTCTCGGCAACGGCAAACTGTCTGGAACCGCGACTGTCGATCTCGAGGCCGTGGCGCGCTCGAAGCGAACCGGCGCCGTCCTCAACCCGTGGAACCTGGTAGGCGGTCGCGTCCCGGTGTCGGTCATCGGTGTGCTTCGCACGCAGAACGGTCGTGGCCAGTTCGAGGTGGAGGAGACCACCGTGTCGGGCATCCCCGTGCCCAACTCACTGCTGCAGGAGTTGGTCGCCTACTACTCGCGGACGGCCAACGATCCGGACGGCATCCGGCTCGACGATCAGTTCGAGCTGCCGGCGAACATCCGTCAGATCGAAGTCGGGCAGGGGCAGGCGGTCGTGATTCAGTAATTGACCGTTGACGTCCTTTCAACACCACTCCAATACCTGAAGGGGGTCGGGCCGCGGAAAGCGGCCGACCTCACACGCGCGGGTCTCGCCACTGTCGAAGATCTGCTGTACCGGCTGCCATTCCGTTACGAAGATCGCAGCCGGATGCAGCCGATCGCTACGCTCCGTCCCGGCAACAAGGCCGCCGTGCTCGGCGAAATCAAGACCGCACACGTCGCGGTGACGCGGCGACGCGGCTTCAAGATCTTTCACGCCGTCGTCGCGGACCAGAGCGGTTCGATCCGCTGCACCTGGATGAATCAGGCGTTCCTCGCCGACATTCTCAAGCCGCACCTTCAGGTCGTGATCTTCGGCGACGTCAAGCTCGACTCGACCGGGCTCCATTTCATGAACCCGGAGTACGAGCTCGTGTCGGACGACCTGTCGGGGCTCCACACCGGTCGCGTCGTGCCGTTCTACGAGAAGACTGGAATGGTGACGCCGAACATGCAGCGGCGTCTGGTGCGTCAGGCGCTCGATCAGCTTCCAGCGCAGGTGCTCGACATCGTGCCCGAGGATGTGCGCACGCGACTGGCCCTGATGCCGCGACGACAGGCGATGGAAGAAGCGCACTTTCCGCCGAACGACCTGTCGGTGGAGACGCTGAACGCGTTTCGCTCGCCGGCGCAGCGGAGGCTCATCTTCGAAGAGTTCTTTCTGTTTCAGATCGGTCATGCATGGCGGCGACACGAGAGCAGTACCGAGTTGAAGCCGTACATGCCGATCGTCGACGATCGTATTCGCGCGTCGGCGGCATCGGTGCTGCCGTTCAAGCTCACGCCAGGGCAGCGGCAGGCGACGAAGGAGATTGTCGACGACATGATCGCCCGCGAACCGATGCATCGACTGCTGCAAGGCGACGTCGGCGCGGGCAAGACGATCGTCGCCCTGCTGGCGGCGATCGTCGCCATGGAGAACGGCCTGCAAGTGGCGTTCATGGCGCCGACCGAGATCCTCGCCGGCCAGCATTACGGCAACATCGCGCGGCTGCTCGCGTCCTCGCGTTTCCGTGTCGATCTCCTCACCGGCAGTACGCCGGGGCTGCACAAGCACACGGTCCTCGCCAACATCGAACGGGGGAGCACGCACCTGATCGTGGGCACGCACGCCCTGGTCCAGGAGCACGTGTCCTTTCACAAACTGGGGCTCGTGGTCATCGACGAGCAGCACCGCTTCGGCGTCGCGCAGCGAGCGGCGCTGCGCGCCAAGGGATTGCGGCCGGATGTCCTGCTGATGACGGCGACGCCGATTCCGCGAACGCTGGCGCTCACCGACTACGCCGAGCTCGACGTGTCGAAGATCCCCGATCTGCCGCCGGGCCGTCGACCGGTGCGCACGCTCGTCAAGCCGGAGTCGCGACGCGATGAGATCTACGATCTCATTCGGCAGGAGCTCGATGCCGGCCGTCAGGCTTACATCATTTACCCGCTGGTCGAGGAATCCGAGAAAGTCGATCTGAAATCCGCGACCGAGATGGCCGACCACCTGCAAGGCGAAGTGTTCCCGGCCTATCGCGTCGCGCTCCTGCACGGACGGATGAAGCAGGACGCCAAGGATCACGTCATGCATGCATTCGCCGCCGGCCGCATCCATCTGCTGGTATCGACGACGGTGGTGGAAGTCGGCGTGGACGTACCCAACGCGTCAGTGATGGTGGTCGAACACGCCGAGCGTTTCGGGCTGTCGCAGCTCCATCAGCTTCGAGGGCGCGTGGGCCGTGGGTCGTGGGAGTCCTACTGCATTCTCCTGTATCAGGCGCCGTGGACGGATGACGCCCGCGAGCGGCTGAAGGCGATGGCGTCGACCAGCGATGGGTTCGTGATCGCCGAGCGCGATCTGGAGCTGCGCGGACCGGGCGACTTCTTCGGAACGCGACAATCAGGCGTCCCGGCGTTGCGCACCGGCGATCTCGTGCGTGATCGCGACATCATGGAGGAGGCCCACCGCGAGGCTCGGCGTCTGGTCGGCGAGGGGCGGCTCACGCCCGACCTCATCGACTACGTGCAGCGCACGTGGCAACAGCAGTTCGGGCTCATCGAGGTTGGATAGACGTGCGAGTGATCGCGGGGCGCTTCAAGGGCCGACGGCTGAAGACCCCGACATGGGAGGGCTTGCGTCCGACCTCCGACAAGCTGCGCGAGACGTTGTTCAACATCCTGGCGCCGCGCATCGAGGGCGCACGCGTCGTCGACGGCTACGCCGGCACGGGCGCGATCGGGATCGAGGCGCTCAGCCGGGGTGCCGCACACGTCACGTTCGTGGAGCGTGATCCGCGCGCCATCGCGCTCATCGAAGCGAACCTGGCCGGGTGCGGCGCAACGGACGGCTATACTATCCGCCGGGCGGATGTGGTTGCGGCGTTGCCGCAGCTGGACGCAGGCGCACCTGACCTCATCGTGCTCGATCCGCCGTACGACGCGGAGGTTGATCGCGTGCTGCAGGCGGCCGCGCGTGTGGTGGCGTCTGACGGGCTCGTCGTACTGGAGCGCGCCACGCGGCGTCAACCCACGGCCCCGGCCGCGCTCGAGCGCGTGCGCGATGTGGTATCGGGCGACAGCACGCTGTCCTTCTTTCGATTGAGCACGTAGGTCAAAGGGCAAACGGCAAAGGTCAAAAGTCATGTTAAAGGTGCCAGGTCGAACGTGTAGGGGCGACGGAAGCCACCTAGGACCTGGACTTACAACTGTACCTAGACCTACACCTAGAGCTTTGACCTCATCTTTGCCTTTTGACCTTTGCTCTTTGACCTGAATATGCCCACCACTCCGCCGAACGGCCGACTTGCCGTGTTCCCCGGCTCTTTCGATCCGCTCACCAACGGACACGTCGACATCATTCTGCGGTCCGCGCGTCTGTTCGAGCGGATCGTCGTGGCCGTGCTCGTCAATCAGGACAAGCAGGCGCTGTTCGCGCCCGACGAACGCGTCGCGATGATCCGTGACGTGTTTCGCGAGTACACCAACGTCGAAGCCGAGAGCTTCAACGGGCTGCTCGTCGAGTACGCGCGGCGCCGACGCGCGAGCGCGATCATCCGGGGCATCCGCGCCGTCTCCGATTACGAGTACGAGTTTCAGATGGCGCTGATGAATCGGCATCTGGAGCCGATGCTCGAGACGGTCTTCATGATGCCGGCCGAGCAGTACACGTATCTCAGCTCGCGGCTGACGAAAGAGGTGTTCAGCCTCGGCGGAAACGTCAGCGGTCTCGTCCCACCGGCGGTCGAGGCGAGGTTGAAGCAGAAACAGAAAGCGACGGTCTAGTGTTTGCCAAACGCCTCGCGCAGGTTTCGGCGTCGCCGACGCTCGCGGTCGCGGCCGAAGCCGAACGTCTGCGACGTGCCGGACACGACGTCGTCGACTTCAGCGCCGGCGAGCCTGATTTCCCGACGCCCGAACACGTGAAGGCGGCGGGGAAGTCGGCGATCGACGCCAATTTCACCCGCTACACCGTCGCCCCGGGGATTCCCGAGCTGCGCGAGGCGATCTGCGCGAGCTATCGGCGCGATTACGGCATCGAGGTCACAGCAGCCGAAGTCTTGATGACCGTCGGCGGAAAACAGGCACTGTTCAATGCGGCAGTGGCGCTGTTCGATCCCGGCGACGAGGTCATCACGCACGCACCGTACTGGCCGACGATCCCCGAGCAGGCCAAGCTCATGGGAGCGACGCCGGTGATCGTGCGCACCCGCTCCGAGGACGGGTTCGCGCTGCACGCCGACGAGGTGATCGCCGCCATCTCGCCGCGGACGAAGGCCATCGTGCTGAATTCGCCGTGCAATCCGACCGGGGCGCTGATCGACGAGCGTGAGGCAGCCGCCATCGCCGACGCGGCCGCGGCACGCGGGATCTGGGTCATCGTGGACGTGTGCTATGAGCGGCTGATTTACGAGCACGTGCCGCACAACCTGCCGAAGGTGCTGTTCGATCGGCATCGTGATCGCACGGTGATCGCGGGGTCCGCGTCGAAGGCGTTCGCGATGACGGGCTGGCGGTGCGGCTGGACGATCGCGCCAGTGGCGCTGACGGCTGCGTTCAATGTGATCCAAGGTCAATCGACGTCGAACATCACCTCGATCACGCAGAAAGCGGCGCTGGCCGCCCTCTCGGGCCCGCAGGACGCGGTGTCGGGCATGCTGGAGGAGTACCGGCGGCGACGCGACAACATTCACGTCTGGCTGACTGCGCATCCACTGATTCGCTGCATCAAGCCGAACGGCGCGTTCTATCTGTTTCCCGATATCTCGAGGCTGCTTGCGCCCGACGGCATTGCGACGTCGGCCGCCTTCGCGCAGGCGCTGCTCGAGCACGAGCACGTGGTCGTCACGCCGGGCGAGGCGTTCGATGCGCCGGGCTACATCCGAATCTCCTACGCCACGTCGATGGAACAGCTGCGTGAAGGGGCGAACCGGATTCTGAGATTCGTCGAATCAAGGCTACCGGCGAGAGTGGGACCGCCGTGAACCAGACGCACGCCTCGGCGAGCCTCATCGCGAGCCTCGCCGACTGTGTCGGCGTCGATCACGTCCGTGGCGACGAGAGCTCGCTGGCCGCGTACGCGGCCGATGCGCTCGGTCAAGGCAGCCGACCCGATGTCGTGGTCATGCCGGGCAGCACCACCGAGATTGCAGGGATCGCGCGGCTCTGCAACGAGCAGCGCGTGCCGCTGGTCGTCCGCGGTGCCGGCACCGGATACACCGGCGGCGCGGTGCCGACTCGTGGGGGCGTCGTCGTCTCGATGGAGCGGCTGCACCGCATCCTCGTGATCGACGAGCTAAACCTCCTCGCGGTCGTTCAGCCGAATGTGATCACGGGCGACCTGCAGCGGGCGGTCGAACGCGTCGGCTTGTTCTATCCGCCCGATCCCGCGAGCCTGGACTCCTCATCGATCGGCGGCAATGTCGCTGAGTGCGCGGGCGGGCCCCGTGCATTCAAGTACGGAACGACCAAGCGGTACGTGCTCGCGCTCGAGGCAGTGCTGCCAACGGGCGAGATCGTTCGCACCGGCTCCAAGGCGGTGAAGAACGTCGTCGGCTACGACCTCACTCAACTGCTGGTGGGCTCGGAAGGCACGCTGGCGATCATCACCGAGATCACGCTGCGGCTCGTGCCGCAGCCGCCGGCGCGCGCGACGCTCTGTGCGTCGTTCGGCTCGATTCAACAGGCGGTGGATGCGGTGACGGCCCTGATTGATCGCCGCGTCGTGCCGGCGTGCATCGAGCTGGTCGATACCGACTCGATTCGGGCAGTCGAGGCCTACCTCAACAAACAGGTTGTCGCCACTGGTGCGGCCGCGCAGTTGATCGTGGAGTGCGATGGCGCGCGTGCCGCCGTCGAAGAAGAGATCGCGCAGGTGTCCGAGGCATGCCGCGACGCAGGGACGCTGGAGCTTCGGCGCGCGGCTTCGGAGGCCGAGCGCGACGACGTCTGGAGCGTCCGACGGCAGTTGTCACTCGCGCTTCGCGCGACTGGTCTCCTCAAGATCAACCACGACGTGGTGGTGCCACGCGGCCGCATCGCGGCATTGTTCGACGTGATCGCCGCGCTCAAGACGAAGTATCAGCTGCAGGTGGCGGCGTTCGGGCACGCCGGCGACGGCAACATCCACGTGAACCTGATGATCGATCGCGCCGACGAGACGGCGCGGGCGCGCGCCAAGCGCGCCGAGCGCGAGCTGTTCGAGCAGGTGGTGGCACTCGAAGGCTCGATCAGCGGCGAGCACGGGATCGGCTTCGCCAAGGCGCCGTATCTTGCGATTGAGTTGTCGCCGGACGTGATCGCACTGATGCAGCGGGTGAAGTCCGCATTCGATCCGAACGGCATCCTGAATCCAGGGAAGATCTTCCCCTGATTTATCTCGTCGACAGGACGAACTGGTTGCCGTCGGGGTCCTTGAAGATCGCGAAGGCGCCCCAGGGTTGCTTCGTCGGCGGCGACACGAACTCGACGCCGCGGCCGGCGAGCTCGTCGTAGGTGCGGTCGATGTTGTCGCACGCCAGCGCGCCCTGGAAATGGCTGCCGACCGCGCTCTGGTCCATCGTGAAGAGCACGACGCGCGTGTCGGAGTTGCCAATCCGCATCTCGATCCAGCGTTGATCCGTGCCGCCGTGCGGCTGGTCGGTTAGCAGCTTGAACCCAAGCTTCTCGGTGTAGAACGCCAGGGCGCGGTCCTGATCGCGCGTGGGGATGCTGACGAACTTGACGTGTGTGATCACGGGCTCTCCTCAGTCGGTCGCAACGACTCTACGAGTCGCGACGCGCGCTGTAAAGCCCACCTCGTTACCGCTATAGTGATTATTCCCATGACGCGCGTGACCTTCGATCGCTACATCGTCGACAGTCTGATGCCCGATCTGGTCGGACACGACAAGCAGCCGTCCGCATTCATCGTGTTCCTGTATCTCTGGTCGCGCGCCCGCACGCAGGGTCGCGGAGCCAAGGGTGGGACGCGCCGACTCAACGCGAGCCTGCAACAGATCGCCTCTGACACCGGGCTCTCGAAAAGCGCCGTGCAGCACGCCGTCCGCACCTTGAAACGGCGCCGACTGGTTCAGACGCATCAGGCCTCGGCGACCGCCGCACCGGACTACGTCGTGCAGGCGCCGTGGCGGCGCTAGCACGCGCAGTTCAGGGTTCACGGTTCAGCGTTCAAAGTTCCAGGCTGACGCGAACCCTGAACTTCGAACCGAGAACTGTGAACCGGGAACTCTGAACCGTGAACTCTGAACCCTGAACGGCAGTTAATGATTGGCTACCAACAAGATGTCGACGATCTCGCTGTCCGGGTCGGGCTGCAGCAGCGTTCGGACGCGGAGGTTGGCGGTGTTGACGTATGGCACCCGGGCGAGCGGGTACAGCGATGCGCCGAGCTTCGCTTCGATCGCCTTGACGTGGTCGGCGCGGGCGACGAACAGCACGCGCTCGGGCGAGCGGGCGAAGTCCGCCGCCTGGTCGATGTCGAAGGCCTGAACCACTTTGATGCCGTTGTAGAACGTCAGATTTCGCGTGAAGACGTTGTAGATGCAGACCGGTTCGGACGCGGCGCGGTGCGCTTTTACCAGAGCCGCCATTTCTTCGACCGGCTCCGGCCTGCGCCCCGACAGCGCGCCGAACTGGACGGCGAGGAGCACCGCGGCCGCACTGAAGACGCCGACCACGGGCAGGCGACGCCATGCGCGCGCGGCAGCCAGCCACGCGAATGCCATCGCGGACGCGGCCGTCAAAGCCGTCGCCGCCGACGTGAGCCACGGGTACGTGGTGATGAACAGCGGCCGCAGCTGTACGAAGAGAACGCTGACGATCACCAGCAAAACGACGGTGCCCCAAGTGGCCCCGGTCAATCCAGGTTCACGACGGCTGGCATCTGTGCTCGTGGCCTCGATACGATTCGCGAGCGCCTGGGCCAGTAGGATCGAAATCGGAATCAGCACCGGCAGGATGTAGCGCGGCTGCTTTCCGATCGATGCCGTGTAGAACAGCAGCGGCATGGCCGCCCAGATCAGCAACCGCCAGTGCAAGTCTGTGAGACGCGACGGCTGCCGCACGCGATCGAGGATCCATCCGCAGGCGAACGTCAAGAGATAGATCGACCATGGCAGCATGCCGCCGAGCAGCACGGCCAGGTAGTACCAGACCGGCCGCGCGTCGTTGAAGCGGCTGGTCGTGAAGCGTTCGACGTTGTCACCGAAGAAGAAGCCCTTCAAGTAGTCGGTCCCGTGCTCTCGCCACATCAGCAGGTACCAGGGGAGACCGACCACGGCGAACAGCAGCGCGGCGAGCGCGATGCCGCGTGGATCGAGTCGGACCGAGCGGCGCGCCTGCCACCAGAGAGGCAACAACACGACTGCAGGCACGGCGAGGGCGACCGGCCCCTTCGTCAGAAAACCGAGCCCGGCGCTCAGGCCGGCCACCGACCACCAGGCCAATCTCGAACCCGACGCCGCCTCGGTGGCGTCCGAAGCGCGCACGGCGGCCCAGATGCCCAGAGTGATGAAGAACGTCAGCGGAAGATCTGGCAACGCCCATCGGGCCATCGTGAAACAGCCGAATGAGGTCGCGACGATCGCGCCGGCCAGCCACGCCACGTTCGCTTGCGCACGACCACCGGCGATCGTCCACGCCAGAAGGACCAGTCCGACCCCTGACATCGCCGACCAGAATCGAGCCGCGCCCTCGTCCCGTCCGGTGACCAGGTAAGCGGCGGCGGTCAACCAGTAGTAGAGCGGTGGCTTCTCGAAACGGTTGATGTAGTTGAACCGCGGCGTCAGCCAGTCGCCGCTCTCGACCATCTCGCGGGACGCCTCGGCGTAATAGCCTTCGTCCGAATCGGTGATGGCCGGCCGGCCGAGGCCCAGGAAGAACGTGAAGACGCTGAGAAGCAGCAGTGAGAGGACCGGCCGATTCACGTCGCTGTCATTCTAACGGACGTGCTCGCCGGCGCCCGCCTCTCATCAAGACGTCTGCGGTGATAATCGACTCATGCTCAAGACCGTCGCCGTGGTCGGCGCGTCGAACGATCGCCGCAAGTTCGGGAACAAAGCGCTGCGCGCATTCCGCGCCGAGGGGCACACGGTCGTTCCGATCAACCCCCACGAATCAGAGGTGGAAGGCGTGCGCGCGTTCCGGTCGGTACTCGACGTGCCCGGGCGCATCGACATGGCCACGGTGTACGTCCAGCCGGACGTCGCGCTGCGGCTGCTGTCCGAGTTCGAGCAGAAGGAAATTGGCGAGATCTGGATCAATCCCGGGGCCGAGAGCGACGAGTTGATCGCCGAAGCGAGCCGCCGACGACTCAATGCGATCTTCGCCTGCAGCATCATCGGCGTCGGTCGCAACCCGAGCGAGTTCTAAATTCCACGAAAGGAGCACTGTGGTTACCGTCAGACTGCGGAAAAACGGTCCCTACGTGATTGAGTCTGAGGACATACGCGTGGTCGACTGGAACGGGGCGGAGTATCAGTTCGACCGGCGGCCGATTGCGTTGTGCCGGTGCGGCGGGTCGACCACCAAACCGTTCTGCGACGGCACGCACTCGAAGATTGGATTTGCGGCGGCTGAAGAGGCGGTAAGAAAGGGCGACGCGTAATGTGCCGTCGCCCTTTTCGACTGCTGCTTCGAGTGCTTACCTCACCGACACTCTGACGTCGAACGGCGACGAGAGCGTCGTGTTCAGATCCGTTCCGGCGGGCAACTCCACTTCCTTGCCGCGCGTCGCGAGGACCGCACCCGTGCCTGCGGCGCCGCCGATGGCCGCGCCCTTGGCTGCGCCGCCGGCGCCACCGACAATGCCGCCGATGACCGCACCGATACCGGCGCCGCCGCCGATCTTGGTCACGTCACCCTTGGTGTCGCCGGCGCCGTCGAAGCTCAGGATCGCGGTCCGGAGCTGATCGCGCTGCCCGTCGTGCTCGACTTCGGTGAAGCGGAACGCCAGATGCGCGCGTCCCTTCACGCGGCCCGCGCGTTCGACCTCGGTGATGTTGCCGTGGAGCACCGCACCAGCGGGTACCACCGTTACGCCGTCGGCCAGGATCGCCTGCTTCACGCGCGCGCGAACGGCGTCTTCGACCTTCGCCGTCTCAGTCGAGATCGGCGTGACGAGCTCGAGCGACAGGGCGGTGCCGGACGGAGCCGTCACTTCGCGATACCGTGGACGAGCCGGTTCTGGCGCCGGTGCCGGGGCCGCCGGAGCGGGAGCTGGCGCTGCTGAAACGCTGGACGAAGGTGCCGCCGGGCGCGGACGGCTGGGCGACGGTGCTGGTCGTGGTGCCGGAGCAGGAGCCGGACTCGCTACGGGAGCCGCGGGCTGGGCTGCCGGCGCTTCTGGTGCGGGCGCAGGCGCTGCCGCCGGCGCGGGAGCCGCGGGCTCGGTACTGTGCGAGTTCTCCGAACCGCCCCCAGCGCAGCCGGCCACGAGTGCAGAACTGAGCAGGGCCGCGGTCATCCATTGCTTCGTCATCATTACCACCCTTCCACTGGAGGGATTTCAAGGATCGGGCCGTTCGAAAACGGCGCCAAGTTGGGCAAATCTGTGCCCAGATCGTCCTCTGCGGCACACAGTTCTGTTCGGCTGGAGACACCCGCGGGAATAGTCCCAGCCTCATCAGAGTCACTTATCTTGTCGGAACTACTATCAATTTGACTGATAGCTGATCCGCGGTGCACACTCATGCTCATGCCCACGGAACGCACCGGCGCGCAGATCATCTGGGAATGTCTCGTCCACGAAGGGGTCAACACGGTCTTCGGCTATCCGGGCGGCGCGATCCTGCCCGCGTATGACGCGATGCTCGACTATCCGGTCAGGCACGTCCTCGTCCGCCACGAGCAAGGGGCGTCGCACATGGCCGACGGTTATGCGCGCGCGGGCGGTGGTGTGGGCGTGGCGATTGCGACCTCAGGCCCCGGGGCAACCAACCTCGTCACCGGCATCGCAACCGCGATGATGGATTCGGTGCCGATGGTGTGCATCACGGGTCAGGTGCCGAGCAAGTTGATCGGCTACGACGCGTTCCAGGAGACTGACATCACCGGCATCACGCTTCCGATCACGAAGCACAGTTACCTCGTGACGCGCGTGCAGGACATCATGCCGGCGATCAAGGAAGCGTTCTATCTTGCCAAGACCGGACGGCCCGGCCCCGTGCTCGTCGACATCACCAAGGACGCGCAGCAGGCGCGGCTCGACTGGGCGTGGGATCCCACACCGGTCAAGCTGCGCTGGCACCGGCCGCAATCGGCGATCTCTCGCGTCGATCTGGCCAACGCCGTCGAGCTGATGAAAGCCTCCAAGCGGCCCGTGATTCTCGCGGGGCAGGGCGTACTCAACAGCGGCGCGATGCGCGAACTGCGCGAGTTCGCCGAGCGCATCAACGCGCCCGTGGCGTTGACCCTGCTCGGCCTCGGCGGCTTTCCGGCGAGCCACCCGTTGAACATCGGCATGATGGGCATGCACGGCGAAGCGTGGGTCAACCACGCCATCCAGGAGGCCGACCTGCTGATGGCCCTCGGCATGCGCTTCGACGATCGCGTCACCGGCAACCTCAAGACGTACGCCGTCAACGCCAAGAAGATTCACATCGACATCGATCCGTCCGAGATCAACAAGAACGTCACCGTCGATGCTGCCCTGATTGCCGACCTGCGCCTCGCGCTCAAGGAACTGACTCACGCAACCAAGCAGGCCGATCACGGCCAGTGGCTGAAATACATCGCATCGATGAAGGGTGACTCGGCGGTGCGCGACATCCAGGCGCTGCCCGACAACGGCCATCTCTACGCGCCCCACGTGATCAACGACATCTGGCGGATCACCGAAGGCAAAGCCATCGTCGTCACCGACGTGGGCCAGCATCAGATGTGGGAAGCGCAGTACTACCATCATGAGCTGCCGCGCACGTTGATCACGTCCGGCGGCCTCGGCACGATGGGCTTCGGCCTCCCAGCCGCGATCGGCGCCAAGATGGCGAAGCCCGACGCGGAGGTCTGGGCCATCGTGGGCGACGGCGGTTTCCAGATGACACAGGCCGAGCTGTCGACCGCCGCACAGGAAGGCGTGAAGGTCAATGTCGCGGTGATCAACAACGGCTACCTCGGCATGGTGCGGCAGTGGCAGGAGTTCTTCTACGAACGGCGCTACGCGGCGACGCCGCTCCGCAGTCCGGACTTCGTCAAGATCGCCGAAGCGCATGGCCTGCTGGGGCTGCGCGCCGAAAAACGCGCCGAAGTGGCCGACGTCGTCAGGCAGGCTCGCGAGGCCGATGGGACGGTCCTCATCGACTTCCGCGTAGAGCAGGAAGACAGCGTGTATCCGATGGTGCCCGCGGGCGCTGACCTGCACGCCATGATTCGCCGGCCGAACCCCTCGGTGTTGGTTGAGTCAGCAGCCGATCCGATTTGACAGGCCCCAGGCTCGGCCTAGCCCTGAGGCCTGAGGCCTGAGGCCTGGGGGCGCTGAGGCCTTCGAGAGTTCGCTTATGCATCACACCCTAGTCGCGCTGGTCGAAGACAAACCGGGCGTGCTCAATCGAGTGGCGTCGTTGTTTCGCCGGCGTGCGTTCAACATCGAATCGCTGACCGTCGGACGGACGGATGTGGCCGGGATCTCGCGGATGACGATGGTCATCGACAGCGATCAGGTGAGCGCCGCTCGCGTCACCGCGTATCTGCACAAGCTCGTCAACGTGCTGCAGGTCGAAGATCTCCGTGACGTGCCGGCGGTCGCGCGCGATCTTGCGCTCGTCAAGGTCGCAGTGGCCGGCCACGACCGGGCGCAGCTGCTGCGGGTGGTCGACGAGACACGCGCGCACATCGTCGACTCGGGCGAGCAGACGATGACGCTCGAGATCACCGGCGAGCCGCCGCACGTCGACGCGGTGATCGGGCGTCTCGAGCCGCTCGGCATCATCGAGATGGTCCGCACGGGCCAGGTTGCGATGCGTCGAGGGGATACCGCCCTGTCAGCAGCAAGATATTCGTAGGAGGAATCGAGCAATGGCGACGATGTTTTACGACAACGACGCGGATATCGAGTTGATCCGCGGCCGCAAAGTGGCGGTCATCGGTTACGGCTCGCAGGGGCACGCGCACGCGTTGAACCTCCAGGACAGCAGCGTCGACGTCGTCGTCGGGTTGCAGGCCGGTAGCAAGTCTGCGGAGAAGGCCAAGGCCGCCGGCCTGCGGGTGATGAGCGTGGCGGAGGCGTCGGCCTGGGCGGACGTGATCATGGTGCTGATTCCCGATCAGCATCAGGCGCGCGTCTATCGCTCCGACATCGCGCCGCATCTCAGCGCCGGGAAGATGCTGATGTTCGCCCATGGCTTCGCGATCCGCTTCAATTGGATCGTGCCGCCCGCAGATGTCGACGTGACGATGGTTGCGCCGAAGGCGCCAGGCCATCGCGTACGCGAGGTGTTCAAGGAGGGTGGCGGCACGCCCGGCCTGCTCGCGGTGCATCAGGATGTCAGCGGGAAAGGGAGAGCCACCGCGTTGTCGTACGCCCGCGGCATTGGATGCACGCGCGCCGGCGTCATCGAGACGACGTTCGCCGAGGAGACCGAGACCGACTTGTTCGGCGAGCAGGCGGTGCTGTGCGGCGGCACGAGCGCGCTGGTCAAAGCTGGTTTCGAGACGCTTATCGAGGCCGGCTATCAGCCCGAGGTTGCCTATTTCGAGTGCCTGCACGAGCTCAAGCTGATCGTCGATCTGATGTATCGCGGCGGCCTCCAGTACATGCGCTACTCGATCAGCGATACGGCCGAATACGGCGACTATACGGCCGGCTCCCGCATCGTCACCGCTGAAACCAAGGCGACGATGAAGCAGTTGCTGAAGGAGATTCAGTCGGGCGAGTTCGCCAACAAGTGGATCGCCGAGAACGAAAACGGTTGCCCGAACTTCAAAGCGATGCGCGAGCAGAACCGCAACCACCCGATCGAGGTCGTTGGCGCGAAGCTGAGAAACATGATGCCCTTCCTGGATCCGGTCCAATTGCCTCAGCCCGCAACGGTGTAATACGCGAACAGTGTAGGCCGGGTCTTCAGACCCGGCTGGAACTCCTTCGATGAACAAATACTCTTCCCGAGTCACCCAACCCCGCAGCCAGGGCGCCTCGCAGGCGATGCTGTATGGCATCGGCCTCACGGACGTCGATCTCCAGAAGCCGCAAGTCGGCATCTGCAGCATGTGGTACGAGGGCAACACGTGCAACATGCACCTGGATCGTCTTGCCGCCGACGTGAAGCAAGGCGTTCAAGCGGCCGGGCTCGTCGGGCTGCGGTTCAACACGGTCGGCGTGAGCGATGGCCTGTCCATGGGCACCGACGGCATGAGCTATTCGCTGCCGTCGCGCGACCTGATCGCCGATTCCATCGAGACGGTCGTGGGTGCACAGTGGTACGACGCGCTCGTCACGATCCCGGGATGCGACAAGAACATGCCCGGCAGCGTGATCGCGATGGCCCGCCTCAACCGGCCCGCGCTCATGGTGTACGGCGGGACGATCCGCGCCGGCTTCGCGCAAGGCAAGCCGCGCGACATCATCTCGGCGTTCCAGTCGTACGGTGAGTACCTCGCCGGCACCATCACCGATGAACAGCGGCTCGACATCGTGCGTCATGCGTGTCCGGGCGCCGGTGCATGCGGCGGGATGTACACCGCGAACACGATGGCGGTCGCAATCGAGGCACTCGGCCTGTCGCTGCCGTACAGTTCGTCGCTGCCGGCGGAAGATCCCGGCAAGGCCGACGAGTGTCGCCGCGCCGGTGCCGCGATCAAGGCGCTGCTCGAGCGCGATCTGAAGCCGCGAGACATCCTGTCGCGCAAGTCGTTCGAAAATGCGATGGCCATGGTGATGGCGGTCGGCGGGTCGACCAATGCCGTGCTCCATCTGCTCGCGATTGCGAAGGCCGCTGGTGTTCAACTCGATCTCGATGACTTTCAGCGGGCCAGCGATCGCGTGCCGCTGCTCGCGGATCTGAAACCGAGTGGCACGTACGTGCAGGAGGATCTCCACGCCGTCGGTGGCACGCCTGCCGTCATGAAGCTGATGCTCGAGCGGGGTCTGCTGCACGGCGATGCGATGACGGTCACCGGCAGAACGCTGGAGGAAAACATCGCCGACGCGTCACCGCTCAGCGCCGGACAGCGCGTGATTCATTCCTTCGACGATCCGGTCAACCCGCGCGGCCACATCCGGATCCTGCGGGGCAATCTCGCGCCGAATGGGGCGGTTGCGAAGATCACCGGCAAGGAAGGCGAGCGATTCAGCGGCCCGGCGAAGGTGTTCGACTCGGAGGAGGCGATGCTCGCCGGCCTCGAGCACGGCGAGATCGTCAAAGGCCACGTCGTCGTGATTCGTTACGAAGGTCCGAAGGGCGGGCCTGGAATGCCGGAGATGCTGACGCCGACGTCGGCGATCATGGGAGCGGGACTCGGACGCGACGTCGCGCTGCTGACCGATGGCCGCTTCTCGGGCGGCTCGCACGGCTTCATCATCGGCCATATCACGCCGGAGGCACAGGAAGGCGGGCCGATTGCGCTCGTACGCGACGGCGATCGCATCACCATCGACGCCACGAACTGCATGCTCACGGTCGATCTCGACGACGCCGAGCTGAGTCGGCGTCGTCAGTCATTGGTCACGCCGTCGCTGAAGGCCACGAGCGGCGTGCTCGCGAAATACATCCGCTTGGTGAAGTCCGCGTCCGAGGGCTGTGTGACCGACTGACGCGGACGGCAACTGTCATTGGTTCCGGCGCGTGCTGAGCCCGCGCCCTTACAGTGAATGGGACGACGCTACCAACGTGGCTCGCTGCGGCGCGACGGTCCTCGGGATCCGAACCCACCGCCGCCGCCATTGCCGCGCGGTGCCGGAGGCTTGGCTTCGTTCACCGTCAGTCGGCGTCCACCGAACTGCTGACCATTCAACTCACTGATCGCTTTCTGCGCGGCATCGTCGCTGGCCATCTCGACGAAAGCAAACCCCCGTGCCCGGCCGGTATCGCGATCGCGCATCACCGTGATCTGCTCGACTGCGCCAGCCTGCGCGAACAGATTCTGAAGGTCCTGTTCGTTCGTTTCGTACGGAATGTTGCCGACGTAAAGTTTTCGACCCATCTCACTGCACTCCCCGCATCCGCTACCGGATGCCTCGCCCCGATTTACGTCGGAGCCTCGCGAAAACTCAGCCAGAGCGACGTTCGCTCGGCTCAACGGCATGCGGGAAGATCGGGAAGGCGGATCGACCGAAGACGCGAACTAAGCGGCGGGGCCAAGCTTTCAAGTGTCGCGGAGTATAGCAGCGGCGATTGAAAGGGGAAAGCAGAGAATACCTGAGTTGCACAGCGGAATTACACCGATGCTACCTCTACGGTAGCACCGGTGCTGCGAATGACTGCGGTCAGGATGGCAAACGGAAGCGTCCGTCAGGCGTGTGCCTGAGGAAACCTTCATCGACCAAGCGTTTGAGAATCTCTCGACACTCTTCAGCGTTTAGTTGGAAGAGACGCGCTGCCTGCTCGACCGTGGGCGAAAAGCCGCGCATTTCTACGAACTCGCAGCGAACACGATCCGCGAGGTCGCTACGAGGCTGCATCGTACGACGATAGTTCAGCGATGTGATCGAGAGCGGCCGCGGCGCCGCGTCGAGGGGAGGGGCGGAGCGCCGATTCGCCTTCGGAGCGCTTTGAGGCATAGCGACATCCTCCGGGACGGGACTACTTTCGACGATACGCTCGACGACTGCTCGCGTCAAGCCCGATCGAACAGCGCGTGAGGAAAATCGACTCGAAGCGTCGCGCTAATGCACGTTAGGTCGGAGCGTGCTGTCGGTGGTTTCGCGTTCGGCGTGCGGCGGTGGTGTCGGTGCGCCGAGCATTCGTCGAAGTTCGTCACCCTCCATCACTTCGATGTCGAGAAGCCGACGCGTGATCTGTTCCAGCAGTTCGCGCTTCTCGGCGAGGATGCGCCGAGCCTGTTCGTGTGCGTCGTTCAGAATGCGTTTGACCTCGCCGTCGATGAGACGCGCGGTGTCCTCCGCATAGTCGCGCTCGGGGCCGAGTGGAATATCGAGGAAACGGTGGCGCGAGTGACCGTTGTAGTGCACCACGCCGAGTGCATCGCTCATGCCCCACTCAGTCACCATCGAGCGCGCGATGTCGGTCGCGCGTTGCAGATCGTTCTGCGCGCCCGTCGAAATTTCACCGAGGGCAATCTCTTCAGCCGTGCGGCCGCCGAGCAGCACCGCTAACTGCGCGAGCAGGTCCTTTCGCTGCATCAGATAGCGGTCCTCGAGCGGCAGTTGCATCGTGTAGCCCAATGCCCCGAAGCCACGCTGCACGATCGAGATCTTGTGAACGGGATCGAGGCCGGGAATCGTCGTCGCGACGATCGCATGGCCGGTCTCGTGGTACGCGACGATCTCGCGTTCCTTCCGGCTCATCACTCGCTTTTTCTCGAGCCCGGCAATGAGACGATCGATCGCCTCGTCGAAGTCGGCCATCTCCACGGCGGCTTTGTCTTTGCGCGCGGCCAGCAAGGCGGCCTCGTTCACCAGGTTCGCCAAATCTGCTCCGGCAAATCCGGCAGTTCTGGCGGCCACCACTCGAAGGTCGACCTGGGGTAAGAGCTTGACCGACCTCGTGTGGATGCGAAGGACCTCTTCCCGTCCGTTGACGTCCGGTTTGTCGACCAGCACCTGCCGGTCGAATCGGCCGGGGCGGAGCAGGGCAGGGTCCAGCACCTCAGGCCGGTTCGTTGCGCCCATGATGATGATGGCCTTCCGCGAGTCGAAGCCGTCCATTTCGGCGAGCAGCTGATTCAGCGTCTGTTCGCGCTCCTCGTGAGATCCCATCGGGCTCTGTACGCGCGCGCGGCCGAGCGCGTCGAGCTCGTCGATGAAGATGATGCACGGCGCCTTCTGTTCGGCCTGGGAGAACAAGTCGCGCACGCGCGCAGCGCCGACGCCGACGAACATCTCGACGAACTCAGAGCCACTGAGGCTGAAGAACGGCACTTTGGCCTCGCCGGCGACCGCACGCGCGAGGAGCGTCTTGCCGGTGCCCGGAGGTCCGACGAGCAGGACTCCCTTGGGGATGCGGCCGCCGAGCATGGTGTACTTCCTCGGGTTCCGCAGGAACTCGACGATCTCCTTCAGCTCTTGCTCGGCCTCGTCTACACCAGCGACGTCGGTAAAGCTCACTTTGACGTCGTCTTCGGCAAAGACACGATGACGGCTTCGCGCAAACGACATCACGCCGCCTTCGGCGCCGCCGATCCTTCTCGAGAAGAACGACCACATCGCAAAGATGAACAGCAGCAGGAGCAGCCACATCAGCAGCTCGGGTACCCAGCGGCTGACGAATTCACCGGCGTACCCCACACCGGTGGCGTCCAACTCCTCGAGCAGCTTCGGATCTTCGATGCGTGTGGTACTGAACGCGGTGCTGCCGTTGACCTCGCGCTTGTACTCGCCGACGATCGTCTGCTCGCCGACAGTGACCTTCGCGATTTGACCAGCGCGAACGGCCCTCTTGAAATCGCTATACGTGATCGGTTTTCCGCCCGGGGCGAACAGCCAGGTTTGCAGCAGAGCCAGCAGCAGCAACGCGCCGAGGATGTACCAGAGAGGGCTGCCGCCTCGGCGCACACCGAACACACGCCGGTCGCCCGGACGCTTGTCTCGCGGGTTCATCCCCGGCGGTGTTCTCACGTTAGCCAATAGGTGCTCCGGCGGTCGCGTTTCTCTTCTCGAATCTCTTCTCGAACTTCACCCCATTGTCGCCCACGTCCACGACGATGTGGTCGCCCTCACCGAAGTCGCCCTGTAGCACACGCATGGCCAACGGGTCCAGGACGAGCCGCTGGATCGTCCGCTTGAGCGGTCGTGCGCCATACATCGGATCGTACCCTTCGGCGACCAGGAATGATTTGGCCGCGTCGGTAAGCTCGACCTTGATCTTGCGCTCCTCGAGCCGCCTCAACAGACCGCGAATCTGAATGTCGACGATGCGTGTCATGTGCTCGATCCCAAGCGCATGGAAGACGATGATCTCGTCCACGCGGTTCAGGAACTCGGGACGGAAGTGCTGGCGCAGCACGTCCATCACACGTCGGCGCACGCCCTCGGAGAGGTCGCCTCCTCCGAGCTGCTCGCTCGACGCTTCGGCGATGTACTGGCTGCCGAGGTTGGACGTCATGATCACGACGACATTCTTGAAGTCGACCGTACGGCCCCTGCTATCCGTGAGCCGGCCGTCGTCGAGCAGCTGGAGCAGCACGTTCAAGACCTCGGGGTGCGCTTTTTCGACTTCGTCGAACAGCACCACCGCGTAGGGCCGCCGACGCACGGCTTCGGTGAGCTGCCCGGCCTCGTCGTAACCAATGTAACCGGGAGGCGCACCGATCAGGCGCGAGACCGTGTGCTTCTCTTGATACTCCGACATGTCGATGCGCACCATCGCGTGCTCGTCATCGAACAGGAATTCGGCCAGCGCACGCGCGAGCTCCGTTTTGCCGACGCCCGTCGGTCCGAGGAAGATGAAGCTCCCGAGCGGGCGATTCGGATCGTGCAGCCCTGCACGCGCACGCCGGATCGCGTTGGCGACCGCGGTGATCGCTTCGTCCTGCCCGACCACGCGCTCGTGGAGGCGGTCTTCCATTCGAATGAGCTTCTGGATCTCACCTTCCATCAGGCGGCTGACCGGGATGTTGGTCCACTTCGCCACGACTTCAGCGATGTCCTCTTCGTCGACTTCTTCCTTGAGCATGCGCTGGCTCTTCTGAAGATCGGCCAGCCGCGTCTCTTCGTCACGGATCTGGCGTTCGAGCTCGGGGATCCGGCCGTACTGCAGTTCCGAGGCTTTGGCGAAGTCGCCGCTCCGCTCCGCGTCCTGTTTCTGCCGCCGCGCTTCTTCGAGCTGCTCCTTGATCTGGCTGCTTCGCTGGATCGCGTCCTTTTCCTGCTGCCAATGCGACTGCAGTCGCGTCTGTTCTTCCTTGAGGTCCGCCAGCTCTTTCTCGAGTTTCGTCAGGCGCTCGACCGATGCCTTGTCGGTCTCCTTGCGCAGCGCTTCTCGCTCGATCTCGAGCTGCGTGATGCGCCGAGCGACTTCGTCGAGCTCCGCGGGCATCGAGTCGATTTCCATCCGGAGCTTCGACGCGGCCTCGTCCATCAGGTCGATCGCCTTGTCGGGCAGGAACCGATCGGCGATGTAGCGGTGCGACAGGACGGCGGCCGCGACGAGCGCGGCGTCTTTGAAGCGCACCTGGTGATGGATCTCGTATCGCTCCCGCAGACCACGCAGGATCGAGATCGTGTCTTCGACGGTCGGTTCGCCGACGAGCACCGGCTGGAAGCGTCGCTCGAGCGCGGCATCCTTCTCGATGTGTTTGCGGTACTCGTCGAGCGTCGTGGCGCCGATCGTGTGCAGTTCGCCGCGCGCCAGCATCGGCTTGAGCATCTGCGATGCGTCCATCGCGCCCTCGGCGGCGCCGGCACCGACGACCGTGTGCAGCTCGTCGATGAACAGGACGATCTGGCCTTCCGATTCGGTGATCTCCTTGAGGACCGCCTTCAGGCGCTCCTCGAATTCGCCGCGATACTTTGCGCCGGCGACCAGGGCGCCCATGTCGAGCCCGAAGATCTTCTTGTTCTTCAGCCCTTCCGGCACGTCGCCTCTGACGATGCGCTGGGCGAGCCCTTCGACGATGGCGGTCTTGCCGACGCCAGGCTCGCCGATGAGCACGGGGTTGTTCTTGGTGCGGCGTGACAGCACCTGAATGACGCGACGCACTTCCTCGTCGCGGCCAATCACCGGATCGAGCTTGCCCTTGCGAGCGAGGTCGGTCAGATCACGGCCGTAGCGCGCGAGGGCCTCGTAGGTGGACTCCGGATTCTGCGAGGTCACACGCTGATTGCCACGCACCTGGGTGAGCGCGGCGTAGAGCGCGTCCTTGGTCACACCGTTTCGCTGCAGCAGCTGCGCGGCGGGGGAGCGGCCGACTTCGGTCGAGAGCGCGACGAGCAGATGCTCTGTGCTGACGTATTCGTCCTGCAGACGCTGCGCCTCGGCCTGGGCCGAGTCGACGATCAGTTTCATCCGCGGCGACAAACGCAGATCGGCGCCGTACGCCTGCGGCAGGCTCTTGAGCAAGGCGCGCGCGTCGGCGGCCACTGTCGCCGGCTGCAGATTCATCTTCTGCAGAATCGACGGGACGATGCCGCCGGACTGCTCGACCAAGGCGACGAGCAGGTGCTCGGGCACGACTTCCGAGTGATGCTGTTCGGACGCGAGATTCTGCGCCGCGAGCACGGCCTCCTGGGCCTTTTCAGTGAATTTGTTGATGTTCATCGCTTATGCCGCGCTATCGTTTTTCGCGCCGTCGTTGAGTTTCCTGAGCGCTTCGTAATGCTCGCGCTCCTGCGGCGAGAGATGCGTCGGCATTTGAATGTCGACGCGTGCGTACAAGTCCGCTTTCTCGTCGGGTTTGCCCACTGTGGGCATGCCGTAGCCTTTGAGGCGGAACACCTGGCCGTTCTGGGTCAGCGGCGGAATGCGGAGCCGCGCGGCTTTGCCGCTCAACGTCATGACCGAGGCCTCGCCGCCGAGGACGGCAGTGGTGGCTGGGACCAGCACCCTCGTGTACAGGTCGCGTCCCTTGACCTCGAACACCGGGTGTGGCACCAGCCGCACGCGCAGGTACAGATTGCCTGATGCACCGCCGCCACGACCCTGCTCGCCCTCGCCGCTGATGCGCACTCGAGATCCGTCGACCACGCCAGCGGGGATGCGGACGTCCACCGTCCGCACGTGACCATCGTGGCGCAGCGACAGCCGCTGCGTCGATCCGTGATAGGCGTCTTCCAGCGGCAGCTCGATCTCGTTCTCGACGTCGCGTCCCGCACGCTGGCTGCTGCGTGTGGACGCACGCGCGCCGCCGGCACCGCCGCCGCCCGGCGTGCCGCCGCCGAAGAACGTGGTGAAGAAATCGGAAAAGGGGTTCGAGTCGCCGAACAGCTCCTCCATCTCCTCCGGCGTCATCGTGCGGAAGCCGCGGGTGCCGGTGCCGCCGACGTTCCATCCACCGGCGAACGGATTCGGCCCACCCTGCGCACCAGCCTGTTCGTAGAGCCGCCAGTTGGCGCCAAGCTCGTCGTACTTCTTCCGCTTGTCGGGATCGCCGAGCACCTCGTACGCCTCGTTGACCTCCTTGAACTTGGCCTCAGCAGCCTTGTCGCCGGGGTTTACGTCGGGGTGCAGCTTTCGCGCGAGCTTGCGGAAGGTCTGCTTGATCTCTTTCTCCGTCGCGGTCTTCGCGACGCCGAGCGTCTTGTAGTAGTCCTTGAACTCCACGGATCGCGTCTCCGTCAGTTAGCGCTCGAGCCTCACAGCCCGATGACGTCGCTCAAGCGTCGCATCTCCGCCAGCAGCTGTCGCCGGCCGGCGCCGGTATTCAGCGTGTGCTCGTCCATCAAGGGACGGATGCGCTGGACGACTTCGGCCACGGCCAACAGTCGTTGTACGCCGGCAAGGTTGATGCCCAGTTCGTCGACGAGCCGCTTGATCAGGCGCAGCCGCTCGAGCTCTTCACGCGCGTAGAGGCGCATGCTGCCGATCGTTCGCGCCGGTTGGATGAGTCCGAGTCGTTCGTACTTACGCAGCGTCTGCGGGTGCATTCCCAGCAGTTCTGCGGCCATGCTGATGAAATACAGGTCGACGTCAGGTCGCATACGGTTGGGCCCCCCGCTTAGCGCGGCGGGACCGGATCCTCCAGACTACAAGTTGACACACCACGAGTATAGGCATTGATACGAGTCGTGTCAACTTGATCGGACATGCTCAGCCGTACGCGCGGGTGTTCGAGCTAGGATCGGAAAAGCGTCCTTGGATATCGCCGCCTCAGATCTCGTCACCGTCGGGCTCCTCGTCGTCCTCGAAGGCCTCCTCAGCGCGGATAACGCGCTCGTGATGGCCATCATGGTCCTGGGGCTTCCGCGTGGGGAGCACAAGGCGGCGCTCCGCTACGGGCTGATCGGCGGCTTCGCGTTCCGGATCGCGGCCACGCTGCTGGCGGTCTACCTGATTGCGATTGCGTGGGTGAAGCTGGTCGGCGGAGCCTACCTGCTGTACCTGACGTACTCGCACTTCTTCGGCCGCGAAGAGGGTGCCGATCGCACACGCCCGCCTGAAGCCAAACCGATGCTCGGCCTGTCGGCGTTCTGGGCGACGGTGGTCAGGGTTGAGGCGATCAACCTCGCATTCTCGATCGATTCGATCCTGGTCGCGGTGGCGATGTCGCCAAAGACGTGGGTCGTGATCACCGGAGGCATCCTCGGCATCGTCGCGATGCGACTCGTGGTCGGACAGCTCCTTCGGCTGGTGCAGCGATACCCCCCGCTCGTCGATGGTGCGTTCGTGATCATCGCGTGGGTGGGGATCAAGCTCTGTATCGAGTATCTGCACGACGCGCACTACATCGGGTTCGAGATCCCGCAGTGGCTGTCGCTCGGCCTGATCGTCGTGATCTTCACCGCCGCGTTCGTCTACGCACGCATGCAGGGGCCGGTCGAGGACCAGGAGCCGATCGACCCCGAGCTGGAAGGCGACAGCCTTGCAAAATAGGGCGCGCTACTGTCTGGCCGACGGTGTCAGCGTGGTCTCGCGTTTCTCGTTGCCGCGCATGTAGACGACCTTCACCGATTGCCCGATCTTCAGCAGTTCGAGCGCGTAGGTGTAATCGTAGATATTCGCGATCGACTGTCCGGCGATCTCGATGATCACGTCGCCTTTCTGCAGGCCGGCCTGTTCGGCCGGGCCACCACCGATCACGCCGCCCAGGAGCAGCCCTTTGGCGTTCGAGGTGTAGTCGGGCACGGTTCCCGTGAACACGCGAACGCCGGTGCGCCCGGCCGTTTGTGACGATTGCTCGACCTTGGTGAACTGGGGCGCCTCGTTCTGTTCCATCAGCCGCCGTGCCACCGTTGCCGCGAGCGACGCGATGCGATCGAGATCCTCGTAGTCGATCTTGTCGGCCGTGTCGGATGGCTTGTGGTAATCAGTGTGCGCGCCGGTGGTGAAGTTCAAGCTCGGAACGTTGGCCTGATTGAACACTTGCACGTCGGTCGGCTGATACGGATCTGGTTGCAGCGTGAGATCGAAGCCCGCGGCGACGTTGGCGCGTTCGAGCAGACCCGCCCAACCCGAGCTCGTGCCCGTCGCCTGCACCGCGAGCTTGTTGTCGCGCATGCGCCCGACCATGTCGAAGTTCAGATACGCGGCAATTTGATCGATCGCCACGGGAGCCGCGTTGATGAAGGCGGTCGATCCGACGAGGCCCATCTCTTCGGCCGACCAGAATGCGACGAGCAGGTGCCGTTGCCGCACCTTCTCTCGAGCCAGCGCGGTGGCGATGGCGAGCACGGCAGCGCTGCCGGAGGCGTTGTCGTCGGCACCGAGGTGCGGCCGGCCAGCGTCCTCCTTCCCGGCGAGCGAGTTGCCGTTCCGGCCCAACCCGAGATGGTCGTAATGTGCGCCGATGGCGACCCACGGTTTCGGCAAGGCGATGCGTGCGGTCGCTGGCAGATAGGCCACGACGTTGCGCCCCGTCTGCTTCTCGCGAACGAGCGACGTTTTCAGTGCGACAGAGACGCCCGTCAGTGCGAAGCCGGCGACGTGTGGGTTCCCGGTGTCGAACTGCTGCTGGACGTCCTTCAACGGGCGCGAGCCGGCAAACAGCGCCTCGGCCACGCGTCCGCTGACGCTCGCCGCAGGGATGCCCGATCCCGACAGCGCCGTGTCGAACGAGATGGGCACGGTCTGCCCGGCATTCGGCGACCGGGGACCCGTGACGACGACCAACGCCTTGGCGCCGCGCTGACGTGCAGCCATTGCCTTGTAGCGGAGATCCGAATAGCGCGCCAGAATCGCGCGCGTCTGCTGGTCGGCATCCTCGGGGAAGTACCGCAGCACGACGACCACCTTGTCCTTCACGTCGAGCGTGGCGTAGCTGTCGTAGCCGAAGTTCTGCGACTCGGGGACCACGATGCCGTAACCGGCGAACACCGCGTCGCCCATGACGTCCGCGTCGTCGGAGAAGGACAGTGCGAGCACGTCCTGCGGCGCGTTGAACGTCGCCCCACCGATTCGAAGCTGCGACCCACCATCCTTGCTGCCTGCGGTGAATTCAAACGGGACGAACATGTTCATTCGCCCTGGCAGTGGCTTCGCGCCGAGCCGTGCAAGCTGCGCGGCAAGGTAGTCTCCGGCAAGGCGTTCGCCGGCCGAGCCCGCTTCGCGGCCCGCGAACCGCTCCGACGCGAGCGTCTCGACGTGCGTGCGCGTGGCCGACGACGAGCTTTGTGACGATGTGGCCGACGCGGCGGCAACGAGCAGTGCGGGAACGAGTAGCAGTCTCTGTCGCATCATGGTTTCCTCGGGCCGGCGGCCGCGAGCGCGTCGAGCGCTTTCTGGTGATTCCACTGCGCCAGATAGATCTGGCCCTCGCGTCCGCCGCCGCGGCTCGACGTCCAGGCCAACTGCGTGCCGTCCGGGGACGGCACGGGCAGCCCATCGAAACCATCGGAGTAGGTGACGCGCACCGGCTCTTTCTTGCCGTCGATGTCGACCATGAACACTTCGAAGTTGTCGAAGCCGAGCTTGTTCGACGCAAACAGCACGTACTTGCCGGAGGGGTGGATGTATGGCGCCCAGCTCATCGACTTGAAGTCGGTGAGCTGACGATCGTCAGTGCCATCGAGATTCATCGTGTGCACGTCGGCAATCAACCCGCTCTCGTCGAAACGACGCCAGATGATCCGCTTGCCGTCGGGTGAGAAGAACGGACCGCCGTCGTACCCAGGCACCTTGGTCAATCGCTGCGGCGCGGTGCCGTCGGCGTCCGCGCGCATGATGTAGATCTCGGCGAAGTAACTGGGATCGACGTCGAGCTGTTTCTGTTCGGCCGCCGAGAGCTGGCGCTCGTAGGCGTCACGCGTCGACGAGAAGACGATCCATTGACCGTCCGGCGAGTAACTCGCCTCGGCGTCGTAGCCGCGCTTGTTGGTCAAGCGCCGGTAGGTGCCGGTCTTCGCGGTGCGGACATACAGCTCCATCTCGGGGTCGTAGTCCCACGAGTAGCGGCGCTCCTGTCCGGACGCCCGGAACTTCAGTTCTTCTTCCTGCAGCTGCTTCGATCGCGGATCGTGATGCGTCGACGCAAACAGGATGTCGCCGGTCTCAGGATTGATGAACGAGCAGGTCGTCTTCCCGGTCCCTGGCGAGACACGCGTGACGTCGCCGCTGGCCATGTCCATCAGGTAGATCTGGTAGAAGGGGTTGCCCGGCTCGCGCTCGCTTTGGAAGACGAGCTTGCGGCCGTCCTTCGACCAGTACCCTTCGCCGGCACGGCGCCCCTCGACCGTCAATCGTCGAATTCGCGTCAGGAAGTCGCGTTCCTGCGGCACCCCCTGGGCCTGCGTCGCCGAAAAGACATCGAGGGCAACCGAAGCCGCTAGCACGAGCGGCGACAAAACTACAGCTGCGATTAGTCGTCTAAGTGAACAGGACATCGGCTCCCCATAATTTATTACCATTGCGGTGAACGTGCGTCTTCCGAAACCTCCGGCCTGGTTCAAACTGCCGGTTCGTCCCCCGTGGCTCCGGTTTGCCATCCTGCCCCGGTGGCTCCGGTTTGCCATCGCCGGCACGCTGATCGTGCTCGTTTCGATGATGGCGACGTGGACGACTCGGCACGCCTGGGCGATTTACAAGCTGAATCGTGGCGTCGGCGACACGGTGTTCTACGATGCCGAGGGCAATCCCTGGTTCCGCCTCGACGAGCAGCGTCGCGACGTGCGGTTCGAGCAGATCTCGACCTACGTCAAAGACGCGGTCATCGCCGTCGAGGATCATCGCTATTACCGGCATCCCGGCATCGACCCGATCGGTTTGACACGAGCCACGCTTTACAACGTGCGATCCGGTTCCGGCGTGCAGGGCGGCAGCACGATCACCCAGCAGCTCGCGCGCACGCTGTACTTGTCCAACGTTCGCTCGTACGGCCGCAAGGTGCAGGAAGCGGTGCTCGCCGTGATGCTCGAGGTCTTTCTCAGCAAGCGCGAGATCCTCCAGCTCTATCTCAATCGCGTCTATCTGAGCGGCGGTATCTACGGCGTCGAGTCGATGTCGCAGAAGATGCTCGGCAAGTCCGCGTCGCAGCTCACGCTCGGCGAAGCCGCGCTCATTGCCGGAATCATACGGGCACCCGCGTCGTATTCGCCGTGGACGCACTTCGACGCCGCCCGACGGCGAAGCTTCGTCGTGCTGCGACGCATGCGTGAAGAAAAGAAGATCACCGCCGCGCAGGAACAATCGGCGCGCGCCGAGACCATCCGCATCCGGCCGCAGCCGTCGGTTTCGAGCGCCCGCTACGGCTACGCGAAGGAGTACCTGAGGCAGCAGTTCCGTGACGTCTACGGTGGCGACAATCCACCAGACTGGAGAGTGCAGACGACGTTTGTCCCGGCCATTCAGGATGCCGCCGAGATTGCCGTCCGCGATGGACTGCGCCGGATCGGACGACGCGATCTGCAGGCGGCCCTCGTCGCGATCGATCCGCACACGGGCAACCTGCTCGCGATGGTCGGCGGGTCCGACTTCGCCGTGACGTCCTTCAACCGCGCCTATCGCAGTCGCCGGCAGCCGGGCTCCGCGTTCAAACCGTTCGTCTATGCGGTGGCGCTCGAGAGCGGACTGTCACCAGTGTCGAAAGTGAACGGGCTGCGACAGGTCGCCGTGCAGGCGCCCGAGGGCGTCTGGATTCCACGCGACGAACGCGCCGGCGGCCAGGACGCGCTGACTCTGCGCGAGGCGCTGCTCGAGTCGAACAACGCCGCCGCGGTGAAGCTGCAGCAGGAGGTCGGAACACGACCGGTCCTGCGTCTGGCCAGCGATCTCGGCGTCGACAACCAGCCTGACGTGCCGTCACTGGCGCTCGGCAGCGGGCTCGTGACGCCGCTCGATCTGACGGCGGCCTACGCGGTGTTCCCGAATCTCGGGTATCGCGTGCGGCCGCGCGGGCTGGTGAGCGTCGTCAACGCCAACGGCGAGACGGTGCATCAGGTCCACATCGAACGCGAAAAGATCCTGCCTGATCCCGTCGCGTTCCAGATGGTCAGCATGCTCCAGGACGTCGTCGACCGCGGAACGGGCGCGGCGGTGCGGGCACAGGGCATACGGGGTCCGGTCGGCGGCAAGACCGGTACGACCAGCGAGTATCGAGACGCGTGGTTCGTCGGCTTCAACTCGTCGGTCGTCGTCGGCGTGTGGGTCGGCTACGACCAGCCGCAGACGATCGGAGACAACGCCTCCGGCGCGCGCACGGCGCTGCCGATCTGGGCCGATTTCATGCGACGAACCGTGCGGCGGCTGCCGGCGCAGTCATTCTCGCCACCCGACGAGATGCGCACCGAGCAGATGTGCATGATTTCCTATCACCGAGCGCTCGACGGTTGCCCCACGTACGTCGAGTACTTCAAGGAAGGCGACTCGGTCCCGACGCAGTTGTGCGAGCTGCACTCAGGCACGCTGCAGCAGCGCGCCGAGCGCGCCGTTCAGGGACTGATCGGGGCGCTCGGCCGAAGTATCCGCCGGATTTTCAAGTGAAGACGCCGTCGCGGTGCTGGTGGTGTGGCACGGACCCGTTGTACGTCCGCTATCACGATGAGGAGTGGGGAAGACCTGTCACCGACGATCGCCGGTTGTACGAGAAAGTCTGTCTCGAGGGCTTTCAGTCGGGTCTGAGCTGGTTGACGATCCTCCGCAAGCGCGAGAACTTCCGCGCCGCCTTTCACGACTTCGACTTCGAACGCGTCGCGCGATACACCGCGCGCGACGTCGAGCGACTGCTGAAGAACGAAGGCATCATCCGCCACCGCGGCAAGATCGAGTCGACCATCAACAACGCCAAGCGGGCGCGCGAGCTTCGAGACGAAGCGGGGTCCCTCTCGTCCTACTTCGAGCGCTGGCAGCCCGCAGCCTCGTCGCGGCCGCGGCGCATCACGCGCGACGTACTGATGACGATGGCGGTGACACCCGAGTCGACGGCGCTGAGCAAGGACTTGCGGAAGCGGGGATGGATCTTCGTCGGCCCGACGACGATCTACGCCTTCATGCAGGCCGTCGGCCTGGTCAACGACCATGTCGACACGTGCGACTTCAGGAAGGTCGGAAGAACCGTAGAGCGGAAGCGTTAGCCTCCGCTCTACGGATCCGTTCTCAATCGTTCAACTGAACCGACTGACGCACTCGACGGAATGTGTCCTGATACATGGACGCCTCCGTCTGTGGCGCGACGCCGATCAGGAAGAGCAATCGCCCGTCGGTCAACCGCGTCGTTGTCAGCGAGACGGTTTCGTTTTGACCCGTCGCTTCGGACACGTTCGCCAGCGTCGTCCGCAGCGCCGCGCGGCCGGCGATGCTTTCGCGCGAGTAGCCGCCGCTGGTGCGCAGCTGACGGTTCGCTTTCGTGAGCGATGAGATCAGCGTGTCGGTATCGCGCCGCAGATCGCCGGTGCCTTTGTCGCCGATGCCAATCTGCACGCCGTGCGTAAAGGCCTCGCCGTCGTAGCCGCCCTGAGGCGCGTAGGTCACGCCGCGTTGATCGCCGCTGACCTCCTCCCAGTTCGACGGGACGCTCAGGCGCAGGAATTCGAGCGGGCGAGACGAGCGGTATTCAGTCGAAGGAGGGTCGACACGGCCCGTCGTCCGATTCGCCGTGCGCGTCGGCTCACCTGACTTCGCCTTGCCCTTGGCGATCTCTTCGGCGGTGTACGAGGGCCCCATCCCTTTGAGACGTCCCTGGATCGACGCAAACTGTCCGCTGTCGCCGTTGCCCTGCACGCGTAACGACGCTGCCTCGCGATTGATCGCCTCGTAGCGGTTCTTCGGATTCGGGTGGCTGCTCATCCACTGCGGACCCTGACCGCCGCCCTCGGCTTCAATCGTCTTGAACATGTTCGCCATCTCGCGGGGCTGGTATCCGGCGCGCGCGAGCATCTGAGCGCCGAGGATGTCGGCCTGCGATTCGTACTCGCGGCTGTACTTCAGGAAGTACGTCCCGAGTCCGAACTGTGTGCCCTGCGAGATCACGCTCCCCGCGGTGCCGCCGACGACGGCGCCGGCGATCTGTCCGAGGATCGAGCCAATCTGGAACTTCTGTCCCTTCGTGGCCTGTGCCGTGCCGTGACGGAGCGCGACGTGCGACATCTCATGCGCCATGACGCCGGCCATCTCGCCTTCGGTCTTCGCCGCCTCGATCATCCCGCGGTTCAAGAACATCGGGCCGCCGGGCAACGCGAACGCGTTGATCTCCTTCTGGTTCACGACTCTGAATGTGTACATGAACTCAGGATGGCGGAACTCGGGTGGGATCGCTGACGCGAGCCTCGTTCCGATCTCCGCGACGTACTGATCGACGCGCGAGTCGTTGAGCAGCGGCAGCTCCTTCGTGACTTCTGCCGCCGCCTCGCGGCCGAGTTTGACGTCATCCGCAACCGAATACCGGTTGTCGGGTGCGACGATCTTCGTCTGAGCCGTCAGCATCGCGACGCAGACGACGCTCATCGCGAGGGTCCAGATACCTGATAAATGACGAGCCGGTGATGTACGCACAGCCATATCTCTCAAATTGGTGCAAGCCTGATGACAGCCGCAGCCGTCACCGTCGTATGAGCACGCCAATCGTCGCGCGCCAGTAACTGAGCCGGGCCCTCGACTCACCGGTCGCCTCGTTGACGTCGCTGCCAAACGTCCTGACATGACGTAACTCGAAGCGAAGGCCGGTTCGAGGGCTGAGCAACCCAATTGCTCCTGCTCCAATGTTCATGCCAAGCGAGTTGTCGTCAACGGGATCGAGTGGAGCCTGGTAAGTGATGCCAGAGTGTATGAGTCCAAGGCCACCGATGAGGTAAGGCCGCAAGGAGTACCCGGTGACCCTTAGGGGCGCGGCCACGATGACGTCGCCGGTGAACGTCAACAGGCTGCTGGCAATCACCACCTGCTCGTCATGCTCGAAGAACCGCGGCGCGTAAGAAAAGCCGCCCTCGGCGCCGAGGATGCCCTGGCTCAGCCACCCCGCAGAGCCACCGAAGATCAAATGTGTCGAATCGGTGCCGCTGTCGAGATCGAGAAACGCGGTGTTGCTCCCAAAGGTCGCGCCGAAGAACGGGGTGAAAATGTAGTCGGCCTGTGCCGGGAGCGACAGACTGCAAAAGAAGACCACGAGCGCCGCAGTTGTTGCTCGCTTGGCTCGCGGAGTCACGCTCAAGGCACGAAGGATCTCAAAAATAGTCTGGCGAACAGCGAGCTGGTCACATCGCCCGCCTCGAGCCCATACGGCGCGCTGAGCCCGTCGCTGTTGGCGAGCAGGATGAATGTCAGATGGCGGTTGGGGACTTTGATGATCAGCGACGAATACGCGCCATCGACGAGGCCGAACTGCCAGACGATCGGCTGCCCGTTATAACCCTGCAGGAACCAGCCCAGTCCGGTTGGCAAGGGCAGCGTGCCCCAGTACGCCGGAGACCAGGCCTGAATGCGCGCTGCCTCGCTGAGCAATCCTTCGCTGTCGAGCGCGATGTCGAACCGCGCGAGATCGGAAACGGTCGTGACAATGCCGCTCGACATATCGAGCTGGTGCGCCCGGTAATCGGCATTGCGCTGCGCCCGGCCGCTGATGACGCGATAAGGAAGCGCGGCGCGCCGGAGAATCGCCGCGTATCGGCTGAGTCGCGCCTCCCCGAATGTCGCCACGTCCGCGGGACTTGGCACAGCGAGCGCTTCGCCAGGAACGGAATCCACCATTCCTGCCAGCTCGAAGATTTCGCTGGCCAGCAGGTCGCCGTACTTGCGATCGCCGCACTCCTCGACGACGTCAGTCAGTGAGGCGAAACGGTCAGGGGCATAGTGGAAGCCGCCCACAGGTGCGGTGTGGCTGAGCAGCTGCCCGAGCGTCGTCGATGTCTCTCCGTAGGTCGGTACCCACCGAGTGACCGGATCGGTCGCCTCCGCAGTGTCCTGGTCCATGCACTTGCGCAGAAGGAGTGTTGCCCCAAGTGCCTGCGAGAGCGGTCCGACTTGATACGGCGTGTCGGCCGTGGCGGGGATGATGCCTTCTACGTCCTGTCGACCGAACCCGGCTTTCCAGACCACGGTATTGTCCTGGACGATCGCGGCCGACATACCGGGAATACCGGCCTCGACGCGAAACGACTCCAGATAGCGCTCGAATAGGGAAAACGACAGACCTTGGGCAGACGCCGAGGGGGCGCAGACAGCAAGACTGAGCAGCACGACAGAAGTGATGCTGGCAATGCGCACTGAGTCTGGGTCGAAGCTCTAGTGAATGATAACACTGCGGACGAGATCACTAGTGGAGCGCGCCTCCCGGATTGGACCGGCCGCTCCGATGTCACGGCCGGCAGATCGAGGGCTGGTTTCCGGATGGCACCCTTCCAGTTGACACATGCCGCGAGATGGAACCGGCGCCGACGTGTGCTACATTCGTATCGCGATTTCTTGATGCGTCACGTTTCTGCGCGAACGCGGTTGTGGGGAGCGTTGGTGTGCGCTCTGGCGGTGATGTCTGCCGCCCCCCGGGCGCAAACCGGCCAGGCGTTGCGCGTGGTGCCGCTCGTGCACGGCGACCAGGTGCTCGTGTCGTTCCAGCTCACCGACGGCCTCACCGAGGAAGTCCGGCAGGCGATTCTCAGCGGTCTCAAGACCACGTTTACTTACACGGTCGAACTGCGGCTCGACGTGCCCGCGTGGGTGGATCGGACCATCGGCCTCGCGACCGTCACCAGCAGCGTCGAGTACTACAACCTGGAGCGCGAGCACCACCTGGTGCGGATGCTCGATGGCCGCACCGAGGACGCGAAGGTCACCTCCGACGAGGCCGTGGTGCGCAAGTGGATGACCGCGTTCGATCGGCTCCCCCTGTTCCGCACGACCGCCCTCGAACCCAATCGTGAGTACTACGTCCGCGTAAGCGCCACGGCCCGACCCAGCAACGGGTCGATCCTCTGGCCGTTTGGCAGCGGCACCTCCGCCCAAGCGAAGTTCACGTTCGTTCGCTAGGCCCTTCGACTCGCTTCGCTCGCTCCCTTCGACTCGCTTCGCTCGCTCAGGGGCATTTTTTGTCGGCTCGCCACTTTGTGTCAGCGGCGCGCTTCTCTCTCTTTGCTGAAAGTGCATGACGATGCCCATCGTCCGATGCGGTCCGGACATGGCGGCAAACCTGCACTCAGTGCATGCAGAGGACGGGAGGCGACGTGGAGTCGAGTGCGGTTCCGGTGCCGAAGCGGTGGCGATCGACGTGGGCAGCGCTCGCATGGAGCGCGTCGACGTTCGCCTTCGTGATTGCCGGTGTCGGGCTGTCCTACGCGACCGTGGTGGAAGTGAACCGGTTGACGCGGCTCACGTCGCCGACGCCTCCCGAAGTGGTCACCGATCTGATCGTGCGAAACGCGAAGGACCACGTCGGGCGTCGCGCGTCGTTTCGCGTGTTGTTGTTCACCGATGAATTCCGGTGGCGCTTGTCCTCGGACGATCTGCTGGAGAACGAGCTCGGACGGCCGGAGTTCACGCCGGAGATGAAGACGGTGCTCAACCGCGCGAAGGAGATCATCGCCGTCGGTGCGAGCTCCGAAGAGATCGTGCCCGGGCTGCACGCAGAAGCCGGCCGTAAGCGTGAGGAGCTGCGGGCGGCGCGGCGGGCAGAGCGGATTGCGACATGGGTGCGCGAAGCGCTCTCGAGTCCAATCCCGGTGCGCAAGCTGAACGTCGGTCACCACATGCCGACGCTCGGTCCGAAGGAGACCTCGGATCAACGCCGTGTCGTGATCATCCTCGTGCTCGAACGTGAAGACGGCACGAACGTCGACGAGGCGCTGCGCGCCGCGATGGCGCTCGAAAGCATCAACGCGCCAATCTTCGAGGCGCTGCTGACACGCTACTCGTTGTCGGCGGCAAAGGCCTTCACGTGGGTGGAGTAGCCGTGATCGCTGAATTCCTGGACGTGGCCAACGCCTTCACGTCACCGCTGAAAGTGGCGTGGGTCGTGTGGCTGGCCTGGGGCATCGGGCAGGTGTACTGGTATCGGTTCGAGCGGGCGCGCGCCGCGGTGACATCGCCGTCGAGCGCACGCGTCCCACGGCGGATGGTACCACCCCGCACCGCACGTCCCGTGGTCACGCCCGCGGCCGCGCCGAGCGTCGGCCGCCTGATTACGCCGCACGAGGTCAAGGTCGCGCCGAAGCCGGCGCCTCCGGCGGCACCCGTCTTCGATCCGTCGAAGGCGATTGTTGAGACGTTCGACCCCCGCGACACGAGCCTCGATGCGATTGTCGCGGATATGGAGAGGCACATCCCGCGTTCGAGCGGCGAGGCTTCCCGGGTCCACTGAGCCCACCCCCTGCGAGGGGCGGACTGTCCGCGCGTACCGGGGGGTCGCACGGCGGTCCGCTCCTCGTGCCCACCATCGATTCGCGGTCGCCAGCTGGAGGACGCGGCCGCGAATCGAACCTCAAACTGGAGCGCTGAACGCTAAACTTCGGAACGACCCCGTCCTTCAGTAATAGACGTTGACGCGCAAGACGCCGGAGTTGTCTGTCAGCACGTCGTCGTTGATGCCGAGGAAGAGCTGTCCGTTCGAGCGCGCGCGATACGGCCCCGGGTCGTTGCCGATGAAGAAGAACTCGTTGCGATCCCCGATGCGTCCAATGAGCGCGGCGGCCGGACGATCGGGCAACGGACGGCCCGGGTTGCCCGGGGAGTTACGTTCGCCGGCGGCGCCATCGCGCCGGTTCGGTCCCCAGCGGACCTCGCCACTCGCCATGAAATAGATCGGCTGACCGGGGCGGACCTCGATGCCGGCAGCGGTCCACTGCTCGCGCGCGTTCACGTAGACGGTGCGCTCGCGCATCCCGCGTGGGATCGTCACGGCACCAGCACCAGTTGCGACGTCGTCGCGATCACGATCTCTGTCGCGATCGCGGTCGAAGAACGAGTCACGATCCCGATCGTTGAACTCGATGCGGTCGATATCGTTGCGCGTGATCCGCAACGTGCGCCGGCGCCCGCCGTCGCGCTCCTCGAATTCGACCTCGCGGCCGTAGACGCCGATCAATTCGCCGCGCACCCGGCGGCCGTCGTTGAGCACCAAGGTGTCCGCGAGCAACGATGCCGTTGCGACCAGCATCGACAGGCCAAGCACCGTCAGTTGTGCCTTCATGATCCACCTCGCAGGCTCTTTTCGCCTTGCCGCCACGCAATGCACGATTCGCGCCGCGTTCGGCGACTCACCCGGCGCGAGAATCGATGCGGGTGAATTCGTCGAGCAACGGCAACTGTCCTCTCAGAATCTTCGAGCGGGCGACCGGAATCGTGAACCAGGCCGCGCGATCGATCTCCGGAAACACCCGGCGCCGCCCGGAGCGCGGCGGCCATTCCATCTCGAAGGTGTTGCTTCTGATGTCGGCCGGATCGAGGTCGCCCTCCACGGCCCAGGCCTGCACGATCTTGCCGCCCGATTGCCGGACTGGCGTAAGCGGGAGGAAAGTGCCCTCCGGAACCGCCCCGGTTTCTTCGGCAACCTCACGTCGGGCGGCCGCGAGCGGGTCCTCGTGCTCGCCAATCTCGCCCTTCGGGATAGACCAGGCGCCCTCGTCCTTCCGTGCCCAGAATGGTCCGCCGGGGTGGACCAGCAACACTTCGACCTTCCCGTCACGGTATCGAAACAGCAGAAGTCCAGCGCTGGTCTTCGGCATCACCTGTATGGATGCCTTAGGTTACCGTGGTCTGTCGCGGCGGTGTTGGCGGATCAGGCCGACGGCAATCGCCACGAGCGCTGCAGTGAGCAGGGCGAGCCCCATGAAGACCCCGGTGACGAAGATCACGTAGGCCGCTCGGTCGTTCATCGTCGGCCCTTCCATGTTGCAACAGATGGCGTGTACCATCCACGCGGGAGGACCGGGCATGGTGAGCGCTTCGCATCGAGTCGTGGCGATGATCGTCGCGGGGTTGCTGGTCGGCTCGGGCGCGAGGCACGCCGCCGCCCAGACCACGCGCGACGCGTCCGCTTGCGCGGCGTTGACGAAGCTGCAGCTACCCGGGCTTGCGTTGACAATCACCAAGGCCGAGTGGTTCGCCGCCGGCGCGCCCCTTCCCCCATCGCCTGGGCGAGGCGGTACGCCGCCGGCCGCGACCAAGCTTCCCGCGTACTGCCGCGTCGACGGCGTGCTCGACAAACGGAGCGGTGCGGATGGGAAGAACTACGGCATCGGCTTCGCCCTCGCGCTGCCTGGTGAGTGGAACGGACGCTTCCTGTTTCAGGGCGGCGGCGGACTGAATGGATCCGTGCAGACGCCGCTCGGGGCCGTCGCCACTGGAGGCACCCCCGCCCTCGCTCGCGGGTTCGCGGTGGTATCGACCGACACCGGTCACACCGGCACTGGATTCGACGCGAGCTTCATGCAGGAGCAGCAAGCCGCGCTGGACTTCGCCTATCAAGCGGTTGGCCGAGTCGCGCTGCTCGCCAAACAGATCATCGCGCAGCACTACGCCAAGCCGGCCGAGCGCTCGTACTTTGCCGGTTGCTCGACCGGCGGGCGCGAAGCGATGTTGATGACGCAGCGCCATCCGACGTACTTCGATGGCGTGATCGCAGGCGCGCCGGCGATGCGGACTGCCTACTCCGGCATCGGCGACGAGTGGGTGGCGACGATGCTCAATACCGTGGCGCCGAAAGACGCGACTGGGAAAGCGAATCCGCGCGAGGCGCTCACCGAGAGTCAGAAAAAGGCCGTGATCGACGGCGTGCTCAATGCGTGCGATGCGAATGACGGCCTCAAGGACGGACTGATCTTCGACACGAAATCCTGTCGCTTCGATCCGAAGGCGCTGGTGTGCAGTGGGAGCGGCGGCGACTCGTGTCTCTCGATGGCGCAGGCCGGTGCGCTCGAAAAGGGCTTCGCCGGGCCGAGGGATTCGAAGGGGCGCCAGGTCTATCCGGGCTTCCTGTTCGACACCGGTATCGCCGCGACGCAAGGCATACCGGGCCTGTTGCATGGCGGGTTGAACCCGGTCGGACCGCCGTTCTCGGCGACGAGCATGGACGTGGATGCCCGCGCGGATGCGGCCGCCGCGATCGTCGGCGACATCTTGACCGCGACGGCGAGCTGGACGAACCTGAACACGTTCTCGAAGCATGGCGGCAAGCTGATGTTCTTCCACGGCGTCAGCGATCCGTGGTTCTCGTCGCTCGACACAGTCGACTACTACGAGCGGATGACGAAGGCGAACGGGGGCGCCGAGCAAGTAATGAGCTGGAGCCGTTTGTATCTCGCTCCAGGGATGGCACACTGCAGTGGCGGACCAGCCGCACTCGACACCTTCGATCTGTTATCCGCGATGGTGGACTGGGTGGAGAAGGGCGTGGCGCCAGCGTCGGTCATCGCAACCGGCCGCGCTTTCCCGGGGAGCAGTCGTCCGCTTTGTGCCTACCCGCAGCACGCCCACTACAAGGGGCAAGGGGATCCGCAGGACGCGAAGAACTTCGAATGCAGGAACTGAAGAGAGGCGATACGCAGATGACACAACGGCCTATCGCGATGATCGTTGGCGCCCTCGTACTCCTGTCGCTGGTCCGAGTGACCGCCCATCACAGCAACGTCGCGTTTGCGGTCGAGACCGTACTCGAGGCAAAGGGCGTGGTGAAAGAGTGGCAATGGAGCAACCCCCACACCTGGCTGATCATGACGGTCGACGATGGCAAGGGCGGAAAGACCGACTGGGCGATGGAGGGACGCGCACCCGGCGTGCTGCTGCGCGCGGGATGGACGCCAAAGGTGCTCAAGGCGGGCGACAAAGTGCTCGTGCACTACAGCCCATCGAAAGACGGCAGCAAGGTGGGCATGATCGCACGCGTCACACTCGAAGATGGTCGAGTGCTGGCGAACGCACCGCCGAATGACTGAACGAGGGCATCATGAGAGCCATATCATCTCGCTCCATCGTGATGACGGCGGTTGCGGTCGCCGTTCTGGGCGCCTCGGTGGTCGTGCTGCGCGGGCAAACCGCGCACACACCGCCTGACTTCTCCGGCGTCTATCGTCCAATGAACGCATTCGGCCCTCCCGCCGGCGGACGCGCTGCCGCTCCGGCACAACCGCGTCCGGCGCCGGGACAGCCGTTACCGCCACCGACGCGGACGGCGCCGCTCTCCGATGGGTCGCGAGGCCGCAGCCCCGATGCACCGCAGCTCACGCCCGAGTATCTGGCGAAGTGGCAGGCGATCAGCAAAGCGCGCGTTGCTGGCGACACCTCCTCCGACAACACCGCGAAGTGCCTGCCGCCCGGCATGCCGGCGATGATGAACATGGCGTACGGCATGGAGGTGATGCAGACGAAAGACAAGATCACCTTCTTCAGCGAGCTGAACGACGCCTTGCGCCGCGTCTATCTCGACGGCCGCAAGCCGACCCAGGCGATTCTCGACGACCCGACGTATGCCGGCTATTCGACGGGTCAGTGGGAAGGGGACACGCTCGTCGTCGAAACCGTCGCGCTGCGTGGCAACAGCTACATCGAGGGCTTCTCGCCGCATAGCGACCAGATGACCGTGCACGAGCGGATCCGCTTCATCGAGAACGGCATCCTCGAGGACACGATCACGGTGACCGATCCCAAGGCGCTGGTGAAGCCCTGGACCACCGTGAAGCGATATCGCAAAGCGGCGAAGGGCGACGATCAGCTGCGCGAGTTCGCGTGTGCGGAGGGGATCGAACACGCCAGGTAGGGCGTATGTAGTGTCCGGCTTTAGCCGGACTACACGATGCCGACGAAACACTTGTCCATGCTGCGGTCATACACCGCAGCCGATGCGCTGACGATCGGCAACGCCAGTTGCGGCACGATCGCCATCTTCCTCTGTCTCGACTACCTCGCGACCGGCAGTCCGCGCTATCTCTGGATCGCGTTCGCGTTGCTGCCGCTCGCGCTCGTGTGCGACGTGCTCGACGGCATCGTCGCGCGCACGCAGACGAGCCGGCAGTCGGTGCTCGGCGGCGACCTCGACTCGCTTGCCGACGTGATCTCGTTCGGCGTCGGGCCGGCGGTGCTCGGGTTCACGATGGGTCTGCGGGGCGGCTGGGACATGGTGTGCCTGACGTACTTCGTGGTCTGCGGCGTGAGTCGTCTCGCGCGGTTCAACGTGACCGCGGCTGCGCTCGCCGACAGTCGCACCGGCAAGGTGAAGTACTTCGAGGGCACACCGATTCCCACCAGCATCGTGATCGTGGCCGTGTTGGCCGTGGCGTTCTGGCAGGCGCGCGTCGACGAGGCGGTGTGGTTCGGCGTGGTGCGCGTCGGACCGGCGACGCTGCACCCCCTCGTGCTGATCTACGTCGCCAGCGGCAGCGCGATGATCAGCGCGACACTGCGCGTCCCGAAGCCGTGATGAGGGCCGCCTGAAGGCGGCCCCCACGAGCGACTATTTCTTCGAGTCGAGCAGCTCGTAGATTCGTTGCGCCGCGATCAGCGGCACTCCAGGGCCTTGAATCGGCAAATTGCCCTTGTGTTTCGTGAGGTCCGCCCGTTTCGCGGCTTCCTCCGCCGACACGCCCTGCTGCTTCAACCGGCTGACCTCGGTCCACACATCGCGCAGATAGGCCTGGAAGTAATCGATCTTTGCCTTGTCGGTGAACGCTTCGCCATGGCCCGGCATCACGGTGTCGAAGTCGAGCTTCTTCAGCGCGTCGAGTGAGTCGGCCCACTCGGTGGGGAACGAGTCGCTCATGTTCGAGAGCCCTGACGTCAAGAAGTCGCCCGTGATCACCACCTTCTCATTCGGCAGATACACGACGACGTCACCGGCCGTGTGGCCTCGACCGAGGTAGCGGATTTGGATCTCGCGCTTGCCGCGGAAGAGCGTCATCTGCGTGTTGAGCGTCACGTTTGGCGGGGTCGGCCTCAGCTCTTTCTGCGACGCGAGGTTGTTCTCCGTAACCGATAACTGTGTCTGAAGCTTGGCCGTGGCTGCCGCGTCGGACGTCTCGGCGATGCGCTTCTTCAAGTCGGCGATCTGGTTCGGCATCCCGTTGACGTAGTTCTGGTAGAGCGGCATGCCGATCGAGTTGCTCAACAGCATCCGTCGGGTGAACTCGTGCCCGATGATCTGTACGGTCGGATCGAAGATCTGATTGCCGTGAGCGTGATCGAAGTGAAAGTGCGTGTTGATGACCGTGCGGACCGGTTTGTTCGTGAACGTCTTGATCTCCTCGAGCAGCACCCACGCCGCAGCGGGAGAGACGTGATCGTCGACCACGATCGCGTCGTCGTCGTTGACGATCACCGAGGAGTTGCCGACGACCGCGAGCGCGCCGGTGCCGATCGCGTGATAGACACCGTCGCGGACCTTGTTGAATTTGAACGCAACGCCTTTGTGCGCCGTGCCGGCCGGGCGCCGGGATTGCGCCGCGACGGCGACGAGCGCGAGCAGACCAATCGTGATAGCGAGAGCCAGTCGTTTCATGCGATCAATGCCTTTGTCCGCGCGGTCCGAAGTCCGCTCTCCGCAGATGAGCGCTCACGGGGTTGGGATGGTCATTCGGCCAGGCGTGCAAGGGTCAACCCGGCCACTTCCGAGAGGATCATTGCGCCGTAAGCCAGCACGGTCGCGACCAGCACGATCCAAAGACCACGCACTATTCGTCGCATCGCCGCTCCTCCCGAGCACGACAAGTTTACGATCAGCTGGGCCAAAACAGACGCGTGACCTGCGCTGTCACACCCCTGGGCGACCATCGCCGGAGGAGGTTGGGATGGACGACGTCACAATGCAGCGGCCGGCGGGCGCGCGGATCATCTCGTTCGAAAGCTTCCTGCGACGTACGTGGGGCACCCGGCCCGATGGGAGTGAAAGCCAGGCAGCCAGCCCGTTCGGCCATTGCGCGCCCACACAGCGACTGACGCAGCGGCAGATCAATCACCGGCAGGTCATGCTGAAGTATCTACTGAGCAGCCGTTGGGACGGCCGCAGCTAGATCACCGTTAACGAATCGATCAACGCGCGATGACTGCGGTCTGCCCAAGTTCACGGATGGCGAGCCGTTCGGGTTCTCGAGCCAGCGCCTGCTGTGCCCGTTCGATCGGCTCGGTGAACGGCTCATTACTCAGCTTGAAGGATTGATGGTGCACCGGCACGATCAATTGGGCGCCGGCGGCGTTGGCCATGGCGATGGCCTGTTCCGGCGTACAGTGCGCCCAGATCCACGGGTTGTAGGCGCCGATCGGCATGATCGCCGCATCGAACGGACCGAAGCGACGGTGCTCGTGAAAGATCGGCGACATCGCCGTGTCGCCCGCGATCAGCAGCCGTCGTCCTTCGCGCTCGACGATGAAGCCGCCGTAGCCGCGCCAGCGATCGCGGACGATGCGGGCGCCCCAGTGTTTCACCTCGATCGACCGCACATCGACGCGGCCTCGGGGTGTATCGATCGCTGCCGACTCGTTCCAACGCAGTTCAGTCACTGACCGATACCGCCGGCGTGGCAGCAGGTCCGCGGTGCCCGACGACATCACCGCCGCTGGTCTGCCGCGCACCGAGCGGAGCGACGGCGTGTCGAGGTGGTCGAAGTGTGCGTGGGTCACGAGCACGAGATCCAGATCGGGCAGTTCGGCGCGCGTGAGCGCCGACGACACCAGGCGCAGCGGGCCGAGCGTGCCCAGCCCGAGGTCGACGCCGATGCGGCGGAAGAGCACAGGATCGGTAAGGATTCGCACGCCGTAGAAATTGATCAGGACGGTGGAATGTCCCAACCACGCGAGCGTGACGGCATTGTCCGACCAGCTATGCGGGTCGGGCTTGTGTGGTGGAGAAGGAAGGGACCGCCCGATTTCCTCGAACCGCTGCCGCAGAAATCTGGCACCCCAACTGGTCGTCGGGCCAAACCGGATTGATGGCGCAGATCTCACGTCTCCCTAGTATGACGCGGCACCGCAGCGGTTTGGTTCCCGACGCGCCGCCGAGCCGGCGTGGTCGTGATACGCTGCCGGAACTGATCGGACCTGACGACCGACGATTTCCCGATGCGGTGCGGCGACGACTCGCATCCACGCTGCCTGGTCTGGCGGCACAGTTGCGAATGGCGCCGCGTCCAATCTACCGCCCGGATCCCGCACTCGAATCAACACTGCGACCGGCGGCAGCCCTGCTCCTGATCTATCCGCACAACGATGAGTGGCATGTGCCGCTCACAGTACGCGGCGCCGGCCTTCGGCATCATACGGGTCAGGTGGCGCTCCCCGGTGGTCGGCTCGATCACCCGGAGGAAACGATCGAACAGGCCGCATTGCGCGAGGCGCACGAAGAGATCGGCGTCGTGCCCGCGGACGTCGAGGTGCTCGGCCGTCTCACCCCAATCCCGGTCGTCGTCAGCGGCCATCTCCTGCAACCCGTCGTTGGTGTGGCGCGTCAGCGTCCGTCGTTCAGCGTCGCCGCCGCCGAAGTCGAGCGGCTGATCGAACTGCCGTTGACGCGTCTGCTGCAGCACGACGCGGTCGAATGGGAGGAGCGAATGCGGATGCTGCCGCCCGGCGGGATGATGAACGTACCGTACTTCGCCGTCGAAGGCGCACGGGTGTGGGGCGCCACCGCGATGGTGCTCGCGGAGTTCATCGCGCTGATCGAAGAACTCGAACCGGAACTGGACGCCTGAACGCTCGCGAACTCGTTTTCGCCTCGGCGACGAAAACGTCCCGTTGTCAACGCCAGCGTGACAAAAAAGGACCGCAACCCGGGTCGTCATTCGATGACGAATCGTGCAAAGGCGAGCTCGGCAGCTTAAAGACGCCAGCGTCTAGGGCCGATGGCCTGGTACAGGCTCTGCAACGACGGCCTGCGGAGGACCGGGATGGAGTCGCTTCGGGAGCTGCTCGCGGTCGATCAACGTCGCGCACTCGAGTTCTTCGTCGTGTGTCTCAAGGATGTCTCGGAAGGCGAAGTCGATCGGCAGGAACTGCTGTACAACGCAAGCGTGCTGGCGCACTATGCGCAGGTCTCGATCCACGCCAACGTCGATCTGCCGGCTCCGCGCGATCTCAGTGCGATCTTCGATCAGTTCGTCGCCGACACGACGTTGATCGATGACAGCGAGATCATGGAAACCGCGGGTGCACAGTGTCTGGTGCTGACCGGCTTCTTCGAAGACCAGATGCGGCAGCGATACAACATCCGCTGGTATGCGGAGCTCGGCGCCGGGTTCTTCAACAGGGCCGCCGCGCGCCAACCGTCCTCACAACGATCCAAGCTCCTCGTGATGCTCGCGCGGCACTTCGAGCCGTGGCGTCAGCGGCACGCACGACTGGGCCGCGAGCTGCGCGATCAGCCTTATCTGCTGACGCCTCGTCCACTGATGTAAGAGCATTCTCAGGCAGGACCCCAGCTCCGACCCTAGTCTGGGCCCTGAGGCCTGAGGCCTGAGGCCTAAAGAAAAACGCGGGGGCTTGGTGGGAGCCCCCGCGTTGTCTGCTGCTGGGTGAGCCGAAATGGACGGCTGCGGAGTGGCCGCTGTCAGTTGCCGCGGCCGCGCCCGGGATCAGTCGGGCGGCCGACGCCCGGAGGCGTTGGCTTTGTCGGCTGCGTCGACTGACCCGGCGCCGGTACACTGGCCGGAGGACCGCCGTTGCCGGCGTTTCCACGGCCGTTGCCACTGCCAGCATTACCAGCATCCGACTGCGGCACTGAGTCCTGGCCACGCCCTCGCCCACGGCCCTCCTGAGCAGGCAGATTGAGCAGTTCCTCTGGTTTCCCCTTCAGGGCGTCGCGGACCCTCGCGAGCGCCACGTCGGAGGCATGTCCCATTTGAACGAGTTGGGTGAGAGCGGCGATGGCCACGGCGCGCCGGTCGCGCGGGGCCGCCTCCGACACGGCCTTCAGGACCGCATCGCTGACGCCGGACTCCAACGCATCGGCGGCAACCGCGAGATCCGCGTCACCGGTACCCTGCACACCTTTCAAGACCTGACTGGCGTGTTCGAGGTTCGACGCGCGACGCTCGATCGCCGCCGCGATCCGATCAAGCGAGACGCCCTTGGCCTTGCCTTCCGCAATCTTGCTTTCGAGAAGCGACACCGGGATGCCGACCTGCTTGGCCCGGGCCAACGCCGTGTTGATCCGATCCTGTGGCGGCTGCACCTGCGCGACCGCCACGTCGGCGCACGCCACGCAAAGCGTGACGGCCGCCGCAATCGCGATCTTCATCTGTCCTCCTCGGCCCATTTCCTGGTTCTTCATCCGCGTCTGATAGAAAGACGACTGACGGGCTGGTCCGTCACTTCACGTTTCCGCAGCTCGGCCGACAACGCTTCACGAGCCCGTAACACCCGCATTTTCAGGGCGCTGACCGAGGCGCCTACGAGTCCCGCCATCTCGTCGTACGGCACGCCTTCCACGTAATGCATCAGAAAAGCCTCGCGCTGCACATCGGGCAGGCGATCGAGCGCGGTGCGCAATTCTGCTCGCAGTCCGGCTCGTTCCACGCGCTCCGCGGGGCTCTCCGCCGTGTCCGGCACCGGCGGCGCCTCTTCGAGCGCCACGTGCCGCCGGCGCGGGTCTTTCAAGTAGTCGAAGCAGCGATTCCGAAGCGTCCGGAACAGCCAGACCTGGAAGCGGCTGGGGTCCCGACACGCCCCGAGGTTCGTATACGCGCGAACGAAGGCATCCTGCACCATGTCGGAGGCGATGTCGTGATCGCCGACCATCGACACCGCGTATCGATACAGGCGGACCTGATAACGGCGTACGAGCTCGGAGAATTGCTCGGTGTCGCCATCGAGCACCTTCGAGACGAGCACGTCGTCATCGAGCGGCGGCATTACATCACCACCATGACGGCGACCTGGCCGCCAAAGCCATCGTCTCGTCGCCCGGGCGTCGACGTGGGCACGAACCAATCGCCCCGCGCCGATCGGAACGCGTAGTTATACACGCCCTTGGCGAGGGGAAGACGGATCGTCCACTCCCGGCCTTCGCGCTGCATCGGCACCGGCACCCACTGATTGAAGTCTCCGGCGATGAACAACGCGTCGCCGGGGGCGTCAGCCACAGAAATGCGGACGACCACGCCGCCATCTTCGGCGCGTGGCACCGGCTGCAACGCGGGCACGCCGCGTCCAAGCCGCCGCGTGAAGCCAACGCTCCACGTTCGCCGCAACGCGTTCCAATACAGCGGATCGGGTGCCTCCTGCCGCGCCATTGCCCACAACGTCGATCGGTTTCCGAGCGGCAGACCAACGCCGACTCCCCACGCGACCTCGTCGAGCTGATCGCTCAGCCACTTACCGGTCTGACCCCATATCTGCACGCGGGCGCCACTGTACGAGACCGTTCCGCCGACGAACGGGAACGTACCTTCCGCGGCATGCACCCACTTCGCATCGCCCTGCACACGCAGCTGCAGTCCGTAAAACGCGCGCGCACCCGTTTCGAGGACGCCAGCGCGTGTGGTCTCGCTGGCAAACGACAGCGTTTGCCCTCGCCATCCGCCGCGGAGCTCGATGCGCCCGTCGCCTGCGGCGAGGCTCGCAAACGGAATGGCCTGAGCGGCTCCGCCCGTTCCAGTGAGGACCGCGACGCGGTCGCGGAAAACGAACCCGTGTGCGTCGGCGTCCACGCCGAAGAAGACACGCCGTGCCTCAGCGCCAGACTGTGTGAAGCGCCCACCCCCGCCAGACGCGCCCCAAACCGGATCACCGTCACGCAGCGGCGCGGCGCCGGTCCCGTACACCCACGCGCCGCGGCGTGCGTCATACCGCAACGTTCCCATGACATTGTTGGTACCGAGGTTCACCGACACCGGGTCGTAAACAATGCGACCTGCGGACACGTCGAACGACAAGCCCTGGGCGAGCGCCCCTTCAGCAGGGACGACGACCCAGCCTGCGACGAGCAGGCATAGGACGATCCAGCGCCGGGTCATGAACGCGATTGATCGGGCGGCAGAATCGCGATTCGGCTGTTCGTTCCGCCAAATCCATCATCGACGGCTTGCGCGTACGGGTCGGCGACCCAGCGCTGACCATCGACGACGAAGGCGTAGTCGTGTACTCCCTCAGGCAGCGGCAGCGTGATCGTCCAGATGCCAGGCGCGGTCTGGTGCAATTCGTACTGCGGTTGCCACTGGGTGAAGCTTCCCGCGAGCTTGACGTTGGAGGCATCGGCCGCCTGCAGCCGAAACTGCACCAGCAGCTTCGGTGCGTTTTCGATCGACATGGCGACGGGTGTGCCGGACCGCTCGGGGCGAGCGCTCGGGATCATGATGGCGAGCAGGACGGCGGCCGCCACGGCAACGATGCCGTAGGCAGGTCGGAACTGGAACGTGACCTCGCGCGACGTCCAGAGAGTCGACATCAGGCGGGCGATCGCCGAGGGTCGATGTGGACGCTGCGCGGGCTCGAGTTGGTGGACGCGGCGCATCACCCCATCGAGCAGATCGGGCACCGGCCTGGAGTCGGCGAAGGCACGCGTCTGCTCGATCGCGCGTTCGAGCGTATCGGCCTCGGCCCGTTCGTCGGGTGTCAGCGCGATGCGATCCAGAGCGCCATCGAGATAGTCGTCGATGCGATGGGTCATGGGCGTGCCTCGTCCTGGAAAACAGACGAGCAGAACCGGAATGCGGTCACAACTTCACCCCCTCGACGCATAAGGGTGCGCCTGCGGGAACCTTGCACATTTTCTCCCGAGTTGCCTGCAACTGCACGAGCTAAACTCGCTGGATGTGCACAAGCCGTGTCCGTCTGGTGCTGGTCGTCCTCCTGGCCGGCACCTCAGCCGTTCCGGCCTGGGCTCAACGAGTGTCGTTCGAGCGCGCGTTCGACGTTTCGAAGGATGCCGTGCTCGACGTCTCGACCATCCGCGGTCGCATTGATGTTTCGGCCGGAGAGGGCAGTCGAATCATGGTCAGGGGCACGGCCACCGTGCGCGTGGGTATCACCGTCCCGGCAAACGCCCACGCGATCGCCCGTGGGGTCGCGGCGAATCCACCGGTCCAGCAGGAAGGGGATACCGTTCGTCTGCGGCCACCGTCCGAAGAGGACCAGCTGCGAGCGGTCACGATCAGCTACGAGGTCATCGTCCCGGCGGGGACCCGGGTCACGACGGTGAGCGACTCTGGTGCGATCGCCATTCGCGACGTGTCCGGAGCCGTATCGGTGCGGACGCAATCCTCGGCGATCGCGCTGCGCGATCTCGGCGGAGCAGCCGACGTGACGACCGGGTCCGGCGCCGTTAGCGCGTGGGGCGTTGGCGGAAACATGAAGGTGTCCACCGAGAGCAGTGCCATCACACTGCGTGGTCTCGGCGCGGGCCTGCAGGCACGCACCCAGAGCGGCGCAATCGACGCGACGTTTCGCGGCCGCGGGGACGTCGACGTGGAAACGGGATCGAGTGCGATCGATCTCGGCGGCGTCAACGGTGGACTCGCGGTCCGCTCGAATACAGGTCGAGTCCGTGTCAGCGGAACCCCCTCATCCCCCTGGCGCGTGATCGACGGTTCCGGGCGAGTCGACCTCGCAATCGAAAGAAGCGCGCGATTCACTCTCGACGCCAACAGCGACTCGAGCACGGTCGTCGTGGAGGGGTTTACGCTCGACGGCAGGACCGCGAAAGGATTGGCGGAAGGTAAGGTGGGTGGTGGCGGCCCGCTCGTGCAGGCCGCCACACGCAACGGCGCGATCAGAATTCGCGCCGGGTTATGAGTCTACTTCGCCTTGTGCGATGACTCGATCAGCACGACGCCGCCATTGATCGCCCCCGGAAGCTTGATCCGGTCGCCGAGCGAGCCGGCGCTGAAGCCCTCACGGACCGTTCCTTTGACGGTCACGCGCGAGCCTCGCCGCGGCACGCCGCGATTCGAGACGATCCACAGCTTGCCGGTGCTGTCGTCGAGTTGATACGCGCCCTGGCCCACGAACGAGTAGCTGTCGGTCACCGAACCCGACAGCTTGACCTCATGGTCGCGATACCGGGCCGGATCGGCCAGCACGTGATTGATGGTGCGCGCTCCGCAGGCCGTCGAGATGACAGATGCGACAACCAGCAGCGCGAGTCCCAACGATCGGATCGAAGTGTTCATCGGAAGCCCCTTCCCTCTATTTCGGTTGCGCAGTTTCAGAACAACACCGCCACGTCGAGAAGGAACCCGCGGTCGTTATAGACCACGGCCCGCCCGTCGATGATACCGCGTCGATACCCTCGTGGAACGACGACGAGCTCGGGCTCGAGATAGACCGGCACGGGACGGACACGGCGCTGCCATCCCGGCGGAAGATATCCGCCCCGATAGTAGTAGCGGTTCACGTCGACCGGCACCGGCCGATAATACGGACGGTAGTAGTCGCGAATGACGACGACGTCGCGCGGTCGGTAGTAGCCGTGGTAGCGCGATTCATACACGACCACGCCACGGCTGTGCTTGGCGTGGTGCCGGCGATCTCCCGCCTCGGCATGACTCGCGAACACCGATCCGCCAACCATCAGCGCAATCATCACAGTCAGTAGCGGTCTCACTTCGCACCTCCGTGTCGAGACGTCGTTCACGTCTTCGTGTGACAGCTCAACGCAAGCATGTTGCCAGCGGTTGAGCCCCGCGTAATTCGTGCAAAACCAAGGAATTGGCGGAATTGTTGACGGTTCGCAGTGCACTCAACGGGAGACGATCGGGTCGTCCCGAGAGGTCAGGCTGGCGGTGTATGCTTCAGGCCGCAGGGCCCAGGCCTCAGGCCTCAGAAGCTGTCACGGGGCCGCGCCATGGAGACAGTGATGACCCGATTCGTGCTCATGCTCGGCGTCGTGTCTGCGCTCCTGCTCGCAACGCCTCACGCGCAGACGCACTCGTCGGCGCGACACGCATGGGGCGATCCCGATTTCGAAGGCACGTGGACCAACGCGACACTGACGACGCTCCAGCGGGCGCCGGAGCTTGGCACCAAAGCGTTTTTCACGCCTGACGAAGCCGCGGCCTTCGACAAGCAGCGGATTCAGGCGACCAATGCCGATCGCCCACTGCGTGCTGGCGAGGTGGGCGCCTACAACGACGCATTCTTCGAACGCGGGCGTGGTGGCGTGAAGACGCGACGCACCTCGCTCATCGTCGACCCGCCGGATGGACGGATCCCGCCATTCACGCCGGAGGCGCAGAAGCGAGTCGAGGCGCGGCAGCAGTACGAGGCGCAGCATCCCGCCGATCGTCCTGACGATCGATGGCTGACGGAGCGGTGCATCCTGTTCGGCGCAACCGTGCCCATGCTGCCGGAGCCGTACAACAACAACTACCGGATCATCCAGAGTCCTGGGAGCGTGACGATCCTCGTCGAGATGAACCACGACGCGCGTGTGATCCCGGTGGACGGACGTCCGCCGCTGTCGTCAACTGTCGCGCAGTGGACCGGGAGCTCGCGCGGGCATTGGGAGGGCGACACGCTCGTGGTCGAGACGGCGAATTTCAAGTTCAATGACAAGAGCCGCTTTGGCGTGCAGTATCTCAACGGGCTCAGCGACGAGCACCTGCGCGTGGTCGAACGCTTCACGCGCACCGATGCGAACACGCTGTTGTATCAGGCGCGCATCGAGGACCCGACGGTGTTCACGCGTCCGTGGTCAATCGAGATCCCGATGGAACGAACCAACGATGCGCTGTTCGAGGTCGCCTGCCATGAGGGCAACTACGGGATGGCGAACATCCTGTCGGGGCACCGCGCCGAGGAACGCGCCCGATGAAGACCTCAGGGCCCAGCCCACAGGCCTCAGGTTTCTGAATAGCATCGTGGAGTAACTGGGGCCTGGGCCCCTGGGGCCTGCAGATAGGAGAGTGATTCCGATGACTCGCACTATCCGCGCCGTGATGGTGTACGCGGCGCTCGTTGCGATTGCCGTGCTGACTTACCTGACGGTTGGCGCGCAGAAGCCCGCACGCACGAAGGATCAACTGATAGAGCTCGGACGGCAGCACAAGACGGCCGAGGCGCTGTATCAGGCGCTCAAGCAAGAGGCCAAGGGCGGGCTTCGTCTCGAGTGGGCGAAGCTGCCGGACTGGAGCGGCGTCTACACGCGCGCACCGGTCGCGGGGTTCGCCTTCGACCCCGACACACCGGAGGGCGGACTGCCGACGGCAAAGCTGACGCCGGAGTACCACGCGAAGATGATCAAGCGCATCGAGGGCGTCAAGAGGGGGATCGAGTGGGATCCGATTTCAACCTGCGCGCCTCCCGGTCATCCGCGCTGGCTGACCGAGCCGTTCCTGCGCGAGTTCATCGTCACGCCCGATCAGGCGTGGTTGATCAACGAGATGGTCAACGACATCCGGCGCATCTACACCGACGGCCGCAGCCATCCGCCGGAGGCGGATCGCTATCCGCTGTACAACGGCGACTCGATCGGCTTCTGGGATGGTGACAAGCTCGTGATTCACACCAACCAGCTGAAGGAAGGCATCTACCAGCGCTCGCACCCGGACTATTCCAGTCAAGTGGAGACCGTGGAGATCTGGTACAAAGCCGACGACAAGACGCTCGTGGCCGACGTCTGGGTCTACGATCCGCCGGCACTCGTCGAGCCGTGGTACACGAGGCAGCGTTATCTGAAATTGAGCGATCCCGACAAGAACCTGCGCATCCGCTACTGGCACTGCGGCGAGAACGAGAACAACGCGGTCATCCAGACGAGCGAGGGCAGTACTCAATTCCAGCAGTCGACCATCGCCGCGGGCGAGAAGAAGGAGGCAAAGTGAAGACGAGACCTGTCATCGTCGCGCTGCTCAGCGCGGCGGCCACGATGACCATCGTCGCGGCGGCGGCGGCCCATCATTCCATGGCGATGTTCGAGGAGAAGAAGACCGTCACCGTCGAGGGCACGGTGAAGGAGTTTCAGTACACGAACCCGCACTCGTGGCTGCTGGTGGACGTCAAGAACAAGGACGGCTCGGTGACGACGTGGGGGTTCGAGGCCGAGGGACCGACGACCCTGCAGCGAGCCGGGATTCGTCCGAGTGAGTTCCCGGTGGGGACCAAGGTCACGATCACGGGTCGGCCGATGAAAGATGGCCGCCCGCGAGCCACTTGGGAGCTCCTGGTGCGCGCCGACGGCAAGAAGTTCAATCCGCGCGAAGGATTCCTGGTGAAGTAGGCGCCGAGGCTGTACCTGGGGCCGCCTTTGTACCTGGGGGCCGCCTTTGTACGTGGGGGCCGCCTTTAGGCGGCCCTGAGGTCGTTTCGATACGTCTCGCGCATCCCGAGCACGCACAGCCACGAGATCACGGAAAGGGCGACGACATAGATCGTGATCAGCCGCGAACTGCCGGCGGCGTTGTACAACGCGGTGGCAATTGCCGGAGCAGGGGCACCGCCGACGATCGTACCGAGCGTCAGGCTGAGCGACGCGCCGCTATAGCGGGTTGAGGTTGGAAAGAGCTCGGAAAAGACCGCGGGCTGCGGGCCGATGTAGGCACCTTGAATGAGCAGCATCCCCGCCAGCGACAACGCGATGAGCGGAACCGATCGCGTGTCGGCGAGCGGAAAGTAGACCAGCGACCACAGCACCAGCGCTGTCATACCCCAGAGCATCACGCGACGACGACCGACGCGGTCCGACCAACTCGCGCACACCATGATCGATCCCGCGAACAGCACGGCCGATACGAGCAGCAGTGCGAGCGTCGTTGTCAGCGCCAACCCGAGCTGGCGTGTCGCGTAGGAGACGAAATATACGATCGTGATGTAGCCGAGCGCGCTGATCGCCACGTAGCTGCCAGCGGCGAGCAGGACCGCGCGGCCATCGGCGCGCAGCACGTCGAGCACCGGCATCCGTCGCGCCTGCTGGGTCCGGCGCACCTCTTCGAAGATCGGACTCTCTGCCACGCCCAAACGGATGAATACGCCGACGATGACCAGCAGCGCACTCGCCAAGAACGGGATCCGCCACGCCCATTCGGTGAACTGCGCCGGCGCGACGAGGGTGGACGCGATCAGGAAGACCAGGTTCGAGAGGATGATGCCGATCGGCAGCCCCAGCGCGACGAAGCTGCCAAAGAAACCGCGCCGTCCGTCCGGAGCATGTTCGACGGACATGAGGACCGCGCCGCCCCACTCGCCGCCGAGCGCGAACCCCTGCACGAATCGACACAGGATCAGCAGAGCAGGGGCCCATACGCCAATCTGCGAGTAGTTCGGCAGCACCCCGATCGCGAGCGTCGAGAGTCCCATCAGCATCAGCGACCAGACCAGCATCGACTTGCGGCCGAGACGATCGCCGAAATGCCCCATGACGACGCCGCCGAGCGGCCGCGCGAGAAACCCGATCGCGAATGTGGCGAAGGACGCCAGCGTCCCGGCAAACTCGGACACTTGTGGAAAGAACTGCGGGGCGAACACCGTCGCCGCCGCTGTCCCGTAGATGAAGAAGTCGTACCACTCGATCGTCGTGCCGATGGCGCTGGCCATCGCGACGCGGCGCGCATCGGCGGTGTGTGTGACGCGATCGGCAATCGTCTTCATCGACGCGAGAGTAACATGGTGCGCGTGCGCAAGGCCCTCGTCGGACTCGTCGTCGCGATCGCCATTGCGGTGAGTGCGTCGGGCGCGTCGATTGCGGGCATCGCCGCGTGGAAGATCGTGCTGGCGGCGGCCGGGGCCGTGCTCTTCGTGGCGACCGGGCGGGGAGCCGGGCGGGATCAGTGAAGCACCGGCGACGATCCGCCGAAAGCTTGAACAGGGCCTTCCTGTGATACGGATCCGACTTGCACGTGTGATAGGCGTCGTCGCCCTTGCGGCCTGTGCGCCGGTGGTGATCGCTGCGCGGCCAACGACCCTGGCGATCACCGCGACGACGGGGGCGAGCTCGCTGCCGCCAGGCGGCGTGTTACTGCTCGTGGTTCATGCATCGCAGCCGCTCGATGCCGTCGAGGGCTACGCGTTCGGCAAGCCGGTGCGCTTCTGGCGCGACGCTGACCCTGCCAAGTGGTTCGGCCTCGTTTCCGCGGGCCTCGACACCAAACCAGGCCCATATCCGGTGACGATCAGCGGCGTCGGCGGCGCCGCCAAGGAGTCGGCTTCGGTGACGCTGCGCGTCAAGCCGAAGACGTTCGAAACCAGACACCTGAAGGTGAACCCACAGTTCGTGAACCCGCCCGCGGACGAGGCCGAACGCATTGCCTCGGAACAGAAGCTGATGGCGGAGCTGTTCGCGCAGGTGAGCCAGGAGCGATACTGGCGTGGTCATTTCGACGCTCCCGTTCCGGGTTCTGCCACGAGCAGCTTCGGCCGACTGAGCGTGCTGAACGGCGAGCCGCGCAGCCGGCATCAGGGCGCCGACTTCCGTGCGGCCACGGGCACGCCGGTGCACGCCCCGAATGGCGGCCGAGTCGTTCTCGCGTCGGACCTGTACTTCTCCGGCAACACGATCATCATCGACCACGGGCTCGGCATGTTTTCGCTGCTCGCGCATCTGTCGCGAATCACTGTGACGCAGGGCGCGTTCGTCTCGCGTGGCGAGCGGCTCGGCGAGTCGGGCGCAACCGGTCGCGTGACCGGACCGCATCTGCACTGGGCGCTCCGGCTCGGCGACGCGAGCGTCGACCCGCTTGCGCTGATGGCCGCGGTCGCGAGTCTCCCCGAAGATCACTGAGCCTCCCTCCTCCGCACATAATGTGTGCTCAGGAGGATCTCCATGTTTGTCGCCCGCGCGTTCGTGGTTTTGAGTCTGCTCTGCCTCGGCGTCGCCGTATCTCTTTCCGGGCAGCAGCCCCAAGCGCCGGCCGCAGCGTCAATCGCAAAGGCGTCGGGCAACCTTGAACACGGCCGCTATCTCGTCGAGAACGTCGTGATGTGCTACGAGTGCCACTCGACGCGCGACCCGCAGGGCAACATCGTGCCGGGGACGAAGTTCAGGGGCGGGCCGATGCCGATGCGCCCCACGTGGTCGAGCGACTGGCCCATCCAAATTCCGCGCATCGCCGGTCTGCCTGGTTATACCGACGAACAAGCGATGCGCCTCCTGACACAGGGCGCGATTCGATTCGACGGCAAGCAACTGCGATACCCGATGCCCAGATTCCGCATGTCGCCGCAGGACGCGGCCGATGTCATCGCATACTTGCGAACCCTGTAGTTCAGGGTTCATAGTTCAGAGTTCATAGTTCGAGGGTTCACGGTTCTGAGGTTCGCCGTTCAACGTTCACAGTGAGGGTTCACTGTTCACACCGAACCCTGACTGAGGAACGATGAACTTTCGAACTCCCTGAACCATGAACGTGGAACCGTGAATCATGAACATGAACCATGAACCGTGAACGGCATGAATCACGCGGCTGCTTCGATTGGCGTGATAGGCAACTGCAGTCGAACGCCGGCACGGATTACAACAAGGGCAGTGGCGACGTCGATCGCCTCGCGCGTGAGCAGGCGATGCAGATCGTCGATGTCGGCAATCTGATTCGAGCCGAAGCCGACGATGACGTCACCCGTTTGCAGCCCCGCGCTCGCGGCAGGGCTCGCCTCCATGACCGACTCGACCAGCACGCCGCTGTCGGCGTGCAGGAGCGCAGCGCGGGCGACATGGCGGGGCAGCCGCGTGTTGCGACCACTGACGCCGACGAACGCACGCCGGACGTGACCTTCCTGCAGGATCGCGGTGACGACGCGCGTCGCGGTATCGATCGGCACCGCGAAGCTGAGCCCCTGACCGCCCATGATCACCGCGGTGTTCACGCCGACGACGCGCGCCGCACTGGTGACGAGCGGGCCGCCGGAGTTGCCTGGATTGAGGGCGGCGTCGGTCTGAATGATGTTCTCCATCATTCGACCGGTCCGCGAGCGCAGCGAACGGCCGGTCGCGCTGATCACGCCGGTGGTCACGGTGTGCTCGAGTCCGAGCGGGTGACCCACGGCCACGACCAACTGACCTGTGCGCAGCGTGCTCGATCGGCCCAGCGCCGCGACGCTCGGCGCGTCGCCTGATATCCGCAGCACGGCGAGGTCGGTATCGGGATCGTCGCCGATGATGTCGGCCTCGTGCCGTCGACCGTCGGCTGTCGTGACGTCCACGCGTGTCGCCTGTGCGACCACGTGGCTGTTGGTGAGGACGAGGCCGTCGGGCGTGAAGACGAAGCCAGAACCCGAGCCGGCAGGCACCGGGCCGCGCGATCGCCGCGACGGCCGCGAGGCGTCGACGCGGACCACCGCGGGGCCGACTCGCTCGACGACATCGATCACCGCTTGAGAGTAGGCATCCAGCAGCTCGGCATCCCTGAGTGGTTCGTGTGTCATAGGGTCACCAATCCCCGTCTGAGCCCGTGGCGGACTGCGGCGGCTCGAGAGCTCACGCCGAGCTTGCCGAGCAGCGCGCTGACATGAAACTTGACGGTGTGCTCGCTGATGCCGAGCGCGGACGCGATCTGCCGGTTCGACAAGCCCGCGGCGATATGCTCGAGGACGTCCTGCTCCCGCGTCGTCAAGGATTCGACGAGCCGGTCCGCGACGTCCTCGCGGTCGGCGTCGTCGCGCTCGGCGTCGCGTGCGTCGACGAGAACGGCAGTCACGCCGTCGAGATCCTCAGCCGAGAGGCTGTGTTCCGCCGGGACATCTGCCCGCACAGTCCAGCCAGCGCTCTCGGCTTCTTCGATCAAGGCTCGCCGCCGCACAGGATCGCGGGCGACCACGACGACGGTCATGACTACCTAGCCATAGGACGCTTTTCCCGTCCGTTCTGATCCCTCAGCGCGCGTCCGACCCGCGCTCGCCAACCGTCACGTCGAGCTGAACCGCCTGCGTGCCTCGAACCAGATGCAGGCGTGAGACTTGGCCGACGCGGTCGCCGGTCAAGTGCGCGGCGAGATCGTCCGGTCGCTTTGCCTTGGTCTCGTCGATGGCGAGCAGGATGTCGCCGACCAGCAGATTGGCCTGATCGGCCGGACTGTCAGGCGCGACCGACGTGATCAGGAGACCGCGCTCGGCTCCGTCCGGCCGCTGCTTCGCCGGCACCGACACAGGCATGCTGGTGATCCCGAGGTAGCCGCGACGCAGACGGCCGTGACGTCGCAGGCTGTCGACCACGCGCGCGACATCAGCTGCCGGCACCGCGACGCCGCGCCCACGATAGAGCGCCGACGTCGAGATCCCGACGACCTCGCCGCGGACGTTGACGAGTGCTCCGCCGGAGAAGCCGGAGAACGGCTCGAGCGTCGTGTGGATCGCATGTTCCAGCCGGAAGCCGGGCCACAGGTTGTGCGGGCCCGAGACCTGAGTCACAAACCCGGGATACGCGACCAACCCCGTCCAGCTCCGGCCGACGGCGACGACGACTTCGCCTAGAGACGGGACGTCGCTCGAGATGGTCACCGGTGTGAGTCCGCCGCCGTCGACCTGCAGCAGCGCCAGGTCGGTACCGGCGTCGCGGCCGACGATCCGGGCGCCGATTTCGCCAGCAGCGGTCTGAATGCGGAGCTGAGAATCGGCATCGAGCAGATGATCGGACACGAGCACCGACTGGGGGTCAATGATGGTGCCGCTCGCGGCGCGTCCACGGCGTCCGCGCGTGAACACGAGACCAGACGAGGTCTTCGACACGGCAGACGCAAGATCGCGTGATAGTTGTTGTGCAAGGAGTTCTGACATGCCTTCCAGGATAGCCGTCGCGAGATCTGGTGGGATCAGTCGAACGACTAGGTAGAATGAGCGTCATCGAAGGAGCTCTCATGCGCATATCACGGTCGGCGGGTCTGACGGCCCGCCTCTACGGGAATGCCCTCGTGCTGGCGGCGTTCGTCGCGGTGATTGCACCACTCAGTGCACAACGCGGACCGCAGGCTCCGCCGCTGGTGAAAGAAGGTGCCACCGAGAAGATCGCTGACCATGTCTACGTCATTCCGGATGGCAGTATCTCGATGGTTCCGAACATCACCATCGTTGTCGGCAGCCGCAGCACCTTCGTCGTCGATACCGGCCTCGGCGCGCGCAATGCCGAGACAGTGTTGCGCGAAGTGGCCAAGGTCAGCAAGAACGCCGATCTCGGTCTGGCGACGACGCACTTCCATCCGGAACACGACCTCGGGGCGCACGCATTCCCGCCGAACACGAAGATGTATCGCTCGCGCGATCAGCAGGTCGACATCGACGAATCGGGCGGAGAGATCGCCAAGCGCTTCGCGGGCTTCTCGCCGCTGAACGCCGAACTGTTGCAAGGCGCCACGTTCCGCAAAGCCGACGTGTTCTTCGACAAAGAGCAGACCGTGGATCTGGGCGGGGTCCGCGTGCGAATGATCGCCATGGGGATGAATCACACGCGCGGTGATACGGCGTTCTGGATCGAGCCTGACGGCATCCTCGTATCGGGCGACGTCGTGATGAGCACCGTGCCGAATGTTGGCGCGGGGTCGAAGCTCTCGACGTGGATTCAAAGCCTCGACCGCTTCGAGCAGCTGAAACCCCGACGCGTGGTGCCGAGCCACGGTCCGATGTTCGACGCGGCGACGATCACCAATTGGAAAACGTTCCTGACGACCGTTCGCACGAGAGCCGGCGCGTTGAAGAAGGAAGGCAAGAGCCTTGACGATACGGTAAAGAGCATTCAGGACGAGCTTGGGGACAAGTACGATCGCAACCGAATGGCGGGGGCCATTCGGGCCGCCTACAACGAGGCCCCATAACCCCAACTGACCTCGATGCTCTGGCAGGCATGGCGATCGTGGCGCGGCGCGAAGGGCGTCGCCGTACTCGCGGCGGCGGCGCTCGCCGCCGGCATCGGGTCGGCGACGGCGATCTACACGGTCGTCAACGCCGTGATGCTCAAACCGCTGCCGTATCGCAGCGGCGAGCGCTTCGTGGCGCTGTTCTCGGCGGAAACCAACGATCCCGAGCACTACGGCTCCCTGACGGTTGCCGATGCCCGCACGTATCAGGAGCGCGCGAAGTCGTTCGACGCGTTCGGGTGGTTTCGGTATTCCTCGAAGAACCTGACGTTTGCGGGCGAGCCGCACCACGTGAACGGCGTCGCCGTCACGATGTCGCTGGTCCCTCAGCTGGGCGCCGAGCCGGCGCTGGGCCAGTGGTTCCGCGACGACACCGGCGTGGTCATCTCGAACGGCCTGTGGCGGGAGGTGGGCGGCAGTCGCGACATCGTCGGCCAGGCGTTGACGCTCGACGGCCGTCGTTACGTCGTGACGGGGGTGATGCCGGAGAGCTTTCAGCTCCCGGTGGCCGGAATCATCTCAGCGGGGTTGCGCGCTGATTTCTGGGTGTCACTCGATCCGACCGAGAATGCCGGGGCCGCGTACTTCGCCTACGCGCGTCGCCGTCCCGGCGTGACGTTCGCGGAGGCGGACGCCGACGTCAAGCGCGTGGCCGCGCAGATCGCGGCCGACGATCCGGTGACGCATCCGAAGTACACGTCACGTCTGTTCGATCTTCGCGAGACGGTCGTCAAGGATGTGCGACCGACGCTGCTGCTCCTGTTCGCGGCCGCAGCGCTGCTGTTTCTGATCACCTGCGCCAACGCGGCCGGCGTGCTGTTGGCGCGCTCGGTCGCCCGGGCGCGCGAGACCGCGATCCGCGTCGCGGTCGGCGCGCGCCGCGCACAGCTCGCGTCGTTGTTCTTTGCCGAGAGCCTGCCGGTGTCGTTCGTCGGCGCACTCGGCGGGATTCTGCTGAGCATCATCGTCACGCCCGCGATCGTGTCGCTGGCCTCCGACTACCTGCCGCGCGCGAACGAGATCGCCGTCGATTGGAAAGTGCTCCTGTTCCTGTTCGGGACGGCGCTTGTTTCCAGTGCGCTCTCGAGCATCGCGCCGCTCTGGCAAGCCACCCGGACGGCGCCGCAGGAGGCCCTCGGCGATGGGGCGCGCACGTCGGCCGGCCTCCGGAGCCGACGCGTCTCGCAGTGGCTGGTCGTCGCCGAGATTGCGCTGGCGTTCAGTCTGCTGGCAACGAGTGCCGGGCTGATTATCCACTTGCGGTCGCTGTCGCGGATCTCAGCAGGGTTCGATCCGAATCAACTCGTGACGTTCGGCATGAGCGTTCCAGGGGACCACAGCAGACGCGTCCCGTTTCAGCGCAACGTGGCGGAGGCGTTGCGCACCATTCCCGGCACGATCGACGTAGGGTTCTCGAGTCAACTTCCCCTCGATGGCTGCTGCATGGGCACGCGTGTGTATCCGCAGGGAGGCGCGATCGGCATCGAGGCGCAGCGCATGGCTCTCACGGCGATCAGTCCTGAGTTCTTTCGGACCATGCGCATTCCTCTGCGGCGCGGTCGGGTGCTCGCCGACACCGACCTCAACGACAAGATGGTGTTCATCGTTGTCAACGAAGCCGCGGCGCAGCGCTACTGGCCGGGGCTGGAGGCCGTCGGTGCACATGGCCGGTTCGGGAGTCCGGATGGGGCGCCCTTCGAAGTTGTCGGCGTCGTCGGAGACGTGAAGAACGACGGCCTCGGCGCTCCCACGGTTCCTGAGTTCTACATGCTCAGTCCGATCAGGGAAGAGGAGACGGTGATGTTCCTCGTCCGATCGGCGACGGGAACCGCGGTGCTCATACCAGAGATCAGACGGGTCATCCGCAAGCTCAGTTCAGAGCAGCCGATTCACGACGTGACGACGATGCGGGACATCGTGATGCGATCGATGACGCTCGAGCGGGCCGGAGCGTTTCTGACCAGCTTCTTCGCCGCGGCCGCCCTGCTGATGGCGACGTTAGGCGTCTATGGAGTGATGTCGTATTCGGTACGGCAGCGGACCGCCGAGATCGGGACACGAATGGCGATCGGCGCGACGAGGCGCGACATCGTGACCCTCATCATCGGCGGTGGTGGCAAGCTGGCCTTGTACGGGACGCTCGTCGGTGTGGCGGCGGGCGCAGGTGGCGTCGTTCTGCTCGGCCGCGTCGCGGGCATCGGCGACGTGGGGCTGGCACCGTTCGTCTACTCGACCTTCGTCGTCGGCACCATCGCGCTGGTGGCGTCGGCGCTGCCGGCGTGGCGCGCCACGCTGCTGTCGCCGATGGTTGCGATTCGGGGAGAGTCCGCGTCGGTGCTGCGCGAGGCCCGCGTGAAGGTTGGACATGCGGTGCGCGAGCTGTCCGACGCGACCGCCGCGCGCGTCATTCCCTTGAGTGTGTTGATCGCCGAGTTCGTCGGTTCATTGCGACACGTCGCCGGCTTCTCCGAGGCCACGAATGCCGCGCTGGCCGCGCTCAAAGATCGCCTTGGTGCATCGTCTGTGCTCCTGCTCCAAAAGAACGGTTCGGAATACCGCGGCGACACCCTGTCGATTCCCGCGAATGGATGTTTGCTGAATCGCGTGCAGCACTACCCGCACGCGTTGCCGCTCACCGCGGACGACCTCGACGTCTGGTCGCGGTGGGCCCGAGATCTCAAGCCGCAGCACGTCGCGGAGATTGACCTGCTGCGTGCACACGCCGTTCGTATGGCGGTGCCACTACGAGCGAAGACCGAGATCGTCGGCCTGCTGCTGCTCGGTCCTCCGGCCGGCCGCGACAGCTACGCGCGCGAAGAGAAAGAGCTGTTGAGCAGCGCGTCGGACGTCTTCGCGCTGATGCTGGAGAACGGCCGTCTCACCGAACGGGCGCTCGAGCAGGAGAAGCTCCGGCGCGATCTGGCCTTGGCGGCCGAGGTGCAGCGACGGCTGCTGCCGCCGCAGCCCCCACAGAGTCAGGCGATCACCTTGACGGCGTTCACGATGCCCGCCAGGAGCGTTGGCGGCGACTATTACGATTTCCTCGATCTCGGCGGCGAACGGATCGGCGTGGCCATTGCCGACGTCTCGGGTAAGGGCGTCGCCGCCGCCCTCGTGATGTCGGTCGTTCAGGCATCGCTCCGCGTGATTTCTCAGGACAAGAGCCTGCGTGTCTCGGAGCTGGCCGCGCGGATGAACGGCTTTTTGCATCAGTCGACCGGCGCCAACAAGTACGCGACGTTTTTCTACGCGCAAGTCGACTGTGGGCGGCGGCTGCAGTACGTCAACGCCGGGCACAACCCGCCGTACCTCGTGCGACGTTCGTCCGCGGGCGTGGAGATCTCGGAGCTTGGTGTCGGCGGGACCGTCATCGGCTTGTTCCCGCAGCTCACGTTCGAAGAAGCGGCGGTCGAGTTGTCTCCGGGCGATGTGCTGGTTGCGTTCACCGATGGCGTGACCGAGGCGCGCAACACGGCCGATGACGAGTTCGGAGAGGAGCGGGTCAAGGACCTGCTGCGAGCCACCGCGGGATTGCCGGCTGCCCAGATCTCATCACGGCTGGCTGACGAGGTGCGCGCGTTCATCGGCGACGCCGAGCAGCACGACGATCTGACGTTCGTGGTGATGGCCGTCAACATGGACGCCTGAAGAGATGGAAACCCAGCTCGCCATCGGGATCCTCTGGTTCGTCGCGTTCCTGTTCTCGACGACCGTTCACGAAGCGATGCACGCCCTGGTCGCGTGGAAGGGTGGTGACCCGACCGCCTACCACGGCGGACAGGTTTCGTTGTCGCCGATTCCGCATATCAAGCGCGAGCCGATCGGGATGCTCGTCGTGCCGCTGGTGACGGCGCTGACGCAGGGCTGGGCGATGGGCTGGGCGAGTGCGCCGTACGATCCGTTGTGGGCGGAGCGACATCCGCGTCGCGCCGCGTTGATGGCCGCCGCGGGCCCGGCGGGCAATCTGTTGATCGCGCTGGTGGCGCTGATCGGATTGAAGACCGGTTTGTTGCTGGGTGTGTTCACGGCGCCCGACCGGGCGGCGTTTCACGCGCTCGTCGCTGACGCCGCCGGTACCGCGACGTTCTTCGGGTCGCTGCTCTCAGTGCTGCTCGTCCTCAACGTGCTTCTCGGGCTGTTCAACCTGCTGCCGCTGCCGCCGCTCGACGGCTTCTCTGTGGTGACGATCTTCCTGCCGGAGCAGCAGGCGCACCGCCTGCGGCAGATCCAGACGAGCGGCATGACGTCGATGATCGGTCTCCTGATTGCCTGGCGCGTTTTCCCGGTCATGACTCGTCCGCTGTTCTCGATGATCTTGTGGTTGGTACACCCTGGCCAGTCGTACGGCTGATTCGTCAACGCTATGATTGACCTCGGAGACCCGCAGCACGAATGTCTTCCCCCGGTCAGCTACACATTGCGTTCCTCGGTTGCGGATTCATTACCGGCGTGCACAGCCGCCATTTGCAATCGCTGCGGGGCGACATCGCCTGCAGCTACGCGAGCCGCGACACCGCGAAAGCGGAGGCGTTCCGGACCCGCTTCGGCGGTGTGGCGCGCTTCGCCAGCTACGAGGCGGCCATTGCCGATCCCGGTGTCGACGCCGTGGTGGTCGCCGTGCCCCCCCGCTTTCATCTTGCGCTGGTCCTGCAGGCGCTTGCGGCGGGCAAGCACGTCGTCGTCGAGAAGCCGGCGTTCGTGCGCACCGAGGACTATCGGACCGTGATCGACGCCAGGGATCGCGCGCAGCGGACCGTGCTCGTCGGCGAGAACGATCACTACAAGCCGCTGGCCGTCCGGCTGCGGCGGCTGTTGCGCGACGGCGTGATTGGCGAGCTCGTGTTCGCGCAGTTCGTGTCGGTGGCGAGACGGCTCAAGCCGGCGGAGGACTGGCGCAACGACGAGACGATGGCCGGCGGCGATGCGTTCTTCGAAGAAGGCATTCACTGGCTGCATCTGGCGAGTAGTCTGGGACCCCGGATCGTGCGGATCGTCGGGTTTCAGCCGACGCCGTCAGCCGACGGACCCGATCGCCGGATCAAGAGCATGATGGTGTCGTTTCAGTACGACTCGGGAGCGGTCGGTTCGCTCTATTACTCGCGTGAGATTCCGTCGCTGCTGCGCGGGCTTCGTGTGTCGAAGCTGTTCGGCCGCGGTGGCGTGATCACGTTCGAATCCAACGGCGTGTATGTGTGGGCGAGGGGCCGGGGGTGGCCGCGCCTCGTCGTCCCTGGTGTGGTCGACATCCGCGGCTACCGCGCGATGTATCGTGACTTCGTGCGTTCGGTGAGGACGGGGGCGACTCCCGAGATGAGCCTGGAACGCGCCCTCGAGGATCATCTGCTGATGGACCAGGTCTACGCGAGTCTCGAGCGCCCGGTATCAGCCTCGTCTCAGGCGCGAGACTTCGTTCCCTGATGCGAACAGAACAATTCGACATCGTCATCATCGGCAGCGGCGCCGGCGGCGGCACCATCGCCCACGCGCTGTCGCATTGCCCGGTCCGCCTGCTGATCGTCGAGCGCGGCGGTTTCATTCCACAGGAACCGGAGAACTGGAGTCCCGAGGCCGTCTGGAAGGAGCTGCGTTACCGGACGACGGAACGGTGGCTCGACAACAACGGCCAGGAGTTCCCGCCGTATACGCACTATTGCGTCGGCGGCAACACGAAGTTCTGGGGCAGCGTGCTGTACCGCCTTCGCCGCGAGGACTTTCACGAAGTCGCGCACATCGATGGCGTGTCGCCGGCGTGGCCGATCTGCTACGAGGATCTGGCGCCGCACTACGACCGCGCCGAGCGTCTCTATCACGTGCATGGCCAGCATGGCGTCGACCCGACCGAGCCGCAGCGCGGACCGTATCCGTATCCGCCGGTGGCCCACGCCGCCGAAATCGCGGCCATCATCGAGCAGTTGGAGCAGGACGGGCTGCACCCGTCGCCGCTGCCGCTCGGGTTGATCGAGCCCGGCGCAACCGGTGGCTGCATCCTGTGCAACACGTGCAATTCGTTTCCCTGTCAGCTGCAGGCCAAGAGCGACGCCGACGTGATCTGCGTCAGGCCGACGATGGGGCGCGCGAACGTCACGCTGTGGACCAACGCGCAGGCGCTGCGGCTGCAGACGAGCGCCGCCGGCGACCGCGTGGAGGGCGTCGAGGTCCGGCGCGACGACGAAACCGTTCGCGTCGAAGCGCCGCTCGTGATCGTGTCGTGCGGCGCCATCAATTCGGCCGCGCTGCTGCTGCGGTCGTCGAGTGCGCAACACCCACGCGGTCTCGCCAACTCGTCGGGACTCGTCGGCCGCCGCTACATGGCGCATCTCGCGACGATGATGCAGGGGTTCCATCCGATGCGGAGGAACGGCGCCGTGTTTCAGAAGACGGTCGCCATCAACGACTTCTACTTGCGTGGTCCCGACACGCCGTACCCGCTTGGACAGATTCAATCCCAGGGACGCACCCACGGCGTGATGGCGCAAATCGTCGGCGACACGATCATCCCGAGAATTCCGTTGTGGGCGTACGACTGGTGGGTCGCACACGGCGTCGACTGGCTGGCGATGTCCGAGGACCTGCCGCGCGACGACAACCGCGTAACGATCGAAACGGACGGCCGCATCCGCCTGACCTATGAGCCCAACAATCTCGCGGCCCACGCGCGGCTGGTGGCCGAAACGGAGCGGATCCTCAAGCGACTGGGTTTCTGGATCGTGATGAAGCACTCGCACAATACGCGCAACACGACGCATCAGTGCGGCACCGTGGTGTTCGGTCGGGATCCGAGGACATCCGTGCTCGACACCTACTGCCGCACCCACGACGTGGACAATCTCTTCGTGGTCGATGGGTCGTTCTTTCCCTCGTCGGCGGCGGTCAACCCAGGACTGACGATCGCCGCGCAGGCGCTGCGCGTGGCCGATCACATCATCGAGACCCGTCTGTCATGAGAGCTCGATCCTTCAGCCACGTCGGCATCACGGTGTCCGACTTCAACGCCGCGGTCCGCTTCTACTGGGAGGTGTTCGGCTGTCCGCTCGTCGGCGTCGCGGATACGCCGCCGGACCGCGTGCGCGCGTTCTTTGCGGTCGACGCGCCCGGCCCTCGATGCAAGATCGGATGGATCCGTGCGCCGGGTGGGGGAGTGCTCGAGATCTTCGCGTTCGAGCCGAAGCAGCCGCCGGTCCCGGTGCCCTGGAACCGGGTGGGTCTGACGCACATCTCGTTCAACGTCAGAAACCTCCCCCGATGGTACGAGTATCTTGTGAGCCGGGGCGTCGAGTGCGTCAGCAAGCCGGAACGGTCGCCGCGCGGGCATTCGTTCTTCTTCGTGAAAGACTTCGACGGCAACCTGATCGAGCTGATGGACCTCGGCTACATGTATTACGTCCTCGGGTGGCTCGGACCACTCGGCGGCTGGCTGTTCAGGCGAGGGATGTACCGGCAATACTACACGTGATCCCTAGCCCAGAACTGATTCCTGATTCCTGCCTCCTGATTCCTTCGGAGTGTCGTGAATGATTCGCGTTCAAAACCTGGTCAAGACTTTCGGCGAAGTGAAAGCGGTGGACGACGTGTCGTTCGAAGTGCGAGCGGGCGAGATCTTCGCGTTCCTCGGCCCGAACGGCGCCGGCAAGACGACCACAATCCAGATGCTGACGACGCTGCAGCGGCCGACCAGCGGGTCGATGTCGCTCGACGGCGTCGATCCGACGACGAAGCAGCTCGAGGCGCGGCGCTCGTTCGGCATCGTGTTTCAGGATCCGAGCCTGGACGTGGAGTTGACGGCATACGAGAACCTCGAGCTGCACGGCGTGCTGTATCACGTGCCGAGGAAGGTCCGCTCGGAACGCATCGAGACGCTGTTGAAGCTGTTCGAGCTCTGGGATCGGCGCGACTCGTTCGTCAAGACGTTCTCCGGCGGCATGAAGCGCCGTCTCGAGATCGCGCGCGGGCTGTTGCACACGCCGAAGATCCTGTTCCTCGACGAGCCGACGCTGGGCCTCGACCCGCAGAGCCGCAATCAGCTGTGGACGCACGTCAAGGGACTGAACGAGAGCGAGGGCGTCACGGTGTTCCTGACGACGCACTACATGGACGAAGCCGAGCGCGTGGCGCACCGCATCGCCATCATCGACCACGGACGCATCGTCGCCCAGGGGACGGCGCAGGAACTGAAGGCGCAGACCGGCACCGATTCGCTCGAGGGCGCGTTTCTCGCGCTCACCGGATCGACCATCCGCGATGAGCGCGCGGATGCCGCCGATCAGATGCGGCAGATGGTCAAGATGTGGAGGAGATGAGCTGTGACCGTGATCTACATCCTCTGGCTGCGTGAGGTCAAACGATACGTGCGGTCCCGGCCGCAGATCATCGCCTCGTTGGCGCAACCGCTGTTGTACTTGCTGGTGCTCGGCTTCGGCCTCGGCCCTGTGTTCGAGCGCGCAGGGCAGGGCAGCTACATCCAGTTCGTCGGCCCCGGCGTCGTCGGCATGGGCATTCTCTTCACGTCAATTTTCTCGGGCATCGGGTTGCTGTGGGATCGGCAATTCGGCTTCCTGAAAGAGACGCTGGTGGCGCCGGTGCCGCGGCTGCAGATCATGGCCGGCCGCACGCTTGGCGGTGCGACGATTGCGATGATTCAAGGCATGCTGGTGCTCGCCGTCTGCATGATTGCCGGCTTCCGTCCGCAGAGCCTGCTGGGCGTGCCCATGGCGCTCGTCTTCATGGCGTTGACGGCCATCGTGTTCGCCGCCCTCGGCACGGCGATCGGGTCGGCGCTGAAAGACATGCAGGGCTTTCAGCTGATCATGAACTTCCTGGTGATGCCGATCTTCTTCCTCTCGGGCGCACTGTTCCCGTTGACGAACCTGCCGACCGCGCTCACCGTCGCGACGCGGCTCGATCCGTTGGCGTACGGCATCGATGGGCTCCGCGGGGCCCTGATCGGCCTGTGGCAGATCGGCCCGGTGACCAACGTCGTGGTGCTCGCAAGCGTGGGCGCGGCGTTCCTCGCGCTGGGCGCGCGTGCGTTCTCGAAGATTCAGGTCTGAAAGCGGCGCGCGATCGTCGCTTCGATTCCGGCTCCCGGACGATAGACGATGCCAGGAAGACCCAGGTGTGCGGCGGCGTCGATGAAGTCGGCGCGGTCGTCGATATAGAGGCACTCGGTTGCTTGCAGGTCGGGGCAGGCTCGCAGGCACCCATCGAAGAAGCGCCGGTCGGGCTTGCTGCACCCGATCCTGAACGACAGCACCTCCGCGTCGAACGAGTCGAGCGTCGCGGCGAACGCGGGACGGAACCAGTTGTAGTGCAGCTCGTTCGTATTGCTGCCGAGCACGAGGCGGAGGCCATGCTGCTTGGCGTCCTTCACCAGCGCGGCGATCGCGTCGTTCGGTTGATAGATGTCGCTCCACGCCGTCGCGATCGCGATGTCCTCTCCGCATAAGTTCAGGTCGCGGCGAAGACGCGTCAGGAACTCCGGGGTCGTGATCCTGCCGCTGTCGTAGTCGGCTTCGAGCGGAGACGAGAACACGGCGTCGTAGACGATCTGCGGATCGACCGGTGAGACAGCCAAGCGCGCGAGTTGGGCAGCCGCCTTGCGGTGATCGAAGAACGCGATCACGTTCCCGAAGTCGATGATCAGGCCACGCGGCCGCGCCATCTCGTGGGATTCAGCAGAAGTTTTCGTGGCGTTCCACTCGTGCAATTCAGTATAGGATTGTGCAACGTGATGGCGCGGCGGTGGCCTCAGACGCGATGACATTGGTCCGCCGGACGGCGACCTTTTGGCACCCTCGATCGTCGAATTCCCCGCCAATTTGCTGGCGTTTTCTTTGCCTCAGGAACTCAGGCATGTCCTCTCCCCGCGCGTTGCCCTGGCTCCACGCTGACCCATTGCCGTCGCTTCGGCGAGATAGCGTCCGCGCCACGCAGCTGCTGGCGTCGCTTGGGCGAAGAATGCCGTGGCCCGAATTGATCTGGCTGTCGTTCGTGCTCGTGCAGGTGCTCGACGGGGTCATGTCGTACGTCGGCGTCCATCACATCGGCTGGATGGAGGGCAACCCGCTGGTCGAGTGGTACACGATGATCCTCGGTCCGGCGCTGGCGTTCACCGTCGTGAAGCTGTTCGCGGTCGCGTGTGGATCGGTGCTGTATCTGAAAGCGAGACATCGCACGGTCGCCGCGCTTACGCTCTTCTACCTGGTCTTCGCCGTCGGCCCCTGGGCGCACGTCATCAGCAACCACGGCAATCTGCGCTAGAGGCCTCAGGGCCCAGGCCTCAGGCTCAGGGCACACGGCTCGACACAATCCGGTCTGAGGCCTGGGGCCTGAGCCCTGAGGCCAACTAGAATGCGGCTATGTATTCCGCATTCCTGATTATTCACAACCTGCTTCGGTGGGTCGTTCTCCTGCTCGCGATTCTCGCCATCGTTCGCGCCGTCCTTGGGGTCACCGGACGACGCGGCTGGGCCTCAGCCGATCAGGCGGCGGGTCAGTGGTTCAGCCGAATGCTGGACTTGCAGATGCTGCTCGGTCTGGTGCTTTACATCTTTCTGAGCCCGTTCACACGAGAGGCGTTTGGCGATTTCGGCGCGGCGATGCGCAACGCGCCGCTGCGGTTCTACGCGGTGGAGCACATCGCCGCGATGGCGATCGCCGTCGGGCTCGTACACGTCGGAACCGTGCGAGTGAAGAAGGCAAAAGACGCCGCTCAGCGCCACAAGAGTGCGCTGATCTTCTATGCGCTCGCGCTGGTCATCATGCTGCTGTCGATCCCATGGCCGGGAACTCCTGGTGGGCGGCCGTTGCTGCGGGGATTCGACAGCGAAGCGAGTGCGCGGTGGGTTCCAGAGTTCCACAGTTCCTAAAGTTCCCGCGTTCACGCCTCCAGCGGTAGGAACTTCGGGAACTCCGGGAACTCCGGAACTCCGGAACTCGACGTATCAACGCGCGTACAGTCCGAACCCGCGAGCAGCCGCATCCTTTCGCAGCGCGGTGCTGAGGCTGGCTCCGGCCGACAGCGATCGACGGGCTTCGACTTCGGCCGCGGCGTGGCGCGCGTCGAGTTCGTAGCGCGGGATGCCGCGGGCCGCCGCATCGGCACGAAGGGCGTCGAGTTGAGTCAGGGCGGCGGGGATGTCGGTCGTTCCCTGCACACGCGCCGCGGCAATCGCGACAGGAAAGCGAGCCAGCACGTGCTGCGGGTTGCGCACGAGTGTCTGCGCGCGCTCGATCTCGCGCCGTGCTGGCGCTAGTCGCTTTTGGGCCAGTAACGCCAACGCCAACGTCGCCCGCGCCGTCGCCTCGTTGTCGGGCGCGGCCTGAGCGGCGAACGTGGCGATCGCTTCGCGGGCGAGGCTCTCGGCGTCCGCCGCACGCCCCTCCTCGAGCGCGATCACGGCCAGGGCGGCACGGCTCTCGGCCGCTGTGCCTTTCTCGCCCAACGTCGTCCGCACCGCGAGCGCCTCCTGGTGCAGCCGCCGCGCGCCGGCAAGATCACCTTCGACGTGCGCGATCTCGGCGAGTTCGTGCAACGAGTACGCCACCGGCCGACGACGATCGAGCTTCCGATCCATCGCCAGCGCGTCGTTCAACGAACGCTTCGCGGTCGAGAAATCGCCTTGCGCGGCCGCGATGACGCCGACGCCAAACAGCGACGTCGCGACGCTGGCGGGGTCATCGATGCTGCGGCGCAGCGTCAGCGCTTCCTCGCTGGTCGCGCGCGCGCGAGCGAGTGACCCCTGCAGGCGCAGCGACTCGGCCGCGTTGTGCAGCGCACGCGCCGTGCTGCTGCGATCGCCGATCTCCTGGCTGATCGCCGCGGCCTGCTGGTAATGCTCGGATGCGCTTTGAAGATCGCCCAGATCGAGCAGGACGTTGCCGATGTTGTTCAGCGAAACCGCGGTGTTGACCCGGTCGCCGATGTCTCGCCGGATGGCCAGCGATTCCTGATTCATCGCGAGCGACCCGCGCAGGTCGCCGGCCCGTCGCCGTTGGATCGCCAGGTTGTTGAGGAAGCGTGCGATCAAATCCTGCTCGCCGACGTTCCGCGCGATGCCGAGTCCTTCTTCATAGAGCGCGACCGCGCGCGTGGTGTCGCCATCCGAGACAGCGCTCGCCAGGTTGTTCAGCGTGCGCGCGACACCAGCCCGATCGCCAGCATCGGCGAAGATCGTACGCGCCTCCTCGAACAGCCGGACGGAGTCCTCCTTTTGGCCGAGACGCAGTGCGGCCGTGCCAGCCTTCAGGCGCGCACTGGCGACGAGCAGGCGCGCACCCTGTGATTCGGCCTCGCGGCCAGCGGTCGTCGCAGCCGACTGCGCGCGCTTGTAGTCCGAGAGCGTTTCAGCAGCCGTCGACTCGGCCAGGTTCAGCCGCGGGTCGCGAGCGCCGGGGAATCGTCGTCGGAAATCCTCGATCGTGGCGAGCCCGTCCTTGGCCGACCCCGCCGAGATCTGGGCGTTGGCCAGGCGCAGCGCATGCTCGATGTCGTCGGGATAGAACGTCGCCAGCGTCTGCCAGATCGCAATTGCGTCCTTCCACTGGTTCGACATCTCGCGCAGGGTGCCCTCGACCTGCAGCCGTTCGGCTCGCGGGAGACCATCTGCACGCTCGAACGCCTGTGCGGCGGCGGCCCGGGCCCGCTCGTCGTAGCCGAGTGACGACCACGCAGTTGCCAGCGCCGCATGCGCGAGCGGAAACGCCGGGTCGGCCATGACGGCACGCTCCAGCAGTGTTCGCGCGCCAAGCGCATCGAACGTTCGCAGATGCTGCAGCCCCTCGGCGTAGAGACGCAGCGTGTCCGGGGACCCCGGCTGAGAGGCGCGAGCGGACGCGAGCGCGGCCGGCACGACATCGATGCCGAGACGCTCGCGAAGCCGTCCGCCCGCACGGGAGACGACGTCCAGCAGTGCGCTCGACGGTCCGGTTTCGCTGACGACCGCCATCGTGGCTCCTTCACGTGAGTCCTGCAGGCGGATGTCCACGCGCAGCGTCGCATCGTCTCCGGCGCCGACGGTGACGTACGATCCGACGACGACGAGATCGGTGCCGAGGTTGCGTCGGATGCGCGACAGCGTTTCCGGCGCGTACGCGTCGGCGTCGGCCAATGCCAGCTCGGTCTTCACGCGCGTCACGGTTTCACCGGGAATGGTGCGAAGCCGTTCGCCGGCTGCCAGCTCTGTCGTCAGCATCTCGGCCAGAGCCGTCGAGAGCCATTCGGCGTCGGGACGCGCAGCAAGGTTTCTGAAGCCAAACACGGCAATCGCGGGCCGAGTCCGATCGACTGTAGGCGAGGTTGGCGCGGTGGGGGCGTTCCGCGTCATCGCCGCCGAACGCCACGCGATCCACCCGCCAGCTGCAACGATCAACGCTGCTGCGGCCGCAGCAATGAGCCGACCGGACGGCCGCAGTAAGCGAGACGGCACCGGGGCATTCAGCGCGTGGGCCACGGCTTCGACCGTTGCAAAGCGCTCGGCGGGGTCCTTCGCCAGACAGCGCATGATGAGGCGATCCCATTCGACCGGAATCGACCGCTCGATCGCGCGCGGCGGCTTTGGCGGAGTGGACAGTCGAGTGATGGCGGCGGCCATCGGTGTCGTGCCGGTGAACGGCCGCTCGCCGGTCAGCATCTCGTAGACGACGAGGCCGAGCGCGTAGACGTCGGTTGCCGGCGTGACGGCGTGGCCCTCGATTTGTTCGGGCGCCATGTACTCCGGCGTCCCGACCAGATCGCCCACCCGCGTGATCGACGAGCCCGACCCTGCCGAGTCATCGAGGCGATACGCCAGACCGAAGTCGGTGACAACGGCGCGCGACGGCACACCGCCGCTGCTGTCGGGGCCGCCGCCGAGCAACATCACGTTCGAGCTCTTGAAGTCGCGATGGACGACACCGGCGGCGTGCGCCGCGCCGAGCGCGTCGGCCATCTGCGTGATCAGCGGCCGCGCTTCCTCGGGCGTCATGCGGCCCACGCGTCGCAGCCGGTCGCGCAGCGTTTCGCCGTCGAGCAGCTCCATGGTGACGAACGTGGCCGAGGTCGGCCGCTCCGAGCCATCGTCGGCGCGTTGGTGATGGAACAAGTCGAAGATGCGACAGATGTTCGAATGGGTGATCTTGCGCGCCAGCTGGACTTCGCGGAGGAAACGCTGATGGGCGCGGTCGTCGAGCGCGATCTCGGGGCGGATGGTCTTGAGCGCCACGCGCTCGCCAAGTTCGAGGTCCTCGGCTTCGTAGAGCTCACCCATGCCGCCACGAGCGATGAAGCGCGTGACTCGAAACCGATCGCAGAGGAGTTCGCCGACCTCGAACGTCAGCACGACTCGCGCCGTGCGCGTCACGTCGGCGTCGGGGTGGAGCTGCGGAGTCGTCATGGGGTGCGCGTGGTCGGGTTCGGCACGCAAATTATCCACGATCGCCGCCTCGCCCCTTCGGATAAGCCGATGTTGGTCGGCCGGCCCGGTATAATCGGTGGTTCCGATGCGCGTGGCTCGTCGCTACTTGATTCGTGGTCGCGTGCAGGGTGTCGGCTTCCGCTTTTTCGCGCGAGACGTCGCCCTCCGGGAAGGCGTCAGCGGGTGGGTGCGGAACCTGCCCGACGGCCGGGTCGAGGCGCGTGTGGAAGGGGAGCTCGAGGCGGTCACCCGCGTCGAGCGTGCGCTTCATTCGGGCCCGCGAGGGGCGCGGGTCGACTCGGTGTTCGTGGACGAGGAAGAACCCAGCACGCGTCACGGGACGTTCGAGATCACGTGAGCCGCGATTCGAGAGACCGCATGGATTTGAAACAGCACATCAGACACGTTCCGGATTTTCCGAAGGCGGGCATTCTCTTCTATGACATCACCACGCTGCTGCGCGATCGTGAAGGATTCAAGACGACGATCGAGATGATGTCGACGCGGTTCGAACACGACGGCATCGACGCGGTCGTCGGTATCGAGAGCCGCGGCTTCATCCTCGGTGCCGCGGTCGCGCATCGGCTGGGCGCCGGCTTCATTCCGATCCGCAAGCCGGGGAAGCTCCCGTCGACGACATACAAGGAGAGCTACGAGCTCGAATACGGCACCGACTCACTGGAAGTCCACGACGATGCCGCCAGGCACGGGCAGCGGATCCTGATCGTCGATGACGTCCTGGCGACGGGAGGCACGGCCGCGGCGGCGGCGCAGCTGGTCAAGAAGCTCGGAGGAGAGCTGCATGGGCTCGCGTTTCTCATCGAGCTCGGTTTCTTGAAGGGCAGGGCGAAGCTGGCGGGCGAGAACGTCTTCTCAGTGCTGCAGTACTAAGACGTGTAAACGCCCCCACTTCCTGCGATCAGGATCGCCGCTTGCGGAAGATGGCAGCCAGGAAACTTCTCAGGCCAGGCAGTGCGATTGTGGCGTGGGGTACAGCGCGGGTGGGTTGGGGTGGTTCGATGCACCAGAACTTCCCGCAGCCGTCGCAGGTGTAGTAGTCCAGGCCAACGCTGTTGCTGACTTGCGGAAGAAAGCGGGCCGGTTTCGAACAGTGCGGGCACACCTCGTTTGCCACGTCAGCCACGTCATAAATGACGACCGTGGATGAGGTTCGGTCACTGTGCAGTCTCGGGAAACAACGCTCAGATTACTGAGAAAAATGTGACCGAGCATTCCGACATTTGTTCGTGTCGCAACCCTTTCCTTCCTGATTGACGCGAAATCGTGCGATTTCAGCTTTGTCACTAGCTGAGCACGGGGTTTGCCCGTCAGCGTGGCGATCCAACGCAAGAGTTGAGGTCTCACTTGGAGTCGCCGGAATGAGGAAGTTGCTGGTCGCGTTAGCTGCGGCGCTCGGTGCGACTCTCGTGCAAGTCGCGTCCTTCGCGCAGGACGTCCCGCAAATTCGATCGCTTAGCACGACGTCGGCGACGGGATCACCCTCGCTCCGCGACAGCGATCGCACCGTGACGGCATTGGCGAGGTCTGGAGTGTTGGTGCGGCAAGCGACGTTTGGAGATGTCCTTGCGCCAGGCCGCCACCATGAACGATTTCAGCAGACGGTCAACGGCGTGCCAGTGTGGGCCAGCACGTTGACGCGGCAAAGTGACGAATCCGACGTCGCGGTCTCAATTTTTGGCGAACTCTATGAGGGGCTCGAGGGTGTGCGGACCGAGCCGAAGATTTCCCCGGAGGAAGCTCGCCGCATTGCCGCGACTGACGCGGGAGTCGAATTGGGCTCGGTACGTGCTCCGCTATACGTACTTGTAACAGAGAGAGGCCCTCGCCTCGTCTATGTCGTGCGGGCGGCCTTGCCCGATTTGAAGATATTTCAATACTTCATCGACGCAGTCTCTGGCTCCATCGTCGAGAAGCGGGACGATGTCAAACGCCAAAGTGTTGGCACAGGCGCTGGCGTGTTCGGCGGCGAAAAGAAGATCAGTACAACGCTGCAGGGCGGCACGTATGTCGCGGCGGATGCACTGCGGCCGCCCGTGCTCGACACGTTCAACATGCGTGGAGACATTCTGTCGGTCGCACGTTACTTGAACGGGCTCCGACCGCTTTTTGCGTCCGACTACGCCTCCGACGGCGACAATCGTTGGACCGACCCGGCCGTGGTCGACGCTCACGTCCACGCCGGCTGGACATACGACTATCTGTTCAAGCGATTTGGGAGGCTTGGCCTCGATAATCACAATCTTCCGATCATCAATATCGTTCACCCTGCCACCCTCAGCGATTTTTTTGTATATGGGGATGTCGTCGTCGATTTCCTGATAAACGCGGGCTACTACGGTGATGGGCTGATGATCTATGGCGATGGGCTTCCGTTCACGGTCGACGGACAGATTTATGACCCGCTGTCCGGCGCTCTCGACGTCGTCGCTCACGAACTTACGCATGGCGTGACGGACTACACGTCACAACTCGAATATCGCGACGAACCGGGCGCTCTCAACGAAGCCTTTTCGGACATGCTCGGCACGAGCGTCGAGTTCTACTTTCAGCAAGCGGGCACAGCGCGGGGCCAGGCGGATTACCTGATAGGCGAGGACGTTATTCGTCCAGGGGGCATCCGATCTCTTTCAAACCCGGCCCTCTTTAATCAGCCGGATCACTACAGTCGATTCGTGCGAACGTCGTTCGACAACGGCGGTGTTCACATCAACTCGGGTATCCCGAACCACGCCTTCTATCTCGCGATTGAAGGAGGGCGAAACCCCACGTCCGGCCTGAACGTCACAGGTGTGGGGGGAGCCAATCGCGAACAGATCGAAAAGGTGTTCTACCGCGCGTTCACGTCAATGCTCCCGGCGAACGCACGGTTCTCGACAGCACGCGCGGCAACCATTCAGGCAGCTCGTGATCTCTACGGTGCCGGCAGTGCAGCCGAGCGCGCCGTCAACGAGGCATGGACCGCCGTAGGGGTGTTCTGATGATGTCGAGAACTTTCGCCGCTGCCTGCTTCACGGTCGTCGCAACACTGTCGACAGCTCTGAATGTGTTCGCCCAAACGTCCACGATAGGAACCGTCGTTGTTGATGGTGCGGTGATCTGGCGCGCGGATGTAACTGTGCCCGCTGCAACCGCCCGGCTGGGAACTGCATTGGAGGTCACAGCTCGATCGAGCCGATATTACGAGGTGATCATCCCCGCATCGCTAGGCGGATATGGCGAGCGTGGCATCATCGCGCGATCTCAGGTTCGAATCGCCGGTGACATCACACGCATTCCCGCGAGAACGCTCCGGGGTGATCCACCGGTCCGAGTGGAGGCGGGAACCGCACGCACGGATTCAACGCCCGCAGCTCGCGGTAGCGACGTACAAGCACGAGCACGCAGGCGCACGCCTATACAGGGGCTACTCTCGATCAATCGTGTCATCAGCGTGACCGCGAATGACTTTCGAGAGACGGTCGTGTTTGACGAGAGTGCCGAGCAAGGCCAAACTGAGACAGCCTATGCCGTCAAGTCGGTCAAAGGCTTCTCCGCAGGTGGCGGTGCGATGCTGTCGCCAACGTTCGGAATCGGCGCGTCGGTGGAGCGCTCGACTGCGTCGACGCCCGCGGCGTTCAGTGGGGCAATTCCGCATCCGTTCTTTTTCGCAAGGCCGAGGAACATCAGCGCCGACATCAACGGGCTGAAGCGCGAAGAGCTCGCGCTTCACGCGGAGTTGAGAGCGGTGTGGCCTATGCATCCACGGGTACAGATAGCAGTCGTCGGAGGTCCGTCGCTGTTCCGGGTCAGTCAGGGAATCGTTTCTGACTTCGCGTATACACAATCGTACCCTTACGATGAGGCTCAGTTCGCTACGTCAGATACATTGGTGGCAACGAAGACCCGCATCGGCTTCAACATTGGTGGTGAAGCGGCTTTCTTCTTCACTCGGCAAGTGGGCATCGGTGCCAAAGTAATGATGTCGCGCGCGACGCTCGATTTACCCATCGATGATGACCGAGAGGTCGCGGTCGAGGCCGGTGGTCTGAGTACGGGAATCGGCTTGCGACTGAGATTCTGACGACAAAAACGAGCGGGTTCGACCGGTCGTTAGGGCTCGGGCCGATTCTCCCACTGCGAGTCGTGGTTCCGAATCTTTAGCCACGAGAGACTCAAGTCACAGTAAAC
>Ga0111538_10000169_pt1 | contig 76703 bp, 58 predicted proteins | sample SoiMethybrSBSTD1_FD_79669 | JGI IMG/M metagenome (GOLD analysis project Ga0111538, IMG submission 79669) | Bulk soil microbial communities from a Populus tree surrounding site in Tennessee, USA - Soil MetaG P. TD hybrid SBSTD1 (version 2)... | ecosystem: Environmental > Terrestrial > Soil >...
CCGACGCTCGGCGAGTTCCGCGGCCAGCAGGTCGTCTCCTGCGCAACGGTCAATGGCACTGAGACGTGCCGACCGCTCGTTCCGATCCAGATGAGCACCACAGCGCTCGAAGGGTCGACGGCGTCGTGCTGGTCGTCGGGTCAGCCGCTTTCGATGACGATGTACCGAATCGACGTGCTGCAGTTGCTGCCGATGCGTGTGGATTCCATCGGGCGGCCAACAGGAACACGGCTGCCGAACGGGCAGCACAGCGTCAAGCTCCCGAAATTTGGAACCGGCAACCAGGTTCCTGAAAGCGCCGGGGCGTCGCTGTTGATGGTCTATCGGGACACCACCGCGGACGACGGCTACGAGCCGCTCCGCCGGATCGTGTTGTACGACGGCCTGCGGGTTCAGCCCCCCGGCGAAGTGTCGACTTTCACGTTGCGCGGCATCTGGGGATCTGCGGCAACGAAGTCGGCCAGGCTCGTGCACATTGCCGCAAGCGGCCAGAAGAATGACAAGGAGTATCTGAAGTTCAACGATGTACAGATCGCGCCAGCCGGGTCGACCCTGCAGCCATTCCCCGACGCCGTGACGGGCTCGGAGCGAGGCTGGGCAAACCCTGCCTACGATTTCAACGGCACGAACGCGTACACGCCGAAATCTGACCCGGCCCATCCCGAATACGGCGAAATCGCGACGACAGAAGTCGGTCACACGAATACAAGTCCGTACGAATGCCTGTCGTGGGCAGCCATTGCGCTGAGCGTCGCGGCAAGAGATGAAGAAGGCGGCGTCGGCGATGGAATCCCGGATGCCCTCGAAGATGCTGTCGGCGGCTTCGTGAATCCCAACGGGGAACGCCTCAATCTGAACGGCATGGGCGCGACTCCGCAGCTGAGAGGCAGTTCGCAGCATCGCGATCTCTATATCGAAATCAATGCGCTTTGGGCTCCGGGTGCTACCAATTCAACGCCAGGCACCACGTATGGGTCTGAGGCGGCGCCGTTTAATCCCGCGTTGGGCTTGACCACCTTGACCGACACTGTCGGACACGTGCACACACCTCATCCGGAGACCCTGAAGGCGCTTATCGCCGGTTTCAAGAACGCACCGCTCACGAACGCTGATGGTGCCATCGGAATCGTGCCCCACTTCGACGTGGGACCGCAGACTGGAAGTGCGACAGCGTACTTCTGTCAGTTCGGCTTCTGTACCCAGAACTTCTCGTCGTTACGAAGCAACCTCACCGTTGACGAACAGGCGCTTGTCGACGCGGTAATGCCATATCTCGTGCCGACCAATCTGGCGCGAGGCGGTGAGCTCAAAAAAGAACGACCGAACTGCGGTGGCGCGCCGAAGTGCCATTTCCCGGATTTCCCCGGAACGCTGAGCTTCGGATTTGGTCTCCAGGACGTGGCATCAGAGCTTGTCAACGCGGATGGAACGGAACTGTCCACCGGCGCGCTGGAACTCACTCGCGCGGAGCAGGTCGCTCAGTGCGCGACCAAGAAGCCGGGACAGGAATGCCGCCGCCGATTCGATCGCTTCCGCAATGGCGTGTTCCACCTGGTGGTCTACGCACACGCGCTTGGCATTCCACGGTCACTGCCGTGCCTCGACCAGTGGAACCAGCCGACCGCGTACAACGACGCCACGCCACCGGCGTGCACCGTGTTCGGCGCCGGCACGTCGGCAACAGGCGGTGCCAATCCCTCATTTGATCCCCTGGGCTACCACGCGCCCAGGAGCACATCAGGCCAAGCGAGCCGCCCGGGAAACCTCGTCCTCGTGACGATGGGACTCTGGGATTTGCAGAATTTCGTCGGCAAGCCATTCGGCCTTGCCGGAACGACATACCACGAACTGGCCCACAACTTCGGGCTGAGCCACGGAGGCCGCCCGCCATTGTGGAACGGTTCGGACCTGGTTATCGAACCGCAATGCAAGACGAACCATCTCAGCCTGTCGAACTATCTGTTCCAAGTGAACGGTGTGGGCAACGCTGCGGGGGAACCTCAGCTCGACCTGTCCGACGCGGAGAATGCACCGCTAAACGAGAACCAACTGGTCGACGCGACGTACTCATACAAATACCGGACGGCCTGGTTTGCGCCGAAGGCAACGGGCTCCCTTGGCGCGATCCAGGACCTGCCACCGGTGACGAAGCGCTTCTGCAACGGCGTCCCGTTTGGCAGCGCGACATTCAGTCCTCCGATCGTTCGCATCGACGCGTTCAGCCCGGAAGGCTGGATTGATTGGAATGCCTTCCTGAACGGCGACGTTCAGCCGCCAGACCCTGCCGTCGCGCAGGACATCAATTTCGACAACAGCAAGACCACCCTGAACGGGTTCAACGACTGGGCGCTGGTGAACGCCCACGGATTGAACCAGCTTGGCGGGGGCAAAGGCTCGTTCAGCACGTCCGTCGGGCGTGACTCCGATGTCGGACGCGACTCGGATGTCGGGCGCGACTCCGACGTCGGCATCGATTCCGACCCCGGTCGCGATTCCGATGTCGGCCGTGACTCCGATGTCGGCCGTGATTCCGATGTGGGCAGGGATTCAGATGTCGGGCGTGATTCCGACGTCGGCAATGACCTCGAGGTCGACACAGTGCGTGCCTGGGGCGGAACGCCGCCGCACTCCGTCAAGGCTCTCCGGGAGGACAGCGCCACCATCTGCTCCACAACGAACGGAACACCCGCTAGTTGCCATCGGGTGACCGTTTCGTGGAAAGCACCCAACGTAGATAACGTGTCGGCGTACCACGTTTACCGGATCCCGTATAGCCTCACCCAGTCCGAGTCAATCGTTGGTAATCCGGTGCCCGTCACACCCGTGGGTGGCGTCCCAGGTTCGACGCTGACCTTCACCGATCCAACCGAGCTGCCGAACGACGTGACGTTCGGGTACTACGTCAGGGCCGCACTGGATACGAATCCGATGAGTCCGGCGTCGAACATAGCGAAAGTGCAGGCGATCGACTCCTTCCCGATTGCGAACAATGACGCGTATACGACGCCGTCGAACACACCCCTCGTCGTGAACCTCGTGGCGAACGGCGTGCTGAAGAACGATACGGATATGGACAGCACCACGTCGATCCAGGTCGATGGTGTTTTGAACCCGGCGACGGGCCAGTACGTGGCGCCAGGGACGGAAATCACCCTGCCTTCGGGTTCGAAGGTGACGCTTGCCGTGAACGGAACGTTCGTCTATACGCCCGCGACCGGCTTCAACAGCAGCGAGTCGTTCACCTACCGGGCCAGCAACGGCAGGTTCAGTGGTCCCCCAGAGGAGCCGCTGCAGAGCGGTGTGAACGTTCACATGAATAAGGAATGGCCGGCGGGAACGCTGACCCTCGACGAGGCGACGGTGATGATTACCGTCGGCGGCGGAAAAGGCGGGAAGAAGTAGCCTACTGCGCGCGACGACGAACGTCTTTCAGAAGGGGATCGTCGGGTGAGATGCCGCGAATCGACACATACTGTCGGAAGGCGTCGCGGTAGCCGGCGGTCCCAATCTGCTCACGCGTGACACCGCGATAGTAGAGCGCCATCGGGAAGTATCCGTAGGTCGGCTCCTCGTCGAGCAACAGCGACAGCGCTTCGCCGCGCCGGTTGATGCAAGTACTGAACTCGGTCTCCGCGTCGAGCGGCTGATTGGCCGCGAGATATGCACGGCCGAGAGCAAAGTGTCCCAACCACGTGTCGAGCAGGCCGTTCGCCTCGGCAAAGAGTTTCGCCGCGCCGGCGGCGTCACCCTTTTTGAGCGCGACCTCACCCGCCACGATCTTTCCATAGGCACGCGGTTCGGGCGTGGTCTGCGCATTCAACTGCTGCGCCAACTGCTCCGCTTTCGCCGTCGAACCTGCCTGCGCCAACGTCATTCCCGCCAGTAGCCGGACGCCCGCATTGCTTGTGTGAACCAACGACTGTTCGGCCGCTTCGACAGCTGGAGCAGTACGGCCCAGCGACAGCTGCGCATACGCAATCGACGTCAGCTTCCGGGCTGCCTTCTCGGCATTGTCTTCCTTGACATCGACCGTGACGCCATCTCGCAAAATCCGGATTGCGTCGTTGAAACGGCCTTCGTACAGCGCGAGGTCGCCTAGACCGGACGTCGCGATCGAATTGCCCTGGGTACCGATTTTCGCGATGCCGCGATACGTCGCATCGGCGTTTCTGATCAGTCCCTGCCCGATCTGGCTGAACGCGAGCGCAAGCTGAACGTACGCGTCTGGTTCCTGCACGGCGCGTGCTTCACGCTCCGCGGTTTCGTAGTCGCCCGCGTACGCAGCATAGAGGGCCAGATTCGATCGATACAGGACGCGTTTCGGAAGGATCTTGACGACCTCGCGCATTTCCTCGACGGCCGGTTTCAGCTGTCGAAGCTTCGACAAACAGAGCGCCCGTTGGTTGTGCCCGCCGACGTCGGCCGCGAACTTCTGCGTCAACTGGCCGTACTGCTCGACGCACTTCTGGTAATCACCGAGCGACCGGTAGTAGAAGCCGCGCGTGCCGTAGGCCTCGCGCTCCGTCATCCCGTCGATGAGCTTGAGCGCCGTCTGGATGTACTCGTCCGCTTTGTCGAACTGATCGAGATTGCGGGACGCCACGGCCAGCCCCTGATAGGCGAGGCCGAAATTCTTGTCGCGCTCCACGGCCTTCAGATAACCGTCACGTGCTTCCGCAAACTTGTTGTTCGACAGCGCCTCGGCCGCCAACGCGTGATACTTCACCGCCTCGAGAGACTTCGTCGACATCGTCCTCGATGCAAACAACCTTGCCGACTCAGAATCGTGGTCACCGAGCGCCTTGCGCAGCTCGGTCGCGACGTCCTCCGCCGCAGCGAGCACTTGTTCCTTGCCGCTCGCACGAGCCCTGGCGCGCCCGATCTCATTGCCGGTAATAGCCTCACTGGCCGTCATGCTGATCTCGTAGCCGCCGCCACGTGGAGCGATGAGGCCGGCAAGCACGACGCTCAGTCCATGGTTCCGGGCGATTTCCCGCGCCGATGCCAGGTCCAGATTCTGCGGTGGCGTGACGCCGAACTGTGGTCGGAGCCGCGTGCGGTCATACGCCGTGATGAACGACGTCCCCTGCATCATGCGGGTGAGTGTCGGCTCGAGCGCATGATTGAACGTCGAATCGCCCGTCTGGTTCTGCAGGTCGGCAATGAGCACGAGCAGGGGAGCGTGTGCCTCGACTGGCGCGACGGCTCGGCGGGTCACGTAAAAGGTCGTCCCCAGCAATGCAACGACAACCAGCGCTGCCACTGCCGCCACGCGCTTGGTCAGTCGGCGCGCGATCGGGATGACCTTCCCCTGGTCGTCAAGCTTGGCGAGCTCTGCCGCCACGTCCGCAGACGTCTGAAACCGCTTCTCCGCATCAGGTTCGACACAGCGGCCGACGAGGGCCGCAACTGCCGGCGGGATCTCCTTGTCGAGCGCCTGCAGCGGGGGAGGTGCGGCCTCCATTCGCCGCTGCAGTTCCTCCACCGCGGCCTGACCCGACGACACGCGACGGCGTCCGAGAAGAATGTCGTAGAGAATCAGCCCGAACGCGTAGACATCAACCCGCTGGTCAACCGGCTGTCCCCTGGCTTGCTCAGGGGCCATGTACTCCAGCGTGCCGACAATCGAGCCGACCGTGGTCGCCGCGTGGTGCGACGCTGCGCGACGTAGCTTCTCGGGGACGAGCCCAGCACCCGCGGCGGGGGCCGCAGGATCGCCGGTGGAGTGAGCGATCCCGAAGTCCATGATCAGCGCCTGGCCATCAGCGCCGATCATGATGTTCGCCGGCTTCAAATCGCGGTGGACGACGCCGGCGGTGTGCGCCGCGACGAGGCCTCCGACCACGGCGCGCGCGATTCGCAGCACATCGGGAACCGACTGCTTGCCGTCGCGCCGCAGGATCGTCGACAGGTCGATCCCTTCGACGTACGACATCGTGATGTACTTGATGCCGTCGATGTCGCCGATGTCGTGAATGCGGACGACGTTCTTGTGCGTCACCTGCCTGGCGAGGAGCAGTTCGCGCTTGAACCGACGGCTGACTTCCTCGGCGGTCGCCGGATCGTCCATTACTTCTGGTCGAATGACTTTGATCGCGACCGCGACGCCGAGTTCAGCGTCCCACGCCTGGTAGACAGCACCCATGCCGCCGGCGCCCAGCAGCCGGATGATGTGGTAGCGCGGCCCGAAGGACTGGCCGATTTCCAGTGGACCACCGTCGACGGAGCGTCGCGGCCGGCGACCCGATCCCGTCGTGCCAGCGGTGGACGACACCGGTGTCGCCACCGTCATCGCGTCCGCGAGCGACTCCGGTGACGCGACAACGGTCATCGCATCCTCCGCGGTGCCGGCGATCGTCATCGCCTCGCCAAACGGCTCGCTCCCTGGCGGCGCCGCGATCGTCAACGCATCCGCCTGAGAATCGTCCCGCGGCGCCCTGGCGACAGTGAGGGCGTCGTCCGGACCGGCGAATCGCGTCCGCTCTTCGTCGTCAGGCGTTGGCGTTAAAGGAGGAGGCGTAGGGGTGAGGCCCGGCGCACTCGTCAGTGCGTCGTCGCTGATGCGGTTGCCACACTGCGGGCAAAACACCGCCGCCGGTGGGGTAGAGCTACCGCAGTGGGTGCACGTCGTTGAGGACTGCGCGCCGCGCCACGCGGCAGTGCCATGACCAGGTACATCCATGCGCTTTCCTGAGAGCCGTTGCGATTATGTCGCAAATCATCGCTACCGCGGCAGTACAGATCGACCCGAGCCTGTTGATTGGGTTTGAAAGGCGCGATAGCTACACGACGACCGCGATACCCCTGCACGAAAGGCCGAGGTGGTCGCGGTGACGTCAGTATGGCGGCTTACGCGGGCAGCCGATATCGGCCGTCAGGCGTACGACGAAGGAACCCCTCCCGCTCGAGGTTGCTGAGGACGAGGCGACATTCCTCCCTGGAAAGGTCGAACAGCCTGGCGGCCTGCTCGACGGTCGGTGAAAACCCCCGCATCTCGACGAATTCGCCGCGAACACGGCTGACCACGTCAACGCCGGCGCGACGATCGAGCGAGCGAATCGAGAGCGGCCTCGGGTTGACGCCGTCGAGAGGTGACTCCTGCGTATGTTTACGTGCCTGGACCATTCCGCGTGCCTTCTTCGATGAGCGTATTGACCCCGTGCATCGACCTTACGCCTCGCGTGAGGCAGCGTCAATAAGATTGATGGAAGGAATGCTTCGCCGCGTCAGCTCGACTGTGCAACGATTGACGCAGCGACGCATCCAGAAAGCTCGCCGAGGCTCACGCTCATGGTGCTCAAACAGTTCTATCTCAATTGTCTCGCCCACGCTTCGTACCTCATCGGCGACGAAGCATCGGCCACCGCCTGCGTCGTCGATCCACAGCGCGACATCGATCAATACATGGCATTTGCGCGCCAACACGGACTCACGATCAAACACGTCATCCTGACGCACTTTCACGCGGACTTCATCGCCGGACATCTGGAGCTGCGCGACGCGACGGGGGCGGCGATCTACCTCGGTCGCGCCGCGCGGGCGGAGTATGCCTTCACGCCGCTCGGCGACGGCGACCACATCGACCTCGGAAACATTCGGCTCGAAGCTCTGGAAACGCCCGGACATACCGTCGAATCGATCTCGATCGTCGTCTACGACACGCAGTCCGATCCGCGTACGCCGGTCGCGGTGCTCACCGGAGATACGCTGTTCGTCGGCGATGTCGGACGGCCCGACCTGCGGGCGGCGCTCGGATGGTCGGCGACCGAGCTTGGCGGGATGCTGTACGAGTCGATTCACCAGAAGCTGCTGCGACTGCCGGACTCCAGCCTGGTGTATCCGGCGCATGGCGCGGGTTCGCTGTGTGGCAAGGCGATCAGCAAGGAAACCGTGTCAACCCTTGGCGAACAGCGGCGTCTGAACTATGCGTTGCGGCCGATGTCAAAGGAAGCCTTCATTCAGCTCGTGACCGCCGATCAACCATTGGCGCCGTCGTACTTCACTTACGACGCGCAGCTGAACAGCCGTGAACGATCGACCCTGCAGGATGCGCTGGCGCGCGAGCTGAAGCCGCTGACCGTCGACGGGGTTCTCGCGCAGCAACGGACAGGCGCGCAGGTGCTGGATACACGCGAGGCGGCACAGTTTGCCTCTGGCCATCTCGCCGGCAGCATCAACATCGGGCTGGTCGGGCAGTACGCAACGTGGGCCGGCACGGTGCTGGACCCACAGAAGCCGATCGTCGTCATCGCCGACCCAGGGCAGGAAACCGAGTCGGCGCTGCGCCTCGGCCGCATCGGCATCGATACCGTCGTCGGTTACCTTGAAGGCGGTTTCCGCTCCGTTGACGACCGCCCGGAACTGATCGCGACGATCGAGCGGATCACGCCGGAACTCGCCGCCGCGCGGCTGGCGGGCACGAACCGGCCGGAGCTCGTGGACGTGCGCAATCCGACAGAGCGGGCCGCGAAACGGATCGACGGCAGCGTGTCGATCCCCGCCCAGCAACTGAGCGAGCAGATCGAACAACTGCCGCGCGACAAACCGATTCTCGTCTACTGCGCCGGCGGCTATCGATCGTCGCTGGCAGCAAGCCTGATGCAACGCGCGGGAATCACACAGGTGAGCGAGATTGCCGGAGGACTCGCCGCGTGGGAAGCGGCGCAGCTGCCGATCGCCTCCTGATTACCGCAATTCTGGCGGCAGCGGAATATACGAATCCGACGGCGGCGTCGCGGGAACGCCGAGAATCGTGCGGAGCGTATCGCCCTCCATCACTTCCAGCTCGAGCAACTGCCGCGTGACTTTTTCGAGCATGTCGCGCTGCGCGGTCAGAATCCCGCGCGCGCGGTCGTGCGCCTCGGTCATGATCCGCTTTACTTCGGCGTCGATCAGGCGGGCGGTTTCCTCCGCGTAATTCCCGCGTTCCGGTCCAATCGGAATATCGAGGAACTTGCTGCGCTTGTGACCGTCGTAATTGATCGCACCAAGCGCATCGCTCATGCCCCATTCCGTCACCATGGCGCGGGCGATGTCGGTGGCGCGCTGCAGGTCGTTCTGTGCGCCGGTCGAGATCTCGCCGAGCGCCAGCTCCTCGGCGGTACGACCGCCGAGCAGGACGGCGAGTTGATTGAGCAGGTCCTGCCGCTGCATCAGATATCGATCCTCGAGCGGCAGCTGCATGGTGTAGCCGAGCGCACCGAACCCGCGCTGCACGATCGAGATCTTATGCACTGGATCCATGCCCGGAATGATCGTCGCCACGATGGCGTGGCCGGACTCGTGGTACGCGACGATTTCCCGTTCCTTCTGGCTCATGACCCGCTTCTTCTCGAGCCCGGCAATCAGACGGTCGATCGCTTCGTCGAAATCCTCCATTTCGACCGCCGTCTTGTCTTTGCGTGCCGCCAGGAGCGCAGCTTCGTTGACGAGATTCGCCAGATCGGCGCCGGCAAAGCCCGCCGTGCGCGCGGCCACTACTCGCAGGTGCACCGACGGCGCCAGCTTGACCTGCTTCGTGTGAATCCTCAGGACCTCTTCACGGCCGTTGACGTCCGGCTTGTCCACGAGGACCTGCCGATCGAATCGTCCGGGACGGAGCAGCGCCGGATCGAGCACCTCGGGCCGGTTGGTGGCACCCATGATAATGATGGCCTTGCGGGAATCGAAGCCGTCCATCTCCGCCAGCAGCTGGTTCAGCGTCTGCTCCCGCTCTTCGTGCGAACCCATCGGGCTCTGCACGCGCGCCCGGCCCAGAGCGTCCAGTTCGTCGATGAAGATGATGCAGGGTGCTTTCTGCTCCGCCTGCGCGAACAGATCGCGCACGCGCGCGGCGCCGACGCCGACAAACATCTCGACGAACTCGGATCCGCTGAGGCTGAAGAATGGCACCTTGGCTTCGCCGGCGACGGCGCGCGCCAGCAGCGTCTTGCCGGTGCCCGGAGGGCCGACGAGCAGCACCCCCTTCGGAATGCGCCCGCCGAGCGTCGTGTACTTCTTCGGGGTTTTCAGGAACTCGACGATCTCCTTCAGCTCCTGCTCGGCCTCGTCGACGCCGGCGACATCCGCGAAGCTGACCTTGACGTCGTCCTCAGCGAAGACGCGATGCTTGCTGCGGGCGAACGACATCACCCCGCCTTCCGCACCGCTCATTCGCCGGAAGAAGAAGCTCCAGATCGCGAACAACAGCAGGAGCGGGATGACCCAACCGAGAATCTCCGGCAGCCACCGGCTGACGAACTCGCCCGTGTACTTGATACCGGCGGCGTCGAGATCCTCGAGCAGCTTGGGATCCTCGATGCGCGTCGTATTGAAGTTGCGCGAGCCATCGCGCTCCGCCTTGAAGCTGCCGCGGATCGTCTGCTCACCGACGACGACTTCGCTGACGAGTCCGCCGCGAACCGCCTGCTTGAAGTCGCTATACGAAACCGTGTGGCCGCCGGGCTGCAGGTACCAGGCCTGGGCCAGCGCCATCAGCATCAGGAAGCCGAGCACGTACCAGACGGCGCCACCGGGACGGCCGGTCGAGCCGAGCGTACGGCGATCGCCGGTCCGTTTGTCGCGCGGGTTCATCCCCGGCGGCGTTCTCAGGTTTGCCACTCGTTTGCCTTCTGACGTTCGCTCTTCGGATTACGCATTCACTCCAGCAGCCTGCGTCTTGACGAAATTCAGACCATTCTCTCCCACGTCCACCACCACGCGGTCGCCCTCCTTGAACTCTCCCTCGAGCACCCGCATCGCCAGCGGATCGAGCACTCGTCGCTGGATCGTGCGTTTCAGCGGACGGGCGCCGTACATCGGATCGTAACCTTCGGCGACGACGAAGTCCTTGGCGCCATTACTCAACTCGACGTGAATCTTCCGATCTTCCAGGCGCTTCAGGAGGCCACGCACCTGAATTTCGACGATGGCCTTCATATGTTCGACGCCGAGTGCGTGGAAGAAGATGATCTCGTCGATACGGTTGAGGAACTCGGGCCGGAAATGCTGCCGTAGCGCTTCTGCGACCTGCCGGCGGACGCCTTCGCTCAGATCGCCCGTGTTCTCGGCGATGAACTGGCTGCCGAGGTTGGACGTCATGATGACAACGGCATTCTTGAAGTCGACGGTGCGCCCCTTTCCGTCGGTGAGCCGGCCGTCATCCAGCAGCTGGAGCAGCACGTTCAGCACTTCGGGATGCGCCTTCTCGATCTCGTCGAACAGCACGACGCAGTAGGGCCGCCGGCGGACGGCTTCGGTCAGCTGTCCCGCCTCATCGTAGCCGACGTATCCCGGGGGCGCGCCGATCATCCGCGAGACGGTGTGCTTCTCCTGGTATTCCGACATGTCGATGCGGATCATCGCGTGCTCGTCGTCGAACAGGAATTCGGCGAGCGCGCGCGCCAGCTCCGTCTTGCCGACGCCGGTCGGTCCCAGGAAGATGAAGCTGCCGAGCGGACGGTTCGGATCCTGCAGGCCGGCGCGGGCACGGCGGATGGCATTCGCGACCGCGGTGATCGCCTCGTCCTGACCGATGACGCGTTCGTGGAGTCGCTCTTCCATGTGAATGAGCTTCTGAATCTCACCCTCCATCAAGCGGCTGACCGGGATGTTGGTCCATTTGGCGACGACGTCCGCGATGTCCTCTTCGTCAACTTCCAGTTTCAGCATGCGCGGGCCGGCCGGCGTGGCGGCGCCGTCCTGGTCCTGCAGCTTGCGTTCGAGCTGCGGGATGCGGCCGTACTGCAGCTCCGACGCTTTGGCGTAGTCGCCGGCGCGGATCGCGGTCTCGAGTTCGAGTCGCGCCTGTTCGAGCTGCTCCTTGATGTTGCTGCTGCCGCTGATCTCGTCTTTCTCCTGCTGCCACTGCGCACGCAGCCGTGTTTCTTCCTCTTTGAGGTTGGCCAGCTCCTTTTCGAGACGGGCGAGACGCTCGACCGAGGCCTTGTCGGTTTCCTTGCGCAGCGCCTCGCGCTCGATCTCGAGCTGCATGACGCGGCGGCGGATTTCGTCGAGTTCTGCCGGCATCGAGTCGATTTCCATCCGCAGCTTCGACGCGGCTTCGTCCATCAGATCGATCGCCTTGTCGGGCAGGAATCGATCGGTGATGTAGCGATGGGAGAGGACGGCGGCGGCGACCAGCGCCGCGTCCTTGAACTTGACCTGATGATGGATTTCATACCGCTCGCGCAGGCCGCGCAGAATCGAGATCGTGTCCTCGACGGTCGGCTCGCCGACGAGTACCGGCTGGAATCGGCGTTCGAGTGCCGCGTCCTTTTCGATGTGCTTACGGTACTCGTCGAGCGTCGTTGCGCCAATCGTGTGCAGCTCGCCTCGCGCGAGCATCGGCTTCAGCATCTGCGATGCGTCCATCGCCCCCTCGGCCGCACCGGCGCCGACGACGGTGTGAAGTTCGTCGATGAAGAGAATGATTTGGCCCTCGGACTCCGCGATCTCCTTGAGGACGGCCTTCAACCGTTCTTCGAACTCGCCACGGTACTTCGCTCCGGCAACCAGCGCGCCCATATCGAGTGCAAAAATGCGCTTGTGCTTGAGGCCCTCGGGCACGTCGCCGCGGACGATCCGCTGGGCCAGGCCCTCGACGATCGCCGTTTTGCCGACGCCAGGTTCGCCGATCAGTACCGGGTTGTTCTTGGTCCGGCGGGACAGCACCTGAATCACGCGACGGACTTCCTCATCGCGGCCGATGACCGGATCGAGCTTGCCGCTCCGCGCCAGCTCGGTGAGATCGCGGCCATAGCGCGCCAGCGCCTCGTAGGTAGACTCGGGGTTCTGCGAGGTGACGCGCTGGCTGCCCCGCACCATCGTCATGGCAGTGTAGAGTGCATCCTTCGTGACGCCATGGCGCTGCAGCAGCTGCGCAGCAGGGGAGCGGCCCGCTTCAGTCGCCAGGGCCAGGAGCAGGTGCTCGGTGCTGATGAATTCGTCCTGCAGCCGCTTCGCTTCTGCCTCCGCGGAGCTGACAATCAGGTTCATCCTCGGTGACAGCCGCACTTCCGCCCCGTACGCCTGCGGGAAATTCTTGAACAGCTCACCACGCGCCTCGGCTGCAAATGCCGCAGGATCGATGTTCACCTTCCGCAGTATCGACGGGACGATGCCGCCCTGCTGCTCGACGAGCGCGACCAGCAGGTGCTCTGGCGTCACCTCGGCATGATTGTTTTCCGTTGCGAGGTTCTGGCCCGTAATGACCGCTTCCTGTGCTTTCTCCGTCAGTCTGTTGATATTCATGGCACTCATGTCCGGCTGAAGCCGGATTCACACTATGCCGCGCTGTCCGTGTTCGCGGCGCCGCCGTTCGTTTTCGCAAGCGCTTCGTAATGCGCACGCTCCTCGCGTGACAGTTGCGTCGGTAACTGCACCTCGACGCGGGCGTAGAGGTCACCCTTTTCGTCTGATTTGCCAACCGCCGGCATTCCGAAACCTTTCAGCCGGAAAACCTGCCCGTTCTGCGTGAGCGGCGGAATCCGCAGCCGTGCCGGCTTACCCGACAGCGTCTGCACGTTCGCTTCGCCGCCCAGCACCGCCGTCGTTACCGGCAGCGGCACCTTGACGTAGAGGTCGCGGCCCTTTCGTTCGAACGTGGGATGCGGCGTCAGTCTGACGCGCAGATACAGGTCGCCCGCGGCAGCGCCGCCGACCCCGTGCTCGCCCTCGCCCGAAATGCGGACCCTCGATCCATCGCCCACGCCCGGCGGGATACGGACGTCCACCGTACGCGCATGACCATCGTGCTTGAGCGACAGTCGGCGGGTGGTGCCGTGAAAGGCATCATCGAGGGTCAACTCGAGTTCATGCTCGACGTCGCGACCTTGCCGCTGGCGGGCGCGGGTCCCTCGCCCGCCGCGCCCCGGTCCGGTTTCACCAAATCCGCCACCGCCGCCGCCGCCGAAAAACGTCGTGAAGAAGTCGGAGAAGGGGTTCGCGTCGCCGAACAGGTTCTCCATCTCTTCCTGCGTCATGGTGCGGAAACCGCCAGACGGCCCGCCGACGTTCACGTTCCACTGGCCGGCAAATGGACCGCTGGTGCCACCTCCGGCGCCCGCCTGTTCGTACATGCGCCAGTTCGCACCCAGCTCGTCGTACTTCTTCCGCTTGGCGGGATCGCCGAGGACCTCGTACGCCTCGTTGATGTCCTTGAATCGTGCCTCGGCCGCTTTGTCGCCCGGGTTGACGTCCGGGTGATACTTGCGCGCCAGCTTCCGGAAGGCCTGTTTGACCTCCTTCTCCGAAGCCGTTTTGCTCACGCCGAGCGTCGCGTAATAGTCCTTGAACTCCACGGCTCTAGAATCCGACCGCCTCGGTGAGGCGGCGGATCTCCGTCAATAGCTGGCGGCGTCCGGCGCCGCTGTTCAGGGCGTTCTCGTCGATCAGCGGCCGGATTCGCCGCATCGTCTCCGCAACCACCAACAGGCGCTGCACGCCTGCCAGATTGATTCCCAGTTCATCCACTAGGTGCTTGATCAACTTCAACCGCTCGAGCTCCTCGCGCGAGTAGAGCCGCATGCTGCCGATCGTCCGCGACGGTTGCACTAGTCCCAGCCGCTCGTACTTGCGCAGCGTCTGCGGATGCATGCCCAGCATTTCCGCGGCCATGCTGATGAAGAAGAGTTCAGGTGGGTCGGGCTCACTGATTCCCATGTCTCTAATTCAACCTTGATATAGGTCGAGTATAGACATTGATACGGCACGAATCAAGTTCGGGCGGCCGTATCCCACAGCTCACCTGAAGTGGTGCGATAGGATGGGAACCGCCGCTTGGACATCGCGCTCTCCAACTACGTCGCAGTTTCCGACCTCGTTACAGTCGCCCTTCTCGTCGGTCTCGAAGGCCTGCTGAGCGCGGACAACGCACTTGTGATGGCGATCATGGTGCTCGGCCTGCCAAAGAGTCAGCACAAGCAGGCGCTGCGCTACGGCCTGCTGGGCGGCTTCGCTTTCAGGATCGCCGCAACGCTGCTCGCGACTTACCTCATCCAGATCGGGTGGGTGAAGCTGGTCGGAGGCCTCTACCTTCTATACCTGACGTACTCGCACTTCTGGGGACACGAACCGGGCACCGATCGGCGGGCGGTTCCGCGGGCCAGATCCTGGTTGGGTCTGTCGCCATTCTGGGCGACCGTCGTTCGGGTTGAACTGATAAACCTCGCGTTTTCCGTCGATTCGATTCTGGTGGCCGTGGCGATGTCGCCGAAGCGATGGGTCGTCATCACGGGAGGGATCCTGGGCATCGTGGCGATGCGTGTCGTGGTGGGGCAGCTCATCGTGCTCGTCGAGCGCTATCCAGCCCTCGTCGACGGTGCCTTCATCATCATCGCCTGGGTCGGCCTGAAGCTTGGGCTCGAGTACCTGCACCAGCAGGGATACGTGCCGTTCGAAATCTCGCAGTGGGTGTCGATTTCGCTCGTCGTGGTGATCTTCCTGGTCGCGCTGATCTACGCGAAGATTCAGGGTCCAGCCGGACACGTCAATCCTCTCACTGAAAGGGCCGAGGAGATTCTGGACGGGCGGGAAGGATAGGATCAATCGCTTGGAGATCACCGCGTCCGAATGGCCATTCCTGTCCCTCGACAAGTGGGACGTGACCCCTTCCGACTTCGCCACCATCGGTCTGCTGGTGCTGCTGGAGGCACTGCTCAGCGCCGACAACGCGATGGTTCTGGCGATCCTCGTCCTCGGCCTGCCGCGTACCGAACAGCGCAAGGCCCTTCGCTATGGCATTGTCGGCGCCTTTACGTTCCGCATTGCGGCGACGCTGCTCGCCGTCTATCTCAAGAACATTCAGTTCGTGCTGCTGATCGGCGCCGCCTACCTGCTGTGGCTGCCATATAACCACTTCACGGCAGATCCGCAGGGCGTCGATCGGCGCGGAGCGCGGCGATCGGAATCCTGGCTCGGTATGAGTCCGTTCTGGTCAACGGTGGCAAAGGTCGAACTGACGGACATTGTGTTCGCCATCGACTCGATTCTCGTCGCGGTCGCCTTGTCGAACAAGACGTGGGTGATCGTCACCGGCGGCCTGCTCGGCGTCATCGCCATGCGAGCCGTCATCGGCCAGCTGTTGACGCTCGTCAACCGTTACCCGCTTCTCGTGGACGGTGCGTTCGTGATCATCGCGTGGGTGGGGGTCAAGCTGGTGCTGGAGTACCTGCATGCCGCCGGCTGGGTTCACTTCGAAATTCCGAAGTGGCTCTCGCTCGGGCTGATCCTTGTGATCTTCGTCGTCTCGTTCATCCTGGCTCGACGGCAGGGACCGCAGGAACCAACCGGCCACGACCCAGCCGAAGAGATGCTGGTCGACGATTAAACGGGCAGCTGTTCACGCTTCCAGGTTCTCGCTTCTCGGTTCGTGTTCATGTTCGAGTTCGAGTTCGAGGTTCGGTCGAATAGAATCCAGAACCGAATCGGGAACCCGAACCGGAACTGACCACCGAACGTGAACACGAACTGAGAACATTGAACCCGGAAGGATGAACAGCGTTCACCTCCGTACCGTCGGCGTCAGGGTGGTTTCGATTCTCTTGCCGCCGCGCATGTAGACGACCTTGACCGGCTGGTCGATCTTCAGCAGTTCGAGCGCATACGTGTAGTCGTAGATATTGGCGATCGACTGGCCGGCGATCTCGACGATGACGTCGCCTTTCTCGAGGCCCGCCTTCTCGGCAGGACCGCCGCCGATCACGCCGCCAAGCAGGAGGCCCTTCACGTCCGAGGTATAGTCGGGAACGGTGCCGGTAAACACCCGTAAGCCGGTGCGGCTCGGCGTCTGCGACGACTGCTCGACCTTCGTGAACTGCGGCGGCTGCTCCACGTCCATCAGTTGGCGCGTAATGCCGGCTGCGAGATCAACGACCCGATCGAGGTCCTCATAGTTGATCTTGTCCGCCGTGTCGGACGGCTTGTGGTAGTCCACGTGTGCGCCGGTCGTGAAGTTCAGGCTCGGAACGCCGGCGCCGTTGAAACTGGCGACGTCTGTCGGCTGATATGGATCAGGCTGGACGGCCAGATCGAATCCGGCACGGACATTTGCGCGCTCCAGCAGGGAAGTCCACGAGGGGCTCGTGCCCGTTGCCTGGGCCGCAAGCTTGTTGTCCTTCATGCGGCCGACCATGTCGAAGTTGATGTACGCAGCCATCTGATCGAGCGCCACGGGCGGCGAGCTGACGAACATGCCCGAGCCAATCAGGCCGATTTCTTCCGCCGACCAGAGTGCGATCAGCAGATTGCGGCGTCGGGTCGGCTGCATCGCGAGCGCTTCGGCCAGCGACAGAACGGCGGCCGTCCCCGAGGCGTTATCGTCGGCGCCGAGGTGGGGGCGGCCAGCTTCTTCGCGCGTGGCAAGCGAGTTGCCGCCAATACCGCGGCCGAGATGATCGTAATGGGCGCCAATGGCTATCCATGGCTTTTCTACGCGTGCTGCTGCAGGCGTCGCCGGCAGATACGCGACGATGTTGCGTCCCGTCTTCTTCTCGCGCACAACACGGGTACGCAAGCTGACGTGGACGTTGCTCAGCGCGAACCCGCTGACGTGCGGATTGCCGGTGTCGAACTCCTTCTGAACGTCGGCGAGCTGGCGACCGGCAAGGATCTGCGCCGCTGTCGCTCCATTGATGCTCGCCGCAGGAAGACCCGAACCGGCGATGGCCGTATCGAAGGTCATTGGCACGAGCTCACCGGCATTGGGCGAACGCGGACCCGTTACGACGAGCATGGCACGCGCTCCGCGCTGCCGCGCCGCCATCGCTTTGTAGCGCAGTTCGGAATAGCGCGCGAGGATGGCTTTCGTCTGGGCGTCTGCGTCCTCGGGGAAATAGCGCAGGACGAGGACGATCTTGCCGGTCACGTTCAGACCCGCGTAACTGTCGTAGCCGAAGTTCTGTGATTCCGGCACCACGATTCCGTAACCGGCGAACACCACCTCGCCGTCGACATCTCCATCGTCGGAAAACGACAGCGCCCGGACCATATCCGGACTAACGCCGCCGACCACGCCGCCGCGAGTGCCCCCGGAGGAAGGAGCATCCCGCGAAATCGTAATGTTCGAGCCGCCGTCGCGGCTTCCTGCCGTGAACTCGAACGGCTGAAACATGTCCTGCCGGCCTGGCAACGGGCGCGCGCCGATCCGCGTCAGCTGCGACACGATGTAGTCCGCGGCAAACCGCTCGCCTTCGGAGCCGGCCTCACGTCCGCCAAACTTCTCTGACGCAAGAGTCTCGACGTGTGCGCGCGTCCTCGTCGCAGTTGCGACCTGCGCTGGAAGGGGAGTGCCGCTGCTGACGAGTAGGACAGCCGCGACGAGCAACTTCTTCAGACTCATAAACACTCTTCGCAACCTTCACGGTTTCCGATCCGGCGCATTTCGCAGCGCCGCGCGCGCCGCTTCATGATTCCACGCCGCCAGGTAGATCTGACCTTCGCGGCCGCCGCCACGATTGGACGTCCAAGCCAGCTGCCGGCCGTCAGGGGACGGCACCGGCAGTCCGTCGAACCCGTCGCTGTATGTGACTCGCACCGGTTCCTTCTTCCCGTCGATGTCGACGAGAAACAATTCGAAGTTCTCGAAACCGAGCTTGTTCGACGAGAAGATGATGTATTCGCCGGACGGGTGGATGTACGGCGCCCAGCTCATCGCTGCGAAATTGGTGATGCGCCTCTGATCGGTGCCGTCGAGGTTCATCGTCCAGACGTCGGCGAGCAGGCCTGCTTCGTCGAACCGACGCCAGACAATCCGCTTGCCGTCCGGCGAAAAGAAAGGACCGCCGTCGTAGCCGGGGACGTTCGTCAGTCGTTTCGGTCCGGAACCGTCGGCATCGGCGCGCATGATGTAAATCTCGCCGAAATAGCTCGGGTCGGTGGCGAGCTGTTTGCGTTCTGCCGCCGACAGCTGACGATCATACGCGTCGCGCGTTGACGAAAAGACAATCCACTGCCCGTCGGGTGAGTAGCTGCCTTCCGCGTCGTAGCCACGCCGGTTGGTCAGACGTCGATACGCGCCCGTCTGCCTGCTGCGGACGTACAACTCCATCTCCGGGTCGTAGTCCCAGGAGTAGCGCCGCTCCTGGCCTGACGCGCGGAACTTCAGCTCTTCGTCCTGGAACCGCTTCGAATTCGGATCGTGGTGCGTGGAGGCAAAAAGGATGTCCCCGGTTTCGGGGTTGATGAACGAGCAGGTGGTCTTGCCAACCCCGGGGGAGACGCGGCTGGTGTTCCCCGTCTCCATGTCCATCAGATAGATCTGGTAGAACGGGTTTCCCGGCTCGCGTTCGCTCTGGAACACCAGCTGTTTGCCGTCTTTCGACCAGTAGCCTTCGCCTGAGCGCCGTCCCTCAACGGTCAACCGACGGATGCGCGACAGGAAGTCGCGCTCCGACGGACCCTGGGCCATAAGGGTCGCGCGAAAGGCGGACACCACGTCGAAGGTCGGGCTGAAGCCGGCCACGAGCAAGCCGGCAAGAACGAACAGACCGCATGAGCGTCTAAACTTCATTGACGCGACCTATTATGCGGCTGTCCGCCCTGCGCACGCTTCCGCGCCGTACCTGGTTCAAGGCCGTCCTGGGCGGCGTGGTTGCCGTGCTCGCAGTGATGACCACCGTGTGGACGGTTCGCCACGGCTGGGCCATCTACAAGCTCAATCGTGGGGTCGGGGACACCGTTTTCCTCGACGCGAACGGCCGCGAGTGGTTCAGGCTCGACGAACAGCGCCGTGACGTCCCCCTGGGGCAGATCTCGACGTACCTGAAGGACGCCGTCATCGCCGTCGAGGACCATCGCTATTACAGCCATCCCGGCATCGATCCGATCGGCCTCGGACGGGCGGCGTTCACCAACCTGCGCAGCGATCGCACGCAGGGCGGCAGCACCATCACCCAGCAGCTCGCGCGCACGCTCTTCCTGTCGAATTCGAAAACCTACGCGCGCAAAGCGAAGGAGGCCGCGCTCGCGGTCATGCTGGAGATCTTCCTGAGCAAGAAGGAGATCCTCGAGCTGTATCTCAACCGCGTCTTCCTGAGCGGCGGTGTCTACGGCGTCGAGACGATGTCGCAGAAGATGCTGCGTAAGCCTGCGTCGAAGCTCACGCTGGCGGAAGCGGCGCTGATCGCCGGAATCATCCGTGCCCCGGCGACCTACTCACCGTGGAACAACTTCGACGCCGCACGCCAGCGCAGCTTCGTCGTCCTGCAGCGGATGCGCGAGGAGAAGAAGATCACGCCCGAGCAGGAACGGCTCGCACGCGCAGAGCAGATCCGGATTCAGCCGCCACCCGCCGTCACCAGTGCCAAACACGGCTACGCGAAGGAGTATTTACGCCAGCAGTTCCGCAACACCTACGGCGGCGACAACCCACCGGACTGGAAGGTGCACACGACCTTCGTACCCGAAATCCAGGATGCCGCCGAAACCGCCGTCCGCGAGGGATTGAAACGTCAGCACATTCCCGGGTTGCAGGTCGCGTTGGTCGCGCTCGATCCGCAAAGCGGCAACATCCTGGCCATGGTGGGCGGGGCTGATTTCGCCGCAACGCCGTTCAATCGCGCCGTAAACAGCCACCGACAGCCTGGATCGGCGTTTAAACCGTTTGTCTACGCCGCCGCCCTCGAACACGGCCTGTCACCGGTGACGCGCCTGCACGGTCTGCAGCAGGTCGCGGTCGAGGCGTCTACCGGTGTCTGGATCCCGCGCGACGAGCGGGCCAGCGGGCGCGACGAGATGACGCTGCGCGAGGCGCTGCTCGAGTCGAACAACGCCGCCGCCGTTCTGCTGCAGCAGCAGGTCGGCACGCGACCAGTCCTCGAACTCGTGCGGGACCTCGGCGTCCCGAACCAGCCGGATGTGCCGTCGCTGGCGCTCGGAACCGGCGTCGTCACACCGCTCGAACTGACAACCGCCTATGCCGTCTTCCCGAACGGCGGCTATCGGGTGCGCGCCCGGTCTATCGAGTCGGTCGAAAACGCCGCGGGCGAAGCCGTCGAGTACCGGCATGTGGAGCGTGAGCAGATTCTGCCCACGGAGGTCGCATTCCAGATGGTGACGATGCTGCAGGACGTCGTCGCTCGAGGAACTGGTGCTTCAGCACGCGGATACGGTGTAACGGGAGCAGTAGGCGGCAAAACCGGATCAACCAACGACTACCGCGACGCCTGGTTCGTCGGATTCAATTCGTCGGTGGTGGTCGGCGTCTGGGCTGGCTTCGACCAGCCGCAGACCATCCGTCAGGGCGGGTCCGGTGCGCGCGTCGCGCTGCCGATCTGGGGGGACTTCATGCGACGCGTGCAGCGCCGGCTGCCGGCGCATGCCTTTGAACCGCCGCCAGGGCTCGAGCCGCACGAGCTCTGCCTGATCTCGTACCAGCGCCCAGTGGACGGATGTCCGACCTACGTCGAGTACTTCAAGGACGGCGACGGCGTTCCCTCGCAGCTCTGCCCGCTGCATGAAGGATCGTTCAAGCAGGAGGCCGCCAGGGCAGTGGACGGGTTCATCCGGGCGATCGGGAAAGGAATACGAGGAATCTTTCGGTAACGGAATCGACTTCCGCCTGAAGGCGGAAGCCACGGCACTCGAGGCTGTGGCTATCCGCGTGCGGCATCAGGCTTAGCCGGGAGAAATCAGTCTCGAATCTGAACCGACTGACGAACCCGTCTGAACGTATCCGCATAGGTCTGTGCTTCGCTCTGCGGCGCCACACCAACCACGTAGAGAATGCTGCCGTCGCGCAACTGCGTCGTCGAGAGCGCGATGCGCTCGCGCTGACCGGTGACTTCAGAGACGTTGGACAAAACCGCTGTGTAGCCGTTCCGGCCAGCAATGTTGTCGCGCTGCAGCGACGTCTGCTGCTGGAGGTTCGGGTTACTCCGAGCAAACGCGTTCAGCAACTGCTGCGTGTCACGCTGCAGGTTTCCCGATCCTCGAGTGACGCCGAACTGCACGCCGTGCGTAAACGCTGTGGCGCCATTGTCGCCACGGAAAAAGGCGCCGTTCGGGGCGTAGGTCACGCCATCACGCGCATCAACCTCATCCCAGTTCGCCGGCACCGAGACGCGCAGGAAATCTGTCGGGTTGCGGACGCGGTAGGAATTCGACGGCGGGTCCACGCGGACGGGACGCCCACCGGTCCCAATCGGGCGGTTGCCACCGGTCTTCTGTCCCTTGGCAATCTGCTCGGCGGTCAGTGCAGGCGACATTTCGCTGAGGCGCGCCTGAACCGACTGGAATTGTCCTGTGTTGGCGTTGCCGTTCACCCGCAATGAACGCGCTTCCTGTGAGATGGCGTTGTAGCGGTTGCCCGGGTTGGGATGACTGCTCATCCACTCAGGCCCACCGCCGCCACCCTCTTTTTCAATCGTGCGGAACATGTTCGCCATCTCGGTCGGGTTGTAGCCCGCCCGGGCCATGATCTGCGCCCCCATCAGGTCGGCCTGGCTCTCGAACTCACGGCTGTACTGCATCAACTTCAAGCCGGCGGTGATTTGTGACCCCGTGGACAGCACTTGACCCAGGCCACCGCCAAGGATGGCGCCCCCAATCTGGCCCAATGCGCCGAGCAGACCCCAACCCTGCCCCTTCGTCGCCTGCGCCGTGCCATGACGAAGGGCGACGTGAGAGATCTCGTGCGCCATGACACCGGCGACCTCGCCCTCGCTCTTGGCCGCTTCGATCATTCCGCGGTTGAGGAACATCGGTCCGCCTGGCAGTGCGAACGCATTGATCTCTTTCTGGTTGACCACCTCGAACGTGTACTGGAATTCGCGATGTTGGAATTCTGCGGGAATCGCGTTGACGAGGCTGGCACCGACGTCTTCGACCCAGTTGTCAATACGCTGGTCGTTTAGCAGCGGGAGCTCTTTCCTGACCTCGGCGGCAGCTTCGCGTCCGAGCTTGACGTCCTCGGCCACGGGATACCCGTTCTTGGGCGCGACGATCTTCGTCTGTGCGCCAGCCTGCCACGCAAGCGTCAGTGCGACGGCGACCGCGGGAAGGATCCGCCCGTAGCGATGTGTGGACATTCGTGCAGTCATGCGGGTTCCTTGTGCAAGCCTTTGACCAATTCTGGACTGACCTGTAGAACCACCTCTAATGTCAAACCGCGCCGCCACTTACGTGTGCTCAGTATTTGAGAGTGACGCCGACTGTGAAACGCCAGAAGCTCAGCTTTGACGTCTGCTCTCCACGCAGTGTGATGTCCCGGCTCAGCGCCCGCGCGTGCCGCAGGTCGAAGCGAACGCCGGCGCGGTTGGTGACGAGACCCACTACGCCGCCTCCAAGCTGCAACGCGGTCAAGTTGCTCGATTCGTTCAGGTTCAATTGATCTTCAGCCGTTGCTCTCAACAGGCCCAGACCGCCGATGACATACGGCCGCAGCGATTCTCTCGTGACGCTCAGCGGCAGCGCGGCCATGACATTTCCGGACAGCGTTGTCACGCGACTGCTCGTCACCAGCTGCACGCCGGAATCGTTTTCGAAAAATCCGGGAATCATGGCGAAATCGGCTTCGACGCCAAAGATCTGATCCGAAAGCCATCCGACCGAGGCTCCGAACGTCCAGTGCTGTGAGTTCGCCGCGCCGACGTCGAGGTCGTACAACGTGGTACTGCCGGCGAATGCCGACCCCAGAAATGGCGTGATCAGGAAGTCGGCACGGGCGTTCGCTGCGGCCACGGCAACAAACGCGAGAGCGAGCATTGCGACGCGGCAGGCGGCCGGCAGCCGGGTCAAGGCAAATAGATGCGCAGGAAGGTACGCGCGAACACGGAAGTCGTGACGTCGCCTCTTTCCAACGCGAACGGGGCGCTGAGTCCTTCGCTGTTGGCCAACAGGATGAGTGTCACGCCGCGCGCAGGTATCTTCAGGAGGAGTGCCGAGTGGCCGTCCGGCACATCGCCGAACTGCCAGACGATCTGCACTCCGTTATATGTCTGGACGAACCACCCAAGGCCAGTGGGAAATCCCGGCGCCACTGGTGTCCACGCGCGGAGCAGCGTTTCCGGTCGCAGCAGGATGTTGTAGCGCAACCCGGCGTCGAATCTGGCGAGGTCATAGGCCGTAGACACCAGGCCGGTCGCAGCGTTGGCACGGGTCGGCGGAATGTCGGTGCGCGTGGCGCGTCCACGGGTATCGACGCGGTAGGTACGTGCGGCGCGTTCCAGCACCGCGGCATACCGGGCCACGTTGTTGACTCCGAACTGATCCAGATCGTCTGGCGTCGGGACGCTCAAAGCGGTGCCGGGAACCGAATCGGCCAGCCCGAGCCGTGAAAATACTTCCTCGGCAATGAGCCGTTGGTAAGGCATCCCGCTGCATGCCTCGACAACAGAGGTCAGCGCAGAGAAACGGGCGAGATCGAAGTGGTACGCGCCGACTGACGACACGTGACTCAGCAGTTGCGCCACATTCGTCGAACGGTCGGGGTAGAACGGGTTCCAGGCAGCGACGGGATCATTCAGTGCGCCGGCATTCTCGTCGACGCACTTCTTGAGCAGCAGCGTCGCACCAATCGTCTGCGAGAGTCCGCCGATCTGATAGCCTGTGACCGACGTCGGCTCGATGTTGCGCTCGAGGTCAGCTCGACCGAAGCCGCGATCCCACACGACGACACCGTCCTGAAGGATCAACGCCGACATGCCGGGAATGCCCGCCTGCAGACGAAGTGATTCCAGGTACCGCTCGAAGAGCGAAAACGTCAAGCTCTGAGCAGACGTCCGCGGCTCGAAAAGGACGAGCAGCGACACGGCGATAACGGCAGCAGCTGTGCGCACCGATACGCTCTGGTGACCTCATCAGAATCATACCCGAGCGAACCCAACGATGTGCTACATTGGCCAATCGACGCGCATGGTGTTCAAATCTGCACATCTCGCGGCTAGTACGCGGGTTTGGCTGGCTGCCGCTGCGTTCGTCGTTGTTGCCGCGCCTCTCTCTGCCCAGGCTCCGCAGGGCCTTCGCGTCGTTCCCGTGCTGCGGGACGAGCAGGTCGTGGTCACCTTTGAGTTGCGGGACGGTTTTACCCCGGATATCCGGGCCGCCATCGACAGCGGACTCAAGACAACATTCACCTACACCGTCGATTTGCGTCTGGACGTACCGGGCTGGATCGACCGGACGATCCGCAGCGCTGTCGTCACGAACAGCGTCGAGTACGACAACCTCCGGCGCATGTACACCATCGAACGCACCGTCGACGGCCGCCGCGACGCGAGGACACCGTTGACCACGGATGACGCCGTGAAGGTCCGCGAGTGGTTGACGACGACGAAAGATCTCCCGCTCTTCAGCACGCGTGGACTCGAGACGAACCGCGAGTACTACGTGCGCGTAAGCGCGACGGCTCGTCCGACTTACGGATCCATCCTCTGGCCGTTCGGCAGCGGGACATCGGCCCAGACCAAGTTCGTCTTCATGCGCTGAGTGTTCGGCTCCCTTTCCGAGCTCCAGCGGCAGCTTGCCGCACAGCATTACATCGCCGATCAGGGGCTTGCGGTCTCGCTGTACCTGGCGCTGACGCTCAAGCGCCCCCTGTTTCTCGAGGGGGAGGCCGGCGTCGGCAAGACATCGCTCGCCGCCGCCATCGCCGCTGCGCTCGAGACCGAATTAATCCGCCTGCAGTGCTACGAAGGCCTCGACGTCGGCCACGCGGTGTACGAGTGGGACTATGCGCGACAGCTCGTTGAATTGCGGATCCTCGAGGCGACAGAAGCGCTCGATCGCGGAAAAGCGCATCGCGAGCTTTACAGCGAGGCGTTTCTCGTCAAGCGACCGCTGCTGCAGGCGATCGATCCGGCCCGTACCCGACCGGCGGTTCTCCTGATCGACGAGATCGATCGCGCCGACGAAGAATTCGAAGGGTACCTGCTGGAGCTGCTCGCGGAATTCCAGATCACGATTCCGGAATTCGGTACTGTTCGCGCGACGGAGCCGCCGCTCGTCATCCTGACGTCGAATCGAACGCGTGAAGTACACGACGCGTTGAAACGTCGATGTCTGTACCAGTGGATCGAATATCCAACCTTCGAGAAAGAGCTGGCGATTGTCCGCGAGCGGGTTCCCGAGGCGCCCGCACGGCTTGCCGAGCAGATCACAGGGATGGTGCAGCGGCTTCGAGGTCTCGAGCTGTACAAAGTTCCGGGCGTCTCGGAGACGCTGGACTGGGGCCGCGCTCTCGTTGCCCTCGATCGGCAAGCGCTCGATGCGGCCGCTGTGGAACAAACACTCGGCGTGATCTTGAAGTCGAAAGATGACATCGACAGCGTCCGGGGCGAACGCCTGGCAGACATCCTGGCTCAGGTGATCGGCCGCTAGTGTCATATCTCGCCGACAACGTGCTGGTGTTCGGCCGGCTGCTGCGCGCCCTCGGCCTCGAGGTGCACATGGGGCGCATGCTCGACGTCCTGAAGGCGCTGCAGTACGTCGACATCGGCGAACGCGACGTTGTCTACCACACGTGTCGCACCCTTCTCGTGCACCGCCGCGAGGACCTGGCCACCTTTGATCGCGCCTTCGACATCTTCTGGAGCCGGCGCGATGCGTTCCCGCGAGTACAGATCGCCGATTGGCGCGAGCCGGCGGCCGCTGCCGGCAACTCAGCCGCTGTCGAAATGCTTGGTGACGCCGCCGCTGGTGAAGAGACCGCCGGGGGCCTGCGGACATGGAGCGCAGCCGCGGTCCTGGCGTCGAAAGACTTCGCCGAATTCACTGCTGACGAAATGGCCGTGGCTCGCACCGCGCTCGACCGTCTGACATGGAATCCGGGAGAGCGACGAACGAGGCGGTGGATCCGCGGCCGCGGGCCGCGCATCGACCTGCGCCGCGCCCTCGCCAACAGCGTGCGCACCGGCGGCGACATCGTCAAACTGCCGCGCCGTCAACGGCGCACGCGTCGGCGTCCGATCGTGCTGCTCTGTGACGTCAGTGGCTCGATGGAGCGCTATTCACGCATGCTCCTGCACTTTTCCCATGCGCTCGGCCGGCGCCACGTCCGTGTCGAGGCATTCGTGTTTTCGACGACGCTGACGCGGATCACGAACGAGCTGCGGACACGGGGCCTTGACGCCGCAGTCGCCGGCGCGGCGCGCGCGGTACCCGACTGGTCCGGCGGAACGCGCATCGGCGACTCCCTGAAGACACTCCATCAACGCTGGATGCGGCGGGTCCTGCACGGAGGTCCCGTCGTCGTGCTGATCTCCGACGGCTGGGACCGCGGCGATCCGGAACTTCTTCGTGCGCAGGTCGCCCGACTGCAACGCAGCTGTCACCGGCTGATCTGGCTCAATCCGTTGATCGGTACTGCCGACTACGCGCCGCTGACGCGGGGACTACAGGCAGCGCTGCCGTATGTAGACGACTTTCTGCCGGCCCGTACGCTGACCAACCTCGCGGACCTCGCGGTACACTTGAACAAAGTTGGTAGTTGGTAGTTGGTAGTTGGTAGTTGGTAGTTGGTTAGCTGGTAGTTGAAACAGCTCGGGGCTTTCGCTTTTAGGCGGAAGAGATTCGATTCATCACAATGGAAATATCCGGTTCATACACATTCAACGCACCGCGGGCTCGTGTGTGGGAGCTGCTGATGGATCCGCAGGTGATCTCCTCGTGCATCCCGGGCTGCGAGGGATTCGAGCCAATAGGTGAAGATCGGTACCGCGCACGCCTCAAGGTGGCGCTGGCGGCGATCGCCGGCAGCTACGACGGCACAATCGTGCTGTCGGACAAGGTGCCGTCGACGTCATACACGCTGACCGCCGACGGGCAGGGCAGGCCAGGATTCGTGAAGGGCAGCGCTGGCATTGCACTGCGTGACGGCGAGGGCGATTCCACTGTGGTTGACGTCAAGGGGACCGTTCAAACCGGCGGCCCGGTTGCGCGCGTCGGTCAGCGACTGATCGGCAGCGTGTCGAAAATGATGATGGATCGCTTCTTCGCCTGCCTGCAGGGGAAACTCGCCTGAATTACTTCAATGTGACCCCTGACCGCCGCTGCTCCAGTATCCGGCCCACGGTCCGCGCAATTTCGTCGGCGGCAACCTCCGGCGGTTTTCCGCTCCGATGGATGCCACATACCGCCGTCGTGCACGAGTGGTCGAGCTGCGGATCCCAACGTGAGCGCCCGCCGTCATCGCGCCCATAGGTCAAGTAGGTGCTTACCGTGTTGAGTCCGGTGCCGGGGCGTTCACCGATGATGTGAATCAGCAGTTCCGGATCCAGCATCTGCGCGACGTGATAGCCGGCACGGACGCGGCTGTTGCGGACGACGACGGCGGTTTCGGGCAGGCCGCGCCCGTCTGCTGCCAACGATCTCCGTAGCGGCGCGAGCAAGGGACGCAGCTGCTCGTTGATGGCATCGGCATTCAAGCCGTCTGAGATCACCAGCTGGATCTGGCCGCGGGACTTCGCCGCCAGTCTCGTCACATCTCCCGCGTCGTCGGGGCGGATCCGTTCGCCGGCGGCGGGATGCGCAAGGTAGTCGTCGCGATCGGCCGCACTGGTGCGAACGATCACATGCATTGGACAGGTGTCGCGAAGGACGGCCGGCTCGATCGTCGAATACAGGGCGCGCCGCGCGTGCTCATAGATGCGCTCGACCCGGGTGTCACTAAAGGCCTCGTCGCGGGCAATGTCGAAGCCCCGCTCCTGCAGTCTCGATAGACGTTTCAACGCTTCGTTTGCCAGGGTTTCGGCCGGCCGCAAATCACCCACGGCCTTCCTGTAGCTCGTATACAACCTCGAGATACGGGTCTCGGCGGGCCCATCGACCACGCCAAGCTCACCCAGCCTGCGTTCCATCTGCGGCGTGACCGCGCGTCCGGTTCGTCGGCGCAGCAGCGGATGCTCTCGAAACGAGGTCGTGAGATAGCCCAGCATCGGGTCGGCATTTCCCGCCACCGCCATCAGGTACGCGGGCGCTCCGCGCTCGGCAATCGCGGCGGTAAGACGTCGAAGTTCTCGAGGTGCGATTCCCATGTGGAACGTCGAGCAGACGTCGAGGCCCATGGTCAGGCCGTGCAGCTTCGCCATCAGGAGATCTTCGAGGCAGGCACGTTCGAGTTGCGCGGAGTGGCGGAACACTTCCGGGCCGTGAAACCAGCGACGTCGTTGACGATCATCCAGGACCCCGTCTGCCGCTGGATGTAGCGTGCAACACCGTAGGCACGCGCTTCGAGCGTCACCATATCGACGCCCTCGGCCGTCCCATTCGTAACCGCGGACCCCTGGCCGGTCTCGAAATACAGCCCATCGAAACCACGGGCGAGGTCGACGATGCCGTCGACGTCGAGTCCGACCATGCCGACCAGCGCCCTGCTCGTTCCGGCAAGGCTCTGAAACCCGACGTCCACCCGTGTTCGCAGTCTTGCCTGGCTCTGTTTCACGATGTCTGAGAGCACGCAGTAGCGTGTCGGCAGCTGAAGCCGCTCGACGACCTGTTCGAGAAGTTGTTCGAGCCGGACGATCGTATCGATCTCGTCGGACGCCGGATTGAGTCCGAGGATCACGTCGCCACAGCCATGTCCGAGCCCTTCGAGGATGGAAAACAGGATCTCCTCTTCGTCGTCTCCAGGGCTGTTCGGCTGAATACGTGAGCCGAAGTGAACTGCCGCTCCTACGCCGTTCGGAAGGGGATTGAAGAGCCGACGCGAGAGGGAACCCAGCTCGTCGTCGGACATGACCTTGGCCAGTGCAGCGATGACTTCGCTCGGAAGTGCGTCACGATGCGACTGGAGCCAGGCGGGACCGTCGCGGCCGAGCAGGGCCCCTTTCACATGCAGGAGGCTCTGCGAATCAAGGGCCGCGTCCTTCGAGCGGTCGCGGTCCCTTTCCAGAACCGCGGTAACGCCGTCGTCGACGAAGAGGGCGCGACGAATGTCGCCGATACGCGTGTGCAGCAATTCACGCCGCGCATCGTCGCGCACGACATCGTCGCGCGTACCGCCGACGAGGAGATCGCCTTCCTTGAAAGCGTTCGCTAATGTAAACGTCCGGCGCAGATCATTCACGCCAGCTCGCGACGGAAGAACTCGATTGTCCGTTTCCACGCGTCCCGAGCGGCGGCGGCGTCGTAGACCTCAGGGCGCGTGTCGTTGAAGAAGGCGTGGTCGGCGTTCGCGTACGTGTGAAACTCGTGACGCTTGCCGAGCGCAGTCAGCTGCCGCTCGAGGGCGGCAACCACATCGGGTGTGACGAATCCGTCCTTGCCCGCCCAGATCCCGAGCACCGGGGCGTTCAGGGCGGGGAGGTCGGGCTTGACGTTCGGATGCCCGCCGTAAAAGACGACGCAGGCGGCAACTTCCGGATTCTTCGAGGCCGCAAAGAGGGACAGCGCTCCACCCATGCAGAAGCCGACAGTGCCGACGCCTTGTCCAGTCACTCCCTCCTGTTGCCGCAAATAGTCGATCGCTCCGGCCAGATCCTTTTCCGTGCGATCGATATTCAGCGCCATCATCAGCTTGCCGGCCTGGTCCGGACCCTTTGCCGTTTCGCCGTGATAGAGGTCCGGTGCCAGCGCAAAGAATCCTTCGGCGGCAAACCGATCGGCGATCTCTTCGATGTGCGGGACAAGACCCCACCATTCCTGCAGGACGATGACTCCCGGACCGCTCCCGGACGACGGCCTGGCGAGATACCCCTCAGTGGTGTGTCCGTTGGACTTGAACGTTATGCGCGTACCCATGTGTCACCCTGGCGGCGAGTATAGAACGGCAGACTTGCCTTTGCTCTCCGGTCGAGTTCTGCGACACTGCTTGCATCTTGATGAGAAAGCTTGCGGTGACGATCGGTTCAATCGCCATCGCGCAGTCGATCTGGCATCTCGTTACCGCGCCGCCGCCCGTCGCCGACGGCATTGGCGGCCTCATCTCTGCGTACCGTTCCATTGCGATCTTCCTACCGCCGCACGGTGTTGTCGGCTACCTCGAGACGTCGCCTGATCCCGACTTCAACACCGTCAACTACTACGTCGCTGAGCAGGCGTTGGCGCCGCGCATCCTCTCGCGCGAGGCGACGGCAACGGCGGACATTGTCATTACAACCACTGGATCGCAAAACGAAGCCTCGTCTCAGACCCCCGTCGGCCTGACTCTGATGGCGACCGGCCCCAGCAATATCCGAGTGTTCCGACGGCAGCCGTGAACGATTTCGCCACGATTGAAGCAGTCATCGGTCCGGCCGTCATTCTGTGGATATGCCTGCGCCGCCGGAACCCCGTGCCGGGTTTTGCTGGTCAGGTTGAACTGGCCGGCATCTCACTTGCCCTCGGGATCGGGTTCACGTCCAGTACGTTCTTTCTGTGGCGACTCACCGGGCTGCCGCTCGGATGGTATGCGGCCGCTGATCTCGCTTTTCAGGCACTGGTCCTGGCGCTGGTCATGTACAGGCCGCGCCGCGTCATGCAGGCGCCCGGAGCAGACAGTCGTGGTCACGCCCGGTCGACGCTGGCGGTCACCGGGGCGATTACTGCCGCAGCTGTGTGCGTCGGCGCAGTAGCTTTCGGTTATTTCACGATCCGACTCCCGCGGGGTGAATGGGACGCCTGGTCGATTTGGAATCTGCGGGCGGCGTTTCTGTCCGTGCCAGATGGGCATTGGCGTGACGGCTTCGTGTCCACCCTGGCATGGTCGCATCCGGACTATCCTCTGCTCGTTCCCGCGTCGGTTGCCCGTCTGTGGACCTTCGATGAAAGTGGCGCGGTGTTCGGACCTCGGCTTGTTGCCGCTGCGTTTGTGCTCTCGGTCGCTCTCGTGATGGCCGGTAGCGTTGCCCGTCGCGCCGGCCCAGTCGGCATGTCACTCGCGCTGGCGCTGCTGATGGTGCCGACGTTCCTGTATTGGGGCGCGTCACAGACGGCAGACGTTCCACTTGGCGCATTCGTGTTGATTGCCATTGCAGCGTTGTCGAAGCCGCCGGGATCGCGTCGCTACCTTCTGGCAGGGCTCGCGGCCGGATTCGCGGCCTGGACGAAGAACGAAGGTCTCGTCGCAGCCGCGGCGATCATCCTCGCAGGGCTCGCGGCTGCGCGGCGCGACAAGAACGTCAGGCCTGATCTCCTCGCACTCGTGGCTGGACTGGCGATCGCCGGATTGCCGCTGCTGTTATTCAAATTGACGTTGGCGCCGGAAACGGATCTCGTGCGGCAAATCATCAGCCAGCAGCCAATGGAGAAAGCGACAGAGACTGCCAGACACGCGTTTGTTGCCGGCTACCTCGCGCGCGAGTTCTTTTTGTGGGGCGGCCTGACGCCCATACCTGCGTCGACGTTGCTGCTCGCGTGCATCGCCCTTGCTGCGGTGCAGTGGGGTGGAGTGCCGAGGGACGCGACGACGGCGACGTATGTCTTGGCCGTCATGCTCGTGGCGTATTACTGGGTCTATGTGCTCAGTCCGTACGATCTGGAATGGCACCTGCGCACGTCGGCGACGCGACTGATCGCTCAGGTCTGGCCGGCCATGGTCTGGACGGTGACGACCGCGATGGCTGGTGCGGCGGCCGCACCGCCACCATTCAAGGCTTAGGGATATCCACGGCGATCCACACCGCCGGCACCTTGCCGGTGTTCTCGCCCCAGTGCGTCGTCGCGCGTCCCTCGGCGATGCCGTCGCCCGGACGCACGACCACATCAGGTTTTCCTTCCTGGTGATAGGTGAACTCGCCCTGGAGCATGTAGCTGACGGCTGGACGATCGACGTGATTATGGAGAACGGTGGCGCCTCCGGGCTGAACGGTAATCTTGCGCATCCGCAGCGGCCGCCCCTTCCCGGAATCCAGTTCACCGGTCAAATCCACAGACCGAAGCGCTTCCTCGCTCTGACCGACGTTCTGCGCAGGTGGTTTTCGCTGCGCTGCCGCGATCACATCACCACCTGCCTCGCGGGCGAATGGCAGGTCGAAGTAGGAGGCAAGAATAAGAATCAGCAGTGCGATGACCGCCGCGAGCACCGACTGCCCAACCAAACGGAGTACCTGTTTCGCCATGGACCTGCCTGAAGGTAGAGGCAGGCCGACCTCATGGTCGGCCCTTCGTGGTTATGCCCGAGCAATTGCGGCGAGCAGTGCCCGCTTCGCAAATACGCCAACCATCGCGCGCCGATAGTCCTCGCCGGCGTGGATATCCGAGTTCACAGTCGCCAACTCGGCGCCTGCGTTTGCGGTTGCCTTGCCAAGCGAGTCAGCTGACGTCGCCTGTCCGGCAAGCGCCTGTTCGAGCTTCGCCAGCCGCGTGGCGTGAGTGCTTGCGCCAGTCAGGCCGATCCGTGCTGACTGGATCTTGCCGCCCTTTACGTCCACGACCGCGGCAACGCCGACGATCGCATAATGCGACGCCTTCTGATACAGCTTTGAGTACGCCGCGCTCTTGACGGGCGCAAAACGAACCGCCGTGATGATCTCGTCCGGCTGCAGATCGACGGTGAACAGATCCTGGAAGAAGTCTGTCGCCTTGACGCTGCGCTGACCGCCGGCGCTGCGCAGTTGAATCTCGGCCTCCAGCGCCACCATCACGGCGGGCATGTCCGCCGACGGATCGGCATGGGCGAGACTGCCGCCAATCGTGCCGCGGTTGCGGACCTGCGCATCGCCGATCGTCGCCGCCGCCTCGGCCACGAGAGGGCAGCGCTCCTGCAGCAGCTGCGACGATGCCACTGCGTGGTGGACGGTCGCCGCGCCGATTTCAATTTTCCCCTCCTTCTCGCGGATGCCGGCCAGCTCTGGGATCCGCGCGATGTCGATCAGCGTTCCCGGCTCGCTGAGCCGCAGCTTCATCAGCGGAACGAGACTGTGGCCGCCGGCGACGAACTTGGCACTGCCAGCTGTTGCCGCCATCGCTTTCAGCGCGTCGTCAACCGACGTTGCGCGATGGTAATCGAATGCCGTCGGAATCACGCCGCACCCCCTTGGATGAACTTCCAGAGCTTTTCCGGCCTGAGCATCATGTCGATGTGCTTGACGCCGAACTCGCTCAAGGCGTCGACCGCCGCACACACGACCGCCGGCGTCGAACCGAGGGTACCTGCCTCACCAACGCCCTTGGCGCCGAGCGGATTGACCGGCGTCGGCGTACATGTCGAATGCATCTCGAACCTGGGGAAGTCCGTGGCGCGGGGAAGCGCGTAATCCATGAACGAGCCCGTGAGGAGCTGGCCGTCCTCGCTGTAGACCGCTTCCTCGATCATTGCCTGCCCGATCCCCTGCGCCAGGCCGCCGTGAATCTGCCCTTCGACGATCAGCGGGTTGATCAGGTTGCCGGCGTCGTCAACGGCAACGACGCGGCGCAGCGTCGGTTCACCGGTCTCCCGATCGACTTCGAGCAGAACGATGTGACAGCCGAACGGGTAGGTGTTGTTGCTCGGCTCGAAGTAGGCGTCGCCGCTGAGCCCAGGCTCCATGCCTGCCGGCAGCGGCACGGGGATGTAGGCGAAGGCGGCGACCTCGGCAAACGACTTCGCCTTGGCCGGCGCGCCCTTCACCATGATCTTGCCACCCTCGAAGGTGATGTCCTCCGGTGCCGCCTCGAGCAGCGCGGCCGCGAACTGGGCCATCTTCGTCCGCACCTTGTTGCCGGCCATGTGCAGCGCCGCTCCACCGACCGCCTGCGAGCGGCTGCCGAACGTGCCGATGCCTTGTTTGACGACCGCGGTGTCGCCGTGATGGATCGTCACGTGCTCGAGCGGCACGCCGAACTGATCCGCCAGCATTTGGGCGAACGTCGTCTCGTTGCCCTGGCCGTGCGGAGAGGCTCCCGTCGATGCGCTGATCCGGCCGTCGCGCTCGACTGTGACCTGCGCGTGTTCCCAGCCACCGGTCGGAAGCGTCGCGGAGGGACCGATGCCGCAGACCTCGACATACATCGCCAGGCCAACACCGGCCAGCTTGCCCTGCTTGCGAAGCTCGTCGCGCTCTTTCAGCAGGTTGTTCCAGTCGGCGGCCTTCAGCGCCGCGTCGAGAGCCGTCTCATAGTCACCGGAGTCGTACACCGCGCCCATCTGTGTCTGATAGGGGAATTTGTTCTTCGGGATGAAGTTCTTGCGGCGGACCTCCGCCGGGTCCATCTTCAGCTCGCGCGCGAGCATGTCGAAGGCACGCTCGACGAAGAAGGTCGCCTCCGGCCGCCCGGCGCCGCGGTATGCGTCGGTCGGCGTCTTGTTCGTGAAGACTTCGGTCAGCGTCGTCCTGATCGCGGGAATGTCATACGTCGCGTTCGCCATCAGCATCGTCAGCGTCGGGATGGCGGCAGTCAGCAGCATGTTGTACGCGCCGATGTCCGCAATCAGGCGCATCTTGATGCCGAGGACCTTACCGTCACGCCGGGCGGCGACGTCGATATAACACAGGATGTCGCGGCCGTGCGTCGTCGCCACGAACGCCTCGGAGCGCTCCTCAATCCACTTGATCGGAATGCCGAGGCGCTTGCTGACGGCGGCGCAGACGTACTCTTCGGGGTAGATGTTTATCTTGGCGCCGAACCCGCCGCCGACTTCCGGCGCGATTGCGCGGACCTGATCCTCGCCGAGGCCAAGCATTCCCGAGATCATCGACTTCAGGATGTGCGGGTTCTGAGTGGACGACCAGATGGTCAGGTGCTTCCGGCCTGGCTCGAAGTGCGCCACCACGCCGCGCGGCTCCATCGCGTTGGGGACGAGGCGATGGTTGTACATCCGCTGCGAGACGATCACTTCGGCGTCCGTGAAGGCCTTCTCGACGGCGGAGTCGTCCAGGCTCTTGCCATCGGGACTGGCGCCGGTCCCACTCGGAATGGGCCCCAACGCGATGTTGTTCGCGAACTTCTCATGGATGACCGTCGGCTTGCCCTGCATCGCCTGCTCGGCATCGACCACGGCGGGCAGCGGATCGTAGTTGACGACGATGGCATCCGCCGCGTCGCGGGCGATGTAGCGATCAGCGGCGACGACGACGGCAACGGGCTCGCCGGCATAGCGGACCATGTCGATGGCGACCGCATGATGGTCGGGAGAGGGGAAGGGAGTGCCGATCGGCAGCGGCTTCAGGATTTCGGCGATCTGCTTGCCGGTAAAAACCGCTTCGACGCCTTCCATCTTTTCCGCTGCGCTCGTGTCGACAGAGACGATGCGGCCGTGCGCGATGTCGCTGCGCTTGAAGGCCAGGTGCTGTAGAAGGGGAAGCTTGACGTCGTCCACATAGGTGGCGCGTCCCTGGATCAAGCGCGGATCTTCGCGTCGCTTGACGCGCTGGCCAACCAGTTTCGGCAGCATCGGCGAGGAAGTAGCCATAGTCAGCGCCCTCCCTTCTGCGCCGCGTACTGAATGGCGTTGACGATGTGCTGGTAGCCCGTACAGCGACAGAAGTTGCCGGAGAGCCCTTCGCGGATCTGCTGCTCCGACGGCTTCGGGTTGTCATTCAGCAGATTGACGGCGGACATGATCATGCCCGGCGTGCAGTAGCCACACTGCAGACCGTGTTCCTCCCAGAAGCCTTCCTGCAGTGGGTGGAGCTGCTCTCCGTTGGCGAGCCCCTCGATGGTGACCACTTCCGATCCGTCGGCCTGGACCGCGAAGACGGTACACGACTTGGCGCTGCGGCCGTCGATGAGCACTGTGCACGCGCCACACTGACTGGTGTCGCAGCCTACGTGGGCGCCAGTGAGGTTGAGTTGCTCGCGCAGGAAGTGCACGAGGAGCATGCGCGGCTCGACATGCCCTTTGCGCACCTTGCCGTTCACTTTGATTGAAATTGGGACCATGCGCCTTCCGTCGGTTAGATTTCGGCTGCGTACGGGGGCGAGCCTGTCTCGCCAAAACGGCGCAGCAGCGAAGGGAACGACATTATTTGTGTCGCGCCGTCCAAGTCAATCGGACCTGGGCTGTCACACCGACGCCTGACTATGTCCGTGGAGGGCACAGATGTCGTCACAGCAGGGCCAAGTTGTGTGCTTTGAGACCTTTCGCCGGGAGCGGGCGACCGCGCCGAGGGTTCTTCCGTATCTCGCCCCGACCCAGGGTTTGGAGCCGAAATCTCCGTTTCATGGGGTCGACCTGAGCGATGAGCAGGTGCAGCACCGCTCGCGGATGTTGCGACATCTGACGAGTCTGGCGAGGTCGACGGCCGACTAGAATTCGGCATCGTGACCGTTGGCCGCGTTTCGCGGATCCCCTTTCTGTGGTGCGTCGTCGTCACGCTGCTGCTGACGGGCGCTTACCGTTCAGTCCGCTGGTCTTACGTCGATCTCGCCAACAATCTGTCGGCAGCCGGCGATAGTCGGTCGTGGCACGAACTGGTCAGCGATGCCCTGACAAAAACGGTCGAATACCGACCGTTACTCGACATCGGCACCCGGGCGGCATACAAAGTCATCGGACTGAGCCTCGGCACGTACAAGACGATCGTCGTGCTCGAATTCGCGCTCATCCTGGGCATTCTGGTCGTGGCGTTCCGACCAATCGGCCGGGATCGTGCGGTCGCCGCCGTACTCGCCCTGAGCGTCGTCGTCGGACTGCACACGTCACAGATCCTCTTCCTGTTCAACCCGCTGAACGCGTACGCGACGTCAATGCTGCTCGTACTGACAGCGATGCTGCTCACATTGACCCCGCGCTTCCGCGGCTACGAGGGGGTCATGCTGCCGCTGACGCTCGTGGCGATTCTGTGGCTCGAAATCGGAGTCCTGATCCTGCCGTTGCTGCTCGTCGCCTGGTTGCGGAAGGCTCCCGGAACGACGTGGCGCAGCATCGCCGCCGCCGGCGTCGGCATCGCCATCTATATGACCGCCAGGCTGGTGTTCAGGCCCGGGCTTGGCCAGCTCACATCCCCCGACAGCGGCCTCGGTTTTTCCAGTGTCACTCCAGCTGAGAGTGCAGCTCTGTTTGCGAATGCGCCATGGCTGTTCTGGCTGTACAACGTCACCGGCACGCTCATGACCGTGCTGGCGTCGGAGCCACGATCCGGCAGGTTTCAATTCATCGAATCGCTCCTCCGCGGCAACACACCGTTCTGGATGTGGCTGCACGTCATCTCGTCGCTGGCAACCACCGGCGTTGTCTTCGCCGTGCTGGTCCTCGTGCGGCCGCTGCCGCAGCGGGACCGCCTCCTGGCTGCGTTTGGCGCTGTCCTCATTGCGGGGGGCAGCGCGCTGGGCTTTCTCTACACGCGGGATCGGATCGGGCTGCCGGTCGGTATTGGCTACGGCATGCTGGTGTATGTCGCGGTCAGCGCACTGCTCCACGGCGCGACCACGCGATGGGTGCGAATACCCGCGATTGCCGTCACCGCGGTACTCGGAATCTGCTGGTCGATTCGCACCGCGGAAATGTATGTCGCGCTGCGCGACACTGCGTTCGACTACCACCTTGAATGGACCGATCGGTGGGAGCAGTTTGCCGGCGGAGCGCGGGGACCGATCATCGATCGTCTCCGCGCATCGGCCCTGGAGCGGTATCCGAACGATGTTCGCCGCGACCCCTTATGGACGTTCCAGCTCTTCGAGCGAAGGTTCGAACCGGTTGTCGACGCGTGTGAAAGCAATGCCCGCCGCGTCGTCGACCAGGTGTACACCCGGCTGCTCGGTCACGCCGCTACGGACGATGACGGTTCACGTTGGGCAGAGCGGATTGAGGACGGAGAGGGAACCGTCCGCGATGCTGTTCGCGGCGTCGCCCTGTCGCGGGAGTACATCAGCCGACTCGAACAGCGGGGCAATCCGGCGAACGCCGTGGCGACACTCTATCGCGACCTGTTCGCCCGAGAGCCTGATCCGGAGGGTGGAAAGTGGGCAATACAGATCGCCAGCAGTCAGGGCTTCGCGGCGGTGATCGAACAGTTCATCGGGTCATCGGAGTATCGCCACGGCCCTGGCGACTGGCACGTGCCCGGTGGGCGCGTGCCGTTCTGCCGATAGCTGCGCGACGCGCAGCGGCCGCTAATACGACACTGTGACACGCAGGGCGCCGCTGTTGTCGGTCAACACGTCGTCGTTGATCCCGAGAAACAGGCGACCGTTGCCACGCACGCGGAACGGCCCCTGCTCCGCGCCGATGAAGAACACGTCGCGTTCGCCGACGCGGGCGATCAGCGCGGCGCCCGGACGATCGGGAAGCGGACGTGCGGCGTTGTACGGGGAATTCCGTTCGCCCCCGGCGCCGTCGCGCCGGCTGGGTCCCCAGCGAACCTCGCCGTTCGACTGAAAGTAGATCTGCTGGCCGTTGCGCACGTCGATGCCGGTGTCGGTCCACGCCTCGCGCGCGCTGACGTTGACCTGGCGCTCGCGCATCCCACGGGGAATGCCAGGCAGTTCATCGGGGGGACGGTTGCCGGACTGATCGTCGAGGAACTCGATGCGCGCGATTTCATTCCGCGGCACGCGAATGATCCGCCGGCCGCCGCTGCGCTCTTCGAACTCGATTTCACGGCCGTACACACCGAGCAGCTCGCCCTGCACACGCCGTCCATTGGTGAGGACAAGCGTGTCGGCGGACGCCATCGCCCCGCCGACAAGAACCAAGAGGGAAACCGCAGCTATGCGTCGTCTCATATCGATCCTCCGTCCTCTGCGTGTGACGCGAAGGACGCGTCGCGTTCCAGCTGGGCAAGCGGCGTGCCGCCGAAGTATAGAATCACGGCTATGCGAACCGTCATGCTCACAGTTGCTTTCATCGGCATCACACTCACTGTTCCACAGGCGCAGCGGGCCGGCGGCGCTCCCGCCGCACCACCGCTCGTTCGCGAGAACGTGATGGAAAAGATTGCCGACCATGTGTATGTGATTCCTGACGCCAGCGTCTCGATGGTGCCGAACATCGGGATCGTCGTCGGCTCGCGCGGCACCCTGGTGATCGACACCGGTCTGGGCGCGCGCAACGGCCAGACGGTAGTCCGTGAGATGCAGAAGGTGAGCAAGCCAGCGGAGCTCTATCTGGCGACGACCCACTTCCATCCGGAGCACGATCTGGGCGCGGGCGGGTTCCCCGCGTCGACGAAAATGATCCGCTCGCAGGATCAGCAGAAAGAGATCGCCGAGCAGGGACTGGCAACGGCAGAGCGCATCAAGGCCTTCGGTCCGGCCAACGCTGAACTGCTCGAGGGCGCCGAATTCCGGAAAGCGGACATCTCGTTCGATCGTGATTACGTCCTCGATCTCGGAGGTGTGCGGGTGCGGTTCCTGGCGATGGGCTACAACCACACCAGAGGCGACACCGCATTCTTTGTCGAGCCTGATGGCGTCCTCTTTTCTGGCGACGTCGTGATGACGGCGTTGCCGAATGTGGGCAGCTCCACTGTGCGGCAGTGGCTCGCCAGCATGAGCGTGTTCGAGAATCTGCAGCCGAAGCGGATCGTGCCGAGCCACGGTCCGATGGGCGACGCGAGCTTGATCACCGCCTACAAGACGCTGCTGCAAACGGTGCAGGCACGTACAGCGGAGTTGAAGAAGCAGGGCCGCACAATCGACGAAGCGACCGCCACAATCGCAGCTGAGCTGCAGTCGAAATATCCGACCGGCGGCGCTCGCCTCACGGGTACGATCCGGGCCGCATACAACGAGGCGCCATAGTCGGCCTCTGCTGTTCCCGCCCGCGCCGCACTGCTGAGCACCCGCCACAAAGTCCGGCATTAATCCTGTAACGAAAGACTCTGACAGGAGGAGGACCCCATGTGGCGTTTAGTGACGAGCACATTTATCGGGCTCACGTTCATCTCATCAGTTGCGGCGGCTCAACAGCCGTGCACCACAGACGCTGCCAGGGTCGTTGCTGAAATCTATCGGCACACGCTCGAACGGGGCGTTGACGCCGGAGCACAGCGATGGCAGCAGGCGCTGGCCAACGGACAGATGAATGTCCGTGAAGTGGTCCGCAGCGTCGCCAAGTCGCAGGAATACCAGCAGCGGTTCTGGCGGACCGAAGCCGGCGAGGGGCAGCCGTACGAACGCTCCGTCGCACGACTTTATCGCCATCTTCTCGCGCGTCAGCCTGATGAAGGCGGTATGAGGACCTGGGCGGGCGTCGCACAGCAGCAGGGGATCGGAGCCGTCGTTGACGGTCTGATCAATTCGGGGGAATACAACAACAACTTCGGTGACTTCGGCGTGCCCGGATCCGGCGGATTGCGTTTCTGTGAGAGTGGCGCCGCGCAGTCGAGCTCGCTCGGCGACCGCTTCCGCGGACAGGACCGGAACGGTGACGGCGTGATCACCCGAGGCGAATGGCGAGGCAGCGATGTGGCGTTCGATAACCAGGATCGGAACAACGACGGCGTTCTGTCGGGTACCGAGGTCACAAACGCCGGACGCGGGTTTGGACGCCGTGCCGGCGATTACGATTTCGACGCCCTTGATGTGAACAACAACAACCGCATCGAGCGGCGCGAATGGCAGGCACGCCTCGACCAGTTCAACCGGCTCGACGTCAACGGCAACGGCTTCCTGAGCCGTGAGGAGCTTGAGGGCACCGCCGGCGTCGGCACGGCAGGCAATATCGTAACGGTTGGCGGCGACCGTCAGTGGGTCGATAGCGGAATCGACGTTCGCGCCGGCGACAACGTCACGTTCAGTGCGGAGGGTCAGATTCGCTTGAGTCGCAATAGCCGGGACATCGCCACGGCGGCCGGCAACAATCGGCGGATGGCGGGCGCGACCATCGAAAGCGCACCGGCCGGCAGTCTGCTGGCACGGTTCGGCAACAGCAACGCGATGTTCGTCGGCAACAACCGCACAATCCGTGCACCGCGAAATGGGCGGTTGTATCTGGGGGTGAATGACGACTATTTCGAGGACAACACCGGTGAGTACCGGGTGACCGTCGACATCAATTAGCCGTCTGGAGCATGCGCTCCGAGATTCGAGGCGGGCCCGCTGCCCGCCTCGTTTTTTGTACGCACCTATATAATTGACAGCTTCGAAGCGATGAAGATTGCGCGGAAGTTCGTCATCAGCGGGCGCGTCCAGGGTGTCGGGTTTCGCTGGTTCACGCAGGACGCCGCACGCCGCGAAGGTGCGAACGGGTGGGTGCGCAACCTGCCGGATGGCCGCGTCGAAGCCGTGATTGAGGGCGACTCGGAGGCGGTCACGCGCGTTGAGCGTGCGATCCGATCCGGCCCGCGTGGCGCCCGCGTCGAGCAGGTGCACGTGGACGACGAGGAAGTGGGCGGCTACCGGTCATTCACCATCGAGCGATAACACGACACACACGACACTGCATGGACCTGAAACAGCACATTCGCAACGTTCCCGACTTTCCGAAGGCGGGGATCCTCTTTTACGACATCACGACGCTGCTCCGTGATCGGCAAGCATTCAAAATCACGGTGGACATGCTGTCCACGCCGTACGCCGGGCAGGGGATAGACGCCGTCGTCGGGATCGAGAGCCGGGGTTTCATTCTCGGCGCCGCGGTGGCGCAGCGGATTGGCGCCGGGTTCATTCCCATTCGCAAGCCAGGGAAGCTGCCGGCCAAGGCCATCAAGGAGACCTACGACCTCGAGTACGGGCAGGACGCCCTCGAGATTCACGAAGACGCCGTTGGCGCCGGCCAGCGCATCCTGATCGTGGATGACGTCCTGGCAACGGGCGGTACGGCGGCAGCCGCCGTTCAACTCGTTCGCAAGCTGGGTGGCGAACTGCATGGCCTCGCGTTCCTGATCGAGCTGCTGTTCCTCAATGGGAAGGAAAAGATCGCAAAGGAAGACGTCTACTCCGTCCTCCAATACTGAGGGCTAAGGGCGAAGGCCTAAGGCCTAAGTGAAGAACGATACCCTTGTTCCCTGGACCAGCCCTTAGGCCTTGGGGCTTAGGCCTTGGGCCTCTAAAATGGGGGAATTCGATTCGTCCCCGTAGCTCAGATGGATAGAGCGCGCGCCTCCTAAGCGCGAGGCCGGCAGTTCAATTCTGCCCGGGGACGCCAGATGCGAGGCCTCAGGCCGAAGGCCGCAGGGCTATGAAGAACGAAGCCTTGCGGGAAAGGATTAAGGGCTGAGCCCCGGATCAGCCCTTGGGCCTTGGGCCTTCGGCCTTCGGCCTCGAATGAAGGAACCACGATGAAACGCATCGAACGAAAGCACCTGAAAGAAGACGAACTGGCGCACACCATCCGGGTCGCCCGCGAGTTCGTGGAGCCGCGACAGCAGATGCTGACGAAGGTCGGCATCGCCGCGCTGGCTCTCATCGTCGTCGGCGTCGTTTTTGCCCTCTGGCGGGAACGGAATGACTCGCGCGGGCAGGAGGCGCTCGCCGAGGCGATGGTCGCCCTGAACGCGCAGGTCGTTCCGGCGGGCGTCGAAGGCGCCGAAGGCGTCCCCGCAGCCGCATCCCTCAGCGCCACCGGCACTTTCTCGACCGAAGAAGCCAAGCTGAAAGCGGCTCTGCCAAAGCTGCAGGTCGCCGCCGATGCCTATCCGGGCAGCCCGGCTGGGATCCAGGCTCGCTATCACATGGCCGGCGCACTGGCCGCGCTTGGGCGGCACGGCGAAGCGGTCAACGCGTTCGACGAGGTGATCAAGCACGCCGGAAGCGACAGCCTGTATGGACAGATGGCGCAACTTGGCAAGGCGGACGCCCAGGCGCACGCCGGCCAGCTCGATGCCGCCATCGACACCTGGAAAGGGCTGGCATCCAAGAACAGCGATCAGGTGCCAGTCGACGCGATCCTGATGCAGCTGGCGCGGGCCTACGTACAAAAGGGAAATCGGGACGAGGCGCGCAAGACGTTCTCCGAAATTGTCGACAAGCATCCGCAGTCGCCGTACACGGAGGAAGCGCGCGCTGAATTGGCAAACCTGAAGGGCTGACGCCGCTATCGCGCGGCGGCGACGCGTCTGACGTCCTTGAGCATCGAGAAATCGATGCTGGGCGTCAACCGCAGTCCATCCAGGCTCCGCTGCGTGACCGCCACGTTCACGCGATTCCAGATCGGAATGTAGACGGCGTCCTCGGCAATGATGCGCTGAGCAGCGCTGTAGTATTTCTTCCGTTCCTGCTCGACGACGGCGGCGCCGGCGAGATCGAGCAGTCGATCGACCTCGGAATTCCGGTAGTAGCCACGGTTGAAACCTGCTGGCGGCAGCTGCGTGGAGTGGAACACGCGTCTCAGGATGTCAGGGTCGATGACGGAACCGCCGACCCACTGCAGCGACATGATCTGGAAGTTGCCTTTCTGAATGTCGGCAAACACGGTCGCGAACTCGTAGGAGCGCACGTCGAGGTCGATGCCCACACGTCGCAGATCCTGCTGGATCACCGTTGACTGAAGGCGCACCTCTTCGTTGGTCGAGATCTTCAACGACAACCGAAGGCGGGGCAGTGGGCCGTCGCCGTCCGGATCGGGATAGCCGGCCTCGTCGAGCAACTGTTTCGCCCGTTCCGGATCGTATGTGAACGTGAAGATATCCGGTTCGTAGGCCCACGCCTGCGGCGGCAGCAGGCCGGTGGCGGGGTGCGCCAGGCCGCGCCGCAGGTAGGTGACGATGGCCTCGCGGTTCGTCGCGTAGCCGATGGCGTGCCTGACACGCTTGTCCGCGACAACCGGATCTCGCATGTTGAAGCCGAGGTACGAGAAATCCAGTCCCGGCGCGCGAACGACCGTGAAGTCGCCCGTCTTCTGCATCTGATACACGATGTCCGGCGGCATGTCATTGACGACGACGTCGGACGTGCCTTTGCGCAGCTCGAGCCCGCGCATCGTGTCGTCGGGGATCACCTTGAAAACGACGCCGGCGTTGCGCGGCCGGCCGTTCCAGTAGCCGTCGAAGGCTGCGACCTCGACTTTGTCGTCCGGCGCGTAGCGGACGAACCGGTACGGCCCGGTCCCGTTCGGAGAACGGGTCAACGTCGCCTCGTCCACGGCGTCGGGAATGATTGGCACCGGCACCAGGTTGGTCACCGGGAACGACGGGAACGGCATCTTGAGGCTGAAGGCCACGGTGTAGTCGTCCAGGGCGCGGACGCCTGTCATCGCGGTGAACGCGCCCTTGAACGGAGAAACGAACGTCGGCTCGAGAAGACGGCTGAAGGTGTAGACGACGTCACGCGCGGTCAGCTCATGGCCGTCGTGAAATTTCACGCCGTGACGCAGGTGGACGACGAACGTGAGCGGATCCGGCGTCTCGAGCCGCTCCGCCAGCCGGGGATGCGCACGCAAATCGTCGCCGGTATCCATCAGCGACTCGTACATCAACTGTCCCACACGGGCGGTGCCCTCGTCGTTCGCCTTCAACGGGTGAAGGCTGTTGGGTCCGACGCGCGCGGCGATGGTGATGATGTCGGGGTCAGCCGGCTGTGAATTTGTACAGCCGGCGAGTAATGCAGAATGCAGGATGCTGAATGCAGCAACGACCGAGCACCGCCACGGTGAGCGACGTCCGAAGGGACAACGGACCGGGCGATTTATGTGCATTCTGAATTCTGCATTCTGAATTACTCGTCGACGAGCTTCTTCAGCTCCGCCACCAGCTCCAACGCCTGCCTTGGCGTGATGTCGTCAACGTCTATCTCCAGCAACCGACGCGTCAGCTCCTCGTCGCGTGTGGACGGCGACTCACCATCGGCGCGCGCGGCAAACAGGCCGAGCTGGTTCGTCTGGACGTCGCCCGCGGCACCGGACAGCGTAGGCCGGCCGCCGCGCGACAGCTCATCCCGCTCGAGCCCACGGAGGATGTCCTTCGCACGCGCGACGACGCTCGCCGGCAGACCGGCAAGCCGCGCCACCTGGATGCCGTAGCTGCGATCGGATCGGCCGCCCACGATCTTCCGCAGAAAGACGATGTCGTCCTTCCACTCGCGCGCGGACACGTGTGCGTTGATGACGCCTGGCACGGCATCGGCGAGATCCGTCAACTCGTGGTAGTGAGTGGCGAACAGTGTCTTCGGCCGCGCCTTCGGGTTGGTCGACAGATGTTCAGCGACTGCCCACGCGATGCTCAAGCCGTCGAACGTGGACGTGCCGCGGCCGATCTCGTCGAGCACGACCAGGCTGCGCGACGTCGCCGTGTGCAGGATGTTGGCGGTCTCCTGCATTTCCACCATGAACGTCGACTGTCCGCGCGCGATATTGTCGGAAGCGCCGACGCGCGCAAAGATCCGATCCACGACCGGGACCTTGGCGTCTTTGGCGGGCACGAACGAGCCGATCTGTGCCAGGAGCGGAATGAGCGCGGCCTGCCGAAGATACGTGGACTTACCGCCCATGTTGGGTCCAGTCAGGATCACGAGCTGGCGCGTCGTGCCGTTCAGATCGATATCGTTCGGCACGAACGATCCGCCGGCAAACCGTTCGACGACCGGGTGGCGGCCATCGGCAACGATGTATTCGTCGCCGTCGTGCACGTGCGGCTTCGTGTAGTTCGACACCGCCGCTGTTTCAGCGAGCGCCGCCAGCACGTCCAGCGACGCCAGCGCCCGCGCCGACTCCTGAATCCGCGTCGATTCCGCGGCGACGTGGAGGCGGAGCGCTTCGAACAGCTCGAGCTCGCGCGCGAGAATCCGCTCATCCGCCCCGAGGACTTTCTCTTCGTACTCCTTCAGCGCCGGAGTGGTAAACCGCTCGCCTCCAGCGATCGTCTGCTTACGATGGTAATCGGCGGGAACCGCGTGCAGGTTCGACTTCGAGATCTCGATGTAGTACCCGAATACCCGGTTGAACCGCACCTTCAACGACGCGATCCCGGTCCGCGTGCGCTCGCGTTCCTCCATTTCGGCGATCACCTGCCGGCCGGACCGGCTGATCGCCCGGAGCTGATCGAGCTCCGCGTCGATGCCGTCCCGCGTGAATCCGCCATCGCGCGCCAATGCCGGCGACTCGTCGATCAGCGTCCGCTCGATCTCATCTCGCAGTTCCGACAGCTCGTCCAGCGATGCGATCAGCGAGCGCACGAGCGGGGCCTGCAGATTGTCCAGCACGCGCTTGAGCCTCGGGATGGCGGCCAGCGATTGACGGAGGGCGACCAGATCCCGCGGCCCGGCGGTGCCGAGCGCCGCCCGCGCCACGAGCCGTTCGAGGTCGTGAACCCCCTTCAGCGTCTCGCGGAACTTCCCGCGATCCGTCGAGCGGAAGGCCAGATCTTCCACCGCATCCAGCCGATCGCGAATGCGTTCGAGCGTCCTCAGCGGTCGCAGCAGCCACGCGCGCAGGACACGTCCGCCCATCGACGTTACGGTGCGGTCGATCTCGTCGAGCAGCGATCCTCGGGCGGCGCCTTCGCTGCCGACGACAACCTCGAGGTGTTTCAGCGTGATCGCATCGATCACCAGACAGTCGGCCGTCGTCTTATAGGCGATGGCGCGGACGTGAGCCAGATCAACTTTCTGGGTCTCACGAAGATAGGCGGTCAACCCGCCGGCGGCCTGGACCGCCGCGGTCCTTCCCTCGAGGCCGAAGCCGTCGAGTCCATGCACCTTCAACTGATCGAGCAGCGCCCGCCGTGCCGCCTCCGGTTCGAAGGTCCACGCGTCGGCGGTCGTCACCGGTAATTGCAGCCGTGCGATCTCGGGGAGCGCATCGAGAATCTCCCCGGCCGGGACGACGAGCTCGCGCGGACGCAATACCGCGATTTCGTCGGCGAGTGCCTGCCGCCCATCGCCGTTTCGGTACTCGGCGGCGGTGAACTCGCCGGTTGAGAGATCGATCAATCCGACGCCGTAAACGTCGTTCGGATCGTTCGAACGGACGATCGCCATCAAATACGCCGGTTCGCGCGCCTCCAGATACGCCGCATCCGTCAGCGTCCCCGGAGACACGACGCGAACGACCTCGCGGCGAACGAGTCCCTTTGCCTTCTTCGGATCCTCGGTCTGTTCGCAGATGGCGACGCGAAAGCCTTTCTTGACCAGGCGCGCGACGTAGCCGTCCGCCGCATGATAGGGAACGCCGCACATCGGGATGCCATTGCCGCCGGCATCCTTGGATCGCGATGTCAGCGTGAGCTCGAGCGCGCGCGACGCGACGAGCGCATCTTCGTAGAACATCTCGTAGAAATCGCCCATGCGGAAGAACACGATGGCGTCGCGATACTGATGCTTGGCATCGAGGTACTGGCGCATCGCGGGCGTGACGGTGGCCGTGCTGTTCACGCTTCCCAGTTCTCTCTTCTCCGTTCGTTCACGTTCGGTTCGGTGTTCGACGTTCATGTTCCTGTTCGGTTCGGCTACCGGCTCCTGGAACTTTGAAACCCCGAACTCCGAACCCAGCCCCGAACTCGGAACACGAACGGAGAAGTGAGAACCGGGAAGTGTGAACGACTGTATTATCGCTCAGTGCTCTGTCTGGCTCTGGACACGACGACGGCCGGCGGGAGCTGTGCGGTTACGCGCGACGGGGTCATCATCTGCGAACGGCGCGGCGATCCGGATCGCGCGCACGAGACGCGTCTTCCGCGCGATCTGATGATGGTCCTCGAAGAGGGACGGCTCACACTGCGCGACATCGATCTGTATGCGGTGGCGACCGGGCCTGGATCGTTTACGGGCTTGCGGATCGGCATTGCCACGATGCAGGGGCTGGCGTTCGCGGCGGGGAAGCCGCTGCTCGGAGTCTCGGGATTCGACGCGCTCGCGCGGTCCGTTCACGGCGCCCCGGCCGTCGCCACCTGGGTCGACGCCTGGCGCGGCGATGTGTTTGCCGCGCGCTACGAGCGCGACATCGAAGTCGAACCACCAACGGTTGAAAAACCGCAGGCGATCCTTGCGCGCATGACGGCTCCCACTCTCTTCATTGGCGATGCGGTGCCTCTCTACGCCGATCTGATCACCCGCACGTGCGGCGACCGGGCCCTGTGTGCCGAGCCCGCCGCACCGCCGCTCGCCGCGATTATTGCGGCCATCGCAACCGAGTCCGCCCGCTTGGGGCAGCGGCCCGCACCTGACGAGATCCGTCCTCTCTACGTTCGACGACCTGACGCCGAACTTGCCCGCGATGCACGACTCGTCCGCTGATCCGCCCGGTACCACGAGCGCGCGCGCCGACGCCAGTCGCCCGGCGCAGTATTGGATCGAGCGTCTCGATCCCGACGTGGACCTCGACGGCGTACTGGCCGTCGAAGCCGAGTCGTTCACGAATCCCTGGACCCGCGAGATGTACACGTGGGAGCTGCAGAACCGGTCCGTCTGCCACATCTTCGTGGCACGTACGCGCGACTGTCCGGTCGTCGGCTTCTGCGCTTTCTGGCTCGTGCTCGACGAGATTCACATCAACAACGTGGCGGTGCTTCCGCAGTTCCGCGGCGGCGGAATCGGGTCGTCACTGCTGCGTCACGTGCTGGCCGAGGCCAAGCAGCTCGGCGCGCGACGGGCGACGCTGGAAGTGCGCGCCTCGAACGAAGCCGCTCGACGTCTGTACGAGCGGTTGGGCTTCTATGTCGCAGCGACGCGTCGGAACTATTACACGAACCCGGTCGAGGACGCTCTTATCCTGTGGCGGGATGAAACCGGCTAAGCTGTTGTGTCAGCTCGGCTTGCGCCTCCTGTTCAGGGGGGATTGAAGCGTTGGACGCCGTGTGTTACTTTGCGCCTACCGTTACGCGCGCGTTTCCTCTTTCAAGGAGGTGCGGCCATGAGCCCAGCGGAAGCGCAAGAGGTAAAAAATCTCTTGCTGCACAACGATCCTACCTACCGGGACCTAGCCGAACGTCACCATCAGTTAGACCACCGACTCCACGAATTTTCCGACCGCCACTACCTCACGGATTCTGAGCAATACGAAGAAGTCAAACTAAAGAAGTTGAAACTCGCGCTGAAAGATCAGATGGAACGGATCGCGCGCGACTACACCCAGGCTCACGCACCTAGTACGTCGTAGCCGAAATTTTCGCCTCCAGCGGCGCGGACCATCAGGTCCGCGCCCCAGAGTTTGGTAGTCGGCTCCAGGGCTGGGACGCTACACTCGGTGTGTCTCTTGTATGCGGATCGACCCGGCTGGCTGGCCTTTCGTCCTCGGTGGCGTCGCCCTCGCCATCATTGCGCTCTGGCTGTTCAAACCGTTCGTCGGCATCACGCTGCTGGTACTGGCTCTGTTTTTCCTGTTCTTTTTCCGTGATCCAGACCGTCCGGTGACCGCGCCCGAGGCAGCTGTGGTGTCGCCGGCGGACGGCCGGGTCATGGTCGCTGGTCCGTCGGCAACTCAGGCGTTTCCGCCGGACCGCTGGCTCCAGATCAGCATTTTCCTGTCGCCGATGGACGTGCACGTCAACCGCATGCCGGCCAGCGGTCGCGTGGTCACCGTGAAGTATCATCCCGGTCGCTTTCTGCCGGCCTACCGCTCGGATGCGGGCGAGCTCAACGAGTACACCGAAGTAACGCTCGACCATGCAGGCCAGACGATCGTGGTCCGACAGATCGTGGGGATTCTCGCGCGGCGGATCGTCTGCCGCGTCAAGGAGGGCGATGTGGTCAAGGCAGGACAGCGCTTTGGCGTGATGAAGTTCGGGTCGCGCATGGACGTTTTCCTTCCCCGCGCCGCAACGCTGCAGACCAAGGTGGGCGACAAAGTCTCCGGTGGGGTCGACGTACTGGCGACACTTCCTGACGCACGCCGGCCGGTCGTCGAAGAACGCGGCCAGGTGAGCGTGGTGCATTGACGTGGAACGCGATGACGATCGGCCACGATTGAGGATGCTGCGGCCGCTGCGGCGCAGCACCGATCGCCCGACGCGGCGACTGCGGCGGGGTGTCTACCTGCTGCCGAGCGTGTTCACGGTCGGCAATATGTTCTGTGGCTACGCCTGCATCGTCCACGCGATGCGCGGCGAATTTCACATCGCCGCCCCTTTCATCGGGTTCGCGATGGTGCTCGACATGCTCGACGGACGCATCGCGCGCATGACGGGGACCTCCAGCGACTTCGGCATCGAGCTCGACTCGCTGGCGGATGTCATCTCGTTCGGAATGGCGCCGGCTGTCCTGTCGTTTGCCTGGGGACTCCAGCCGCTCGGCAGACTGGGGTGGGCCGTCGGCTTCCTCTTCGTCGCCGCCGCGGCGCTGCGGCTCGCCCGCTTCAACATTCAGACGGGATCGGTGGACAAGCGGTATTTCGTCGGCATGCCGAGTCCGGCGGCGGCAGCAGTGCCTGCGGCAACCGTTTTCGCCTACCCATATGGATTCACCAGCCACACAGAAGCGTTGCCGGTGATCGCGATGGTGCTGATCCCTGCGCTCCTGATGGTGAGCACCATCCGCTTCCGCAGCTTCAAGACCTTCGACCTGCAGGCGCGCCGCAGTTATACCGTTCTGCTGCTGGTCGCTGTCGTTTTGGCGCTGTTTGCCGCGCAGCCCGACTACCTGTTCGTCATCCTGGCCTACGGCTATCTGGTATCTGCCTTCGTCGAGATGGCCTGGTCTCGCATTCGCCGTCGGCCGCCCGGCAGCGGCAGCCGCGAAGAACACGACGCCGTCTTGCCCACAAAGGATACCAAGCTCACGAACGGCTAGCCGTTCGGTTGGCCGACACGCCCTCAACGGTCGGCAGCGTCAATTCGACGGTCGTCCCGCGGTCGCGCTCGCTCGTGACCGAGATCGTCCCGCCGGTCAACTCGACGTTGCGTTTCGCAATCGGCAACCCCAATCCGGTTCCGGTCGCTTTGGTCGAGAAGTACGGTTCGAAGGCGCGCGCCAGTGCCTCCGGATCCATTCCCACGCCGGTATCGGAAATACGAACACACACCCGATGGTCTTCAGCCCATGCGGTAACAGCCAGCGTCCCGGCGCTCGGCATCGCGTGCAGCGCGTTTTCGACGATGTTGGTCAACGAGCGCGCGATTAAGGTTCGATCGACCTGGACCCGCGGCAGATCCGCAGGCACCTCCACGTCGAACTGAATGCGATCGGCGAGTCCGGCGCGGTACGGGTTGACCACTTCGTCGAGCAGCTCCGGCACGTCGACCGGTGCCGGTCTGGCGGTCGGTGACGATGCAAAGCTCGAGAACTCGGACGCGATCTGCCGCAGCAGTCTGACTTGGGTGAGAATCGTGGCCACACATTCCTCCAGTACCGGGCTGAGCGGGTGACCGCGATCCGCGTGGACGCGACGAAGGTGTTCGGCGTTGAGCTGAATCGGCGTCAGCGGATTCTTGATCTCGTGCGCGACTTGCCGCGCCATTTCAGCCCACGCCTCGAGACGATTCGTTCGTTCCAGCTCGGTGCGTTGCCGCTGCAGATCGCGAGCCATCGAGTTGAAGTCCTCAACCAGGCGGCGCAGCTCATCAGACGACGTTGCGGCCACGCGCGCGTCGAGGTCGCCCCGGGCAATGCGCCGGGTGGCGCGCGTCAAACGGTTGACCGGATCAGAAATGCGCTCCGCCATCGAATAGCCGATTCCAGCGCCGCCGAGGATGAACAGCAGGGCGGCGAGCAGGACCCGTCGATCGAGCGCCTCGATCTCCTGTTCGATCTCCTGCTGACGCGACGTCAGCGGCACGGTGAGGATGCCCTGGCCGAAGAGCGGAATCGCTGCAACGAGATACGGGTTCAACGCTCCCACCCGCTCGCGAACGACCGTCGCAGCCTCGCGATCGATCTGCAGCGCATGGTGGACTTCAGCCGGCGTCCGCGTCGGCAGGAATCCCGACGCGAACAGGTTGCGCTCGCTCGTGGCCACGAGCCGGCCGGCGGAAAAGAAATTGACGTCGTGGTCGATGAGGCGACTGACCCAGACCATCAGGTTGTCTTCGATGCGAACGCCCTCGACGCCCACCGGCGTCGCCAGGTCCTCGACGACGCGTCCGGCGTCCTCGACGACCCTGCCGGCGGCACCCGCCGTTCGGACGGCTTCCTCCTCGATGTTCGTCCGCATCCGCTCAGCGACATAGAGCCGCGTCACGATGGACAGCGCCACCACCGGAACGAACACGCAGGCGATGAACGCGATGAACAGCTTCCGGTAGAAGCTGGCTCGGATCTCGCGGAACAGGGCGGGAGCCGTGACCGCGCGGCGGCTGGCCTTTGTGAACAGGACGGATGCGAACCGCAGCAACAACGACGCGAGAACCGCCAGCACCGTCAGCTCGGCAAGGTGCACCAGGTGATCGAGCGCCGATACGACCGGAAATCCCAGCGCGTAAATGCCGAAGCGATCGTTCATCAGGAACACGTCGAACCGGCCGTCGCCACGGCGGAGCTCCGCCCACCTTGGCGCGCGTGACTGGACGACCCGGGCAAAGACGTCCTCGGTCAGCGGCCACGCCGTGTCACCGGAGGAAAAGACCGGCGTTCGACTCCACCCGTAGACGGCGTACTCGACGTCGCGGCCGGCGGCGCCCTGTGATCGCTGGGGATTTTCGGGTCGGATGAGATCCACGTAAGGACTGCGCGACGAGATGAAGCCGAGGTTCTCGAAGTCGTATTGCATCGCCCGCACGACGATCGACCCGAGCATCTCGCCCGGCTCGTTGCCACAGATCCGGCGCCCGGCGTGCAGCACGCGCCGCTCTTCCGCAAAGAACGGGTTCACCTCCTCGAAGATCTGCCAGTCGCACGAGCTCTCTTCGGACAGCGGCGGTTCGCGCTCCTCCGGCAGGTTGAAGGCGTAGCGGCTTACGAGCGCGCCGTCGGAGCCGAACAATTCGACCGAGGAGGTCACCGGATAGTTCGCCAGCGACGTCGCCTGCCACACCTGGAAGGCCGGGGCGGTCTGATCGTCGGACGGCGAGACGGACCTCCGCGCAACCAGCTGTCCGAGGTTCGGCAGGGCATCGACCTCGGACAGACTCGTTCGCAGGAGACGCTGGACTTCGCGACGCTGATTGAGCGCCTGCGGCGCATACAGCGTCTCCACGAGCTGGGACTTCGCGCGCCACGCCAGCTGAAACAACGCCGGGTAGAAGGCAAAGGCGGGCGCGACCAGCGACAGCGTGACAAGCGTGAGCCGGAATGCCTGAGAGCCGTGCCGGAAGCGCGCGGCCAGCCTCGTTCCGTACGCGGCCAGCAGGATGACCACGATCGCAACAATCAGCAGCGGTAATTGCTCGGTGAGGCGGCGCTCCGCGATCAGCCGCCAGACGACGAGCGGAACGATCCAGCACGCCAGGGTGGCGGCACGCATACGCCAATCGCGGCGCCGAATACACCATCGTGCAATCGCGGCGCGGAGGATCGCGACGGCGAGTCCCACCGCCGCGGCGTGGGCGAGCACCAGACCGATCTGCAGCGCCAGGCGCGGCGTGTTCCACTCACTGAGAGAAAACTGCAGCAGATCGAGCGTGGTGTTCGTGATTGTGTTTTGCAGCAGACCCTGATGGCCGAGGAGGACCGCCGCGACGGCGGCGCCGGCCGTGAGTTGGAGCGCCACGTATGTCGCTTTCGCGCCCGGCGAGGCAACCGAGCGGCGGCGTTGCCAGCCGCCAACGCGCCATGCTTCAACCGCAAACAGCAACAGCGCCACCAGTGCGCCGCCGGCGGCGGCCGTGAGCAGGAAATCGAATGGCGACGTCAGCAGCGGCCACAGCAGCGTGCCCGCATATTGGGCGGAGGAAAAGACTGGCATATCCGACCAGTCTGCGGGAGACGCCAGGCGTGTCAGCACCCGGGCAACGACGATCAGCAGCCCGACCAGGACCGTGGCGCCAAGGTAGTCCGACGTCCGGCGCGAGCGATTGCGCCAGTCGAGTAGGGGACCCGCCAGCAGCACGAACGTCGCGGAGAAGGCGAGCAACGACAGCGACCATGTCGCGCGTCGCCAGCGATCGGCGGTCGCACGCAAGTCGTCGTCCGAGACGCTGGCAGTGACGAGCGGCGCCCCGGCCGGCGTGTCGATGCGTACTGCACCGGGCTCGACCGGAGCATCCGCCGTCGTCGAACTGACGGTAACCGGAGCCAGGCGTGTCGGGACGACGATAGCCTCGGGCCGCGCCGCGCGCGACGTCACGGAACCGCTCGGCGACAGTCGTTCGATCGCAATCACCGAGCGCTCGGCCGCGACAGTGCCCACACGACTGCCACCACTGCCAATGGGCCGGAGGTAGACCAGCCGCGGGCCGAGCGCCGTCGACGAGAGGAAGTAGGACTCGGCGCCGCTCAGCCGCTCGATCGGCAGCTCGGAGGGCCGGCCAGCCCAGGCCAGAGGAGTCCCGTCCACCGAAAACACCGTGAGCGCCCAGTCAGCCTGCTCGCCGGCAGCCGGAAGCACCCGCGCGGCGGCTGTAAACAACCGCTCCGTCGCCGCCTCGTCGTCGGCTGCCGCGGCGGCGACGAGCGTTCGGTCGGCGACCGCCGCCGCGCTCTCGCGCAGCTGCCGTAGCATCTGGTCGAACGTACTCCGGACATCGCCGAGGACGCGCGTGCGCGCAGCACGCTCGCTGAAGCCGACGAAGGCACCTCGCAGCACCCAGCCTCCGGCCGCGACCAGCAGCGCCGATGCCACCGCCAGGCTGGTGAGACGAATCAGAGCCCGGGCGGGGAAGGGTGTCCGTGCCGCCGCAGCAACAGAAACGCGCACTGCAGCCATTGTGCATCCTCCCCCTTCCCCCTGCTAGCATCAGTACGTTGCGCGACACCATCAAATACGCGCTGAAACGGGGGGCACTGGTCGCCGCCGCCAACTGGCCGGTGATCGTGGTGCAGGAAGTCGCCGACTCCCTGTTCAAGCTGCTGATCGCCGTACCTCTCATTGGTGGCGTCTTCCTCGTCGCCATCGTCCTTGGCGCAGAGCCCGTGGAGCTGATGTCGCTCGGGTGGCGGGATCTCGCGGCGACGATCGTCGCGTCGCTGATGTCGCGGCCGATGGTGCTGGCGCTGTTTGTGGCGGCACTTGGCGTAGTGATCGTCGGCGGGTCGCTGTTCGTGTTTCTCGTCAAGGCCGGCACGGTGACCGTGCTCGTGCGAGGGGACCACGACGCCGGCCCGATTGAGCAGCCTCCGCTCCACTTCAGCACCGTCATGACGGCGGCGGTCTTTTCACTCGAGTTGTTCGAGCAGGGCGCCCGCAAGCTGTTTCCCCGCTATGCCAGGCTCGGAGTGGCGTTGATGGCGATCTACGTCGTCTCCGGCGCCGCCTACCTGGCGACCATCATGGCAAGTCGCAATGCCGGAGCCAGCTGGTGGATGACGGCGCTCTTCACAGCGCTGTTCGTCTCCTGGATCACGGTTCTCAACTTCGTGTATCTGCTGGTACAGATCGTCATCGCCGCGGAAGACTGCAGCATCGGCGCAGCCGCCAGACGCGTGCTGGTGTTCCTGCGGCGGGCCCGCCGCCCTGTCGTGTCGGTCTTCTTCGTCGTGCTGGCCATCGTGGTGTTCGCGACAGGCGCGTCGCTGATGGCAACAGCGGCGTTGGGTCTCATTTCGTTCGTGCCGCTGCTCGGGCTGACGGTGCTGCCGCTTCAGCTCGGCGCCTGGCTGTTTCGGGGTCTCGTATTTCAGTACGTCGGCTTGTCCTCTATCGGCGCATACCTCAAGCTCTATCGCGCTCTGGCAGTCCCGACAACAGGCGTCGTATTCGCCGACCTGGCCCCGGAATCGGGCCACCGCGACCTTCCCTGAATGATGGATTACGACCGGTTTCTCTCTTCGACAGGGCGTCAGCTTGCGGAGTCAGCGATTCGCCGCATGGGAACAGTCGTCGCCCGCTCGACGACCGATCTCGTGTCATTCGCGCCCGGATATCCCGCACCGGAGCTCTTCCCGTGGAGCGAGCTTCGAGACATCTCGGCCGCGCTGATGAACGGAACGCATCCCGACGCCCTGCAGTACGGTCCGACACGCGGATACGAGCCACTGCTGGAGGCCATCGTCGGAATCTCGGCAGAGCGGGGGATCACCGCGTCCGCCAACGAGCTGTTGATCACCAGCGGATCGCAGCAGGGCATCGACCTGATCGCGCGCGTCATGGTCAGTCCGGGCGACGTCGTGCTGGTGGAACTGCCGACATTCACCGGCGGCATCGCGGCTTTCCGGAATGCGCAGGCTGAACTGGTCGGCGTTCGGCAGGATGCATCAGGCATCAGCATCGACGCGCTGGACGAGGCGTGGCAGCGCGCGCGTCGTGCAGGGAAGAGCGTCAAGCTTCTCTATGTCATTCCCAATTTCCAGAATCCAACCGGAGTGCTGCTCGATCTCGGCCGCCGGCCGCAGATCGTCGAGTGGGCGAGCCGACGCGACATTCTCATCGTCGAGGACGATCCGTACGGTTCCCTGTACTTCGAGGATGCGGCATCGGAGCGCGAGACCCTGCCGCTGCGAGCTCAGGATCCTGACGGACGTGTGCTGTACCTGAGCACCTTTTCGAAGACACTCGCGCCCGGATTCCGAGTCGGGTGGGTTCACGCACCGCCGTCGCTCGTCGACAGGTTCGAAACGGCGAAGCAGTCCACCGACCTGACGTCCGGAATCCTCGATCAGCGGCTGGTGTATGAAGCGGTGCGGCAAGGCGTCGTGCGCGCCCTGGCGCCGCGTCTGCGCGCTCTTTACGCGCGAAAGCGCGACGTGATGGAGCAGGCGATTCGCGCGCACATCGGCGACCGGCTTACCTGGTCGTCGCCGCGAGGCGGGTTCTTTGTCTGGGCAACGCTGCCGCCTGGCTATTCAGATAATGTGCTCCTCGACCGCGCCTTGGCCCACGGCGTCATTTTCGTCAGCGGCAGCGCCTTCTTCGTTGACGGAACCGGTCACGACACGATCCGGCTGTCGTTTTCGGCGCCGTCGGTCGATCGCATCGGTGAAGGGATTCGTCGGCTCGCGGCAGCGATGGACGTGTAACAGCTGACACTTACTGTTCAGGCGACAGCGAGCGCCCGGGCAGAGTGGACCGCGGTACGAGCGGCGGACTCTTGAACAGCATCTCCGTTGACGTGAGACCGAAGACACGGCTGTCCCGCAGCATCACGACGATGTTGACGCGGAACGGTTGTGGAAGGTCCACGAGCGGCTGTCCCTGCAGGAGAGCATTGGCGGGCGCCGCCCAGGTCGAGACCGGCTTGCCGTCTTTCGCCAGGAACGCCGACAGCGCCGGCGTCAGCCCCGTGACCGCGACCACTCCCTCGAACAAGCGAGGGGGAAAGAGCGGACGCGTGCCGACGGGTTTCTTCCACTGCTGACTGCCCGTCTCGCGATCCAGCGAGCGCAGAAAATTGTCCTTCGACACGACGTACAGCGTGTCGTCCTCGACCGCGCTTCCGACCACGGCGGCAGCGAGAAATCCGCCCTGCACATGCCATTTGTCCAGGCCGGATTTGGCGTCGAGAGCCCACAATGAACCGCGAACGGCGCGCTCGTTCTGCGGATCAGAGCCGAGGATCAGTCGATCGCGGTCAATTGTCGGCTGGCTGAGCACACCGTCCAACCGCCGGTCCCATGCAGTCGATCCATCCGCCAGGTTGATTCGCGTGGCGCGGCCGCTCTCTGTTGCAATGTAGACCGCTTGATCGTCGGCGGTCATGAACACGCGACCTGACTCACCAATCGCGCGCTGCCATACGACGTGGCGGCGATCGAGGTCGAACGCCATCAGCTGATCGGCTCCCATCAGCGCCAGGAGCAGCGCACCACGCGAAATCATCGGCTCGCGAACAGCGGCGTCGAGCGGGATTCCCCATTGCCGCTGTCCGTCACGCAGGCCGACGGCGTGGATTTCGTTGGCCGCCGCGACGAGGACGACGCCGTGGGTCAACAGAGGAGGAAGCTGGCTCGCAACGGGATAGCTCCATCGCTTCGAACCGGTCTCGCGCTCGAGCGCGATGAGCGCCGCAGGCGCCGCACCCTCTCCGCTTTCACTATCCGCAGCAGGCACAGCCTCGAGGGGCACGTAGATTTGGCTGTCGTCCATCGTCGCGGGCGCGGACGGGGGCGCTGGAAGGGTAACTGCCCAAGTCTGTTCGGCTGGCAGCAGCGGAGCTACATAGGGTGCGCTCTTCGCCTTCGGTTGTTGCCCCCAAAGAGCGCTTGATGCGAGCACGATGACAAGCGCGATCGAGAACGATCGGACGCGGTACACCACAATATGTGACGCTATAATAACGTCTCCCACCCAATCCCTTGGCTGTGTTGCATCAAACGATTCTCGTCCTCGACTTCGGTTCGCAGTACACGCAGCTCATCGCGCGCCGACTGCGGGAGCTTTCGGTCCACTCCGAGATCGTTCCGTTCAACACAGCGCTCGATAAGCTCCGCTCGAGGAATCCAGTCGGGCTCATCCTCTCCGGCGGACCCAGCAGCGTGTCGGATGTCGGCGCTCCGAAATGCGACGCCGCAATCTTCAACCTCAACATCCCGGTGCTCGGCATCTGTTACGGGATGCAGTTGATGACGGAGATGCTGGGCGGCGAAGTCAGGCGATCGGGCCACCGTGAATTCGGCCACGCGATCGTGCGGCCCATTGATGCCGACTCGCGCGGTGGCGGGGCCACGGTGGCGACCACGCCGCGATTGTTCGCCGAACTGCCTGCCGAACTGCGCGTGTGGGCAAGCCACGGTGACGACGTCGCGGCGGTACCGCCCGGCTTTCAGATCGCGGCGACGAGTGCCACGGCACCGATAGCGGCGATGGAAGCTCCCGACCGCGATCTCTATGCGTTGCTGTTTCATCCCGAAGTCGTCCACACCGACCACGGCGTCGAGATTCTGCGCAACTTCGCCTTTCGCGTCTGCGGCTGCACCGGCGACTGGACCATCACATCGTTCATCGAGGAAGCAACCGAACGGATCCGGCGGCAGGTCGGCAACGGCAAGGTCGTCTGCGGTCTGTCTGGCGGGGTCGATTCCACTGTGGCCGCGATGCTCATTCATCGGGCGATCGGCGACAGGCTGACCTGCATCTTCGTCGACAACGGTCTCCTTCGCTACGACGAGGCGAATCAGATTCAGAAGCGGTTTCGGGACAAGCTGCACCTGCCGCTCGACTTCGTGGACGCCGCGGACCTGTTTCTCACGCGGTTGGCGGGCGTTACCGACCCCGAGCAGAAGCGAAAGGTGATCGGAGCTGCGTTCATCGACGTCTTCGAGCAGCGCGCGCGCGAACTTGGGGGATTTGATTTCCTCGGACAGGGAACGTTGTACCCGGACGTGATCGAATCGGCGTCAGTGCACGGTCCGGCGGTCGTCATCAAGAGCCATCACAACGTGGGTGGGCTGCCGGAACGGATGCATTTCAAGCTGGTAGAACCGCTGCGTGACCTGTTCAAGGACGAAGTCCGCCGCGTCGGCCAGGATCTCGGTCTCGATCGGGAGTTCGTGGTCCGTCAGCCGTTTCCCGGCCCGGGTCTTGCGGTGCGCCTGGTCGGTGAGCTCACGCGGGAGCGTTTGGACCTGCTCCGGCTGGCTGACAAGATCGTCGCCGAGGAGATTCGGCGGGGAGGCTGGTACGAGCGCCTATGGCAAAGCTTTGCGGTTCTGCTGCCGGTGCAGAGCGTCGGCGTCATGGGCGACGCGCGCACCTACGAGTACACGGTGGCGATCCGCGCCGTTGAGAGCCTCGACGGGATGACAGCGGACTGGGCGCGGCTGCCACACGATCTGCTCGCCACCATTTCGTCGCGCATCGTCAATGAAGTCCGCGGCATCAACCGCGTCGTCTACGACATCTCGTCCAAACCGCCTTCAACGATCGAGTGGGAGTAGTGAACGAATTCGTTCATCTCCATCTGCACACCGAGTTCTCGCTGCTGGACGGCGCTTGTCGGATCGACGAGCTGCTCGACGAAGCGGTCAAGCTGAGGATGCCGGCGCTCGCGGTCACCGAGCACGGCAACATGTTCTCGTCGGTTGTGTTTCACGATCACGCGCGCGACCGCGGGCTGAAGCCGCTGCTCGGCTGCGAGGTTTACGTGGCGCAGGGCAGCCGTTTCGAGAAGAGCGGACCGCAGACAGAAACCAATCACCTCGTCCTGCTGGCAGAAACCAACGAAGGGTACAAGAACCTCATCAAGCTCGTATCCGCTGGCTACACGGAAGGGTTCTATTACCGTCCCAGAATCGACAAGGATCTGCTGGCGCAGCACGCGACCGGGTTGATTGGCCTCAGCAGCTGCCTGAAAGGCGAGGTCGCGAGCGCGCTGAAGGTCGAGCAGGCGAGGCCGGCGCTCGAGGCGGCGGCGCGCCTTCGCGACATTCTCGGTCCCGACAACTTCTTCCTCGAGATGCAGTACCAGGGAATCGAGGAGCAGAAGATCGTCAACCGCGGGCTCGTGCCGCTGGCGCGGGAGCTGAATCTCCCGCTCGTCGCCACCAACGACGTGCACTACCTGCGGCAGGGCGACTACCAGCCGCACGACATCCTGCTGTGTATCGGCACTGGCAAGACGGTGAACGACGAGCAGCGCCTGCGCTATACAGGAGACCAGTTCTTCCTCAAGACCGCGGACCAGATGGCGGCCGTATTCGCCGGCCACGAAGACGCGTTGAAGAACACGCTGCGGATCGCAGAGCGCTGCAACGTCACCATCCCGAAAGGGCAGAACCATCTGCCGTCGTTTGGCGTGCCGGAAGGCTTCACGCTCGATCAGTATTTCGAGCATGTCGCCCGCGAGGGTTTCACTGAGCGACTCGCGAGGCTTCGCCAGCTGGCGACCTGCGGCCAGCTGCGTCACACCATCGAAGAATACGAACGTCGTCTCGAGTACGAGATCGAGATGATCAAGCAGATGGGATTCCCGGGCTACCTGCTGATCGTCTGGGATTTCATCCGCTATGCGCGGGAACGGGGCATTCCTGTCGGCCCCGGTCGAGGCTCCGCCGCCGGTTCGCTGGTCGCCTGGTGCATGCGCATCACCGACGTCGATCCGATCGACTTCGATCTGATCTTCGAGCGGTTCCTCAATCCGGAACGCATTTCGATGCCGGACATCGACGTCGACTTCTGTGAGCGCCGCCGCAGTGAAGTCATCGACTACGTCACGCGCAAGTACGGCCGCGAGAACGTCGCGCAGATCATCACATTCGGCACCATGAAGGCGAAGGCGGTCGTCCGCGATGTCGGACGTGCGTTGGACATGCCGTACGCCGACGTCGATCGCATCGCCAAGCAGATTCCCGCCGCTCTCGACATGACGCTTGACAAAGCGCTCAACGAGAACCCGGTGCTCAAAGACATGGCGGGAAAGGACGCCAAGGTCAAAGAGGTCCTCGACATCGGCCGCCGGCTCGAGGGGATGTCCCGGCATGCGTCGGTTCATGCCGCCGGCGTGGTGATTGCGCCCGGTCCGATCACCGATTACGCGCCGCTCTATAAGGGCCAGCGCGACGAACTGACGACGCAGTGGAACATGAAGGAGGTCGAGCGGGTTGGCCTCCTGAAAATGGACTTCCTCGGCCTGAGCACACTGACGCTCATCGACGATGCGCTGAAGGAGATCAGGCGAACCGAGGGAGTCGAGCTCGACGTCGACAACATTCCGCTCGACGACCCGAAGACCTACAAGGTGTTCCAGGAGGGAGCGGCGTACGGCATCTTCCAATTCGAGAGCTCGGGGATGCGCGAACTTCTGCGCAAGGCAAAGCCGACTCGGCTGGACGATCTAATCGCACTGAACGCGCTCTACCGGCCGGGCCCGCTGAAGAGCGGCATGGTGGACGACTGGGTCGAGCGCAAGCAGGGTAAGCGTGAGGTGAAGTACGAGCTGTCGCAGCTCGAGCCGATCCTCTCTGACACCTACGGTGTCATCGCCTATCAGGAACAGGTGATGCGCATCGCGCAGGCGGTCGCCGGCTTCACGCTCGGCCAGGCCGACGTGCTCCGCAAGGCCATGGGCAAGAAGGATCCCAAAGTCATGGCCAAGCAGCGCGAGGCATTTCTCGAGGGCGCCAGAAAGAAGGGTGTCAACGAGAAGAAGGCCGTCAAGCTGTTCGAGCTGATCGAGTTCTTCGCCGGCTACGGCTTCAACAAGTCACATTCGACTGCCTACGCGTTCCTGGCGTATCAGACTGCGTATCTGAAGGCGAACTATCCGTCGCACTTCACCGCCGCGCTGCTGACAATCGAAGCGCAGAACACCGACAAGCTCGCGATGTACCTCGCGGAAGCGCGCGAGCGGGGCCTCAGCGTGCTGCAGCCCGACATCAACGAGAGTCAGCTCGCGTTTTCGGTGGAAAAACGCGCCGATGGCACGCGACCCGTACGGTTCGGCCTGACGGCAATCAAAGGACTGGGCGAGGGGGCGATCAACGCCATCGTCGCGGCCCGCGAACAGCTTGGCGGTCGCATTCCGTCACTGCACGCGCTCTGCGAGATCCTCGATCTCCGTCTCGCGAACAAGCGCGTGTTCGAAGCGCTGGTCAAGTCGGGCGCCTGCGATTCGCTCGTCGCCGACGCCGGCCTGCCGGGTGGACGATCGCTGCGGGAGCTGCGGGCGCGGCTGTTCGCCACTATCGACGGCGCCTGCGATCACGGCAACCGTGTCCAGCGGAACAAGGATCTCGGCCAGGTCGATCTGTTCGGCGGCGGCGACGACGACGGACTGCACACGCTGACGACGATTCCGCTGCCTGACGTGCCGCCGTGGACGGAGGTCGAGCAGCTGAATTTCGAAAAAGACGCCCTCGGTCTGTACTGGACGGGTCATCCGATCGATCGCTACGCGGACGATCTGCGCACCTACGGCGCGAAGACGACCGCCGACCTGCTGCCGAAGAAGACGCCGACCGACGACGACCCGTTGAATGGAAGCCTTCCTGGAGAGGACTCGGAAGCGCTCGCACCGGTCGCCCCTTCGGCCAGCGCCAACGGCAATGGTCATGCAAACGGTAATGGCGGCCGTCTCAGCGAAGAAGTATCCATCGGTGGTATCGTCGCCGGCCTTCGCCCGCTGAAAACGCGCAAAGGCGACCGCATGTGCGTCTTCATGCTCGACGATGCGACCGGCAGCATCGAGGTGGTCGTCTTTCCGGAGGCGTTCAAACAGTGCGGCCATCTCGCCGACAACGGCCAGATGGTGGTCGTCAAGGGCAAGTTCGAACGCGATGACGAGTCAGCAAGGATTCTGGCGTCTGAAATTGCGCCGGTTGAGGCGGTCCGCGAGCGCCTGGCCCGGTCGGTCGCCATCCGGCTGTCCACACCGCCGCACGATCGCGCGACGTTCGAGAAGCTGTGGGATGTGTTCGCGCAGAACAAGGGGGATCGGCGCGTCGCGTTCGATATCGAGTTGCAGGCCGCCGACCGCCGGCTGCGGGTCAAGGTTGACGTGAACGCGCAGATCCGCGTGCGGCCGTCAGAGCGGCTCGTCTCCGAAGTCGAGAAGATCTGCGGTGCAGGATCCGTCACCCTGCGATGACCTGTCCTGTCACCGCCGCCGCGCAGACTAGCGAGGGTTAAGATGCCGCCCGATACGCTCGAGTTCGAAGAGCCGATCGCCGTCCCGCTCAAGGAGATCGAAGCACTCTCGATGCTGCCGCAGACGCCGGAGCGGCAGAAATCGATCGACGGCCTGCATCGGCGGATCGAAACCATCCGCGCGGACATCTATCAGCACCTGACGCCGTGGCAGCGTGTGCTCGTGGCGCGGCACCCCAACCGGCCGACCGTGCTCGACTACGTCAATCGTCTCTTCACTGATTTCACGGAGATCGCCGGTGATCGGCGCTTCGCCGACGATCACGCCATCGTCACCGGCTTCGCGCGTTACAAGGATCAGCACGTGCTTGTCGTCGGGCACCACAAGGGGAGTGGCGACACCAAGCAGAAGATCTATCGCAACTTCGGCTACGCCAAGCCCGAGGGGTACCGAAAGGCGTTGCGGGCGATGAAGCTGGCCGAAAAGTTCCGCCGTCCTGTCATCGCCTTCATCGACACACCGGCAGCCTATCCGGGCATCGAATCGGAGGAGCGCGGCATCTCGGAGGCGATCGCGCTGAACCTGCGCGAGATGGCTGCGCTTGATACGCCGATCATCGTCCTCATCCACGGCGAAGGGGGCAGCGGCGGCGCGCTTGGCCTCGCCGTCGGCGATCGGATCCTGATGCACGAGTTCGCGATCTACAGCGTCATTCCACCCGAAGGGTGCGCCGCAATCCTCTGGCGCGACTCCGGACGCAAGGTCGAAGCGGCGGCCGCTTTGAAGTTGACCGCCGATGATTTGCGGGGGTTCGGCATCATCGATGAGATCGTTGGCGAGCCGACGGGTGGCGCGCATACCAACCCGGAACAGGCCGCACTGCTGCTAGACGCGGCATTGGAGCGCACGCTGGCCGCAGTGACCGCGATGGAGCCGCAGGCGCGGCTGGATGCGCGCTATCGAAAATGGCGCGCCATGGGGAACGTCGGCTTTGCCGAAAGCTGACCGCATCTGGTCCGCGTTGCCGTGCGAGGACGACGGCGCGGTGCAGCAACTGTCGGCGGAGCTCGATGTGTCGCCGGTGACGGCACGGCTGCTGTGCATTCGGGGCCTCGGCGATCTCGAGCAGGCGCGGCGATTCCTGTCCCCCTCCCTCGACGATCTGCACGACCCGTTCGCGCTCGCTGGCATGCGTGCGGCAGTCGAACGGATCCTCGGTGCCATCGAACGTCACGAGCGGATCGCTATTCACGGCGATTACGACGTGGACGGCGTGACCTCCACCGTTATTCTGCGTCGTGCCCTCGAACTGCTCGGCGCCGACGTGACGCACTTCATCCCCGAGCGGCTACGCGACGGTTACGGTCTGCAGCCCGCCTCGCTGGATCGCTTGAACGCGGACGGCGTCCGTCTCGTGATCTCGGTGGACTGCGGCATTCGCGGCGTGGAAGCTGCGCTGCACGCGCGCGCGCTCGGGCTCGACCTCATCATCACGGATCATCACGAGCCGGATACTGCGCTGCCCGATGCGTTTGCAGTGATCAACCCGAAACGTCACGACTGCACCTACCCGGACAAGAACCTTGCCGGCGTCGGCGTCGCGCTGAAACTGGTGCAGGCGCTCTGCGCCAAAGCGAATCGCGCGGCCTGGCTGCCGGCATTCGTCAAGGTTGCCGCGATTGGTACGCTGGCAGACGTCGTGCCGTTGACAGGCGAGAACCGCATCATCGCCAAGCTCGGGCTGGCAATGCTTTCGAAAGGCCCGCACAAGGTTGGCCTGCGGTCGCTGCTCGATGTCTGCGGCCTGACGGGCAAGGACATCGACAGCTATCACATCGGCTTCGTTCTCGCTCCCCGCGTCAACGCTGCCGGCCGCATGAGCACGCCCGACATCGCCGCGCGCCTCCTGCTCGCGTCTGACGAGGCGCTCGCGGTGGAAGCGCGCGAACTGGCGGAGCAGCTCAATACGGAGAACATCCGCCGCCAGCAGGAGGAAGCCGAGATCGTCGCGCAGGCGCGCAAGGCGGTTGAGACCGACTTGGAAATCGGCTCACGCACAGTCATCGTCGTGGCCGGGGAAGGGTGGCACCGGGGTGTGATCGGCATCGTCGCGTCGAAGCTGGTCGACGCCTTCCATCGGCCGGCCGTCGTCCTCTCGAGCGACGGGGATATGGCCCACGGATCCTGCCGCAGCATTCCGTCTTTCAACATGCTGGCGGCTTTGGAGTCATGCGCAGATGTCATGGTCAAATTCGGCGGCCATAAACAGGCCGCCGGGCTGACCATTGAGACCGCTCGCATCCGCGAGCTGCGCGCGCGTGTGAACGACTTCGCTGACTCGTGTCTGAGCCCGGACGACCTGCGGCCGCGGCTCTGGATCGACGGTGCCCTCGCCTTCCGATCGATCACCGAGCAGGTCGCGTCGGAGATGACGCGCCTGGCGCCGTTCGGCGCCGGCAACCCATGTCCGGTGTTTCGCACCAGCCGCGTCGAAATCGTCGACGGTCCGCGGCGGGTGAAGGATCGACACCTGAAGATGGCGTTCCGTCAGGACGGACGCGTGTTTCGCGGAATCGCGTGGCGGGCGTCGGAGCGCGAGGCCTTCGTCGCCGAGCATCGTGGCGCCATCGACCTGGCCTTCTCGCTCGAGCAGGACTGGTGGAACGGCGAACGCTACCTCCAGCTGTCCATTGCCGACTTCAAAGCGCCGGACGCATAGAAGACCGACCGCCGGGTTCATACCAGCCTAACTGCTACGATGTAATCCGCCATGGCGTCCTGGCAGAAACCAACGCGCATCGGTGTCGCCATCGTCGGCCTCGCGTCGGCCGCCGCCGTGTATTTCACGATGGGTGAGCGGCGCAGTGCGCCGCCACCGAAGCCGGTGCAGTTCACCAATCCGAAGGCGACCGCCGAAATATCGGGATGTGCGGCAGAGCGCTTTGATTGGGCAAAGAAGTACGTCGAGATCAAGCAATGCGACCGGCTCGTCTACTTCGAGGACGGCAGCGCAAAGGTGCTGAACGGCGTCTTCGTCGTGCCTAAGGGTGAAGACCGGACGTTCACCATCTCGGCCCAGGAAACCACACTCGGCAAAGATGAGAGCCGCTTCGAGATGGGCGGAGCCATCCGGCTGGATGACAGCGACGGCTTTTTCCTGACCACCGACCGCGCCACCTTCGATGTCAAAACGTCATTCGCCGAATCGCCGGGGGCGGTGATGTTCGGCAAGGGACGCATGTCGGGGTCCGGCATCGGCATGACCTACGACCAGAAGCAGAATGTGCTGCGCGTCAACAGCCAGGCGCAGGTCACGACGGTGGACGACGCGGGCAGGCCGATCATGCAATTCAGCTCCGCCACCACGATGTTCGATCGCGTGCAGCATGTGCTGACGGCCGACATGAACGTTCACGTCGTTCGCGAGAAACAGGTCATCGACACGAATCACGCCGAAGCGCGTCTGACGGAGATGAACGACGTCGTCACATTTCTCCAGCTGCGCGGCGATTCGCGGGTCACCGGAGGCGAGGCGTCGATCGAGAACATGAGCGCCCGCGACATCGACCTCGATTACACGGACGATGGCAAGCGGCTCGAGGCGCTGAAACTGGCGGGCAGCAGCGCCATCGCCATGACTGGCGAAGCAGGGAAGCCGGGCCGTCAGATCCACGGCGAGGCGGTCGCCCTGTCGCTGGCAGCGGATGGCACGCTGACGCGCGCCGTCGCCGGGCCGAACGCGCGGCTCGAGCTTCCTGCAGCCGCCGAGGTGCCTCAGCGCAACATTTCGGCGCAGACACTCGATGCGACGGGGGAGCCCGGCAAGGGGCTGACGAGCGCCACGTTCACGACAGACGTCACGTTCACCGAGACGGCACGGCCGCCCAAGGCTGGAGCGTCTGCGCAGAGCGGGAAGCGGACAGCGCGGGCGGAGAAGCTCGAAGCGAGGCTCGCCGACGATGCGGTCACGGCGGCAACGTTTTCGGGCGCCGAGGTGACGTTCGAGGAGACTGGTCTGAAATCCTGCTCGGCGCGCCTTGAATACGAGCCCGGCAAGGGAACGCTGCAGCTCTCCGGCGCGACGAAGGGCGGCAACCCGATCGTCGCCCAGGAGCGTGTGGCGATCGAGGGTCAGACCATCGACGTCGGGCTCGATAACCGGCGGATGAAGGCGAAAGGCTCCGTCGTAACGCTCCTCAATTCCGTGTCGCGCTGTAAACCTGCGGAGGCGCGCCCGCCGGACGAACAGGGTTCGTCGCGAACGCCCGGCCTGCTGAAGGATGATGCCCCAGTCACGATCGTCGGCGGCAGCCTCGACTACGACAGCGAGACGGGATACGCGGAGTACACGGGAACCGGCTCACAGCGGCCGACGCTGGAGCAGGCAGACACACGAATTTCCGGGGACACGCTCGTCATCGACCAGACGAAAGGAGACCTGCGGGCCAGCGGAAACGCCACTTCGATACTGACGATCGACGACAAGCGAATGAACGGCCGCGCCAATGAAATCCGCTACAGCGACGAACGTCGTCTCGTCGCGTACTCAGCGACGCGTCAGCCCGATACGGCGGCTGCGGCGCGAACAGCGCCGCCGGCGACGGAGGTATATCTGGGTTCGGGCCCGGACAGCAACCTGCGGGCGACGGGCCGCATCGAAATCTTCCTCGATGCAAAATCGAATACGCTCAATCGGATGTCTGCGCGAAGCAATATCCGGGTCGTCGAGGGCGTCCACACAGTCACGGGCGGCGCGAATTCCACTCTCGAATACGGCGGCGCCACCGAACAATACGTCGTCAAGGCCGCAGGACCGCCGCCAATATCCGTCGTCAAGCGGGAGAGCGGCGGATGCCGCGAGACACTCGGATATTCGGTCACGTTCTACAAGAACAAAGACATGGTCTCTGTAGATGGTAATCAGATGGGCACCGCGACGAGTGCACCGTCGAAATCAGGCTGCACGCCCGCCCGCTGATGCCTTCGACCCTGACAACCCACGACCTGACGAAGTCGTACAGCGGCCGCACGGTCGTCCGCGGCGTGAGCATCGAGGTTGCGTCCGGCGAGATCGTCGGGCTCCTCGGACCCAATGGCGCGGGGAAGACGACCACGTTCTACATGACCGTCGGCCTCACCACACCGGACGCGGGACGCGTCGTCCTCGATGGCGAGGATGTCACCGGTGCGCCGATGTACATCCGCGCGCGCAAGGGTATCGGCTACCTGCCGCAGGAGCCGTCGATTTTCCGCGGCCTGACGGTGGAGCAGAACATCCTTGCGATTCTCGAAACGTTGAAGCTGTCGCGGGCAGACCGCAAGAAGAAGGTCACCGAGCTGTTGGCGGAATTGAATCTGACCCCGCTTGCCAAGGCGCCGGCCTACACGCTGTCGGGAGGCGAGCGGCGTCGCGCGGAAATCACACGAGCTCTCGTGGTCTCGCCGCGATTCATATTGCTCGATGAACCGTTTGCGGGCATCGACCCGATTGCCGTCAGCGACATCCAGAAAATCATTTTTCACCTGAAGGAGCGGGGCATCGGCGTGCTGATCACCGATCACAATGTGCGGGAAACGCTGCGCATTACTGATCGGGCATATATCGTGCACGATGGGGTGATATTCCGCAGCGGAACGCCTGCCTCGCTGGCGGCCGATCAGGATGTTCGCCGCATTTACCTGGGGCATGAGTTCCGGCTGGATTAGGTGGATTAAGATGGGAGTGATGAGCCGAGGGAGCAGCTAGTCGAACCGGACCATTATGGCGATTTCGCAGAAACTGCACACCAAGCTCGTCCAAAAACTCATCCTGACGCCATCGCTTCAGCAGGCAATCAAGCTGCTGCCGATGTCGACGCTGGAGCTGTCGGAGCTTCTCAACCAGGAAATGGTCGAGAACCCGATGCTCGAGGAAGTCCCTACCGAAGAGCTGCAGCCCGTCGAAGCGACGCCGGAGAAGGCAGAGGAGAAGCCCGCCGAGAAGGAAAAGCAGGACACCTGGGACGATCAGGATTACGAGTATTTCTTCGGCGACTACCTCGACGACGGCTACCGGCCGCGCACGCCGACCGAAGTCAAAGAGCTTCCGCCGATCGAGAACACCTTGTCGTCGGCGGCGTCGTTGTCCGACCACCTGCTGTGGCAGCTCTCGATGCAGACCGATGACCCGAAGCAGCGCGAAATTGGCGAAGCCATCATCGGCAACCTCGACGACGACGGGTATCTCGTCGCCACCGTCGAAGAACTGTCGGCCATGGGACCGTGGCCGACGGAGGATGTCGAGAACGCGTTGCGTCTGGTCCAGAGCTTCGATCCGATCGGCGTCGCCTCACGTGACCTGCAGGAATGTCTGCTGCTGCAGCTGCGGCATCTCGGCATGACCAATACGCCGGCCGAACGGATTGTCACCGAGCACATGCGTCTGCTCCAGAACCATCAGGTGCCGGAGCTGGCGCGCAAGCTCGGCACGTCGATCGACGATCTGAAGCAGCACATCGAGCTGATCCGACATCTCGATCCGAAACCGGGCAGCCGTTACAACCCCTCGCAGTCGCAGTACGTCATCCCGGACGTCTACGTCGTGAAGGTCGAGGATCAATACGTGGCGGTGCTGAATGAGGAAGGCCTGCCGCAGCTCCGCATCAGCCCGCAGTACCGACGTCTGCTCGACAAGAGCGTCCCTGAAAACACGGACGAGACGCGCGCCTACGTGAAGGACAAGTTCCGCTCGGCGCTGTGGCTGATCAAGTCGGTCGAACAGCGTCAGAAGACGATCCACAAGGTCGCCACCAGCATCATCAACTTCCAGCGCGACTTCCTGGATCACGGCATCGAGTATCTGCGGCCCCTCGTGCTGCGCGACGTCGCCAACGACATCGGCATGCACGAGTCGACCGTCAGCCGCGTGGTGACCAACAAGTACATGCACACGCCCCAGGGCGTGTTCGAGATGAAATATTTCTTCCACAGCGGCATCGCCAGCTCGTATGGCGAGGCGGTGTCATCGGTCACGATTAAGCAGCGGATCCGCAAGATCATCGAGCAGGAAGACCCGCGGAAGCCGCTGAGCGATTCGAAGATTGTCAGCATCCTGCAGCGGGAGGGGCTCGAGCTCGCGCGGCGCACGATCGCCAAGTACCGCGAAGAGCTGAAGATCCCGACCTCGAACCAGCGCAAGGTGCTTTATTGAACGTGCGGCCCTCGCGGGCCGCACGTCGGCGGTGTCCCCCATGCGCCTCGAACTGACCGGCCGTCACATCACCGTTACTCCCACGATCCGTCGTCTCGTCGAACAGCGTCTCGCCTCGACGCTGCGGATGCTCAACGACCACGCGGTGTCGTCGCAGGTCGTGCTCACCAGGGAAAAGTCGCGCGTGCACGCCGAGGTGACGCTGCACGCACGCGGCGAGCACTTTCTCCATGGTGAAGCGACCGGACGCGACGTCGACACCGCCCTCAGCAGCGCCGTGGACAAGGTGGATCGTCAGGTCCAGCGGCTGAAGAGCCGCTGGAGCAAAGGCAAGCGGCAAGGTATATCGGCCGCGAAGGCGGCTTCCGCCGCACCACGGCCCGAGCGCGGCGGCAAAGCGTTCAGCAACGCCCGCGGGATGGCGCTCGGCGGCGGACGCTCAGCCTTCAATGAGCCGCGCACGCTGCGGATCGTCCGCGCGCGGCGTTACGAAGTAAAGCCAATGTCCGTGGACGAAGCCGCGCTCGAAGTCGTCGACGGAGACGACGCGTTTCTCGTCTTCCGGAACGCGGCGACGGATACCATCAACGTCCTGTTCCGCCGCTCCGACGGAAACCTGGGATTGATCGAGCCTGAGGCCTGATCGTCGCGACCATGCAGCCGCAGCTCACGGTTGCCGGCCTGCTTCGTAGCCGGTCCGATGCCATCGGCCTGCCGCTCGAACTGCTGAGCGGGCACGCGGGGATCGAGCGCCCGATCACCAGTCCCCACATTCAGAAAACGGGACTGGCGCTCGCTGGCTTTCACGAGTACCTGCAGCCGGGCCGTGTGCTCGTCTTTGGTGAGAGCGAGGTGCGCTATCTGGATGCCCTCGACGGAGGCAGCCTGGTCAACGTGCTGGCTGCGGCATTCAGCCATGACATTCCCTGTGTGCTGATCACGGGTGGATGGGCGCCGCCGCCGCAGTTGCTGGCCGCCTGCGAGCGCTCTCACGTTCCGCTGCTGCGCACCTCCGTGGCGACCCCGGCGGCGATCGCCAAGATCGGCGTGCTGCTCGAGAACGTCTTGGCAGTACGGGAAGTAGTGCACGGGGTGCTGATGGACATCCTCAGCCTCGGCGTACTCATCATCGGCGACAGCGGCATCGGCAAGAGCGAGTGCGCGCTGGATCTGGTGGTCCGGGGCCACCGCCTCGTGGCTGATGACGCCGTGGAAGTGCGACGTCGCGGAGAAACAGATCTGATCGGCACCTGCCCCGACCTGACGCGTCACCACATGGAAGTCCGCGGCCTCGGTGTGATCAACATCCGCGATCTGTTCGGCGTTGCCGCCACCCGCCTGTCGAAGCGGATGGAACTCGTCGTCCAGCTCGAGCGGTGGGATTCGGCGCGCGAATACGACCGTCTCGGACTCGACGAAAATGCCTGGGAGCTCTTCGGCGTGAAGATCCCCCTCGTGCACATGCCCGTTGCCCCGGGCCGCAATCTCGCCATCCTGGTGGAGGTGGCGGCACGGAATCAGTTGTTGCGCACGCGCGGTTTGAACCCGGCGCGCGATTTGGCGTCCAGACTCGATCAGCAACTGCGAGAGGCCGAAAGCGACGGGGCCGCAGACGACGACGTCGAGCCGCATGGAGGACCGGCATGAGCGGCCGGACGTCGCGGCGGACATCGGGATCGAGAGTCACGCGTACAGGCAGACGCAGCCCGTTGACGAAGGGCGAGCGTGGTACCCGCCGCTTCGTCATCCTGACCGGATTGTCGGGTGCCGGAAAGACCCAGGCCATTCGGGCGCTTGAGGACCTCGGCTATTTCTGCGTCGACAACCTGCCGTCTACCCTGATTCCGACGATGGCCGAACTGGCGAGTCGCGCGGACACTGGACTGGAGAAGGTCGCCATCGTCGCCGATGTGCGCGAAAGCGGGTTTCTCAAACAATTCCCGCGCGTCTTCAAACGGTTGCAGTCGATGCCGGGACTCAACCTGCGTCTGATCTTTCTCGAGGCGAGCCCCTCGACGCTCGTGCGCCGCTTCAGCGAGACGCGGCGGCCGCACCCGCTGGCACCTGATCGATCAGTGGCGGAGGGGATCAAGGAAGAGCGCGCCAAGATGAGCACGGTGCGCGGCATGGCCGACCTGATCCTCGACACCTCGAACCTGACAGTGCACGAGCTGCGCGACATCTTCATGCGGATGTCGCGCGACGAAGGCGGCCGCGCGGCCATGGTGGTGAACCTGGTGAGCTTCGGCTATAAGCATGGCGTGCCGACTGACGCCGACCTCGTATTCGACGTGCGCTTCCTGCCCAACCCGCATTTCGTCGACACCCTGCGCCCTTTGACCGGCCGCGACCAAGCCGTCGTCCGCTACATGCGGCGGCACGCGTCGACTCGCGAATTCATTGAGCGGCTCACCTCGTTTCTGACCTACGTGCTGCCGCAATATGTGCAGGAAGGAAAGAGTTATTTAACAGTTGCCGTCGGATGCACCGGCGGGCGGCACCGTTCGGTCATGCTGGCTGACGCGCTGAAGAGATCGCTGGCGGGCGTCAGGGGAATCACAGTACGCGTGAAGCATCGAGATAGTTAATCGTCATGTTCGCTGTTCCAGGTTCTCGGTGCTCGGTTCGTGTTCGGTGTTCGGTTCCTGGTTCTGCGTTCGGGTTCGCAGTTCGGCACCGTGCCGAGGCGCCCGGAGCATGGGAACCGCGAACGGCGAACTCGACCCGTGAAGCGAACATGAAGACGAACCGAGAAGTGAGCACTGGGAAGCGCGAACGGCGATGATCGGCGTCGTGGTGGTCACGCACGGACAGCTCGCGACCGAGCTGGTCAACGCGACGGAGACAATCGTCGGCGATCTGCCGCGGTTTGTGGCCGTCTCCATCGGCTGGCACGAAGACACGGGCGATGCGCGGGAGGAAATTGCGCAGGCAGTCGGCCGCGTCGACCAGGGCCAGGGCGTGTTGATTCTCACCGACATGTTCGGCGGCACGCCCTGTAACCTGGCAATGACGTTTCTTACCGAAAACAAGGTTGAGGTGATCACCGGCGTCAACGTGCCGATGCTGATCAAGCTGGCCGGACTGCAGGAACGCACCGGCCTGCTCGACGCCGCACGCGAGATGCGTGAACAGGGACGCAACGCGATCTGGGTGGCTTCAGATCTCTTGCGCGCAGAGAAGAAGTGATCGCGAACGGGCCGCAGTTACGGCGACGCGTTTGGACCTTGGCAATTGGAAGTTGGTAGGTTTCGCGTGACCACCCAGTCGGTGACCGTCGTCAATGCGCTCGGCCTGCACGCGCGGGCGGCGGCGCGATTCGTCCACGTCGCGGCGCAATTCCACTCGCAGGTGCGCGTCGCCCGCGATGCCAAAGTGATGGACGGCAAGAGCATCATGGGCATTCTGCTCCTCGCTGCCTCACGCGGCACTACGATCACGATTTCCGCCGACGGCGATGACGAGCGGGCGGCGGTCGATGCGCTGGTGCAACTGGTCAGCGGTGGTTTCGGAGAACCAACGTGGAACGCCTGAACGGCATCGGCGTCTCCGCCGGGACTGTGGTCGGTCCCGCGCTGGTGGCGATCCAGCGGACGCAAGTGATTCGATTCCCGATCGCGCCCGATCGTGTGGCCAGGGAGCTGTCGGCACTGGAGCGCGCCCGCATTCGGTCCCGCGAACAGATCGAGCAGATTCGACGGCGCGTCCACGATCTGCGCGGCGCCGACCTGGCGGCCATTTTCGACGCTCAGCTGCTCATGCTCGACGATCCGATGCTCGTTGGCCGAGCCGCAACAATCGTGATGGAAGAACGCGTCAACGCCGAATGGGCGGTGCAGCGCGCGCTCGATGAAATCGCGGCGGTGTTCAACGAAGTGGACGACCCGTATCTGCACGAACGCAAGGGCGACCTCCACGACGTCGCCGGACGCCTGCGGATGAATCTGCATGACGAAAAGGGCGTCGCCGGTGATCTGCTTCAGGATCTCGACACGCCGTGCGTCCTCATCGCCGACGAACTGACCCCCTCGGTGGTCGCGCAGCTCGATTGGACGCGGATACGCGGGTTTGCGACCGACGCCGGCAGCCGCACGTACCACACCGCCATTCTGGCGCGGTCGCTGGGTGTGCCGGCAGTCGTCGGTCTGCATGATGTCAGCCGCCGTATCCCGCCGGGTGTCTCGGTCATCATCGACGGCGAGTCAGGCGAGGTCGTCATCGATCCGACCCCGCCAGTGCGTCTCGACGCAGAGCGGCGGGCGCGTGAAACGCGTGCCGCCGCCGATGTCCGTATCGCGGAAGGTCCGGCCACCACCAGGGACGGGATCCGCGTCACGCTCCACGCCAACATCGAGCGGTCCGACGACGTGCCGGCGGCGCTGGGGGCGGGTGCCGAGGGCATCGGGCTCTACCGATCGGAATTCATGCTGGTCGGCGGGCCGCCGGACATGGCGGCCGAAGACGAGCAGTATCACGTCTACCGCGAGCTGGTGGAGCGGATGGTTGGCCGCCCGGTGACCATCCGGACATTTGACATCGATCAACGTCAGCTCGATCGCCCGCTGGTCGACGCCGCACTCGACGCGCGCTGGTTCCCTGAGAACGATCGCGGCAGTCACGCCGGGCTGCGCGGCATCCGCTTCGGGTTGGCGCAGCCGACGATCTTCAAGACACAGCTGCGTGCATTACTGCGCGCCGCGGCCCACGGGCCGCTGCGCATCATGTTCCCTTTCGTTTCGTCGCTGCACGAAGTGCGTGCGGCAAAGGCGTTGCTCGGCGAGGCAAAGGACGAGCTCCGCAGCCGCGGCGTCGACGACGTACACGTACCGGTCGGCATCATGATCGAGGTGCCATCGGCGGCGTTCACCGCCTCGCTGCTCGCCCGTGAGGTGGACTTCTTCACGATCGGCACCAACGATCTGATCCAGTACACGTTGGCGGTCGATCGGACCGACGAGCGGGTCTCGGATCGTTATCAGCCGCTCCATCCGGCCGTCCTGCGCCTGTTGCGTCAGGTGCGACGTGGCGCGGTCCGTCAGGGCATTCCCGTGTCGGTCTGCGGCGAGATGGCGTCCGATCCCCTGCTGCTGCGTCTGCTGATTGGCTGCGGCCTGACCGAGTTCAGCATGACGCCTGGCGCCCTGCCGATGGCGCGGGCGGTTGTCGCGGAGACGCACGTCGGAGACATGGCGAGGATCGCGGCCCGCGTGCTCACGCTGGGCACGGTCGAGGACATCGAGGAGTTTCTGCGTCAGTCCTTCGCTCATGCGCAGGAAGCATTGAAGTGACACGAGTCCCTGGTCTGTATCCGCTCACCTTCGAACCGCGGTTCAAGGAACGTGTCTGGGGTGGGCGCCGCCTGGCAACGCTCTATGGCAAGCAGCTGCCGGACGAGGTGCTGGTCG
>Ga0111538_10000171_pt1 | contig 76523 bp, 65 predicted proteins | sample SoiMethybrSBSTD1_FD_79669 | JGI IMG/M metagenome (GOLD analysis project Ga0111538, IMG submission 79669) | Bulk soil microbial communities from a Populus tree surrounding site in Tennessee, USA - Soil MetaG P. TD hybrid SBSTD1 (version 2)... | ecosystem: Environmental > Terrestrial > Soil >...
CGACGTCGCCAACGACATCGGCATGCACGAATCGACGGTGAGCCGCGTCGTCAACAACAAGTACATGCACACCCCGCAAGGGGTGTTCGAGATGAAGTACTTCTTCCACAGCGGCATCAGCAGCTCGTACGGCGAGAGCGTCTCGTCGGTCACGATCAAGCAGCGCATCCGGAAGATCATCGAAAACGAAGATCCGCGCAAACCTCTGAGCGACTCCAAGATCGTGAGCATCCTGCAGAAGGAGGGACTGATGCTCGCGCGCCGCACCATCGCCAAGTACCGCGAGGAGCTGAAGATCCCGACGTCGAATCAGAGAAAAGTGCTCTTTTAGTTGCCAGGTTCCAGTATCCAGTTTCCAGTGCGGGCCGGTTCCAGAGGACGCCTGGATTCTCTGGAAACTGAAACCGGTAACTGGAAACTGACAGACGTATGCGACTCGACATCACCGGCCGGCACGTCGACATCACCCCGACGCTGCGGCAACTCATCGAACGACGGCTCGCCAGGGTGGAACGTCTCCTGAACGACAGCGCAATTTCCGCCACTGCCATCCTGACCCTGGAAAAATACCGACACCGGACCGAAATCATCCTGCATGCGCGCGGCGACAAGCTGATGCGCGGGCTTGGCGAGGGCAACGGGTGGAACCTGTCGGTCCGCCAGGCGGTCGAGAAAGTGGAGCAGCAGGCCAAGAAGGTCAAGGGCAAGTGGGGCGAGCGCAAGCGGAGCGACACGCGCCGTCGGGTGCCGCGGACGGTTCGCGCGGCGGCCGCGATCCGGCCCCCGCGAGCGGACCGGTCCGAGCCGGAGCAGCCGCGCGTCATCCGGGCCACGCGTTACGCGATCAAACCGATGTCCGTCGATGATGCCGCGCTCCGGATCGAGCAGAGCGCCGAACCGTTCATCGTGTTCCGTAACCCGGAGTCCTCCACCGTCAGCATCGTCTACCGGCGCAAGGACGGGCAGCTCGGATTGATCGAACCGGAGTAAGGGATAAAAAGACAAGGCAGAAGGCAAAAGGGACAAGGGAGAAACCCACAATTCAGCGACGCTCAGAGATTCTTCGCTTGTCCCTTCCCCCTTCTGCCTTTTTGCCTTCTGCCTTCTGCCTTTTGTCTTGTCCCTTGTCCCTTGTCCCTTGTCCCTTTCCCTTGCCCCTAGCTCCATGACCGCTCCCACCCGACCTGCCGGCGTTACCGTGGCGATGATGCTCGATGAGCTGGGCGCCGGCTCCATGGCGGCGCTCCAGGTCGAGCTCCTGGCGGGCTCCGCCGGGCTCAGCCGCCGCGTCACCAACCCCTATCCGCAGAAGACCGGCCTCGCGTTGTCCGGATTCGATGCCGCCGTGCGCGGCGGACGCGTGCTGGTCTTCGGCGAGAGCGAGATCCGCTACCTCGAATCACTCAGCGTCGAAGCCCGGGATGCCACGCTCGCCAGGCTCTATTCGCACGACATTCCCGCAGTCCTGATCACACAGGGCTTCGATCCACCGGCAGCGCTCTCCGCGACGGCGGAGCGCACCGCGGTTCCACTCCTGCGAACCGCCAACGGCACGCCGCACGCGATGTCGCGGCTCGGCAGCGTGCTCGACAACCTGCTCGCACCGCGCACCACGATCCATGGCGTGCTGATGGACATCCTCGGCCTGGGGGTGTTGATGATCGGCGAAAGCGGGATTGGCAAGAGCGAATGCGCGCTCGATCTCGTGGTCCGCGGACATCGGCTGGTTGCCGACGATACCGTGGAGCTGCGATGCCGCGCCGAGTCGTTCGTCCTCGGCAGCTGTCCGGAACTGACGCGGCATCACATGGAGATTCGCGGACTGGGCCTCATCAACATCCAGGACCTGTTCGGCGTCGCCTCGACCCGGACCTCGAAGCGGGTCGAGCTCGTGGTGCAGCTCGAACGCTGGGAGCCGGGACGCGAGTACGACCGCCTCGGACTCGACGACGCGCGCTACGACGTGCTCGGCGTCCTGATCCCGATGATTCGCATGCCGGTAGCGCCCGGGCGGAACGTTGCCATCATCGTGGAAGTCGCCGCCCGCAACCAGCTGCTGCGCGCCCGCGGCGCGCACGCGGCCCGCATGCTGATCGATCGCCTGACCCGGCATATGGAGGCAGGAGCCGGTATCGAGCAGGGAGACGATTTGTGAAGCGCAGCAAACCCGTGAAGCGCGAGAAGCGCCATGCGGCACGGCGCGCGGCACGGACGGCCGTGAGCTCGCGGTTCGTCGTGCTGACGGGTGTGTCGGGATCCGGGAAATCGCAGGCCATGCGCGCGCTCGAGGACCTGGGCTACTTCTGCGTCGACAACCTGCCGGTAGTGCTGCTGCCGACGCTGGCGCAGCTGACGCTGCGTGCCGGCTCGGAGATCGCGCGCGCGGCAGTCGTGGTCGACGTTCGCGAGGGACGGATGCTCGGGGAATTTCCCGGCATCTTCCGCCAGTTGAAAGCGATGCGCGGCCTGGATCCGGTGCTCATCTTCCTTGACGCCTCGGAACCGACCCTGGTGCGCCGCTTCAGCGAAACGCGCCGGCCGCACCCGCTCGCACCAGATCGATCCGCGCTCGAGGGAATTCGCGAGGAACGGCGGGCGATGGCCACGATCCGCCGCATGGCCGATCACATCGTCGACACCAGCGAGATGACGGTCCACGAGCTGCGGCACGTGTTCACGGGCGTCGCCAGCGGCCGGGCGCCCGGAGCGCAGCTGGTCGTGACGATCCTCAGCTTCGGCTTCAAGCACGGCATCCCGGTGGATTCTGATCTGCTGTTCGACGTGAGATTTCTGCCGAATCCGCACTTCGTCCCGGAACTGCGGCCGCACACGGGCCGCGACCCGGAGGTACTCGAGTATCTCGATCGTGCAGAAGCCACACACGAGTTCCTCGAGCACACTCTCAACCTGCTCAAATTCCTGGTCCCTCAGTACGTCGCAGAAGGAAAGTCGTATCTGACCATCGGCATCGGCTGCACGGGAGGCCGTCATCGATCGGTGGCGATCGCAGAGTCATTGAAGAAAGGACTGGCGGGCATCCCGGGTGTACGCGTCCGCGTCAAGCATCGGGACATTGGCAATGAATAGATCGGGACTCGGCGGGGCGCGGGCAATGGCAGTATCTGAGCTGAGCCTGCCTCGCCGTAGCGCGGAGCGCGGAGGCGGGCAGTGAAGCTCGGAGTAGTCGTCGTCACCCACGGGCAATTGGCGACCGAGCTGGTGAACTCGGCCGAGATGATCGTCGGCGACCTGCCGCAGTTCACGGCGGTGGCGATCGGCTGGCACGACGACGTGGATCGGGCGCGTGAGGAGATCGGCCGGGCGATCGAGCGCGTGCGGGCCTCGGCCGGGCAGAGCGACAGCGGAGCAGAAGGCCCGCCCGTTCCCGTCCTGGTGCTGACGGACATGTTCGGCGGCACGCCGGCGAACCTGGCCGTCACGTACGTGTCACCGGATGTCGAGGTGATCACCGGCGTCAACCTGCCGATGCTGATCAAGCTGGCGCGGCCGCAGCCGGGAATGGACCTGCAGGCGCTGGCGCACGAAATGCGCGAGCACGGGCGGAATGCGATCTGGGTCGCATCCGAGCTCCTCAAGGGACACAAGGCATGACCGCCTGCGCCGTCACAATTACCAACCCGCTCGGCATGCACGCCCGGGCAGCCGCGCGCTTCGTTCACACCGCCAGCGCGTTCCAGAGCCGGGTCCGCGTGAAGCGCGGAACCCAGGAAATGGACGGAAAAAGCATCATGGGGCTGCTGCTGCTCGCGGCGGCGCAGGGCACCAGTCTCACGATCAGCGCCGACGGCGTCGACGAGGTGGATGCGATCGCCACTCTGCGAGCGCTGGTCGAGCGGGGATTCGACGAAACACCATGCATCTGAAAGGTCTCGGCGTTTCACCAGGGATTGGCATCGGACGCGCGCTCGTGCTCAAGCGCAGCACCGGCGACCTGCGGTTCCGGGTGCCTCAGGCCCTCGTCCCGCGCGAGCTCGAACGGCTCGAGCTGGCGGGGACGCGCTCGCGTGAACAGATCGAGCAGATCAAGAAGCGGATCGCTGATTCGGCCGGCGCCGATCACGTGTACCTCTTCGATGCGCAGCTGCTGATGCTGGACGATCCGATGCTCATCGAGCGTGCGGCGTCGATCATCCGCGACGAGCGCTTGAACGCGGAATCCGCCCTGCAGCGGTCCCTGGAACAGATTTCCGCCGTGTTCGATCGCGCTGAGGATTCCTACCTGCGCGAGCGCAAAGGAGACGTCGCCGACGTGGTCGGCCGGCTGTGCATGAACCTGCGCACCGCCGGCGACGCCGCCGATCCCTTCAAAGGGCTCGAGGAGCCGATGGTGCTCGTCGCCGACGAAGTTACCCCCTCGGTGATTGCCCAGCTGGACTGGTCGATGCTGGCCGCGCTGGTCACAGACGCGGGCAGCTGGACCTATCACACCGCGATCCTCGCGCGGTCGCTTCACATCCCAGCCGTGGCGGGGCTGCACAATGCGAGCGCGGTGATCTCGCCGGGTGCGAACGTGGCGGTGGATGGCTCTTCCGGCGAAGTCATCGTCGACCCCGACGAACAAGCGCTGGCGCAGGTCACGACCAGGCGGCGCCATCGCGAAGCCTACGAGCAATCACTCGACGAATACCGGGCCTTGCCGGCCGTCACCCGGGACGGTGTCTGCATCCGCCTGGAGGCCAACATCGAGGCGCCGGACGATGCGGGCCGCGCGGCGGAACGCGGGGCCGAAGGCATCGGGCTGTTCCGTTCGGAGTTCCTGCTGGCTGGCGGCGGCCAGGGAGCGCTCGCCGAGGAGGCCCAGTATGCCGCCTACCGGCGGTTGATCGAGGGTGCCGGCGGACGGCGGGTGACGGTGCGCACGTTCGACGTCAGCGAGCCCCAGCTCTCGATCGAGCACGCGGGGGTGGAAGGCACGCGGACGCCGCTCGGCCTCCGCGGGATCCGGCTCAGCCTCGCGCTCGACGAGATCTTCCAGGCGCAGCTGCGCGCGCTGCTGCGGGCCGCGCAACACGGTTCCCTCCGCATCATGTTCCCGTTCGTGTCGGGTGTGAACGAGCTGAGAGCCGCCAGGGCGGCGGTGCGAGGCGCGGCCGATACGCTGATGGCGCGCGGCATTGCGGTCCCGCAGGTCCCGATCGGCGTCATGATCGAGGTCCCGTCCGCGGCGTTGACCGCGGACCTCCTCGCCGCCGAGGCCGACTTCTTCAGCATCGGAACCAATGACCTGATTCAGTACTGCCTGGCGGTCGACCGCACCGACGACCGCGTATCGCGGCTGTACGAGCCGCTTCACCCGGCGATCCTCCGGATGATCCGGCTGGTCGTGCGAGCGGCGCGAAGCCATGGAATCCCGGTCGCTGTCTGCGGCGAGATGGCAGCCGATCCGGCGTTGCTCACGCTGCTGGTCGGCCTCGGCCTCACCGAGTTCAGCATGGCGCCGACGGCGATCGCCGTCGCCAAGCAGCTGCTGCGCGGCGTGAGCGCGGCCGAGGCCCGGCACGTCGCCGCGCGTGCGCTCAAGGCCGGTACGCCGGCCGACGTCGAAAAGACGCTCGCCGAAATCTACACACCGCAGGCCAAGCGGTGATGCATCACGAAACGAGACGATCATGAATCGAGTTGAGAAGCCCTGGGGATTCGAGCTGCACTGGGCGAAGACGGACAAATATGTCGGCAAGCTGATTCACGTGAACGCCGGCCACGCGCTCAGTCTCCAGTACCACAACCGGAAGGACGAGACGATCTTCCTCTGGTCGGGCAAGATGCTCTTCGAAATCAAGGAAGGCGATCAGCTCGTCAAGCGCGAGATGAAACCTGGCGAGGCCGTCCACATCACGCCGCCCACCGTGCACCGCATGACCGCGATCGAGGACTGCGACATCTTCGAGGTCTCGACCCCGGAGCTCGACGACGTCGTCCGGCTGGAGGATCGCTATGGGAGGAAGTCCTAGATCCAACCGCGCAAATGGCGCACGACTCGACCGGACTGGGGATTGCGGTTTCTTCGTACGTTCGAGTGCGAGGATTCAATTGACGCGGGAATCGCGGCCCATCAGAATGGCCGGACTCTTGAAGAACGTGACGTGGAGCTCGAGCGGGCTCCTGAACCAACCGCCTCAGAAGGGATTCAGTAGATGGGCAGCGTGAACAAGGTGATTCTGGTCGGCAACCTCGGACGTGACGCCGAACTGCGCTACACGCCGGGTGGCTCGCCGGTCGCGACGATCAATCTCGCCACGACCGAGATCTGGAACGACAAAGCAGGCCAGCGTCAGGAGAAGACGGAGTGGCATCGGGTCGTCCTCTGGGGAAAGACGGCCGAGTCGCTCAACGAGTACCTGACGAAGGGGAAACAAATCTACGTGGAGGGTCGACTGCAGACCCGCCAGTGGGACGACAAGGACGGCAACAAGCGGTACACCACCGAGATCCGCGGCGATCGCATCGTCCTGCTCGGAGGCATGGGCGGAGGCGCGGGACGCCAGCAGCAGCGCAGCGCGGGGCCGTCGGAAGAGCACATGATCGAGCCCGGCGCCGAGCTCACCGACGACGATATTCCGTTTTAGCGAAGTTACCAGCAGCCAGTTACCAGTAGCCAGCAGAGCAACAAGCTGGAAACTGGAAACTGGCCACTGGAAACCAGCAGATCCAGAGGGTTACTTCCCGAGCCTGTCCAGCGCCTGTTTGGCCAGCGTTGCGTCGGGCGTGCCTTTGTATTCCTGCATCACCGTCTCGAAGGCTTTTCGTGCGAGATCGGGCTGCTTCAGCTGGTTATAGGTCAGTCCCAGCTTGTAGTACGCCGCCGGTACGCTATCGGTCTTCGGGTAATCGGTGATGACGCGCTGATATTCCGTGGCCGCTTCCCTGTACTTGCCTGCGTTGTAGAGCGCGTTCCCGATGTTGAACTGCGCATCGTCCGCGTTGACGTGGCGAGGGAAGTACTTCAGGAAGGTTCGGAAGCCCTCGATCGCCAGATCGTACTGGCCGGCCGTGTAGTCAGAGAATGCGGTGTCGTATGTCCGCTGCGGCGAGACGTTGGGCGGCGGACCGGAGGTCGTCGGAGCCGCCGCCGGCGCAGCCGTTGAGGGCGCGGCTGCCGCCGGATCAGTTGCCGGTTCTCCTGCGGGGACGAAACTGGTCCCGGGCTGCGGCAACGCCGAGATCGACTGCCGGATCGATTCCAGCTCCTGGGTAATCGACGACAACCGCACGTTGGTGTCGTCGGACTTTTCACGCAGGCTCCGGACCGTGTCGGTCATGCCTTCGATCAGTAGCCGCTGGTCGGCCAGCGCTTTCCGGCTCGTCGTGGCCTGATCGTCCAGGCGTCCGCTGACCGTCTTCAGGGTTTCGGCGAGCACGATGAGACTCTGCGCGAGCTGCTGCTGATTCTGTTGCATGATTCGCAGCTCGGCCAGGAGCAGCTGCTGCTCCTTGCTCGCGGCCGAGGCAGGCTGTGGCGCGAGCAGAACGGCCCCGACCAACATTGCCGCCGCGCTCATCCGTCTCATAGTCACTTCTCCTCGCATCTCTGGCTCACTTGCTGGTAAGCACGAACTGCGCCCGGCGGTTCTTGGCCCAGGCCGCCTCGTCGTGGCCGGGGTCGAACGGGAATTCCTTACCGTAGCTCACGGTCCGCAGGCGATCCCCGGACAGGCCGAGCGAGACCAGATAGGTCCGCGCCGACATCGCCCGGCGCTCGCCGAGCGCCAGGTTGTATTCGGCGGTCCCACGCTCGTCGGCGTGTCCCTCGATCGTAACAACCCAGCTCGAATACTTCTTCATAATCTCGGCATTGGCGTTGAGCGCCTGTTGCGCCGGGCCGTCGACATCCGAGCTGTCGAGGGCAAAGAACACCGGCTGGAACGGGGAGTTCTTGTTGATGTCGCCGATGTCCCGCGACGCGATTGGATCCTCCGCCATCGGCTCGGGCGGCACCGGCCTCGGCTCCTCGACCGGCGTCGGCGGTGCCGGCGGCTTCGCATTGGGATCCGTTGGCGCCGGAGGCGGCGGCGACACGCGAGGCACAGGGGGCGCCTTCTTGGCGCATGCGCCCGCAAACGCCAGGACCATCACAACCACGCAGCAGAGGTGGTGTCTGTTCGTCATCATCTCAGCTCAATCGCTCCTTGAAAGTGCCTCGATAGCAGGGCCAGAAGGCCCTGCCCTACAGAATTCTTCAACCCGGCCCTACAGATTTCCCGACCCGCGAGTCCGCGAACCGCGAACCCGCGGATTCCTACTTCGACCAGTTCGGGTACCGGTTCGTGCCCGTCCTCGTGATCTGACGAAGCCCCGTGCCATCCCGGTGAATCGTGAAAATCTGTTCCTTGCCGGCGCGCGTCGACACGAACGCGACGTGCCTGCCGTTTGGCGAGAAGGCGGGACTTTCGTTGTTGCCGACTGCGTCGGTGAGCGCCCGCGTGCTCCTCGTCTGGAAATCGAAAACCTTGACGATGTTCCCGCCGCCCGCGCGGGAAGAGTAGGCGATCTCGTTCAGCGGCGCCGGAGACCATGTCGGCCGGTCGCAGGCCGACTCGCGTGTGATCTGCTGCAGCCCGGTTCCGTCCGCGTTCATGATGTAGATCTGCGGGCTGCCCGTTCGATCGGACGTGAACGCGATCTGCGTGCCCGTCGGGGACCAGGTCGGTGTGACGTCAATCGCCGGATGGTTGGTCAGCCGCTGCCGGTTGCTGCCATCGCGGTTCATGACGTAAATCTCCGAGTTCCCGTCACCGGTCGAGGTGTACGCGATCTTCGTACCGTCGGGCGAAAACGCAGGCAGGAAGTTCTGACGCGCGGCGTTGCCCTTGGTCGGATTCTGCAGGATGCCGTCCCCGTAAGGAAACAGGATGTAGATGTCCTGGTAGCCGGAGCGCCATGAACCGAACGCCAGCGAACGGGCATCAGGCGACCACACCGGCGTGATGTCCAGTGCCTTGGAAATCGTGATGCGCCGCTGGCGGGCGCCGTCGTAATCCGCCATGTAGAGGTTGGAAATGCCGCGGTCCGCGATCGGTCCGCGAATGCGTTCGCCGTCCCGATCAGACGTGAACGCGATCTTGGTTCGGGCGATGCCGTTCAGTGCCCGTTGCTGCTTGTGGACCTCGTCGGCAATCGTGTGCGCATACACCCGGGATTCGGTGATCAGGATGCTGGTTGGGCTGCCGGTGTACTCCTTCGCCATCGCCGACGCCCCGGAGGCAACGTTGATCAGGCGGAACTGCACCGTGACGCCAGCGGGGGTCTTCCGGACGCTGCCCACCAGCACCCCATCCGCACCGAGCTCCTTCCATCGGTCCAACGCCACCTCATCGATCGAAGCGGGCTGCGCGATCGTGCGATAGGTATCGCGCGGGATCATGTAGAACTCTTTTTCGAACTCGAGATCGTCCCACAGAACCTCGCCAATGGTTCTGGCGGCGGTCTGGGTCTCGCCGTCGTTCGTCGCTGCGATGAATGCCGGTACCGCAATCTTCGGCGGCAAGGCCGGATTGCCGCTGCCAATGGTCACGCTCACTTCGCTTTGCTGCTGCGGCGACGGCGTCGACGGAGCGGGCGGCTGTTGAGCGGCGATGCCGAGGGCGACCGCGGAAGCCACGAGAACGGCGGCAGCTAGACAGGATCGTGGAGTCATCAGCGCTGAAAATCGAAAGTGAGGTGGACGGTCAAGCCAGCCCTCGTGTCCTATTTGGACCAATTCGGAAACCGGTTGGTACCGGTCCTCGTTATCTGACGAAGCCCGGATCCATCCCGGTGAATCGTGAAAACCTGTTCCTTGCCGGCGCGCGTCGAGACGAACGCCACGTGCCGGCCGTTCGGGGAGAACGCCGGGCTCTCGTTGCTGCCAATCGCGTCGGTCAGCGCACGGGACTTCCGGGTCTCGAAGTCGAAAATCCTGATGATGTTCCCGCCGCCGACGCGCGAGGAATACGCAATCTCGTTCAGCGGCGCCGGCGACCACGTCGGCCGGTCGCAAGCCGACTCGTAGGTGATCTGCTGCAGCCCGGTACCATCCGCATTCATGATGTAGATCTGGGGCGTACCGGTGCGATCCGACGTGAACGCGATCTGCGTGCCGGTCGGAGACCAGGTCGGCGTCACATCAATGGCCGGATGGCTGGTCAGTCGCAGGCGATTGCTGCCATCGCGGTTCATCACGTAGATCTCCGAGTTGCCGTCGCCGGTCGAGGTGTAGGCGATCTTCGTGCCGTCGGGTGAAAAGGCGGGCAGGAAATTCTGCCGGGCCGCGGTGCCCCTGGTTGGATTCTGAAGGATGCCTTCGCCGTACGGAAACAGAATGTAAATGTCCTGGTAGCCGGAGCGCCACGACCCGAACGCGATCGACCGGGCATCAGGAGACCAGACCGGCGTGATGTCGATCGCCTTGGAGATGGTGATGCGCTTCTGGCGGGCGCCGTCGTAATCCGCCATGTAGATATTCGAAATGCCGCGGTCGCCGACCGGCCCGGGAAGGCGGTCGCCATCCCGATCGGACGTGAACGCAATCTTGGTTCGCGCACTGCCCCTCAGCGCCCGCTGCTCCTTGTGAACGTCGTCTGCGATCATGTGCGCATACGCGCGGGACTCGTTGTTCAGGATGGTGGCGGGACTGCCGGTGTATTCCTTGGCCATTGCCGATCTGCCAGTCGCGACGTTGAACAGCCGGAACTGCACCGTCGCACCGGTGGACGTCTTCCGGACGCTGCCGACCAGTACGCCATCCGCACCCAGCTCCCTCCACCGATCCAGCGGCACCTCATCGATCGATTCGTGCTGCGGAATGTCGCGATAAGTGTCGCGCGGGATCATGTAGAACTCTTTTTCGAATTCCAGATCGCTCCACAGCACCTCGCCGATCATCCTGGCGGCAGCCTGCGTCTCGTTGTCGCTGGTCAGCGCAATGAAGGCCGGCACCGCAATCTTCGGCGGCAGGCCGGGATTACCGCTGCGAAGCGTCATGCTCACTTCGCTTTGCTGGTGCGGCGGTGATGCCGGTTGAGCAGGTGGCTGCTGGGCAGCGGTCCCGATGGCAACCACAGACGCAACGAATACTGCAGCGGCGAGATGGGATCGTGAGGTCATCATCGCTGAAAATCGAATGTGAGGTGAACGGTCAGCGAGTTCTCGGTGAACTCGCGCGGAAGCGGCGGCAGCTGCATCGTCTTGATCACGGCGCGGCGCGCTTCGAGATCCAGCAGGTCCTGGCCGCTCGGTTTTTCGAGCTCGACGTTGGTCAGCATTCCGTCCCGCCGAATCGTGAACTTGATCGTCGGCTTTCCACCGGCGCCCTGGCGGGCGTCCCAGTTCTGGCGGATCCGCTGGACCATCAGCGCAAGATACTCGGGACAGCAGAAATTCTTCACGTCGAGCTGCACGCCGCCGGCGCCACCGCCGCCTTGCGCCAGTCCGCCGAACGGAATCGCGGCGCCTCCGGTGTTCACACGGGCCGACCCGGTCTTGATCTCCGGTCCTGCTGTCGGTGTCCGGCTCTTCGAGGGCTCGGGTCTTGTGGCGGGCTTCGTCGGCGTCGGCCGAGGCTTCGCGACCGCCGTTGACTCGGTCATCTCCGGCGCCTTCGGGGGCGGCGGCGCATCGACCTTCGGGGTATTCGGCTTTGCGATCTCGTCGACGGCCCTGCCGGCCATCGCCGTCATACCGCCGGTATTCGGACCTTCCATTCCTCCAAGGGACAGCTCCATCACCGCGGCTTCCCGGGCGGGGCGCGATCGCCACCCCGTCGGCGAGAGCCACACGAGACCGACAATCAGGATGTGCGCGCCAATCGAGAGCATCAGCATGCGGTTGATGCCCTCAGCCTCGCGGGCCCGGTCGTGAAGAATGGCGCTGACCGCTTCCTGCACGACTAGCGCCTGCCTTCCACCGGCTTGGCCGACAGTCCGACTTTCTCGACGCCCGCGCGCTTCAGCTCGTCGATCACCGTATAGATATCCTGCGCCGAAACCGAGGCATCCATCCGGATCAGCAGTGACTTGTCCTGGCGGGGCAGGATCGCCTGCCTGACCCGCTCCGACAACACCTCGAGCCGCACCGGCTCCTCGCCGATCTGCACGAAGCGCCGCTGCTGGAAGTCCGCAGGGATCGTCACGTACACAGGCTGCGTGTTGATCGGATCGGTGCGGCGCGCCTGCGGCAGGTTGACGTTGAATCCCTGCTGCATCATCGGCGCGGTCACCATGAAGATGACCAGCAGCACCAGCATCACGTCCACGAGCGGGACGACGTTGATCTCGGCGAGAGACGAGGAAACGCGCGCGCCACGGCCGCGGCGGCCCGACCCGTTCGCACCGGTTTGATGAACCTTAGGCATCAGTGCCCGGAGCCAGCATCAGGTGAAGTTCCGCTCCGAGATGTTGAGGAACTCGAGCGAGAAGTCGTCCATTTCGGTTGCGAACTTCTTCACCTTGTTGGTGAAGTGATTGTAGAAATACACCGCGGGTATCGCCGCGAACAGCCCGGCGGCGGTGGCAATCAGCGCCTCGGCGATCGGCTGTGCGACCACACCGAGGCTGGTGTTGCCTGCGGACGCGATCCCCTGGAACGCGATCACGATGCCCCACACCGTCCCGAACAAACCGATGAACGGGGTGATGCTCGCGGTCGTGGCGAGGAACGGCACCCGGTGCTCCAGCTTGTTCAGTTCGACGGCGCTCGCACGCAGAAGGGCCCTGTCCACGGCATCGAGGCTCTTCAGCGTTGGACGCGCGGCAGGCGTCCCCGGCTTGGCCGGGTCGCTCTTGTCGGTCCGGAGCTGCGTATTCAGCTCGGCATACCCGGACTGAAACAGGCCCACCAGGGGGCTCGCCGACAACGTCGGACAGACCGCCTGCACTTCCGAGAATTTCGCACTCTTGCGGAAAACGCCGAGGAAAGTGGAGGTCTGCCGCTCGGCGCGCCGGAACGACCAGGTCTTATAGAAGATGATCGCCCATGCGACGGCGCTGAAGACTAGAAGAATGAGCAGGACAATCTTGCTGATGACGGTGGCATCCGCCACCAGCCGCACGATGTCGGTGCTTCTGTCGATGCCGCCGGTCCCAGCCCCCGGCGCCGCGCCTTGCGCAGCCTGCGCAAGCGCAAACAAAGGCAATAACAATCACGCCTCCAACTTAGTCCGGGGGGCTTCGCCCCCCGGAACCCCCTACGCCGTCGCTCGCGGGGGCCCCTTGCCCCGCTCCGCTCCGGCGGGGCGCGCCGGTGGCGCGCCTTTCGCCGTTTCGACTGCGCGGGATTTCCGACAACCGACGGAGTTTTCCAGATTCTGACGTGCCGCGCCGCTGGGACAGCGCAGTGGCGGCAAGCGTAGCATGCACCATATACACTGTCAAACATCTGATAAGATGGCACTTCGGGCCGATGCTCCGCTTCCTGTCCATCCGCAATCTTGCCGTGATCGACCGCCTCGAGCTGGAGTTCGAACCCGGTTTGAACGTGCTGACCGGAGAGACAGGAGCCGGAAAATCCATTCTGGTCGGGGCCGTGGGTCTTCTGGTCGGGGGGCGCGCTTCGGCGGAGCTCGTGCGGACTGGTGAGGATCAGGCGGCGATCGAGGCCGTTTTCGAGGGTCCGGGCGGGGAAGAGCTGGTGGTCCGGCGCGACATCTCGTCGCAGAGCGGCCGCAGCCGGGCATTCATGAACGGGGCGCTGGTCACATCGACAGCACTTCGGGATGCGGCGGCCCAACTGGTGGACCTCCATGGTCAGCACGAACACCAGGTGCTCCTGGACCCCGCGTCGCATCTCGACCTGCTGGACGCGTTCGCGGGACTCGAAACTGAACGCGAGAAAGTGGAGGTGGCCTTCGCGCGCGTCCAGTCGCTGACCGCCGAGCGTGAACGGCTCGCGCTCGACATCCGGGAGAAAGCGCGGCGCGAGGAGTACCTGCAGTTTCAGCTGACCGAGATCCGTCGCGCCGCTCCGAAGCCGGGCGAGGATGACGAGCTCACGACGAGCCGGCAGGTGCTGACCAACGCGGAGCGGCTACAGCGCCTCTGTGCCGAGGCCTACACCGGACTTTATGAAGGGGACGCGGCCGCGCTGCCTGCCCTCGCGACCGTGTGGAAGCGGGTCGGCGAGCTCGCGTCGATCGATCCGCAGTTCGAGCCGTACCTGTCCGCCCGCGAGACCGTGAAGGCGCAGCTCGAGGACCTCGCGTACTTCCTGCGATCGTACTCTGCCGGGTTCGACGCCTCGCCGGCAAGGCTGCAGGAGGTCGAAGATCGTCTGGCGGTGCTCGAGCGCCTGAAGAAGAAGCACGGGCCGAGGCTGCAGGACGTGATCGACACCGAGGCTTCCCTGACGCGCGAGCTCGGGTCGCTCGAGCAGTCAGGCCAGCGCGCCTCGGAACTGGACGGCGAGCTCGAGGCGGCCCGGACCGCTTACCTCCGCCTGGCGGAGGCGCTGTCCGCGAAGCGGCAGTCGGCCGCGAAGACGTTCAGTGAACGGCTCGTAGCGTCACTCGGCGATCTCGCAATGACCCGGACGCGCTGCGAAGTGAGGTTCGCCGCGCCTCGAGGACAGGAAGGCTGGACGGCCCGGGGAGTGGACGAGGCGGAGTTCTATATCTCGCCGAATCCCGGCGAGGATCTCCGTCCGCTCGCGCGGATCGCCTCGGGTGGCGAGCTCTCGCGGTTGATGCTGGCGCTCAAGACGCTCGCGTCGACGGACGCGCCCGGCAAGACGCTGATCTTCGACGAGGTCGACGCGGGCATCGGCGGCACCGTGGCCGACATCGTCGGCGCACGGTTGCGGGAATTGGCGGGGGAGTGCCAGGTGTTGTGCATCACACACCTCCCGCAGATTGCGGCATACGGCGGGACGCACTATCGAATCGAGAAGGCCCTGAAGGGCGGGCGTACCGTCACGAGCGTGACCCGCCTCGCCGTCCGTGAACGCGAGGACGAGCTCGCCAGGATGATCGCCGGCTCGGAAATCTCGGCATCCGTCCGTGCCAGCGCGCGGGAAATGCTCAAGAAGAAGGGGGCTGCCGCGGCGCGATAATCGGAGTCGTGGGTCCGGGCAGAGGCGATCCCGGGCAGGCGATGGCGCAGACAGTCAGCGAATAAAAAACGAAAGGCGAAAGCGAAAGTCGCTCCGCGGCAAAAGCGAAACTCTCGAATGGCCAGGAAGTACTTCATCGAGACCTACGGCTGCCAGATGAACGTTCACGACTCTGAACGGATGGCAGGACTCCTCGACCAGGCCGGCTACGAACCGACCAGCGACGACCTGGACGCAGACGTGGTGTTGATCAACACCTGCAGCGTTCGCGAGAAGGCCGAGGAGAAACTGTTCACGCGACTCGGCGAGTTCCATCAGCGCGAGCTCGAAACCGGCGAGCGGCCCATCGTTGCAGTAGCCGGGTGCGTGGCGCAACAGGAGGGATCGCAGATTCTGAAGCGGTCGCGCGCGGTTGACGTCATCATCGGTACGCAGAATCTGAAACGCCTGCCGATGCTCGTCGACTCCGCTGTCCACGCTCCGAAGCGGCACGCGCCGCTCGTCGATCTCGATCCGCTTGGCGACGTCTCGTTCCCGCTCGGGATCGCGCGGCGCGGCGATCCGGTCAAGGCGTACGTGACCATCATCGAGGGCTGCAACGAGTTCTGCGCGTTCTGCGTGGTCCCGTATACGCGCGGCCATGAGCGCATGCGACCCCTCGCGGACATCCTCGCGGACGCGCGCAACGCGGTCGAGACCGGCGCGAGGGAAGTGCAACTGCTCGGGCAAATCGTGAATCACTACCAGGCGCCGGACCTGGACTGCGACTTCGCGGGACTGCTCGAGCGCCTGAGCGACATCGACGGTCTCGAACGGATCCGGTTCGCGAGCCCCCATCCGCGGCACGTCACGGCGCGGATGATCGAGGCCATGCGGCAGCTGCCGAAAGTCTGCCGGCATCTCCACTTGCCGGTGCAGTCAGGGTCTTCACGGATCCTGGCGGCGATGCGTCGGCGTCACACCCGGGAGGACTACCTGGCGCTGGTGAGACGCGTCCGGGACGCCATCCCGGACATCGCGCTATCGACCGATATGATCGTCGGGTTTCCGGGAGAGACGGCCGAGGACTTCGATGCCACGCTGTCGCTGACCGCGGAAGTCCGATATCACAGCATGTTCTCGTTCAAGTACTCGCCTCGCCCGAACACGCTCGCGCTGAAGCGCCTCCGGGACGACGTGGATGAGGGGGAGAAGACGAGCCGGATCGTTGCGCTGCAGGGACTGCAGAAGGATATTCAGGGGGAATTGCACGGCCAGGCGGTGGGATCGATCCAGGACGTGCTGGTGGATTCCCGAAGCCGGCGGCGCCACTGGGAATTGTCAGGGCGGACCAGCGGCAACACGGTCGTGAACTTCGGGGGCCAGGCCGAATGGATCGGCACCATCGTCCCGGTTCGTATCACGGCCGCGAACCCTAACAGTCTGAAGGGCGAGGCCGCCGCATTCCTTGACACCGTTGGATCGGGTGCCTAGCTTGTAGCGGTCTTCGGGGGACATCGGGCATGCAAATCGAAATGACAATCAAGCTGATGGTCGACCCCATCACCAACCTGCCCATCATCCTTCTCCGGGACCGGGACGGTCAGCGCGTCCTGCCGATCTGGGTCGGCGCGTCCGAGGCCAACGCGATCGCGCTGCAGATCGAAAACATCACCACGCCGCGGCCGATGACACACGATCTGCTCCGGAACGTGATTCACGACCTGAAGGCGGAGATCCGGAAGATCGTCGTGTCTGACCTGAAGGACAACACCTTCTACGCACTGATCCACCTGGAAGTGAATGGCGAGGCGCTGGCCGTGGACGCTCGTCCGAGCGACGCAATCGCGCTGGCGCTGCGGGCGCGGGCGCCGATCTTCGTCGAGGACCGGGTCATCGACAACGCGAAGACCAACGACTTCGCCCCGGACAAAACGGACGCCGAGCGCCTCCAGAAATGGCTCGAGAGCCTGGATCCTGACGAGATGGGGAAGTACAAGATGTAGGGCACTGCCAAATTCGCCGGGATTGCCAAAATTGCCAGAGTTTTCTCGATAATTCCCGCAACTTCCAGCTTTTCAGATCAGCTTCCGTAAGGCCGGCTTTCGGCCATCCGACCTCATCTTCTGACCACTAACTTGTTGCCAATGTTGGAAATGTTGGCAATCCGCCTCTCTTGAACTTACAATCTTGGCCGTCCTGCGAGCCACCACGACCGCGCACCGATGATTGTTGCCATCGCCAATCAAAAAGGAGGCGTAGGGAAGACCACGACCGCCATCAACCTGGCGGCCGCGCTGTCCCTGCGCGGTAAGCCGACCCTGCTCGTCGATCTCGATCCCCAGGCGAACAGCTCGATGTCGTATCTCGACGTGCCGGCGATCACGCGCAGCGTCTACGACGCCATCGTGGAGCCGACCTGCGGGTTTGCCGACATCATCCTGCCGTCGACCCAACCGAACCTGTTCATCGCGCCGTCGCGGATTGCGCTCGCCAAGCTCGAGTCCAAGCTGGTGGGCGAGCTCGACGCGCACTACCGCCTGAAGGATCGCCTCGAGCCCATTCGCCCGGATTACCCGAACATCGTCATCGACTGTCCACCGACGCTGGGACTCCTCACCGTGAACGCCCTGGTGGCGGCGACGCATCTGCTGATTCCGATCCAGTCGTCCTATTTCGCGCTGGAGGGGACCGACGATTTGCTCGAGACCGTCGAGAAGGTGCGCAGCCGGGCCAACCCGAACCTGCACATACTCGGTGTCGTCATCACCATGCACGACAAGCGGACTGCGCTGGCCAGGGACATCCGGTCGCAGATCGACAAGGTCTTCGGCACCAAGGTCTTCAAGACCGTCATCACCAAGAGCGTGCGGCTCGAGGAGAGCCCGGCCTACAAAGAGTCAATCTTCGCGTTCGCCCCGGAATCGAGCGGGGCGGCGGAGTATTACCGCCTGTGCGAGGAGGTCATGGATCGTGCCTAAGCGAGGTTTGCCGGAAACAGTTCGCATGCGTCACGACTCGCACTATGTGGAGGCGCTCACGAGCTCCGCGGGGACCCCGATCGGGCGGATGGTGCCGATCGAACAGATCGACGCGAACCCGCATCAGCCGCGGCAGGTCATGGGCGATCTCTCCGAGCTGATGGCCTCGATCGCGGAGAAAGGCATCATCGAGCCGCTGATCGTTCGCCAGCGCGGTCCGCGCTTCCAGATCATCGCCGGCGAGCGACGCTACCAGGCGGCCGTGCAGGTCGGCCTGCGGGAAGTGCCGATCGTCATCCGGGAGTCGGACGACAACGAGGTGATCGAGATCGCGCTGATCGAGAACATCCAGCGGAAGGACCTGACGCCGTTCGAAGAGTCCGAAGCGCTGGCGTCGCTGGCGTCGCGGTGCAACTACACGCACGAAGACATGGCGCGGCGGCTGGGGAAGTCTCGAACCTCCGTGACCGAGTCCCTTTCGCTCAACGGAATCCCCGAAGAGGTCAAAAACCTTTGTCGGCTGGCCGACATTAACTCTAAGTCGCTGCTTTTACAGGTAGTTAGGCAGGGAGACCCCCAGAAAATGGTTGCCCTGGTCGAAAAAATCACCCGCGAGGGCGGCCTGACGCGCGAAACCGTCCGAAAAGAAACCGCCAAACCGAAGCCAGGGCGCCCAAAGGCGTTCACCTTCAGCTACAAAGCCCCGACCAAGGCGTTCAAGCTCCAATTGCGATTCGCCAAGTCGCGCGTCGACCGCGACGAGGTCATCGAAGCCCTCGAGGCGATCATCAAGGAACTGCGCGCCGCAAAGAACTAGGAGCCGCGCAGCCCTCGGGGGCTCGGGGCTCGGGGCTCGGGGCTCGGGGCTCGGGGCTCGGGGCTCGGGAAGATTTCGACACTCTCGAGCACCGACAGCCAACAAGCCCTTCGCGAAGCTGCGGATTCAATCACGTAAACCCAGACATCCAGCGGCACGTGATCGAGCGACCCCGTGAGGTGTGCGGAGCGCGCCTGAGAGCGGATCAAATCAAACGAAGCCGACCAAAACCCGACCAAAGCCCCGAATCCCGAGCCCCGGGCCCCGGCACAGCGATGCCTTAGTTAACATAACACTCATTATCAGACCCAAGGGAAAAGGGCCGAAAACAGCCCCTGTGGAAGGTTCGCGGATGGTTTTCCCGGGGATCGCCCTAAGGATCGCGAGTGAGGTGATACCCTTCGAGAATCCCGATGCGCTGGACGCTCGACCGCTACGTGTTCAAGGAAATCCTGCCGCCGTTCTTCCTGGCGCTGCTGATCTTCACGTTCCTCCTGGTGCTGCCGCCGGTCATGGACTACCTGGAGAACCTGCTCGCCAAGGGGGTGACCTGGGCGACGGCGGTCAGGATCCTCTGGACCCTCCTCCCGCAAGCCCTCGGCCTCACCATTCCGATGGCGGTCCTGGTGGGAATCCTGATTGGGCTGGGGCGGATGTCCGGGGATCGGGAGTCGGTGGCGCTGCTGGCCTGCGGCGTCAGCCCGTACCGGCTGCTGCGGCCGATTGGCGTCCTGGCGGTCCTGGCGGCGCTCGCCACCGCCTACATCATGATCGTCGCCATCCCGAACGCCAACCAGACCTTCCGTGAAATCACCTTCAGCGTGGTCTCACAGCGGGTGGAGACCGAAATCCAGCCGCGCGTGTTCTACCAGGACTTCCCCGGATGGGTGCTGTACGCCAAGGAGGAGCCGGATCCCGGCGAGCCAGGCTGGAAGAAGCTCGTCGTCGCGACCACCGACCAGGGCGACCAGACCATGTACTTCGCCGCCAAAGGCAGGCTGGTGGTCGACCGTGAGAAGCGGACGGTCGATCTCGTCCTGAACGACGGCACCATCTACCGGACCGCGAAGCCGGGGGACACCGACACCACGCGCTTCACCTCCGACCTGGTCCTCGGGCTCAACCCCGATTCGGTCTTCCCGAAGATCAACCTGCAGCCGGGCATCAACGAAAAGACGATGTCGCAGCTGAAACAGGATGCGGTCCAGAAGGTCAAGGACGGCCTCTCACCGCACCCGGAAGTCATCGCCATCCAGCAGAAGTTTTCGTTCCCGGTCGCCTGCCTGGTGTTCGGCGTCATCGGCCTGGCGCTCGGCCTGACCGTCGCCCGGGAGGGCAAGCTCGCCGCGTTCGTGGTGGGGACGCTGATCATCTTTGCCTACTACATCGTGATGTTCCTGTCGGAGTCGCTGACCAAGGGGCATTACCTGAATATGTACCTGTCCCGGTGGGTGCCCAACATCCTGCTTGGAGTGTTCGGGATTGCCGCACTGATCTGGCGGTCGCGGTTCATCGAAGGTCGGCTGCCGTTCAGGATCCCCGCAGTGGCCGCCAGGATCGCGGAGCGCTTCCGGAGCGAGGATCCGGTCCGGCCGACGGTCGGTGCCGCCGCCGCCACACCCGCGAGCCCGAACCGGCCCCGTCCTTCGGGCCGGCAGCGGCCCCCCGTGCTCGTCATCCGCGTCCCGCGCCTGAGCCTCCCCAGCCCCGGCCTGCTCGACCGATATATCAGCCGGATCTACATCCGGATTGCAGGCCTGTCGTTCCTCGCGCTCCTCGGGCTGTTCCACATCTCGACGTTCCTCGATCGCTCGGACAAGATCTTCAAAGGGCAGGCAACCACCGCGGAAGTCGGCCGTCTGCTGCTGTACCTGACGCCCCAGTTCGTGTATTACGTGATTCCTATCGCGGCCCTCCTGAGCGTGCTCGTCACCTTCGGCCTGCTGTCGCGCAACAGCGAGCTGACGGTGATGAAGGCCTGCGGCATCAGCCTGTATCGGGCGTCACTGTCCGTGATCGTGCTGTCGCTCGCGTTCAGTGCGGCGATCTTCAGCCTCGAGCAGCGGCTGCTCGCGCAGTCGAACCGCAGGGCCGAAGTCATCGACGCCAAGATTCGGGGCCGGACCGCGCGAATCTTCGACGCCATGAACCGCCAATGGGTGCTCGGACGCGACGGCTCGATCTATCACTACTCGTATTTCAACCCGGAGGGCCCGGAACTGGCCGCCCTTCGGATCTATCAACCGTCACCCGAGGGCTGGAGCCTCCGGACCGAGACGGCAGCCGTCCGCGCAGTCTACAAGGGCCGGTGGATTGGCTACGACGTGCGCACGGCGGACTTCTCCGCCGGCAAACCCCGATGGGTGCCGTATGCCGAGCGGCCGCTCAACCTCGAGCCGCCGAACTACTTCGAGACCGAGCAGCCGGTCGCGGAAATGATGTCCGTCGGCCAACTGCGGCGCTATGTCAACGAGCTCTCCGCCAGCGGCCTGAACGTGGCGCACCTGGCGGTGGAGCTTCAGCGCAAGATGGCGTTCCCCTTCGTGACACTGGTGATGACGCTGCTCGCCATTCCATTCGGGGTCGGCACCGGACGGCGTGGCGCGCTGTACGCCGTCGGCCTCGGGATCATCCTCGCGCTGTCGTACTGGATCGTGACCAGCCTGTTCGTCGCGCTGGGCAAGAGCGGCATTCTGACTCCGTGGCTCGCCGCCTGGTCCCCCAACATCATCGTCCTCGGGGCGTCGGGCTTTCTGTTCCTGACGGTGAAGACTTGATTTCCGGGGTCCGGGATCCGGTAGTCCGGGATCCGGGCGCCACGTCCCAAGACTGCGCAGGGGCATAAAAGCACCGGACTCTACCGGATCCCGGATCCCGGACCCCGGATCCCGGTTCCCGACTCCCCTCCCTGCCTATTCCTCCAGCCGCACGTCGCTGATGTTCAGGCTGCCTCGAGCACCCGGCCCGGCGTTCGTGAGGTCGATCACCAGCAACAGCGACGTGGCCCTGCTGCTCGATGGCGGCGGACCCGCACCTTCAGCCGCCCGGAGGCGAACAACCGGAATCCGGACTTCCCTTTCGTTCTGGTCGACGTAGAACGAACGTCTCCAGCGGCGGTGCCCGTCCTGCGCATACCGCAACTGCGTTGAGACACGCGCCGGCTGTGCGGCGCTCGCCCTGAATGCAATCGTAGAGAATTCCGGCTGCTGTCGGAGGTCGTGAACCAGTGCGGCAAACTGGCTGGCGGGGTCGCCGGCCGCGAGCTCGTAGGTGAACCTGACCACTGCGTTGTCCGTCGAGACACTGGCGCGCGAGCCGTTGCTGGTTTCCGTGTGCCATCCGCCGTCAGGAAGCGGCGATGAAGAGACCGGACCGGGTACCGGTGCAGGCGGGGCGGAATCGGGACCAGACCAGAAGACAGGATTGCTCAACACCCATGGTATCTGCGGCGTACCCGGCGCCCGAGGAACCATGACCTCTACCCTGTAGCTTCCGGGTTGACTGGTTTCGTGCTCGATCATCCCGCCCCTGCGCCAGGCGACCACTTCCCCATTCCGGAGCAACAGGATCGATGCGTCCGCCGGAACGTCGGCACGCGCGGAGAATTTCACTTTGCCCGCGTCCGACGGAATCGTCGCCCCCATCGGGAACGTCACGGTCGCCGCCGAAGCATGGAAGTCCAGTGAGCCCGCCGTCGCGACGGCATCCACCGACGTGTAGACAGCGCCATCCCGAATCGCCGCCAGCAAGAGGGCGGCGTCCCGTCGGGCATCGCCGCTCGGAGGAGTCTGCAGCTTCACTCGCAACGAGAAGCTTCGGAACGTCGCTTCGTACGAAGGCACATGGAAACGCCGGCCGGAGGTTCCGCCGTTCTCTCCCCCGAGTCCGCCGTGGGCGTCATGCGCCGCGAGCGCGATGACCCGTCTCGTCGCGGCGAGCCCGTCCCATTTCGCCAATGTCGATACCGGTCGGTCGAGGAGCGATGCGAGGGCGGCGGCGGGCCGGACGAGATATCCAAGCAAGGCGCGCCCGACCGTGAACCGTTTCTCGTCCCGCCACTCGCTGTCCGCATTCATCCACTCGATTCCATCCACGGGAACCGCCCAATCGGCCCAGGCGAGCTCGCGACGCGGCGAGAATGGATGCGCGGCGACACCAAAACCGCCCATGCGGGCAACATCCTCCGCAACCGCATCTCCAGCGCCACCCAGCGGGTAGGGCGCATGACCAATTCCTAGTGCGACGTAGTGACCGTCATCCGTGCTGACCTCTACTCCATCGACACAAAGCACGCCGTGGAGGTATTCCGGTGCCGCGGGCTCACGGGTGCCGTCCCCGTGATCCGTGAAGATGGCGAACTTCAATCCCGCGAGTGACGCGGCACGTGCAACGCCGTCGCGATCGAGCGCGCCATCAGAGCGTGTGGTGTGAATGTGGTAGGCACCGGCCAGCACCCGGGGATCCGGTTGACCGGAAAGGGGCGTTCGCGCCGGTCCCGGCGGAACTGCCGCAAAAAAGACAACGGCGGCCACCAGGGCCGCCGTCAGCAAATACTTCGAACGGGAGCGGGGACGATCAGAGGCCGGCATCCGCCCGGAGCGCGGTCGCTTTGTCGGTACGCTCCCAGGTGAACTCCGGCTCGGTACGGCCGAAGTGCCCGAATGCGGCGGTCTTCTTGTAGATCGGCCGACGAAGGTCCAGCGTTTCGATGATGCCCTTTGGCGTCAGCTTGAAGTGCGCCCTGACCAACTCGCTGATCTTCTCGTCGTCGATAGCGCCGGTCCCGAAGGAGTGGACGTACACCGAGACCGGCTCGGCAACCCCAATCGCGTACGCCAGTTGCACCTGGCAGCGATCCGCGAGACCGGCCGCCACGACGTTCTTCGCGACGTACCGCGCCATGTAGCAGGCAGAACGGTCAACCTTGGTTGGATCTTTGCCCGAAAATGCGCCGCCGCCGTGCGGAGCCGCGCCGCCGTAGGTGTCCACAATGATCTTGCGGCCGGTGACACCGGCATCGCCGTGCGGACCGCCAACGACAAATCGGCCGGTCGGGTTGATGAGGCACCTGGTGTTCTTGTCGACCATCGCCTCGGGGATGACGCGGTCGATGATCTTTTCCTGGATGTCGGCGCGGAGCTGCTCGTTCGAAACTTCCGCGCTGTGCTGCGTGGAAATGACGACGGTGTCGACGCGAACCGGGACGCCATTATCGTATTCGATCGAAACCTGCGACTTGCCGTCGGGCCTGAGGTAGTCCATCACGCCGTCGCGCCGGGCGCAGGAAAGCCCTTTTCCGAGCTTGTGCGCCAGCATGATCGGCATCGGCATCAGCTCGTCGGTTTCCCTGCAGGCGTAGCCAAACATGAGTCCCTGGTCTCCGGCCCCTCCGGGATCGACACCCATGGCGATGTCAGGCGACTGGCCGTGGATTGACGACAACACCGCGCACGTTTCGGCGTCGAAGCCGAAAGACGAATGCGTGTAGCCCACGTCCCTGATGGTGTCGCGAACGATTTTCTGGAAGTCGACGTAGCAGCGGGTCGTGATTTCGCCGGCGACCAGGGCCAGGCCCGTCGTGACCAGCGTCTCGCAGGCGACACGGGCGGCCGGGTCCTGCGCCAGGATGGCATCGAGAATCGAATCGGAAATCTGGTCGGCGATCTTGTCGGGATGCCCTTCGGTGACGGACTCCGACGTAAACAAATAGCGGCCCTTACGGCTCATCTTTCTGGAGCTCCTCTGAATGTTGCCCGGGGGAAACGGGTGTGACTCCGGGGCTACGACCGGTCCGGTTGCAGTCCTAGATCCGAAGAATTTTACACGATTCCCGGGCTACGGTCGCGGATGAAATCGGTCGTAGACCGAGCGCAGCCGGGCTTCGAGCACGTGCGTGTAGATCTGCGTGGTCGAGAGATCGGCGTGGCCGAGCATCATCTGGATCGCCCGCAAATCGGCGCCGCGATCCAGCAGGTGCGTCGCGAACGAATGGCGCAGCACGTGCGGGCTGATGTTCCGCGTAATCCCCGCCTTCAGCCCGTACTCCTTGAGAAGCTTCCAGAATCCCACTCGAGACAGCGGACCGCCGCGGGCATTTACGAAGAGCCAGGGAGAGGATTTGGGAACCAGCTTCGGCCGCGCTTCCGCGAGGTACTTCTGGACCCAGTCGGTCGCCTCCTGACCGATCGGGACGATGCGCTCCTTGTCGCCTTTGCCGATGCAGGTGAGATAGCCCTCCTGGAGATGAAGGTTGGGCAGCTTCAGCGAGATGAGCTCCGATACCCGTAGACCGGTGGCGTAGAGCACCGAGATCAGCGCCTTGTCCCTGAGACCTCGAGGCCTGGAGACATCCGGCTGCGCGAGAAGACGATCGACTTCCTCGAGGTCGAGGAACTTCGGCAGCGCCGCCCAGGCGCGTGGGGCCCGCAGGTCGTCGGCGGGACTGCTCTCGCGCCGCTGCTCGACCGCGAGGAACTTGTAGAACCCACGGATGCAGGCGACCGCGCGAGCAGTCGAGCGAGGCGACAATCCGCTCGCCATCAGGCTCCTGACGAAGGCATCCAGTTCACGCCGGTCCAACGCCGCCGGATCGAGCTTGCGCTTCTCGGCAAAGGCCGCCAGGGCCGCGAGGTCGCGCGCGTAGCTTTCGACCGTATTCGGCGACATGCGGCGCACGTCCCGGAGATAGGCCAGGTACCCGTCGATGGTGGTGCTGGTCAACGCTGGCCCGCCCGGCGCCTCAACGCCCACTCGCCGCCCAACAGGCTCGCGAACACCCAGGGCCACCACGCCGATTGGAAAGGCCGGATGAGCGTCGGGCGCGATGGGCGTGGAAGGGATGCAAGATGCTGAATCACTCTATCGGTCTCCGAGGCGTTGACAGTGACTCCGCCTGTGAGCGCCGCAAGCTGGCTGAGATCGACTGAGCTGCTGACAGGCCGCGCTGCGGCAGAATCGGCGAGGAGCGTCACTTCTGAACCATGCTGATCCGTCTCGACCCGAACAGTGTGGATGCCTGCCGTGGCCACGACAATCTCGCCGCGAAAGACTCCAGCCTCCGGCTCTGGCCACAAGCGAATCGTGTCCACCTTGCCTGACGCGTCCGAGATCCGCGCCGCAACCGGGGGCAGGGCTGCCTCGTGTTTTACGGACTCGGCATCCGTCCACTCGGTTCGGCGCAAGCGGACTTGCAAGGAGGCCGTTCCGCCGGGCCGCACGATGGCCGGGCGGAGGTCAATCCGAATTGGCGGCGGCGCGCCGAGTGCCGCGGTCAACAACTCCTGCCGCCAGAATCGCGCGAGTCGCGACTTCGGATCCGCACGGTATCGCCACGCATCGAGCGCACCAGAGAAGATCACTCGACCATCCCCGACCGGCCACGCAGCGATTACCGCGACCCCGTTGAGAGTGGCGATCGCGCGCGCTCCCCTCGGCATCGTCGTCATCGTCAGGAGCTCGCTGGCAAGCACGCCGGAAAGATCGAGTGCTCGTGGTTCGCTCAGGAGATGTTCTGAGAATTTCCCTGGCAGCCTCTCCGCATAGGGCCCGGCCGGAATCCTGTCGGGGAGCAGGACGACGGTGCCGGCGCGCCGATCGGCAAACTGCCATAGCGCATCGACCTCTTCACGCCGCAGGTCCTCCGGAGCCCCGGCGATCACCACGTCGAACCGCGACAGCTGTGATGCCTGAATCACAGGCGGTGTGTCTCCCGCACGTGAGGCAATACCCCGCGACGTCCGGATCACCGAGGAGACCTGGAACCCCGGATCGGCTTCGAGCGCTCGCCGCATGAAACCGGCGGACCAGGAGGGCCTCGTTGCGATCACCGCGATGCGGCCTGGCCGCGAGGCCACCATGGCCAGCAGGTCAGCCTCGTTGTCGATGAGGCGCCGCTCACCAGGAGCGGGCAGGACTCTCACCGTAAGACGACGGGCCCCCGGCGAGGCGGCGATGTACGGAAGCGAAACCGTTACTCGGCCATCGGCTTTCCACACGTGCTCGGAGCGCGAAAGCTCGATACCGTCCTGCTCGAGCAAGATCATGCTCCGCTGACCAATGAGCCCCATGGCCCGCAGGGTCACTGGAACGTCGACCGCGGCTCCGGGAATCAAGCTGACGCCGCTCGGAACCTCTTCGATGGCAATAAACGGCGGCTCCTCTAGTGACACGATCGACACCGGCCCGCCATTCGTGACCGCAGGGGTGAGCGGAGCTCGGCCCTTCGACAAGCTCAGGGCCGTCCCGAGCTCTGTCGAGGGACGGCCGATGACGACGGTCGCCGCGCCAGAGCCGACGTCAACGAGATCTGCGCGGCCCGACAGCGCAGTCCGGAGCGTCGACGCAGCCGCCGCCGCGTCAGGATCGTCCGGGGCTGTGAACACGCGTACTGGCAACGGCTCGGTTCGGGTGAGACGGAGCGCGGGATCGACGATGCCGCCGATCGCAATGAGCATTGCGAGGATCCGCAGAACGATCATCGGCGGCGGCCCTCCTTTGCCCACGCGCTTTCGAGCTGATCGCGCGCAACGTCGCGAACGGTCGTCGCATCCCGACGGACCCGCTCCAGCAGCATCTGGACCACTGCGCGGGCCTCGGCGTCAGTCCTGGACGGCTTCTCATTCTCTGAAACGCTGCGGCGAAGCCGCAGAATGGCCTGCGCAACCTCATTCCACGGGGCGTCACCGGCAGCGGCGGTCAGTGCCCTTTCCGCCGCCGCCGACAGCGTCATGATCGCCTGCGGCGATTGCGGCTCGCGCCTCTGCAGCGGGATCAAAGCAATCATGTCCGCCAGCAACTGCCGCGACAGCAGCGCAGACGGAGCGTCGGTCGCTGACGCAACTGGCCGGTTTTCATCCTTCACATCGTCCAGCTCGCCCGCGAGACGACGCGAGGGATCGATTCGGAGACGCGAAGGCAGCGTCCGGAGGATGTAGCGATTACGGGTGAAGGCGCGTTGCAGCGCCTCGACCGCTTTCATGGCTGCCGTGAGCGCCGCCGCGGTGTCGTTTCCGGCAAGCGCCTGCTCGACGACCGTCATATGCGACACGGCGCGCCAGATCTCGCGTGTCGCGGTGTTTTCGAGCCTGCCCTCCTGGATCTCGTTCGAGTGCTCGGCTTCCTCCTCTTCATCTTCGACGTGGCCGCCCATCAGGAAGATGAAGTTGCCGCGGACGGCGCGCTGTTCCGCCGCAAGCGCGCCGGTTTCGTCATCGAGCGCCTGAGGACTCAGGCGCTTCTCGCGCTCCCGCAGCCGCCGCAGCTTCACGACGATCATCTGCTGGCTCAGCGCATACCGTTCCTGCTCGGGAGCCATTGCGAACCCTTCGAGCGCCACCCGCCCCGGTCCGGCGATCTCGACGAAAAACGTATCGGACGAGGCGGCCCCGGCAGCGCCGGGACGATCGTCCTGTGCCGTCAGCCGGTAAACGAGCGAATCTCCGGGCTCGAGTCCCAGGGCGGCGACCGGAATCCGCCCGTGGCCGCGCCAGCTTTGCGCGTTGTCCCTGCTGATCACGAGAGGCAGCTCCCCTTCTACGAACTCGAACTGCTCGCCCGATCCCGAGACCTTCGTGTATCGCAGCACCAGGGCGCCGAGTGCGATGTCGTCAGATGCGGCAGCGTCGATCTCGACGACATGGTTCACCGTCGGCAGCAACAGATCGCGGCCCGGACGCTCTACATGGACGACCGGTGCACGATCGGGGACCACGTTCACAGCGATCAGCCTCGTCGGCTCACGGCGTGTGCCGTCGCCGTCGAATTCGACGGCGAGATAGCCGCTTTCAGCCAGCGCCATCTCGAACCCGGCTCGATCGGAACCTTGCTTTGCCGACAGCTCGCGGTCGCCGAAGCGCACCCGCACTGGCGTCGATTGCGGCGCGAGCACGACCAGCGTCAGCCGCGTACCGGCGAGCGCATCGATTCGCTCCGGGTTGGTCAGCACGGAAGAAGGCCGTTTCGAATACGCGGGAGGTTCGAGCTGCGCCTCGAGTACCAGCGTGTGGCGGGCCGTCAGACTCGCAATCGATCGCGAGTTCGAGCTGGGCGCGATGCCGCTCGGTCGAACCGCGAGGGGTGTCACCGTCGCCACCAGAACCGCCGCCAAGGCGGCCAGCGCGACACGCGAGAGCGGAACCGTCGATCGGAAATCGACCTCATGCAGGCGAGACGCCGCATCGTCGAAGATGCGGCGGCCGATCCAGTCAGCCGATCGCCCGGGGTGTCGAATGAGTTCCTCGGCCGTGACGATCAGGTTCTTCAGGGAAGGATCGCCACGTTCGATCAGGAGCGCGACCTGGCTCATCATGCGTGACTGACGCCGCAGCGCCACAACGACTGCCATCGTCCCGAGCGCGAGAGCGAGCAGAAGGGTCACCGATCGGGTAGAAACCGCCACCAACGCGAAGCCTGCCGCAACCACACCCGACCCGACAACCACCGCGTACAGCAGATCGCGAACCAGCAGCCGCCTCAGGCCGCTTTCGAGCGCGCGTCGGACGATTTCGACCGATGTGTTCTCAGGCCGCATGCGCCTGTTCCTCGCGAGCGGTCGGGTACGCCCGCCGGGCGAAGCCTTCGATCAACAGGAGCAACAGTGCAAGCCCCCAGAGCCATCGCGCGTCACCCGGAGGTTGAGGTGTCCATCGTGCCGCGGAGGGCTTCGCCGCGCGCGTCCACTCGGCGAGCTGAGACGCGCTGAGTCGTTCGACTTCCCTCTCTCGCCAGTTCGGAGGAGGGACGATCGCCGACAATAACGACCGGAGGGCGGCCGCAGCAACAAGGTCGGAGGGGGCCGCGGACACGTACGCGACAAGGTCCTTATTCGCAGCCGCAACGAGAACCAGTGGCTGCCCAGACTCGTTCAGTGCAAGCGGAACCCAGGGGGGTCCCGGACTCCGGGCCAGCGCTCCACGATGCGCGGACGCGACCGTCCGCAGACGATCATCAGCGCTCGCGATCGCCAAGGCATTGACCATCCAGAGAACGCGCGGCGGCTCCGCCGCGGGCAGCACCGCCCCGGGGAAAATCATGGTCAATCCCCGATCGACCGGAATTTCAGGTGCCCCGGCGGCCGCGACAACTCGCTTCAGCGCCGCCACGTCTTCCGCCTGATCCGCTGGCGCGAGGAACGTCACCGCCCGGCCAGATGGCTTGGCGGCGATCAGCGCGATGCGAGTACGTGAACCGTCGAGCGTGATCTGCTGCTCGACGGCCGGAGCGCTGCCGGCGTGGAATGATCGCCAGCCCTGAAACGTGGCACCAGTGCGTGGCGTGTCGACAGTGGTGAAACGCAGCCCGATCTCGGCCGGCAGCGCACGAACATCAGAGGCAGTCAACGACCCCAGCTGAAAGTCGGAAATCACGAGGATTTCGGCGCGCCCGGCATCGGCCCGCCTGAGCGTGACTGCCGCCTGCTTCAGTCCATCGGCGAGGTTCGTGGTGTGAATCTCGGATACCTGTGTCGATCCGCCGCGCTCGGCGGCCGCCGCATCCCGTGCACGCGAAACCGCGGTGGCGATGCTTTCGCTCTGGTCGATCACGAGCACTCGAGCAAGACGCTGCTCCCATGCCGCGCGCCGCCAGGTGGTCACAAACACCGGCTGCGCCGCGGCGATCGCCGCAGCCGACACTATCGCAGCGCGGAGGCAGAGCAGCAGGAGATCCGACGGCCTTCGAAGCCTCGCTGCCGCTGCGCGCGTGGGCACGAGAAACTGCAGCGTCGGAAAGGTCACGCGTGGCGCACGCTGCCGCCGAAGCAGATGGACCAACACCGGACCGGCGATAAGGGCGAGCCCGGCGAGCGCCGCGGGATTGAGCCAGTCGAGACTCACCGTGCAGGTCCGGCAACGCGGCGGCGAAGAAGGAACGTGCGCAGGGTTTCGTCGAGTGGTGCAGTGGTCATCGCCTGCGTGTAGTCGACGCCGTATCCCGCGCAGCGCGTGCGCCATCGCTCGAGGAACTGGCCGAACCGGATCTGATACTGCGCCCGCACGTCCGACGCACGAGTCAGCATCGTCTTTTGCGATTCGAGATCTTCAACTTCGACTTCGCCGGTCAACCCGAGCGTCACTTCATCGGGGGTCAGGACGTGGAAGACCGCGACCTCGTGCCCCATCCGAACGGCTCGCCGCAATTCCCTGTCAACGGCGTCCTCATCGTCGTAGAGATCCGAGAACAGGATGATGAGGCCGCGTCGCTTGAGCAGCTCGGATGCGCGCTTCAGCGCCGACGCGGCCGCCGTGCGCCCGCCCGGCTCGACCCGCGAGAGTGCGACCAGGAGGCTCCGGATGTGAGACCAGCCGGTCCGGCTCGGAATGTACTGGCGCACGGCCGCATCGTAAACGACGAGCCCGATGCCGTCTCCCTGACCCGCGAGCAGATGCGACAACGCGGCGCCGAGCAACCGCGCGTACGTCGCTTTCGTTACGCCGTTCACACCGGCATAGCCCATCGAGCCGCTGGCGTCCACGGCCATGAGCGCCACAAGGTTGGTCGTCTCGCGAAACTGCTTCGTGTAGAAACGATCGGTGCGGGCGTACAACTTCCAGTCCACGTACTTGAGATCGTCGCCGGCGCGATAGGGCCGGTACTGACTGAACTCGGCGCTGTAGCCATGGAAAGGACTGCGGTGCAGACCCGCGATCGTGCCGTCGACGGTGACCCGCGCGACCAGCTCGAGGTCCGAGATAGCTGACAGCACACGGGGGTCGAGCGTCGCGATCATTGGCGCTCAGGACACGCGATCGAGGAGCTGCCGGATGATGGCATCGGGGTCGACCTCGTCCGCCTCGGCCTGAAAGTTCAGGAGCACGCGGTGCCGTAGCACCGGCAGTGCGACAGCCCGAATGTCCTCGAGCGCCACGACGCTCCGACCTTCGAGCAGCGCACGGGCCTTGGCGCCAAGCAGCAGCGCCTGTCCCGCCCGCGGACCGGCGCCCCACCGAACCCACTTCCTCACGAAGTCGGGCGTCTCGGCCTGGCCCGCCAGGGGGCGCGTCGCGCGCACGAGCCGGGCCGCGTAGTTGACGGCGTTCTCGGCCGCCGGCACGTCCCGGACGATCGAGTGCATCCGCTCGATCTCGTCGCCCGTGGCGACAACGGCGATCGATGGGTCAGCATTGCCGGTGGTCTGGGCCAGGATGCGGCGCTCCTCGTCTTCCGAGGGATAGTCGATCACCACGTTGAACATGAAGCGATCGAGCTGCGCTTCCGGCAGCGGATAGGTCCCTTCCTGCTCGATCGGATTCTGCGTGGCCAGCACGAAAAGCGGCCGGTCGAGATCGAAGCGCGCGCCGCTCACCGTCACCTGGTACTCCTGCATGGCCTCCAGCAGCGCCGCCTGGGTTTTGGGCGGCGTTCGGTTGATTTCGTCGGCGAGCAGGATGTTGGCGAACACCGGACCGCGGATGAACCGGATCACGCGGCGGCCGGTGGTGCGGTCTTCCTCGATCACTTCCGCGCCGAGGATGTCGGACGGCATCAAATCGGGCGTGAACTGAATGCGGTTGAACTTCAGGTCGACCGCCTGCGCCAGCTTCTTGATCAGCAGTGTCTTGGCGAGACCGGGCACGCCCCGCAGCAGGCAGTGACCGCCGGCGAGAAAGGCGATGAGGATTTCGCGGATCACGCGCTGCTGGCCGATGATCGCCTTTGCGAGCTCCGCCTCCAGCTTTGCAGCGACGTCCGCCACGCGGTCGAGATCGCGTCCGCTCCTCACCGTACCCGTTGCTTCCCGCTGACTCACGTCCATCGAAGCGAGTCTATCTCAGCCTGTGTTCGCGGCCCCGGCGCCGGTCTCCGTCGGCAGCAACCGTTTGACACTCTCAAACGTAGGGAAGTACCGTAGGCGGTTGCACCTGACGCCAGCGTGTGCAGCTCGGGCAGACGGACCTTTCATGCCGACCACTTCGAAATGGCAGTCGCTTCCCACTGAGGCCATCAACCCGGTTTCCCTCGCCATCGACAAAGCGCCGGTTCGCGACATCATCGAGATGGTCGTCAACGAGGACAAGAAAGTCATCAGCGCCGTCCTGAAAGAGAAGGAACGGATCGCGCACGGCATCGAGATCGTGACGCAGGCGCTCAAAAAGGGAGGGCGCGTCATCTTCGTCGGCGCCGGCACCAGCGGACGCCTCGGTGTGGTCGAGGCGTCGGAAATGCCGCCGACCTTCGGGACCAGCCCCAAGCTCGTGCAGGCCATCATGGCCGGCGGGCAGGAAGCGGTCTTCCGCGCCAAGGAAGGCGTCGAAGACAACTACGAAGAGGGCGCCCGTAGCATCGCCCGGTTGCGCCTCACCAACAAAGATGTGGTGATCGGCGTCTCGGCCAGCGGGATGACGCAATTCGTCCGAGGCGGGCTGACCCGCGCCCGGAAAGCCGGCGCGCGCATCATCTTCGTGACCTGCTGGCCGGGATCCGAGCTGCAGAACTTCGTCGACCTGCAGATTGCGCCCGCGGTCGGCCCGGAGATCATCGCGGGATCGACCCGCCTCAAAGCCGGCACCGCGACCAAGATGGTGCTCAACATGCTGACCACGATCTCCATGGTCAGGGTCGGCAAGACCTACGGCAACCTCATGGTCGACGTCCGGACCGGATCGGAGAAGCTCAAGGATCGGGCCCGCCGCATCATCGGCGTCGTGACCGGCCTCGACTACGACGCCGCCGACGCGCTGCTCCGCCTGGCGAAGTGGAACGTGAAAGCCGCGATCGTGATGCAGAAGGCCGGTTTGACCCTGCCCCAGGCGCTCAAGCGATTGAAGAAAGCCGACGACCTCGTCCGCGACGCGATTGGCGAGGACATCGAGCCGCGCCTCCGCGAAGTGCTCGAGCGCCGGACCGCGACGCCCTAGCGCTCGACCAGTTTCGCTTCAGCGGTCAACGCGCTCGCCGCCGCGGTGTCGAGGATCAGATCGACGTCGTGATGCAGCTGCAGGAACGAAGCCGGCAGCTCGGTCGTGAGCGGCCCGTGGACGACCGCGGCAATGCACCCGGCCTTGGTTTCGCCGTGCGCGAGCAGAATCAGTGACCGCGCCTGAAGAATCGTTGCCATCCCCATCGACAGCGCCTCGGTCGGGACGCGATCGAGCTGTCCGCCGAACAGTGCGGCGTTGCTGCGCCTCGATTCCGGCCGGAGCGTGACCAGGTGGGTGCGCGCCTCGAGCCGGGGCCCCGGCTCGTTGAACCCGATGTGCCCGTTGGTGCCGATCCCGAGAATCTGGATGTCGATGCCGCCAGCCTGGGCGATCGCCCCCTCGTAACGCTGGCACTCCTCCTTCGGGTTCGCCGTGCCCCTCAGAAAGTTGATGTTCTCCGGCCGGAGGTTCGTGTGCCGGAAAAGGTGCTCCTCCATGAACCGACGGTAGGAGCCGGGATCCTGATGACTGACCCCTACGAACTCGTCGAGATTGAAAGTGGTCGCCTGCGACCAGTCCAGGCCGCGCGCCGCAGTCACGCGCGCCAGCTCCTCGTAGAGCGCAATCGGCGTACGTCCGGTGGCGAGACCGAACACGAGATTCGGCTTGTCCCTGAGGGCGTGGGCGAGGCGGATCGCCACGACGCGCGCGGCGATATGGGCGTCGGGGAAGACGGTGACGCGGGGGCTGTGAATAACTGACATTTACTGTTTGTAGACCGGCACCTGTGCGCCGCCGCGGGCCTCCTCCAGGGCGAGCATCACCGCGCCTTCGGCCGGCTCGCGATCAAGCTGCGTGACAGTGCTTCGAGGCGCGCTCAGCGGCAGCCGGCGCGTCAATTCCTGCTCGAGCGACGGCACCGCGCGAAAAATGCCGCCCGAGAGGATGAAACCGAACGACTCGTAGATCATCCCCAGCCGGCGCGCCACCGACAGGGCGCCGCCCTCGAGCTCCTCGGCCGCGCCGCGAAGGATCCCGATGGCGGCGGAGTCGCCCTGGAGGAATGCCGCGTGAACGCACTGAGCGAGAGCGCCGATTTCCGACGGCTTCAGCTGCTGATGATAGACCTCGTGCAGCAGGAGCTGCGGCTGCGAGACATTGAAGTGCTCGAGCAGCATCGAGGTGAGGACCGTGGCGGGCCCGCGTTCGTCTGCCGCTCTGAGCACGGCTCGTAACGCCGCCCTTCCGATCCAGTAGCCGCTGCCCTCGTCGCCCAGCACGTAGCCCCACCCGCCTGCACGAGCCGCCTCGCCCGCCGCATTCCGTCCGTAGGCGATCGAGCCGGTGCCGGAGATGATGACCACGCCCGGCTGACCGGGAGCGCCGGTCTCGAGTGCAATCAACGCGTCGTTGACGATCAGCACCCGCGAGTTGTACCCGATGCGCTTCATGATGCTGCGGACCGTGGCGGCGTCGTTCGGGCGATCGACGCCGGCGATGCCGAGACAGATCGCCGCCGGCGCGATCGGCCGGCCGTCGATCGCCTCGTCCATCACCTTGTGGAGAATCTTCTCGACCTGCAGCTCACCCGCCGCCTGGAGGTTGGCGCCTTCGCCGCGCGCGCGGGAGATGATCTGCCCCTGTTCGTCGGCGAGCAGGCACACGGTTTTCGTGCCTCCCGCGTCTATCCCTATGACATATGGCATTCAGGTGTGCAGGAACGGTTTCGCGGAGCTGCGGCAGCGCCGGCGCCCGCGGCCGATCGGAAAGCGTAGTCGCGGCGCTCGATCGGGCTGTCGGCCACTCTACGGCCTCGGCGAACATCAAGTCAATGCAGCCCCTCGCGGCTGTCAAGACTCGTCAGAAATGCCCCCTCGCGGCGCGCCGGCGCGTTGACACCCGGCAGCGGTAACCGCTACAGTCCGAGCGACCCGACCGCCGACACCCACGCATGGTCCTCACCTGGATCGACTACACAGTCATCGCCGCGTACCTCCTGGCCATCACCGCATTCGGCACCTGGTTCGCGCGATTCCAGAAGACGACCGTCGACTACTTTCTGACCGGCCGGTCGGTACCGTGGTGGGCGATCTGCTTCACGATCGTCGCCACCGAGACCAGCACGCTCAGCTTCATCGGGGTTCCGGCCGGTGCCTACGCCGGCAACATGACGTTTCTCCAGCTCGCGTTCGGGTACGTGATCGGGCGGATCCTCGTCAGCGTCTTGTTCCTGCCGTCGTACTTCCGCGGCGAGCTGTTCACGTCGTACGAGTTGCTGCTGCGGCGGTTCGGGCCCGAAGTCAAGAACGTCGCTGCGTTCATCTTCGTGATCACACGCACGCTGGCGGACGGCATCCGGCTGTTCGCGACCGCGCTGGTGATCTCTGTCGTCACGCAGGTCCCGGTCTCGATCACGGTAATTGCGTTGGGCGTAGCGATGATCATTTACACCGTGCGCGGCGGCGTGTCCGCCGTCATCTGGACCGACGTGGTGCAGATGTTCGTGTATGTCGGCGGCGCGCTGGTCGTGTTCTTCGGGTTGCTGACACTGATTCCCGGCGGCTGGGGCGAAGTCGTCCGCTCGGCCGGCGCGACCGGCCATTTTCAGGTGCTTGACTTCAGCACGGATCCGAAGCGCGCTTACACCTTCTGGGCCGGCCTGTTCGGCGGCATCGCGCTCACGCTGGCGACGCACGGCACCGATCAGTTCCTGGTGCAGCGCCTGCTGTCGGCCCGTTCGCTCAAGGGCGCGGCGTCCGGGCTCATCCTGAGCGGCGTCCTGGTACTCGCGCAGTTCGTGCTGTTCCTGGTGATCGGCGCGATGCTCTATACCTTCTACCAGCACACGCCTCTTCCCCGTCCGCTCAGCCGCCCCGACGAAGTCCTGCCGCTCTTCGTCGTCACGTCGCTGCCCCAGGGCGTCTCGGGCTTCATCGTCGCCGCCATCGTCGCGGCGGCGCTGTCGCCGTCGATCAACTCGCTCGCGGCCACGACCGTCAACGACTTCTACCTGAAGTACGTGCGGCCCGATGCCGACGAGAAGACGTTGATGCGAGTGGCGCGAACCGCGACAATTGGCTGGGGTGTGGCGCAGATCGTCGTGGCACTGGCGGCCCAGTGGGTCACGCGGTCGGTGCTCGATTCCGGTTTATCGGTGCTCTCCCTGGCGGCAGGTCCTGTGCTCGGCGCGTTTCTCACCGGGGTGTTGACCACGCGTGTCCGCAGCGGCGCGATGCTGGCAGGCATGGCCGCCGGCGCGGTGGTGCTGGCCTGGGTCTGGATCACGGACGCTTACGCCTTCACGTGGTACGCGCTCACCGGCGCGGCCGTCACCGGGGGCGTCGCGCTGCTGCTCTCGGTGCTGCCCTCTCGTACCCGGGATGCCCGCCCGCTCTGAGCCCGCTGCGAGAATTCTGCGCGACGCTGTCGAGGCTCACGCGTTCCCGGCGGCCTGCATCGAAGTCGGGAGCCGCGACGGTGCCCGCTGGAACGCCGCGTTCGGAGCCCTGACCTTCGATCCGTTCGCGCCGGCGGCAACTCCGGACACGATCTTCGATCTCGCCTCGCTGACCAAGGTCATCGCCACGACTACACTCGCGATGCGCGCCGTGGATGGCGGCCGGATCGGGCTGGATGATCCGCTCACGCGATGGCTGCCCGACTGGCGCGGCACCGATCGCGCCGACGTGACCATCCGCCATCTGCTGGCGCACAGCTCCGGGCTCACGGGCTATCTGCCCTTCTATCGCGACCTCACCGGCCGCTCGGAATTTCAGCACGCGATCTGCCACTTGCCTCTCGAGTACCCGCCGGACTCCCAATCGATCTACAGCGATCTCGGCTTCATCCTGCTGGCGTTCATCCTCGAGGATGCCGCAGCGACAGCGAATCGATCGTCACTTACTCCGGGAGCATTCGATCCTTCGGCATCGCTCGCGGAACAGTTTCACCGGGTCGCGTCATTTCTGACTGCCGATCCGCTGATGTTCAATCCACCACGCGCGTGGAGAAGGCAATGCGCGCCCACTGAGATCGACCAGTGGCGCGGCCGGCTGCTGACGGGAGAAGTCCACGACGAGAACTGCTGGGCACTCGGCGGCGCAGCAGGCCACGCCGGCCTGTTCGGCACCGCGGCCGCCGTCGGTGCGTTCGCGCGGGCCGTCCTCCGCACGATTCGCGGCGAGACGATCTTGTCGCCTCCGGAGACCATGCGCACGTTCATCATCCGGGGCTCCGTCCCCAACAGCTCGCGCGCACTCGGCTGGGACACAATGCTCCCAACGTCGTCCTGCGGCACGCTGATGTCGCCCTCATCGATCGGGCACGTGGGGTTCACCGGCACATCGCTGTGGATCGACTGGGAACGGGACCTCTACGTAGTCCTGCTGACCAATCGTGTGCATCCGACACGGGATAACAACGCGATTCGAGAGGTTCGACCACGGGTGCATGATGCGGTCGTTCAGAGTTTTGCCAACTAAACACATTGCCAACATTGCCAACATTGGTCTGAAATCGGGGCGATTTGGGACGGCAAGCGCGGTGCAACCGATTACCGCATGACAGCACCTCCGAGCGATACCCAACTCGCAGCAGCACTCAAGAAGCGCAGTAAACGCTTTGCTCTCGATGTCATCCGGCTGTGTCGCGAGTTCCCCCGTTCGGTAGACGCGTTGGTTGTTGCAAAACAGCTAATCAGGGCTTCGACGTCCACAGCGGCGAACTATCGGGCGGCGTGCAGAACGCGCTCTCCCGCTGATTTCGTCTCGAGGATTAGCGTGGTGGCCGAGGAAACCGATGAATCTGAGTTTTGGCTCGAACTGACTCTCGAATCCCAGATCTCGCAAAACGAGAGTATTCGCCGATTGCTGAAGGCATCGGGAGAGCTGACGGCGATCTTCACGGCGTCACGAGATACCGCGAAAAGGAACCTGAAAAGCACTGAACGCTGGTAGCCAGCACCTGCCGCGGACCTCTGCAGACTCCGATAATGTTGGCAATGTTGGCAATTTTGGCAATTTTGGCAATGGGGAGACTCAGACCAAGCCCCCGGCGGCCAACGTCTTAGTCCCGTGAAGCTATTAGCGCCCGCCCCGGCCCGAAGGGGATGTCGGCGTTATGGTGGGACCCTGCGGAAAACCGCGGCCCGGTCCCATTCCTGGACCGAATCCGCGCCCGCCCGGCTGCATACCCCGGCCGTCGGGTCCGCGACCACCGGGAAACGGGCTGCCGCCCCGGCCGCCGGGCATCGGCGCGCCACGGCCGCCGGGCGCGGTCGAGGCGTTCGCGTAGATGAAATTCCACTCGTTGTAGTGGGTGCCGCCCTTGTAGATCCGGATCGACGCTTCTTTACTCTTGCTGACGACGCCGAGGATCCCGCCGCCTCCGATCTGTGTCGGGATGCCGCTCCGCCCCGCTTGCGGAGGCATCGGCTGGGGTTGGATGCCCCGCCCCCCGACCCCGACACCGACACCGCGTCCAGGCTGCGGACCTCCCGGCTGTGGACCTCCGGGCTGCTGCGGCAGGTTGACGCCCGCGAAGAGCGGCTGGAACTCGCCGTCCTCGGTCATCGGATCCTTGTATTTCTTCCGGAGAAACTTCTGCTGGACGAGAATGTCGAACGACGGGGGGCGCGTGCCCGGTCCCATTTTCATCTCCCAGAGCCGGATCGCCCGCACGTACTGCTCGCCGCGGAACACCAGTTCCGCTTCCTTTTCACGCTTCGCCTGCTGCCTCCAGGCCGGCAGCGCCGCGGTCATGAGGACGGACATCACGGCGATGCTGACCAGCAGCGCCGCCATCGCGTAGCCGTGCTCCCCGTATTGACGCTGTAAACCCATGAGGCTATTATGTTTAGGCTTACCTATGCTAGCACACACCGCCCGGCGTAACGCGCGCGGCGTCGGGAGGGTCCTGACGGCGCTGGCTTGTCTCTCGGCCACAGTCTTCTCCACGTCCTGCGACAAGGTGCCGCTCCTGGCCCCCACGGGCAGCGTCATCACGCTGTTCGCAACGGCGACGACCGTGCCGTCGAACGGGTCGATGGAGATCGTTGCCACCGTCATCGAGCAGGGATCGACGACAGCGCCCAGCACACCCACAACGCCGGGAACCCCGACGACGCCTACCACTCCGACTTCGTCTTCGTCTCCGGGCGCGGGCACACCAGTACACAACGGCACGGTTGTTACCTTTACGACGACGATCGGGCGAATCGAGCCGGCGGAAGCGCGCACGAACAACGGCCAGGCGCGCGTGACGTTCTTCGCAAACGGGCAGAGTGGCACCGCGACGATCACCGCCTTCTCGGGCGGGGCTTCGGGCAAGATTGAGAATCTGAAAGTGGGCTCGGCGGGTGCTGACCACATATTGTTGACCGCGAGTCCGCAGGCGCTCCCGTGTTCAGGTGGTCCCAGCACGGTGTCGGCACGCGTCGAGGACGTTAGCGGCGTTGGGCTCGCGGCCGTTCCGGTTACGTTCACGACGACGAGAGGCACAGTCAATCCCGGCACGGTCATCACTGACTCCAACGGCACGGCAGCGACGACATTGACGACGTCCCAGGAAGCAACCGTCACCGCTAACGCAGCCGGTAAGACTGCTACCGCGACAGTCACGCTCAGTCCGCGCACCGGCATCAGCGTTACGCCTCCGACGGGGCAAATCGCGGCCGGCACACCGACGAGCTTCACCGTCGCGGTCGCCATTACCGCGAACATTGCCAATGTCGTGTTCGACTTCGGCGACGGGACCTCGCAGAATCTGGGACCGATATCCGGTTCGACGACGGTTCCGCACACTTACCGGGACGAGGGAACCTTCACGGTGTCGGCCACAGCATCCGACGCGTCGGGGTGCAGTGAGCGGGTGTCGACGGGTATCACGATTCTGCCGGCCCAACCGCCCTCGGTCACCATAACGGCGCCAAACAGTGCCACGGTGAATACGAACGTCATCGTCAGTGCCAGCGTGTCCGGTGCGACGTCAACGATCATCCGGTACGAGTGGAATTTCGGCCCGGATGCGCTGCCGCAAACCGTCAGCACCTCGAGCCGCCAGACGACCGTTCGGTGGCTGGTTCCCGGCACCAAGACATTCAGCGTTCGAGTCATTCAGGCGTCCGGTCCTGAGGGAGATCAGGTCGCGAGCATCACGATCGTGCAGTAACCTCTGCACCGACCGAAACGAAAAGGGACGCTGCCCAGAGGGCGGCGTCCCTTTTTTTGTTTGCCGGCGGAGAGCCGGATGGTTATGGGCGTTCTGTCAGCATTATTTGGTTACGCGCCGGGGCCCCACCCCCGGCGCGTGACGCGGGGATCCCACCCCCGCGGCCTGCCAGCGCCTCGCTTCGCGCGGCGCCGCCGGTTAGCAACCCTTTGCCGCTTGGATCAGCATTCTGTGGGCAGAGATCAATGACAGTGGTAAGTTGGGCAGTTCTGTGGGCAGAGCCGCCGATCAGATTGCTAATCCAAGCAGCCAGATGTTGCTAACCACCGGCGCGAGCAAAGCGAGCGCTAGCAGCGCGTGGGGGTGGGGCCCCGCCCGCAAACCAAATAATGCTGATCCAGTCGTCCGATTAACCCCACTGCCGGCCGCAAACCGCGAGTGCGAAGAACCTACCAGTCCGAATACGACGACCCGTCCAGCGACGTGCCGGACGCGCCGCTCTTGACGTCGTAGATGCCCGGCTCCGCCGACGGGTTGGCCGGATCGGCTTCGGCGGGGACCGTCTGCCAGGTGTCGGTGGAATTGGAGATGGGATCGATGGGGATCTTCCGCATATAGCCGTCGCTCACGAGCGCATCGAGTGACGACGGGTACTTGCCTTTGTCGGCGTAATACTGGTCGATCACATCGCGCATCTCGAAGAGATCGTGCCGCAGCGTGGTCTCGCGCGTCCGCTGCACGGAGTTCCGGTATTGAACGACGCCCATCGCCGCGAGGATCGAGATCATCGAGATCACGACCAGCAGCTCGATCAGCGTGAACCCGCGTTCGCTTCGTACGACCAGCGCCCGAGTGTGTGCAGTGCGCATGACGTCAGCCCGACCTTCCTTCTCCTACCAGTCTCTGTATTTCGTTCCGTCCAGCGCCGTCCCGGTCGACTTCGTATACACGTCGTAGACGTTCTGCCCGCCCCAGGAGCTCGCATCGGGGCGATCCTGATACGAGCGCCTCCCCCACTCCGTGGAGTTGGTCATCGGATCGATTGGAACCCGTCGCAGGAATTTGAGCTTGCGGCCGGATTGATCGTTCACCACGCTCACGCCTTCGACGAGGGTCTCGAGATCGGGCGGATAGCCTTCGCTCCCGGCCTTGATGTCGAAGGCGCCGATCACGCCGGCGTCGGCGGCGTCCTTGAACTTGTCGATCGCCGTCCGCATCTCCCGGAGATAGCGGCGCAGCTCCATCTCTTTCTGGCGCTGCACGGTGACCCGCGCCAGGGGCATCACCGCCGACGCGAGAATCAGCAGGATCGTCGTGACGACGAGCAACTCGATGAATGTGAATCCGCGTTCTCGATACCTGTTCACCGTCGTTCTCGGGTTCCCGGGGAACCGAACCTCGGTTATCTCACCGTCACGGTGACCGGGCTGAACTGCAGCGTCAGCGCCGCGCCTTCCGGCGTGCTCGCCACGCCGTTAACCGAAACGATGGAGCTGCCAGGCGCGACGGCGTCGAACAAGAGTGCAGCCAGCAGGCCCGATCCCGACGCTCCCACCTGATCGCCGGTCCGGGTGATCGCAATGTCCACACGACCCGCGGCGGCATCGATCTGCGGCGTGAACGTAGTCGCCACGCCGCCCTGTCGCATGAAGGTGCCGTCCTGCACGTTCCGCACTCGCAGCACGTTGGGGTTGTAAGTGACCGTCAGCGTCATCACCGAGGCCCGCGACGCGTTGTTGATCGAGAGCGGCACCGTGTACGGTCCGCCCGCAACCTGGAACGTAGTACCAGGCACCGTGAGAATGACCTGCGCGGGCGTTGCTTGTGGCGCGCCCGGCGGTGCGTTCGGCGTGACCAGCGTGTCTCTTGGTTGCGGCGCAGGAGGCTGAGGGCCCACCGGTGTACCGGTGGTCACCGGAGGAATGCCAGGAGGCACGACGCCGGTCGGCGCCTGTATCGCCGGTGGCGGCGGAGGCGGCGGCGCACCTGGCTTCTCGGGCACGGGTGCGATCGGTGTGGGCACGGGCGACGTTCCGGGGGCCGCGGGACGATTCACGGCCTGCGCGCCGGGATCCGACGCGACCGGCGGCCGCGGCACGCCGCCCGGCGCGACACCGGGCGTTGTCGGAATCACCTGGGTGGTAGCAGTGCCGACCGACGGCGCCGGGACATCATCCGGGCTCGGCGCGATCAGCGGCGGCGGCCCTCCGAGCCCGAGGTTCTGCTGCGTCCCGATGAAGATCGGCGACAAGTCATCCGCGGTCAGCTCGTGCGTCCGGACCACGTGCGGCGTCAGCAGCATCACGATGTCGGTCTGCGTAATCTGCTGGTCGTTGTTCGACAGGAACTGCTTGAACACGGGCAGCCGCAACAACCCGGGGAACCCGCTGAGACTGCGTCGATCCTCTTCACGCAGCAGGCCAGCGAGCAGGTTCGATTCCCCTTCACGCATGCGCAGCTTGGTCGTGACCTTGCGGGTGCCGAACGTCGGCGCCGCCTGGCCTCCGACGTTGATCGAGCCACTCACCGTGCTGTTCTCGACCACGAGTTCGAGCAGGATTTCACCATCGTAAGTCACCCTCGGCGTCATTTCCACGTTCACGCCGACCGACCGGTAGGTATAGGACGACTGCGGTATCGTGGCGAATCCGCCCTGCGCCGCTGCTCCGAATACGGTCTGAAGCACCGGAACGTCATCGCCGAGGTTGAGCGTCAGCTTCGTCCCTTCCGCACCGCGGAGCTGCGGTTTAGCGATGGTCTTGGTCCGCGCGTCGGTCTCGAGGAATTTCACGAGCGCGGTCGGCACACTCATGTAGAAGTCGGCCGTGCTCACACCCTGGCTGATGGTGTTGACGTTGAACGGGGGCGGCGAGGGGAGCGGGGCCGTCGGGGGCGCGCTGGTATTCGGCGGCGCCACTTCAGGGGAAAACATGAAGCCGAGGGCGTAGGCGTTGAGCTCCAGACCGTATTGCTTCACCCGCTGCCGGTTGACTTCGAGGATTTGGACGTCGACCACTACTTCTGCGCGCGGCTTGTCGTTCGACCGGATGATGCGCTCGATGATGTCGGCGACCTGCGCGGTCGCGCGGACGGTGATCGTATTGGCGGTCTTGTTCGCCATGATCACCGGCGCGACCGGCATCTGGGGCACGCGCATGATGGTGGTGACCATCTGCGACAGTTCCTGCGCGTCAGCGTGCGACACGTAGAACACCCGCACCACCATCTCGTCGTACTGCTGCCGCTTGTCGGCGCGATCGTTGACAACGATGATGGTTCTCGGGTTGACGACCTTGTAGAAGAGCTGATTGGCCGACATGATCTGCTGGAGCGCTTCCTGCACCGTTACGTCTTCCAGCTCGATGCTGTAGGCCTTGTCCTGATACGCCTGGTCGTAGGTCACTCGGATGCCCGCGTTGTTGCCGATGAGGCTCAGGATGTCCCTGACGCTGGAGTTCTGGAAGTTCAGGCCGCGAAGCCGCTCGTTCAGGCCGAGCAGCGGCGGCGGCCCCTGGCGCGCCTGCTCGCGCAAGGTGTCGATGCGCGGCTTCGGCCGCGACGCCTCGATGCGATCGCGGATGGTTCGCTCGAGCGCCGCGACTCGCGCAGCCGCAAGGCGGTTGGTCGAGTCCATCTCGACGGCCTTCCTGTACTCAATCAAGGCGGCATCGAGCTGATCCTTCTCTTCGAGCTGCCGGGCACGGCTGATGTGTTCGAGGGCCGAGCTCTGCATCGCCCGTTCGAGGGCGATCTTGTACTCAGGACTGTCCGGGTTTTCCTGCACGGCGCGCTGGAAATGGGCCACCGCCGTATCCCAGTCGCCAAGGCGCGCAGCTTCTTCACCCTGGCGAAACGCCCGCCCGGCCGCGCATCCGGACGCGGTCACGGCTGCCAGCACGAACACCAACACCAGCCTGTGCTTCGTCACACCCGCTCCTATTTCACACATTCCTGGCCACCGGCGGCCAGCGTCGTGCGTCCCCGGCCGTCGAGATGTTCGATGATCACCGATTCCCTGCCAATCTTCACGAGCCGGTAGCGCCCGTCCACGGTGCCCCCTTCACGCGCGGTCGACTGGTGCCGGCCGGCGGAACAGTCGCTGAACATGGCGAGCCGGCTGCCGTCGGCGCGATCGAGCACGCCGATGAACTTCACCGTAATGGGCGGCGGCGGTGGCGGTTGGGGTGGCCCCACCGGCACCGGCGGTCCAGTGGGCTGCGCAGGCCGCTCGGCCGTCGGGGGCTGCGGCGGTGGCGGAGCCGGCTTGAACCGGAACGGATTCCGTTCGTTCTTCGCTGCCGCGGGACGCTCGGCCTCGAGCGCCTCCAGATGGACATCGAGCGGCGGCGAATCGACCGCGCCCTTGGCCGGGGTTCCTTCGGTGCGCACCTGGGCCGGACGTTGCGCGCCCGAGGGATTAGACGACGGCGTGCCAGACCCGGCCGACCCCATCAGCCAGAAGATCAGCGCGCCTGCAATCGTCAGTCCCAGCAGTCCCAGCAGCACCGGATTCGGCCGCTTCGAGCCGCCACCCGCCTCAGTTGCCATGCTCGGGTGTCCGGTAATAGGTCGCAACTTGCGCAACCACGTTGAGCCGGCGGTCTCCTTCGGAGGCGGCCGTGACCGCCACGCTCTCGAGCACGAGAAACTCCGGCGCCGTCTCCAGCTCGTGGATGAACCGACGGACGCTGCTGTAGTCGCCAGTCAGGTTCATCGTCATGGTGATCTTCCGCAGATCTCCGATTGGGTTGGCATCCAGATGAAACCGGTACGCGCCGAGCGTGAGATTGGCCTTTCTCGCCAGCTGATCGAGACGTGGATAGAGCACGCGCCGCGCTCCGCTCAGATCGGGCGGCAGCACGTCCTCGTAGAACTTCACGAGCTCGGCATCGGCTTCTTTCTTGCCGCTGACCGTTCCCCGTGCCGAATCAAAAGTCTTCCGGGCCCCGACCAGCGCGCGCGTCGACTCCCCTGCTTCCTGCTCTCCGCTCGTGACGCGCTGCGACAACGGGTAAACGACCAGCGCGTAGAGCGCCGCGTTGATCACCAGCGCCGCCGCGAGGATGTAGACGACGCGGCGGTTCTCCTGGACGATCCGGCGAACGTCGATCATCGGCCGGGACCTCCGCGGGCGGCACGGCCGGTCGGCGGCGGCGTCCCTGGTTGGGTCGCTGGCGCCGCGGGTTTCGCGACGGGCGGCTTCGCGGCCGGCGCCGGTGACGTTTCCGCGGGAACTGCGGTTCCCTGCTCCTCAGGCAGCACACCCGTGTAGATGGCTTCCACCAGCAGCCTGTCGAGGCCTTCGTCGGTGGTATCGCGCTGTGCCGGCAGCACCGAGTCGAACGCCCCGGTCGCCTCGAGCTTTTCCATGAACTCATCCAGGTCTTCGCTGCGGCGGCCGAGCACGGTCATCTGAATCGTGGTCACGTCGTCGTTGAAGCTCGGTCTCACCGCCGTGAGCATGACGTCCGGCGGCAGCGTCTCCTCGATGTGGTTGAAGAACTCCGTCCAGGAGAAGGTCCGCTGTTCGATCAAGCTGTTGGCGACCGCCGCCGAGTTGGCGGTGGCCTCGAGCTCTTTCTGGTTGATGCCGGCGCGGATCCGCTGCGCTTCACGCGTCAGTCGCTGGGCCTCGTCGTGGTCCCGGTTGATCAGCGACGACAGCTCGGTGTTCTGTCGCGACAGCGCAAAGATCCGGATCGCGTTGAAGGATGTCAGCACCACCACGACCACCCCGGCCAGCGCAAGAAGGAGGTGAACGGCGCGCTCGTTGTAGAAAGGGCGCGTCGAAAGGTTGGTGCGCAGCACTAGGCCACCTGCTCCGGAGCCGAACGCGACGAAGGGGACCGGCGTGAGATCCGATCGCGCAGCAAGACGCCGATCGCCGGTGCCAGCATGTCGAGGAGTTCGGGAGATGCAGCGATACGGTCGCGGAGCTCCACGGTCGGCCTGAAGTCGATGGGTTCGACCACCCTTCCGATGCGTTCCTCGATCAGCCGGCGGAATCGATCGGCCTCGTCAGCACCGATCACCGACGCGCCCGCGAGCACGAGCTTCGTGAACCCGCCGCCACCGAGCCGATCCTCGTGATACATCGCCGTCTGGTGCACGAGGTCGGGAAGATCGCCGATGCCGCCGGTGCTCCGGTTCCTGAAGAAGATCACATGGCCGTCGCGGACGACGGCGAGCGTCGCGTAGTCAGGAGCGATGTTGACCAGCAGCCAGTCACCGCTGAACGGGCGCGCGGCCAGCACCGCATTCACCTGGTTGAAGCTCGCGATGTCTACCAGGCCGGCATGCACGCCGGCGGCGTCGCAGACCCGCTCGTAGGAGTGGATGACATCCCGGCGGGCGACCGTGACCAGGTACTCGCGTCCGCCGCCCGGAAGCGCGGCCGCGTCCTGCCAGGACACCTGCGCGTCCTCGATCCGGAACGGCGCGGCTTTGCGCACCTGCCACCGAATCAACTGCTCGAGATCCTGCTGCTTCGCAGGGACCTTTTCGAACCGGATCAGCGAGACCTTGGCGGCCGAATCCGGCAGCACGAGGGCGATCCGGCGGGTGCGGGCGCCGACTTTCTCCAGCACGCTGCCAACCGCCGACGCGAGCCCGCGCTCATCGTGGATGTTCGGCGCGTTCAAGGCCGGGGTTGCCAGACCCGGCGCCAGCGGATCGGCGGCGTATCCCGCGACCGTGTAGCTGCCGCCATGTCCGCCGAGCGCCACCGCAATTACGCGCGTCGCCGTGATTTCGATGGCGACGTCAGGCGGCGGGCTCGCAAGCCACGAAGCGGAAAACGAATGCCGCTGGCTCATTCGACGAACGTGACCTTGTTGATTTCCCGGAGCGTCGTCCTGCCGAGCAGCACCTGCTCGACCGCGCTCTCGCGCAGGAACCGCATCCCCTCCTCCCGCGCGGCCTTCTTGATTTCAGAGGTCGGTCGCCGTGCCAGAATCAACTCGCGGATGTTGTCGGAGAGATCCAGCAGTTCGCAGATCGCGGTTCGTCCCTTGTAGCCGGTCCCGCCACATTCGATACAGCCGGCCCCTTCGAAGAACTTGCCGCTGAACTCCAGCGCAGGGTCGAGCGTCGACTCCTCGAGCTGCGCGCGCGAGATGGTCGCCCGGCGCTTGCAGTGGGCGCAGATGTTTCTCACCAGCCGCTGGGCGAGCACGCAATTGAGGGCGGACACGAACTGATAGGCTTCGACGCCCATGTTCAGGAACCGGCCGAGCACGTCGAGCACGTTGTTGGCGTGGACCGTGGTGAACACCAGGTGGCCGGTGAGCGCCGAGTTGATCGCGATCTGCGCGGTCTCGGCGTCGCGGATTTCGCCGACCATGATCTTGTCGGGATCGTGGCGCAGGATCGAGCGCAGGCCGCGGGCGAAGGTCAGTCCCTTCTTCTCGTTGATCGGGATCTGGGTGATCCCGCGCAGCTGGTACTCGACCGGATCCTCGATCGTGACGATCTTGTCTTCGATCGATTTGATTTCAGAGAGCGCCGCGTAGAGCGTCGTCGTTTTGCCGCTGCCGGTCGGACCGGTGACGAGCACCATCCCGTAGGGCTCGGCGATGTACTTGCGGAACCGCCGCAGCTCGTCGTCCGGGAACCCGAGAATGTCGAGCCTCAGCTCGTGGAACTGCTCGCTGATCGATTCCTTGTCGAGGATACGGATGACAGCGTCCTCACCGTGCACGCTCGGCATGATCGAGACCCGGAAGTCGATGCTCTTGCCGCCCATCCGCACCTTGAAGCGGCCGTCCTGCGGCACGCGTTTCTCTGCGATGTCGAGCTCCGCCATGACCTTGACGCGCGAGATAATCGTGCTGTGAAAACGCTTGTCGATCGGCCGCATCGCCGCCTGCAGCACCCCGTCGATCCGGTACTTCACGTGGACCGCGTCGTCCTGGGTCTCGATGTGGATGTCGCTCGCCCGCCGCTGGATCGCCGAATACAGCGTGGTGTCGACCAGCCGGATGACCGGGCTCTGATCGGCCGTCAGCTTCTCGACCGTCAGGTTCTCGTCGGCGAACTCGTCCTCGCGAAGGATCTGCAGCTGGAAGCTCTCGGTCGCTTCCTCGAGCACCCGCTGCGAGCTCTCGCTCTTCTTGAGGATTGACTGGATTGCCGATGGCGTTCCGACCGTCACCTTGATCGGCGTCGCGAGCAGCACCGCGAGCTCGTCGATCATCGGCAGGTCGGTCGGATCCGACACGACGATCACAAGTGAAGTGCCCTCGCGCCGGTACGGGACGAAGCCATACCTCAGCATCAGGTCGGCCGGAATCGCGCGAAACAGTTCGTGATCGATGCTGAACTGCGAGAGGTCGACGAACGGCAGTCGATACCGCTCGGCCAACCGGCGCGCACGTGCGGTCTCGGCCGCCTGCTCCGCGGCAGTCGCCTCGGGAACGCCGACGTACATCTCGTCGGGCCTTTCAGGGACCGAGGCAGGGCTTTTCGCGTTGGTCATCAGCTCAAACTACCCATGTTGAAGAGCGGCATGTAAAGCGACAGCAGCAGACCGGCGATGATGATGCCCATCACGACGAGCAGGAGGGGCTCGACCAGGGTGATGAACCGCGCCAGGTTCGTGTCGATCTCCTCGTCGTAGAAATCCGCAAGGCTGTTCAGCATTTCCTGGAGCGCGCCCGTCGACTCGCCAACTTCCACCATCTTGATCGCCACGTCGGAGAACGCGCCGCTCTCGTTCATCGCGGTGGCGAGGGCTCGTCCCTCGCGCACCTGTTGACCGGCATACTGCAGCTCCCGCGCGATGTAGCGGTTCTTGATCGACCGCGCCGCCACATCGATCGCGTTCACCAGCGGGATGCCGCCGCCGAGCAGGGTGGCCAGCGTCCGTGCCGCCTGCGAGATCGAGAACTTCCGGGCGATCTGGCCCAGCGCGGGCAACTGCAGCACCCAGCGGTCGAACCGCTCGCGCTGCGCCGGCTCCCTGATCCACGCCCAGAACGTCAGGCTGGCCGCCACCACGACGCCGATGATCAGCAGAAAGTAGGTCCGGACGAAATCCGAGACCTGCACGATGATCCGGGTCGAGAGCGGCAGCGGCCGATCGAACTGCTGGTAGAACAGACCGAATTCTGGAACGACCCGCAGCACGATGATCGAGACGACGCCGAGGGACAGGAACAACAGGATCACCGGGTAGACGAGCGCCGAGACCGTTCTCCGTTTGACCGTGGCGACGACTTTTACGTACGAGACGTAGCGCCGGATGACCTGCTCCAGACTTCCGCTCTTCTCGCCCGCCAGGAGCGACGCGGTGTAGACGCCGGGAAACAGCGTTCCGTGCGCCTCGAACGCCTCCGACAGCGAGTTGCCCCCCCGCACCCGCTCATACACGTCGTCGAGAACTGACTTGAAGAGCGGGTTGGCAACGCGCCTGCGCAGGATGTCGAGCGATTGAACCAGCGGCATCCCCGCTTTCAGCAGCGTGGCGAGCTCCTGATTGAAGACCAGAAACTCCCGCGTCGAGACACGGGACCGCGTGGGCAGCCGCAGGCGGCCGAACGTTGCACCCCCTGCCCGGGAAATACCGAGGACGTAGAGGCCCTTTTCCTCGAACTCCTGCCTGAGCCGCGCTTCAGTGTCGGCAGCGTAGATCCCTTCGATAATCTCGCCGCCGGGAGTACCCAGCCTGCACCGGAACTCCACGCGTTACCTTCCGTGTTCCCGCCGCACGGCGCAAGCTCTTGTCACGGTTGACATTATCGGCCTTCGGCAATCGTCGAATTATATACCAGCGACCTCAGCGTTCGACCCGGGCAGACTGCGCTGTTGTCGTGCGCGCGCTGGCATCGAGCCGACTGAACGGAGCCGGATCCTCTTGGTTAGACAGGGAAACGCGAAGTGCGGCTTGGAGAATCCAGAGCTATCTGAGGCCCGCCAGCGCCAGGATGCGGCTGACGTAATCCCGGGTTTCCCGGTACGGCGGAATCCCGTTGAACTTCTTCACGGCACCCTCGCCGGCGTTGTAGGCAGCGAGTGCGAGATCGACGGTGCTGAACCGGTCGAGCAGCGATTTCAGATGCTTCACGCCGGCCGCGATGTTGGCCTTCGGATCGTAAGGATTCCGAACCTTGTAGAGCCTGGCCGTGGACGGCATCAACTGCATCAGGCCCATCGCGCCCTTGTGAGACCGGGCAGTCGGTTGATCGGCGGATTCGACCCGAATTAACGCGCGGACCAGCATTGGATCCACGCCGTGCGTCTCGGCCATCGAGGTGATGATCTCCCCGTAGGGCCCCATCGTCAGCGGCTCGACCTCCGGCACTTCGGCAGCCGGATTGTCGGCAGCCGCCTCGTCGGCCGGCTGGGGTTCCGGGTGAGCAACTTCGTCCGGCAGTATCGTTTCGATCAGGGACTTGTTGCAGGTCACCTCTCCGCCGCTGCGCATCTGCAGAACCACAGCGTCCCCATCCACCCGGTGCCCCTTGACCGACAGCGTACGGCCGGAGCTCAGCACGACGATCTCGGCGTGGGCCGAGGTCGCGCCGCAGACCAAAGCCAGCGCCGTCCCGAGGAGGCGAACCCAAGACTTCAGATTCATTGATGAGGTAGCGATTTTAGCATCCTGGCCGCAGCTCTGTCCAGAAACACTACAGACGAGGCATTTGCTGGCCCGGCGGCTACCCCGTTGATCTGTATCGCCGCCCTACTTCGGCTCGATGAACGCGTGGTATACCCGAATGCCGAGCTCGCGTGGGTCCGAACCGCCTGGCTTGAAGGACTTATCGACCTCAATCGCCATCTCCACCATCTCACCCTGGCCGAACTGGGCCGCGGAGACCGGGTAGATGACCAGCGTTTTCTCCTTCACACCGGCCGGGAACGACGTCAGCGCCGTGTCGCCGATGCGGATGGTGACCTGCTGGGGCGGAGTGAACAGGTCGCTCCTGGCATCGTACTCGAGATAGAAGTTTGCGTCTTTTTTCGGATTGCGGAAGGAGAAGGAGGCCCGTTTCTCCGTCCACTGCCACTCGGACATCGGGTTCTCTGACGCGATTTCCGCCGGGTGCCAGCCGTCCTTGTAAATCAAAAACACGTTCTCGGACTGCGGCAGCAGATCCAGCTTCGCAACCACGTACTCGCGGCGCGACGCTTCGGTCGCCGCCAGCACGAGGCGCTTGCCGTCCGCTTGCGAGTACAGGCCGATGCGGACCTGCGCCTCCCCCACGTGCGGATAGTTCGGGACGAAGATTGTTCGCGTGTACTCGATCGTTTCGCCGGGCTTCCACTGCGACGTCGGCTTCGACGGCAGGTGATCGTCGTTCCACAACAGCTCACTCTGCGGGTTCAGGACGTGGACGAAGACCCAGTAGTCGCCATCGAACTTCGCGTTTGCCGCGACCTGGAACCGGTACGTGACCTTGACCGGGCTCCCGATGGCGACACGCTCCTTGGAGAACGAAACATTCGGCGTGGCGACCGGGGGCATGTCCGGTTCCCGCTTGCGGCAACCGGACACCAGAACCGCAATCGCCAGAACGCAGGTGCAGACGAGAATCGACGCGCCAATGGACCGTACAGCAGGGACTCGTTGTGTCATGCGAAGCGCGGATTGTAATGCAGTTGTTCCAATTACTGCAATATGTTAGCCTTCGGCGTCGTGCACGCCCGGCCCAAGTTTCCGCCCGGGAACGCCACCCCATTCCGACTGGCAGCCACAGACGCACACACTACAGATGTCCGACGCCCTTGGTCTCGTTGAAACAAAAGGTTTGATCGGCTCCATCGAGGCGGCCGACGCCATGGTCAAGACGGCGAACGTAGTCCTGGCGGGCAAGGAGTACATCGGCGCCGGTTACGTCACCGTGATGGTCCGAGGCGACGTGGGGGCGGTCAAGGCCGCCACCGACGCCGGGGCCGCTGCGGCGCGCCGCGTCGGCGAGCTCGTCTCAGTACACGTCATTCCGCGGCCCCATGCGGAAGTCGAGAAGGTGCTTCCGAAGGCGAAAGACTCCAAGGTGACGTAAATGGCCGGTCGTCCTGAGCATGCCGAAGGACGAGCGGTGTCGAGGGACGATCGTGACCTCGCCTCCGTCCAGGAAGCGCGGACGCTCGCCCGGCGGGCAAAAACGGCCGCCTCTGCTCTGGCGGAGCTCTCCCAGGCACAGATCGACGCAATCGTAGACGCCATGGCAGCCGCGGCGACGCCGCAGGCCGAAGCCCTGGCCCGTCTCGCCCACGAGGAGACCGGCTATGGCGTCGTTGCGGACAAGGTCCAGAAGAATCTGTTCGCCTCGGAAAACGTCTACCGCTTCATCAAACCCATAAAGACCGTCGGCGTCATTCAGCGCATCGAAGATCGCAAGGTCATCGAAATCGCTGAGCCCTTCGGCGTGGTCTGCGCGATCGTGCCCTCGACGAACCCGACCTCGACCGCGATCTACAAGATTCTGATCGCGGTCAAGGCGCGCTGCCCAATCGTCATCAGTCCCCATCCAGCCGCGGTCCGCTGTATTACCCGCGTTGCTGAAATCATGAACGATGCGGCAAGGAAGGCGGGAGCCCCGGACGGCACCATCAGCTGGATGACAACGGTCACCCTCGAAGGGACGCAGGAGTTGATGAAGGCCAGGGAGACCGCCGTGATCCTCGCGACCGGCGGCATGGGCCTCGTGCGCGCGGCCTACAGCGCCGGGAAACCAGCCTATGGCGTGGGACCCGGCAACGCCCCCGCGTATATCGAGAGCAGCGCCGACATCGCCAAGGCCGTCCGCGACATCGTGACCGGGAAGACCTTCGATAACGGCGTGTTGTGTTCGTCGGAGAACTCGGTCGTGGTCGACGCTCCGATCGTGGAGGAGGTGAAGAGGGCGTTCAGGGCGAATGGCGCGTATTTCATGTCCGCGTCGGAGATCGACGCCGTCGGAAAAGTCCTGGTCAGCCCGCAACGCCTGCCGAATCCGGCCCTCGTCGGCCGGCCGGCTACCTATATTGCGAAACAGGCAGGCATCACGGTCCCTGAAGGAACGCGGGTGCTGATCGCCGAGCTTGCGGGGGTCGGGCGCGACTTCCCGCTGTCGATCGAGAAGCTCTGTCCGGTGCTCTCCTTCTACGTCGTCACTGACTGGCGGGACGGGTGCGAGCGGTGCAAAGAGATCCTGCGATATGGCGGGATGGGCCATACGATGTCGATCCATAGCCGCAACGACGACATCATTCTTCAGTTCGGGCTGAAGAAGCCCGCGTACCGTATCGTCGTCAATACTCCGACGACGCACGGATCCATCGGCCTGACGACCGGCCTCGATCCCGCCATGACGCTCGGATGCGGCGGCTACGGCGGAAACATCACCTCGGACAACATCTCGCCGCGGCATCTTCTGAACATCAAGCGGCTGGCCTACGAAACCACTCCCGCGGTCGTGCGCAGGGATCCAGCCACGTCCGCACGGACGAGCCCGTCCGCGCTTCCGAAGGCGCCCGCCACGGGGGTGCCCGGAGGACTCGCTGCGGAGCCGCTGGCGCGCCGGATCGATCAGTTTCTGGCGTCCCGGGGATATTCGCCGCCGAGTCCCGCGGCACAACCGTTGCCTCCGCCGACCGAGGCTCCGATCGCGACCCCCGGATCTGCGCCACATTCGCAGACGTCGACGGCCGCCCCGGTGGAAAAAGCTGCCGAGTTCGTATGCGAAGACGACGTAAAGCAGGCAATGCGTCAGGGCCGGAAGATCACTATCGGAGAGAAAACGATCGTCACCCCGGCGGCGCGGGATCTTGGGGAACAGCACCGCCTGTTCGTTCAGGCGAGCTGGTCGCGCTGACCGGAAGGCCGTAATACTCTTGAGTTGCTTGGGGTTACGGTTGACCCAGGATGCTCAGCAGTGTTAAACTGGTTGCCCCAGCCGTACCAGGGTTTCCGCTTTCGGCGGGATTCGAAAGCTCACCACCTCGACGGCACCGTCGCCGTGGTGATGGTTAAAACGGGAGCCCCCCGGCCGGGGGGCGACCTCAACAGGGTTTCGGTTTCAGTGAAGGCCCCCCGTCAGCGCTACTAGTGGGAAGCGCTAGTAGTCAGGTAGCAAGACCAGGAATGACGGGTGGGTTCGACATTGGCTCCGTCGCCCTCGCGGGAGCGCCCAGATGCTCACTCGTGTTTCGGTGCCAGCGCCGTTCGCCTCTCTGGCGGCCGCCTCTCTGCTCGTAGCAACGGCGTGCGGGTCCAACCCCAAAATTCAGAAGTCCCCGGCACCGGCCCAGACCGCCGGCCCGGCGACACCGGTAACGGCGACGCCTGCCCCGGATCCCGTCACAGTTCTGATAGCCGCTTCTCAGGAACACTTCGCGGCCGGTGAGCGCGAGCTGAAGTTTGGTCACCTTGATCGCGCCCGCGTGGAATTCGATCGCGCAATCGACGTCCTGCTGGAGTCCCCGTACGGCGCCCGTACCGACGCCCGGATGCGGGAGCATTTCGACCGGTTGATCGACCGCATCAACGCTCACGAGGTCACGGCCCTCGCCCAGGGGGATGGATTCTCCGAAACCCGGACCGAACCGGCGTCCATCGACGAGATCCTGGCGATTGCGACGTTCCCCAAGCCGGACGCGAAAGCCTCGACCGAGGAGGCCGTGAAAGCCGACCTCGCGTCCACCGAGCACGACGTCCCGATTCCACAGAACGCGAAGGTTCTCTCGGCCGTCGAGCTGCTGAGCGGCCGGCTTCGCGACTACGTCCAGGAGAGTCTGACGCGCGGGTCGAAATACCTGCCGATGATTCAGAATGTCTTCCGCGCTGAAGGACTTCCCCTCGACCTCGCGTACATCCCGGTCATCGAGAGCGGATTCAAGATGAACGCTCTCTCGAAAGCGAGCGCCAAGGGGCCGTGGCAGTTCATGAAGCCGACCGCGCAGGACCACGGCCTCAAGACCGACTGGTACATCGACGAACGGTCGGACCCCGAGAAAGCAACGGTCGCCGCCGCCAAGTATCTGAAGACCCTTCACAAGATGTTCGACGGCGACTGGCATCTCGTGCTCGCGGCCTACAACGGCGGGCTCGGCCGGCTGCAGCGGGCGATGAGATCGTCGGGACGGGACGACTTCTGGTCGCTCGCGGAATCCTCCCGCTATCTGCCCCGCGAAACCCGTGAATACGTTCCGCTGATCCTCGCTGCCATCATCGTCGCGAAGAACCCCGCGCAGTATGGATTCGAGTACACGCCGTCGGAAGTCATTGCGTACGAGAAGGTGGCGGTTCCCCGTGCAGTGGATCTGCGTCGCGTTGCGGAATGGACGGGGACGACGATCGACGAAATCCAGTCATTGAACCCGGAGCTCCGGCGCTGGACCACGCCGGTGAAATACCCGGATTACGAAGTCAAGGTGCCGATGGGCACGGCGGACCGGCTCTCGGCGCGGCTGAGCAGCGCCTCCGCATCCGAGCTCGGCGCGCTCAATTGGTACACGGTCAAGAGTGGTGAGACCCTGGCGGGTGTGGCGCGAAAGCTGCGTGTTTCACGGGTAGACCTGGCGGAAGCGAACAATCTGAGCACCCGTTCCAGAATCCGGCCCGGCCAGGACCTGATCATTCCGCGCGCGCCGGCAACCCTGCTCGCGTCGCGCGCCGACCGTCCCGCGCCGACAGCGGTCGCGTCCCGAGCCATCAGCGCCCCGGCGCCGGTCGCAGCAGCCACCCGCTCGACCGAGTCCAAGGCCACCACGTATCGCGTCAAGCGGGGCGACACGCTGTTCTCAATCGCCCAGCTCTTCGACACGACGGTCGCCAGGCTTCGCAGCCTGAACAGCCTGCGCGGGAATCACATCAGCGTCGGAGACCGCCTGACTGTCCGCGCGCGGTAAGCACCGCAAAGTTTCTGCGCTCCCTCACACCGGCGGCGACGGCAGATTCTGCGACGTCGCCGGCCCAGTTCCGCGAAAACGCACTTAAAACTCGAAGTCCCCCCATTTGCAGTCGCCGCGCGCATGCTCGCGTGCGTACGCACGGCAGCCGTCTACGGGATCGAGGCGATCGCGGTTCACGTGGAAGTGGACGTGTCCCACGGGCTGCCGTCTTTCGCGATGGTCGGACTCCCCGATACCGGGATCAGGGAAAGCCGTGACCGGATCAGGAGTGCGATCCGGAATTCGGGGTTCGAGTTTCCACCGCACCGCATCACGGTCAACCTCTCGCCGGCTGACGTTCGCAAGGAGGGAGCAAGCTTCGACCTGCCGATTGCGCTCGGGGTGCTGGCCGCCGGTGGCCTCCTCCGGCGCCGTGAGGTAGACGACATCCTGCTGATTGGCGCGCTCTCGCTCGACGGCGGCATTCAGCCCACGCGCGGCGTGTTGCCGGTCGCGGCGGCGGCGCGGCGAGGTGGTTACCGGGGACTGCTGCTCCCGGTCGACAACCAGTGCGAGGCTGCAGCCGTGCACGGACTGGCGTTGTACGGGGTGCGCAACCTGCCGGACGCGGTCAACGCACTCAACGATCCGGGCCAGTTTCGGAACCCGGTTCGGATGGAGACCATCGCTCCGCGCGAAGATGGTTCCGTGCCCGACTTCGCCGACGTGCATGGTCAGTTCCTTGCTCGGCGGGCCCTGGAGATCGCCGCGGCGGGCGGTCACAACACGTTGCTGGTAGGGCCGCCAGGCGCGGGAAAGACGATGATGGCGCGGCGGCTCGCTGGTGTCCTGCCGCGACTCACCCCGGATGAGGCGGTCGAAGTCACCACGGTGCACTCGGTCGCGGGACTGATCCCCCCTGGCGCGGGACTGTTGACGTCGAGACCCTTCAGGGCACCGCATCACACGGTCAGCGATGTCGCGCTCGTCGGCGGCGGCTCCATTCCGCGGCCCGGCGAGATCAGTCTGGCCCACCACGGCGTGCTCTTCCTCGATGAAATGCCGGAATTCAGCCGCCATGCGCTCGAGGTGCTGCGCCAACCGCTCGAAGAGGGCATCGTCCGAATTGCGCGCGCGGCGCGGACTGCGACATTCCCCGCGGGTTTCATGCTGGTTGGCGCGATGAATCCCTGCCCGTGTGGTTATGCGGGGACCGATGTTCGACCATGCCGGTGCACACCGCAGCAGGTCGATCGCTACACAGCGCGCCTGTCGGGACCATTGCGGGATCGGATCGACCTCGCGGTATCGGTTGCCGCGCTGCCGCCTCGTGACCTGGCGGGCGACGCAGGAGGCGAAGCCTCGTCGCCCATTCGCGAGCGGGTAGTGGCGGCGCGCTGCCGTCAGCTGCAGCGCGATGGAATGTTGAACTCGAAACTGGAAGGGCGCCGGCTCCGCGCGCGCGTGCGGCTCGATGCTGCCGCCCGGAGGTTGCTCGAGCACGCGGTGAGTCGCCTGACGTTGTCGGCGCGCGCGTTCGATCGCGTGCTTCGCGTGAGCCGGACGATCGCGGACCTGGCGCAATCCGAGGCGGTATCGGTGGAGCACCTCGGCGAGGCGTTGCAGTTTCGCGGAAATCGCTGATCGTCCGCTATCTCAGGGCTTGGTCGCTTCGCCGAGCGCCGCGAGCTGCGTACGGGCATCGGCGGCGTCAGGGAAATCCGGTCGCAGCTGCAAGGCGCGTGTGAACGACGTCCGCGCCCGCTCGTTGTCGCCGGACTTCAGGTGTGCGAGGCCGAGGTGATAGTAGTAGACAGGGTTCTGGGGCGCGCGATCGCGGGCGCGCTCGAAGGCGGCAATCGCCTTCGACGTCAGGCCTTTCTGCAGGTAGATCCAGCCAATCGTGTCCTCCGCTTCCGGCCGGCGCCGCAGCGAAGCCTGGGCGATCGTCGCCAGGCGAAGCGCATGATCGAGCTTTCCGTCAGCCGCGTAGATCCAGGCAAGATTGTTCGCGGCAACGCCGGCGTGCGGATCGCTCTCGAGCGCCTGTTCGTATGCCCGGCGGGCGCTCTCGCGATCCTTTCTGACTTCCTGCAGCATCCCGATCATCGTTCGCGCGCCTGCTGCCCCGGTCGCCGAACGCTGCGCCAGCGCCTCATACTGCTGCACGGCGTCGTCGACTTTCCCCTGACCGGCATAGAGACGTCCCAGCAGCTCGTAAGCTTCCAGCTGCGACGCGTCGCGAGCAATGACGGCCTTTAGCGTCTGCTCCGCTCCTCCTGAATTTCCGGCAGCGAACTCGACCTCCGCACTGAGCAGCTTCAGGCGCGGATCCCACGCTCCACCAGCTTCCCATTCGGCGATCTGCTTCCGCGCCGCGTCGATCCTTCGATCGGCGAGCTGTGCGGCGATGATGCCCTTCCGGACGTCGTTCGATCGCGGTGCCTCGCGAAGCGCCTCGTAGAACGCGGCCCGCGCAGCGGCGGCTTCCCCGCGCTGTAGTTCGACCCATCCGAGCTCGGTGTGCAGTGGGCCCTCGCCGCCCCGGCGAGCCGAAAGCCGTGACGTCAATTCGCCGGCGGCGCGATCCGGATCGCCACTCGCGCGAAGACTCTGCGCGAGCAGCACGGCCGCGTCGACGTCGGCCGGACGCTCGTTTGCCGCCAGCTCGGCGATCGAGACCGCGCTTGCCGCGTCACCCTGAGCGAGCTTGACGCGCGCGAGCTGCATCCGCGCGGCGGCGGCCTTTGGGCTCAGCTTCACCGCCTCTTCGAAAGCCCTGGCGGCCTCGTCGAGGCTCCGATCGGCGAATGCGGCGAGGCCCAGCGCATAGTGTGCGGCCGGCAGGTAGGGGTCGCCCTTCACGGCCTCGCGCGCCTGTGCCACCGCTTCGCTCGGCGGCGCTCCGTCGCTCAGCAGCATGCGGGCTTTCGCCGTGCGGGCCGCCGCATAGCGCGGTCGATCAGCGATCAACTCGTCGATGATGCGATGGGCCTCGGCTTTCCGACCGGACCCGTACTCGATGGACGCAATCCGTAAACGCGCCTCGCGCGCATCGGACTTTTCGGCTGACCGCTCGATCTCTTCGAGCAGCCTTCTTGCGTCGGCATTCCGGCCGACGCCCATGTAGTAGTCAGCCAGGGCGAGGCGGCCCGCACCGTCGACGGCGAGCGCGCGGAAGTGCGGCTCCGCCTCGCCGCGGCGGTCGGTCGTGATGTAGAGCAGCGCGAGAGCGCGGTGGGCAGCGGCATTCTGCGCGTCGATCTGCAGAGCCGATTTGAGAGTCTTCTCAGCATCCGGAAAAGCCGCGATGGCCCACTGGTAGTTGGCGAGCGCCAAGCGGGCCTCAATCGAAGTCGGTGCGAGCTCGACTGCTTTCTTGAACCCGGCGGCGGCGTCGGCCTTGCGGCCGCTGATGAAGGTCACCGCACCGAGCGCGGTCCAGGCTGGCGCGTAAGACGGATCGAGGTTGATGGCCTCCTGGATCGTCCGCATCGCCTGGGCGGTGTCGTTCATTCCCGCTCTGGCGTTCCCGAGCAGGATGTGGGCGGGCACGTGACGCGGATCCGCCTTCAACGCCAGCTCCGCACGTCTCGCTGCCGACTCGAACTCACGTGCCAGCAGCAGAATGGTCCCCGCCCGCATGTGCGCGTCGATATTCGAGGGATCGAGGTCGCCGGCGCGGGCGTACTCGGTGTAGGCTTTCGCCAGATCACCGTTGTCCTGGTAGACCCGACCCAACTTGTACCGAACGTCGGCAGCGTTGGGTGTCTCGGCCAGTGCCCGGCGGTACTCGATCTCGGCTTCCTTGAACTCCTTCTTCCCGACGTAGGCATCGCCGCTTGCCGCGTAATTGCGCGCCTTGTCGGCAGGGTCCCCGCAACCGGTCATGCCGACCGCAGTGGAAACGAGGAGCACTGTGGCCGCCACAGGCAGGAAGGAGCCGCTGATTCTCATGGCAGTCGTGAGGAAAGATACGGAAACAGCGCAGTCGAGAACGTGGCCAGCGCCGCGAACGCCGCATCGGGCGTCGAAGGAACTGGCGTGATCACGCGGACCAGTCCTCCGTCGGTCCGGCGAAGGCGCGCCGCGTCGAGCATCAGCCAGGCCTTGTTCGCGTACTCGCTCGCGACGACTCGCGAGCGCCCTTGATACCAGTAGAAGACCGCCTGGCGATCGAGTCCCTTCTGGATGATGAACCGGTTCACCGGAATCGCCCGGCCGCTGACGTCGAGGGTAGTCCGGTCAGCGGTGACCGGTTGCCAACCGGCACCCGGCAAGCAGTTCTGCGGAGAATGAATCGTGTCGCCCTGACGTTGACTCGCGTAGTAGCCGACATACAGCGCCACCGGCGGTGCGTCGGAAGCGACATACCGGCGATTGATGTAGTCGTCCACACCAAGCCGTGCGATGACGTCATCTTCCAGCGACACATCCTGGCCCTCCCACTGGGCCAGCGTAACGGGCGTGGTGGCGAGGTCTTCACGCGGTGGCACCCGTTCCGGCGCGCTCGCGCCGCCCGCGTAAATGCCGGCGGCCACGATCATGCCGGCGGCGATCAAAGCCCGCATCAGCATTCCGGCCTCACGACACGAAATACCCGGCCGCGGGCAAGTTCCATGGCTCGGTGCACGGCGAGAAGCCCAACCAGTGCGACCACGAACATCAGCCAGCCCGAAAACGAGTGGAAGAACCCTTCGGCGGCCGCCGGGCTGATCCAGTAAGAGGCGAGCCCCGTACCGGCAACCCGGATCGCATTGGCGATGACCGCGATGGGAACGGCCGCGAGGGCGATCGCCACACGTGGTCCGGTCCGGCGCTCCGTGAAATACCCCAGCACGATCGCCAGCATCAGCAGCGACAACAAGGAGCGGATCCCGGAACAGGCTTCAGCCACTTCGAGCGCCCTGCCCGGGAGCAGCAGCACGTTGCCCTCGCGAAGCACCGGCACGCCGCTGGCCGAGATCGCGACCTCTCCGAGGCGGGAAGCGACAAGCTGAAGCGGAAACGCGAGCTGGTTGAAGATGAGGGCGGGCAGCGGAACCATGAACAGCAGAAACGCAATCGGAAACGCGAGGATCCGAAGGTGCGCCCGGCCCGCGAGATACAGGATCAGTCCCGCAAGCACGCCGATCATCGAAACGCGGGTCAGGAACAGTTCTGAGCCGTACCGGCCGGCGATGAACACGACCAGGCTCGCGGCCAGCACAGCCAATCCCGCCGCGTGCGGACGGAGCGGCGCTCTCGCCAGCGCTTCACGCCGCTCCCACGCAAAGAAAGCGGCCAGCGGGACGACGAAGAAGCCATGGGAATAGTCAGGATCGGCTGCCCATTGCCGCGCGAGCGCCGGGATGACGTCCGCATACAGCCAACCCAGGGCGAGAACCAATGGGGTCGCGGCCAGTACGGCGGCGACCCCCGGAAGTGAACCCGACCAGGCGCGTGCGCGCATCGGCCAGAGGGTCGATGAGCGGCTCGACATGGACCGACCGTCAGCTCGCGAGCGGCACGCCAGCGGCAGCGCGCCGCCGACGACGCACCGCGCCGGCCAGGCCCGCGAGCCCGGTCCCGATCAGCAGCATGGACGCGGGTTCCGGCACCGCTGCGGCACCCCCAATCGCGGTGATGCGAAGGAGGAATCCGCGGCCGGCGGCGTTCCGCAGTCCGAACAGGGCGCGCGCGTGTTCGATCCCGTCGAGACCGGCGAAGATCAGAATGTCGCCGCGATGGGTCATCTCATCGGCGGTGATGGTCGCCGTGCCCCCTGCGAACGTCGCGCTGCGTTTCAGGCCCGAGCCCTGCGCAAAGCTCAGCCCATCCCTGTCGTTCGATGTCGAGTAGCCGGCCGGAACGTAACCGGGCTGATCGACCGGATCCAGCCGATCGTTGGTGTCGCCGAGAGGATCCAGAAGTTCGATCTGAAACCCTTCCAGACCGGTGAGATCCAGATCGAAGGCGAGCCGGTAGTTCGTACTCCCTTTCACGTCGTTGAAGAAGAACGTGCCCGAGCCACCGGCAGCAAGCGAGAGCGTTCCCAGATCAATGTTCCGGCCCTGGACGTCGACAGGCCCGGCCGTCGAGAACCCACCCGACGACGAGTTGAGGGTCACCCCAATCGGCTCAGCTCGTGCCGCAAGGGGTACGAGCATGAGGACGGCAGCAGCGACCAAAACACGCGACATAGACGATTGCCTCTCTTTTCTATCGCAGGGTTACTTCAGCTCGTTCAACTTTTGCGCGCCCATCGCAAGCGGGCGCGTTGGTCGGCCCTGTAGGCCCGGAGCGCTCCTCAAAGCGTGAATCGCTTGACCGCGCCGGCCAGTCCGAGCAGCACGCTGCCCGAAACCAGCAACGCCGCGGGTTCGCTCGTGTAGTCGGCCACCTGGACCGCTGCCGCAGTCACGCTGGTCGCGACCGTGGCGTTGGTGAACGCCAGTGCTGTCGCGGCCCCGGCCATCACGAGCATCAAGACCAGAAGTACCTTCATTTCCCCACCCATTGCCCAAGTTGCCCACGCCCGGTGCGTACTCGGCTTTACCGGGCGTCAGCAACACCCCTTAGTGCAAGTATTTGTCCAGCCAAAGCCCATCAGTAAGCCACGGGAAATCGAAGGTTGACGCCACGACCCCGTGTGGTAGAGTCCGGGGCTTATTGCATGCGCGAGACCTTCATCGTCAAGGCGGGCCGGGACGCCGGAGGCAAAGCATTCACCTTCACGATCGGCGCCCACGCGTTGATCGTCGGCGCCCTTTTGTTCGTTGGTTTTCCCATCCTCTTCATTGCGGGATCTTCCTGGGGCGCGCGCGCGCTGATAGCGGACCTCGTCCGGCAGAACGCCGCGCTGCAGGTGGAGAATGCGAATTACCGCGACGCGACGGCGCAGCTCGCCTCCCAGGTGGAAACCCTTCAGGCCGCAGCGGATACGATTCGCGCCAGCGCGGAACTGGATCCGCAGGCCGCGCGAGCCATGCAGCGGCTCCCTTCCTCCATCACCCAGCGGGCGATGGGGGGCAGCATGCTTCGCGGAGTGACGGCGCCCTTGACCGACGCCATGGGCGCCGCTGATCCGGTGTTCGGGCTCGTTGGCGACGTGCTTCGGATCGTGGAAACCCAACTCGATCGCGTTCGCCCCGGCGCTGAACGCCGCCAGGCCCTGGCCGCGGCGACGCCCTCAATCTGGCCGGTCACCGGCGGCCTGTCGTCGTCGTTCGGGGTCCGCCGCGATCCTTTTACCGGCTCCTCGGAATTCCACTCGGGACTCGACATCCCTGCCGAGAAAGGCGAACCGGTGCGCGCCACCGCCGACGGTACGGTTCTTAGTGCCCGCTGGAGCGGTGACTTCGGCAATCTGGTCGTCGTGGATCACGGCTACGGGATCGGGACGCGGTACGGGCACCTTTCGCGTTTCGCAGTCTCCGAGGGCCAGACGCTCCGCAAGGGAGACATCGTTGGCTTCGTCGGTTCGACCGGCAGGTCGACCAGCCCGCACGTCCACTACGAGCTGCTGCTGAACGGCCGGCCGACGAATCCGCTGCGCCTGCTCGGACGTTAACCTCTCCGGCTATCGTTCGCTCCCGGCTCGGGTTAGAATCGTTCATATACCCGTGCGGTTCAGCGAATGATCATCGACACGATCCTTGCGAAGGTTATCGGCACCCAGAACGAGCGCGACCTGAAGCGCATCCGTCCGCTGATCGCCGAAATCAACGCCAAAGAACCCGAGATTCAAGCCCTCACGGACGAGGGGCTCCGGGCCAAGACCGTCGAGTTCCGCCACCGGCTCGCCCAGGGCCAGACGCTCGAAGATCTGCTGCCCGAGGCCTTTGCCGTTGTCCGCGAGGCCGGACGGCGGACGCTGAACATGCGGCACTTCGATGTGCAGCTGATTGGCGGCATCGTGCTCCACCGAGGGAAGATCGCGGAGATGAAGACCGGCGAAGGCAAGACGCTGGTCGCGACACTCCCCGCTTACCTGAATGCCCTCGGAGGCAAGGGCGTCCACGTCGTCACCGTCAACGACTACCTGGCCCGGCGCGACTCGGAATGGATGGGCCGAATTTACCGGTTCCTGGGGATGTCGGTCGGGGTCATTCAACATGATTTGAACGACCAGGAACGGCAGGTCGCCTACGCTGCCGACATCACCTACGGCACCAACAACGAGTTCGGCTTCGACTACCTCCGCGACAACATGAAGTTCGACCTCGCGCACTACGTGCAGCGCGGTCACCACTTCGCCATCGTGGACGAAGTCGACAGCATCCTCATCGACGAAGCCCGGACACCGCTGATCATTTCAGGGCCCGCGGAGGAATCGACCGATCTGTATTACGAGGTCGATCGCATCATCCCGAAGCTGACCGCCGGCCGCACCACCCGGGGGGACGTCAAGGCCGAGGATCGCGAGGAGCTCGAAAAAACCGGCGACTACATCGTCGACGAAAAGCACAAGACGGTCACGCTGACCGAAACCGGCATGGCGAAGGCGGAGAGGATGCTCGCGCATCGGCTCCAGCCGGGCGGCCTGTACGACCCTTCGAACATGCCGCTGCTCCATCACATCAACCAGGCGCTCCGGGCCCACACGCTGTTCCGGCTCGACGTGGACTACATGATCAAGGATGGCGGCGTCGTCATCGTTGACGAGTTCACGGGCCGGCTGATGCCCGGCCGGCGCTGGAGCGACGGCCTGCACCAGGCGGTCGAAGCGAAGGAAAAGGTCAAGATCGAGCGCGAGAACCAGACACTCGCCACGGTCACGTTCCAGAACTATTTCCGCAAGTACGGCAAGTTGTCGGGCATGACCGGCACCGCCGACACCGAAGCGGAAGAGTTCGCCAAGATCTACAAGCTCGACGTGATGGTCATTCCGACCAACCGCGAACTGAAGCGCGTCGAGGAGCCGGACACCGTCTACAGGACCGAGCGCGAGAAGTACGAGGCGATCGTCAACGACATCCTCGAGAAACAGCAGCAGGGGCGACCGGCGCTGGTCGGCACCGTGTCGATCGAGAAGTCGGAGCGCCTTTCGAAGCTGCTGAAGCTGCGGGGTATCAAGCACGTCGTGCTGAACGCGAAGTACCACGCGCAGGAGGCCGAGATTGTCGCGCAGGCGGGCCGCAAGGACACCGTCACCATCGCCACCAACATGGCCGGCCGCGGCACCGACATCCTGCTCGGCGGCAACCCCGAGTTCATGGCGCGGCAGCAGACGCTCGGCGACCAGCTCGCCGAGAAGCTGCCCAAGAGCGAAGCGAAGTTCATCGACGACGACGAGTTCGTCTATTTCTACCACCTCGAGAACTTCTACCGCGTCCCGCGCAAGGCGTACGACGGGATCTACCAGTCGCTCAAGAAACAGACGGACGCTGAACACGACCAGGTGGTCGGGCTCGGAGGCCTCCACATCATCGCCACCGAGCGCCACGAGGCACGCCGCATCGACAATCAGCTTCGCGGCCGTGCCGGCCGTCAGGGCGATCCCGGCTCGTCGCGCTTCTATCTGTCGCTTGAAGATGATTTGATGCGGATTTTCGGCTCAGATCGCATCTCCGGGCTGATGCAGCGACTGGGCATGGAAGAGGGCGTGCCGATCGAGCACAAGATGGTGACCAACGCCATCGCGCGCGCCCAGAAGCAGGTCGAGGCCCAGAACTTCTCCGTCCGCAAGCACCTGCTCGAATACGACGATGTGATGAACAAGCAGCGCGAGAGCGTGTACTCGCTCCGTCGCGAACTGCTCGAGGGCAACATCAAGCTGACCGAGGAAGAAACCGTCGATTCCCGCGAGTACTTGATGACCCTCGCGGAGGAGCTCCTCGACAGCACGGCCGAGAACTACGCGGGCCAGGATGTCGAACCAGACCAGCGGGACTACGAAGGGCTGAAGTCGGCGGTCGCGGACATCTACGGCGTGGAGGTCTCGGATCTCGAGACCATCCCCATCGAAGGGCTCAAGCCCGAAGAGATCAGCGACGCGCTCTGGCCGCCGATCGTCACGAAGTACGAACGGAAAGAAGCGCTCCTGCCCAGGGAGATCCTCCGTCGCGTCGAGCGCGACATCATGCTCCAGATCGTGGACTCGCAGTGGAAGGATCACCTCTACAGCCTGGATCACTTGAAAGAAGGCATCGGGCTGCGCGGCTACGGCCAGAAGGATCCACTGGTCGAATACAAGAAAGAGAGCTTCGCGCTCTTCAGCGCCATGAAGGATCGGATCGAGGAAGAGATCGTCCGGTACCTCTGGCGGCTGACACCGGTCATGGGTGAGGAAGGAGCGGAGCCGCCAGCGCCGGTGCGCCAGCCCGCCCCGAGGCGGCCTCCAGCACTGACCCTGAGCGGTCCTTCACAGTCTCCGGCCCCGTCGCCATTTGGCGCGATCAGGGGCGGCGGCTCCGCCAGTGCCGTTGCCGATCCGCCGCGTCCGGCCCGGACCGGCGGAGACGACACGATCAAGCAGGTCAAACGCGAAGAACCGAAGGTCGGCCGCAACGACCCGTGTCCGTGCGGCAGCGGCAAGAAATACAAGAAGTGTCACGGCGCATGAACCAGCGAGTCACGAAGACGCCGTGTGACGCGACAGCGAACTACCAGGGCAGCAACGACGGTTGCTGCCCTTTCGTTTTTGAGGGGTGAATGGAAGCTCGAACGGACGTTTTGAACTCGGAACAGATTTCGATCGGACTGACCACCGCGCTCACGTTCGACGACGTGCTGCTGGTGCCGCGACACTCGACGGTTCTGCCCAGCGCCGTCGATGTCGGGACCTGGCTCACGCGCAACATCCGCATGAACGTGCCGCTGATGAGCGCGGCGATGGATACCGTCACCGAATCACGCCTGGCGATCGCAATGGCGCAGCAGGGCGGCATCGGCATCGTCCACAAGAACCTCACGGTCGATGAACAGGCCTCCGAAGTGGATCGCGTGAAGCGGTCCGAGAGCGGCATGATCGTCAATCCGATCACGCTCTCGCCGACCAACCGGATCTTCGAAGCGCTCGACCTGATGAAGAAGTACCGGATTTCGGGCGTGCCGATCACCGCCGATGGCGGCAAGGAGGGCAAGCTCGTCGGCATCCTGACCAATCGCGATCTGCGCTTCGAATCGAACCTCGATCGGCCGATCGCCGACATCATGACGCGCGATCCGCTGTTCACGGTGCCGGTCGGCACGACGCTCGAACAGGCGCGCGAGATCCTGCACAGGCACAAGGTCGAGAAGCTCCTGGTCGTCGACGATCAGTACATGCTGAAGGGGCTGATCACCGTCAAGGACATCCAGAAGATGATCAAGTACCCGAACGCGTGCAAGGACACGCTCGGGAGGCTGCGGGTCGGCGCCGCAGTCGGGGTCGGCCGGGACGCGCTCGAGCGCGCCGAAGCGCTCGTCGCCGCTCATGTGGATGTCCTGGTGATCGATACGGCGCACGGGCACTCACAGGGCGTGCTCGACATGGTGAAACGGATCCGGCGCCAGTATCCCGACGTCGACCTCGTGGCCGGGAACGTGGCGACCGGGGAGGCGACCGAGGCCTTGATCGGCCTCGGCATCGACGCCGTCAAGGTCGGCATCGGCGCGGGCTCCATCTGCACCACGCGCATCGTCGCCGGCATCGGTGTCCCGATGATCACCGCGGTGGCGGAGTGCGCCCGCGCAGCGACCCCTCACCGTGTGCCGGTGATCGCGGATGGCGGGATCCGGTATTCAGGCGACATCACCAAAGCGCTGGCCGTCGGCGCCAACTGCGTGATGGTCGGCAGCCTGTTCGCCGGCACCGACGAGAGCCCGGGCGAGATGATTCTGTATCAGGGCCGCAGCTTCAAGGAGTACCGCGGCATGGGATCGCTCGGCGCGATGCGGCGCGGCAGCCGGGATCGCTATTTCCAGGACGAGTTCGATCTCGACGCGTCACCTGACGCCGCCGAGAAGCTGGTCCCCGAGGGCATCGAAGGCCGGGTCGCGCACAAAGGCAGCGTCGCGGCGATGATTCACCAGCTGGTTGGCGGTCTTCGCGCGGGGATGGGGTACTGCGGCGCCGGTGACATTCCCACGCTCCAACGCGAAGCGCGCCTGATTCGTGTCACGCCCGCCGGCCATCGCGAGGGTCACGTCCACGACGTGATCATCACGAAAGAGGCGCCGAACTACCGAGTCGAGTAAAGGCCTTTTGCCTTTTGCCTTGTCAACCCGTAGGCGCTTGAATCCGCACCACCCGCCGATCCCCGCCACGGTGCTCGATCCGCACGTCGTAGACACTCGAGGGCGGATCGCTCCATCGGTCCGGCCACTCGATCGCCAGGATCCCCTCCCCCATCATCTCGTCGAGACCGAGATCCTCGACTTCCCGTGGCGCCAGGCGGTAGAGATCGATGTGAAACAGCACGGCCCGGGGTGCGCGATATTCCTGCACGAGCGTGAACGTCGGGCTGGTGACGTCTTCTTCGGGCACGCCGAGCGCACGGGCGAGACCGCGGACGAACGCCGTCTTCCCTGCGCCGAGCTCACCTGATAGCAGGACGACGTCGCCAGTCTGGAGGGTGTGCGCGAGCTGCTCTCCTGCGGCGGCGGTTTCCGCTTCGCCGCTGGTCTCGACGGTTCGGGTGGCCACGGATCAGTCCGGGTCCGACGATGCGCGGCGACCGCTCAACTCGAGCATCGCATCGCCGAGACGCGCGGCGACATCGCTGGCGATCAGCGCGGTCTGCCCGCACTCCGCTTCGGCGAGATCGCCCGCCGCTCCGTGGAGGTACACCGATAGTTTGCAGGCGGCTTCGGCGTCCAACAGCTGCGCGAACCATGCGGCGATCATCCCGGTGAGGAGATCGCCGGTGCCGCCGGTCGCCATCCCCGGATTCCCGGTGAGGTTCACGAACGATCGGCCATCCGGCCCGGCAATGATGGTGCGGTGCCCTTTGAGCACCACATGGACCCGATGCGCCGCAGCGAACTCGCGGGCGTGAGCCAACCGATCGTGCTGTATGGCTTCGACGGTGCTGTTCAGCAAATGCGCCATCTCACCCGGGTGGGGCGTGATCACGACCTCGAGACCGTCGCGGCCCGCCAGTCGATCCGGGTCGCCGCCGAACGCGTTGAGCGCATCCGCGTCGATCACCAGCGGCACGCCGACCCGTTCGAGAAGACCGTGCACGAACACCGCGGTGGCGGGATCCTGGCCAAGACCGGGCCCCACCGCGATCACATCGGCCTGGAGCTCGAGAACCCGGTCGAGTGCGGCGAAGTCGACCGTGCCCGTCGGGGTCTCGTCGAGCGGCACGGTCATGTACTCCGCGCCCATCGACGCAAGAATCGGGAGCGCCGATCGTGGAGTCGCGACAGTCACGAGGCCCGCACCGGAGCGCAGCGCGCCCAGGGCGGAGAGATGAGCGGCGCCGGTCTTCCCCACCGAGCCCGCCACGATCAGGACGCGGCCGAAGTCTCCTTTATGGGATTCGGCGGGACGGCCGGGAAGAATGCCCTGCATCCGCTCCCGTGTCAGGAGCTCGAGATGCGGACCTTCGAGATCGTCGAGGATTGGCGCCGGGATTCCGATATCCGCGATCACGAGATCGCCGGCGCGCGAATCCGCCGGCGGGAACACCAGCGGAATTTTCGGCGCCGCGAGCGTCACCGTCATCGACGCCTCCACCGCCGCCCCCGGCAGTTCGGCGCTGTCGGCTGACAGTCCGCTGGGAAGATCGATCGCGACGATCGGCACCCCCAGCTCGTTCACGTCGGCGACCACGGTCTCGAACAACCCGGTCAGCCGGCCGCGAAACCCGGTGCCGACCAGCGCGTCCACGATCACGTCGCACTCGGATACTTCGCTGAAGTGCAGCTCCCACTCCTGCGCATTGGTGATCTCGATCACCGTCAGGCCGATGCGGCCCAGTACTTCGAGGTTGATGCGCGCATCGTTCTTGACCTCGGCCACGCTGCCGAGCAGGAACACAATCGCATCGACGCCGCGTTGCGCCAGCGTGCGCGCAACGACGAACCCATCGCCGCCGTTGTTTCCGCGGCCGCACAGCACCGCGACGCGGCTCGATCCGAGCGTATCGAACGCCGCCTCCATTGCCGCGACGGTCTGGCGGCCGGCGTTCTCCATCAGCACGATCGATGGAAGGCCGATGTCTTCAATCGTCCGTCGATCCGCCTCCCGCATCTGCTCGGTGTTCAGTACCCGCATCCGGTTGGAGCGTACTGCGGGTACGCGACCGTGGTCAATTGGAGTACGATCGCGTCCATGCCTCTTCGTGGTGCGGTTTACGTCAACGGCTCGATCACTCCTGCCGAACACGCCGTCGTCCCCGTCTACGATCACGGATTCCTGTACGGAGAAGGTGTCTACGAGACGCTGCGGACTTACAACCGGGTGCCATTCCTGTTCGATCGGCACGCGCGGCGGCTTCGCGCGTCCGCCGACCGCCTCCGGCTGCTGGTGCCGTTCGACAACGAGGCGCTCGCAGGCTGGATACAGGACACGCTTCTCGCGGCAGGTGAACTCGACGAGGCGTATATTCGCGTGCTGCTCACCCGCGGCGTCGGAGAGTTGACCTACGACATCGCCGCGACTCCGGCTCCGTCGCTGGTCGTCATCGTGAAGCCCCTCGAGCAGGTACCGGTGCGGATCGAGCGGGACGGCATCACGATCTCGCTGGTCCCGGTGCTCCGGAACCATCCGGGATCGGTGAACCCGATCATCAAGTCGAACAACCTCCTCAACAATGCCATCGCGATGCAGGAGGCCAATCAGCGGGGCGGCGAGGAAGCGCTGATGTGCAACTACCGCGGGGAACTGGCGGAGTGCTCGCAATCGAACTTCTTCATGGTCCGGGCGGGCGTGCTGCTGACGCCGCCGTCGGAGGCGGGGCTGCTGGAAGGCATTACCCGCGGACTTCTCTTCGACCTCGCGAGAGAGGCAGGCATCGAGGCCCGGGAAGAGACGCTCTATCCGGCGGATCTCGAGACCGCCGACGAGGTGTTCATCACGAGCACCACCCGCGAGCTCAGCCCGGTGGTCCGCATCGATGATCGCGTCATCGCGAACGGCATACCGGGGCCGATTACTCTCACCCTGCTCACCCGGTATCGGCGGTATGCGTGGGAATCGACGCGCCCCGCGACAGCGCGCGCCTGATGCTGTAATTACGACTGCTCTGCGAACGCTTCGATCGGCGGACACGCGCAAATCAGATTGCGGTCGCCGTAGGGATTGTCGATCCGGGCCACGCTCGGCCACACTTTCGCTTCCCGAAGATAAGGCAAGGGATACGCTGCCTGTTCACGCGTGTACGGGTGCGTCCAGTGGTCCGCGGTGAGCTCCTCCGCGGTGTGCGGCGCGTTTTTCAGCACGTTGTCGCGGGCGTCGGCCTTCCCGTCGAGGACGTCCTGAATCTCCTGACGGATTGAGATCAGCGCATCGCAGAATCGATCGAGCTCGTCCTTCGACTCGCTCTCCGTCGGCTCGATCATCATCGTCCCCGCCACGGGGAACGAGACGGTCGGCGCGTGGAATCCGTAGTCCATCAGCCGTTTCGCGACATCCTGCTCGTCGATGGACGGTCCTGCTCCGTGTTTGAACGGGCGGAGATCGAAGATCATCTCGTGTGCGACCCGGCCGTTGTGATTCGCGTACAGCTCGCCGTAGTGGCCCTGAAGACGCGCCTTGATGTAGTTCGCGTTCAGGATGGCATATCGCGTCGCATCGGTCATGCCCGGCCCGCCGAGCATCCTGATGTAGCCGTACGAAATGAGAAGAATGCTGGCGCTGCCCCAGGGTGCCGCGGACACCGCGGGCGTCGCCGTGCTGCCGCCCAGACCGACGACCACGTGGCCCGGAAGGTACGGCACGAGATGCGAGGCCACCGCGATCGGTCCCATGCCAGGCCCGCCGCCACCGTGCGGAATCGCAAAAGTCTTGTGCAGGTTGATGTGGCAGACGTCGGCGCCGATCGACGACGGGCTGGTCAGTCCAACCTGGGCATTCATGTTGGCGCCGTCCATGTAGACCTGGCCGCCATGCTCGTGAACGACGGCGCAGATCTCCCGGATCTCCTCCTCGAACACGCCGTGCGTCGACGGATAGGTCACCATCAGCGCCGACAGATCTTTCCGGTATTGCTGGGCCTTCGCCCGCAGGTCCGCAAGATCGACGTTGCCCTTGCTGTCGCAGGCGGTGACAACGACCTTCAGGCCTGCCATGGACGCACTCGCCGGATTGGTTCCGTGTGCCGACGACGGAATCAGGACGACGTTGCGGTGGCCTTCACCTCTCGCGCGCTGGTAGGCGCGGATGGTCATCAAGCCGGCGAACTCCCCCTGCGCGCCAGAATTCGGCTGCAGCGAGACCGCCGCGAAACCGGTGATCCGGCAGAGTGCCTGTTCGAGCTCCGTGAACACCTGTGCGTACCCCTCCGCCTGCTCGCGCGGCACGAAGGGATGCAGTCGTGAGAACTCCGGCCACGTAATCGGCAGCATCTCGGCAGCCGCATTGAGCTTCATCGTGCAGGAGCCGAGCGGGATCATCGACGTGTCGAGGCCCACGTCCTTGCGCTCCAGCCGCCGGATGTAGCGCATCATCTTCGTTTCGGAATGATGCGAGTTGAACACCGGATGCGTGAGGTAGGCGCTGACACGCGCGAGCGCTGCCGGCGCTTTCAACGAGAACGGCGCTCCCCCATTGACGATCGGCTTCGCTTCGCGCCCTCGGGCAGCCGTGAATACCCGGACGATGTCGCTGACGTCCGGGAACGTGGTGGTCTCGTCGAGCGAAATGCCGATGGCGTTGCCCGCGTAAAGAAAATTGATGCCCGCAGCCTCGGCCGCCGCTTGCACGGCGCGAACATCCGCGCCTTCGATACGGAGCGTCTCGAAGTAGGCGGCATTCGTTTGCCGAAGACCGGCGGCCGTCAGCGCATCCTCGAGGACGCGAGCGAGGTTGTGCACGCGTTCGGCGATCGCGCGGATGCCCGCGGGACCGTGGAACACCGCGAACATCGCAGCAATGTTCGCGAGCAGCGCCTGCGCGGTGCAGATGTTCGAAGTTGCCTTCTCCCGCCGGATGTGCTGCTCTCGCGTCTGTAACGCCATCCGGTAGGCACGGCGTCCGCGCGCATCGACCGACAGGCCGATGATGCGTCCCGGCGCCTGCCGCACGAACCCGTCGCGCGTCGCCAGGAACCCCGCGTGCGGACCGCCGTAGCCGAGCGGCACACCAAAGCGCTGGGAGTTGCCTACCACCGCGTCGGCGCCCATCTCCCCCGGAGGCATCAGAAGCGCCAGCGCGAGCAGATCGCTCGCGACCGCGACCAGGGCTCCGGCGGCATGAGCACGATCGATGATTGGCCGAAGGTCGGAGACCTCCCCGTGCGCGTCCGGGTACTGGACGAGCACGCCGAACGCGCCGTCGATCACTTCCTGCGGCATCGTCCGCACGTCACCGATCGCGAGATGAATCCGCAACGGCTCGGCGCGGCCGCGCAACACATCAATCGTCTGCGCGAAACACCGATCCGAGACGACGAACACGCTTTCCTTGCCGGCCGGCGCCTTTTTCGTCTGCAGCCGGTGGAACATCGTCATTGCCTCGGCTGCCGCGGTGCCTTCGTCGAGCAGCGATGCCGTTGCGATGTCCATGCCGGTCAGGTCCTTGACGACCGTCTGGAAGTTGAGCAGCGACTCGAGGCGGCCTTGCGCGATTTCCGCCTGATAGGGCGTGTAGGGCGTATACCAGCCGGGATTCTCGAGGATGTTGCGGAGGATCACCGCGGGGGTGACGCAGTCGTAGTAACCCTGCCCGATGAACGACCTGAAGTTGCGATTGCGGGCTGCGATGCCGCGGAGCCGGCGGAGGTAATCGTGCTCGCTATCGCCGGCCGGCAGATCGAGCGGCGCCGCGAGCCGGATGTCGGGCGGAATCGTCTGATCGATCAGGGCGTCGAGCGAGGGCGCGCCAATGGCCGCCAGCATCTGCTCGCGCGCGGCCGCATCCGGGCCGATATGTCTCGATTGAAAAGAGCCTGGTTCTGCGTCGATGCCGGGGTGAGACAGGAGATCGTGGACGTTCTGTGGGTTCATCGTGTCAGTTCAGTGTACTGACCAGCGTCGAGCAATTCGCTCGCCTCGGCGCCGGCCGGCAGCTTGAGAGTGATCATCCACGAGCCGTGCGGATCGCTGTTGACGGTTTCCGGCCGTTCCACCAGCGCCTTGTTGACAGCCGTTACCTCGCCACCAATCGGGCTGAACAGCTCTGACACCGCCTTTACCGACTCGATCGTACCGAACACCTCGCCCTTCTCCAGGACGCGGCCAACCTCGGGCAATTCCAGGAAGACGACATCGCCGAGCTGCTTCTGGGCATATTCGGTGATCCCGACGCGCGCTTCGGCGCCGTCAAGACGGATCCATTCATGATCTTTGGTGTACTTCAGCTCGGACGGATACATCGCGATCTCCTAGTGCGGACGATCTCTTCCGAGGGGCTTCCCTCGGACTCCGCTGCACATTCAGCGCGGGCGCTTGTAAAACGGCATCGGCACAACCTGCGCGCGGAGCCGGCGGCCGCGGACATCCACTTCGAATTCCGTCCCGGGTGCCGTACGTTCGGCCGGCAGATAGGCCATCCCGATCGCTTTCTTCACGAACGGCGTCTGGGTGCCGCTGGTGACGACGCCGGCCTGACGGCCGTCGATGAAAACCTGGTGGCCTTGGCGGGCAATCCCCCGGTCGAGGACTTCGAACCCCACGAGCTTCCGGGCAACACCTTCCTCTTTCTGCTTGCGAAGGACCTCCGCCCCCGTGAATCCGGCTTTCTTCCAGCCGACGATCCACCCGAGATCAGCCTCGAGCACGGTCGAGTTCTCGTCCATGTCGTTCCCGTACAAACGCATGGATGCCTCGAGCCTCAAAGTATCGCGCGCCGCCAACCCCGCTGGCACAACCCCTGCGCCTTTTCCTGCGGAGAGGATCGCGTCCCACACCCGCTCGGCCGCCGCTGGTGGCACGAACACCTCGAAGCCGTCCTCACCGGTGTAACCCGTACGGGAAATCGTGCCGGCCACCGATGCGATCTCACCCGTCGTGAACCAGTAGTACTTGAGGTCTCCGAGGCTGACGCCGGTCAGCGTTTGCAGCACGTCCCGCGCGGCCGGCCCCTGCAGCGCGAGCAGCGCGTACCGCGAGCTGGTGTTGACCGCGACAACGTCACCGCAGTCGGTGATCTGGCTGGTGATCCAGGTGAAGTCCTTGATGATGTTCGATGCATTCACCACGAGCATGAAATGCTCATCCCCCAACCTATATGTCAGCACATCATCCACGAAGGTGCCGGAGGGGGTGGTGAGAGCGGAGTACTGCGCCTGGTGATGCGCGAGCCGCGACGCGTCGTTCGAGGTGAGCTTCTGGACCGCAGCCAGCGCATCGCGGCCGGCGAGCTCGATCTCGCCCATGTGACTGACGTCGAACAGACCGGCCCGAGTCCGGACCGCCATGTGCTCGTCGGCAACGCCGGAGTATTCGACCGGCATGTCCCAGCCGCCGAATTCGACCATCCGCGCGCCGAGCGCGCGATGCCGGGCGTTGAGAGGCGTCTTCTTCAGCGTGCCCGGAACTGCTTGAGCCATCGGGGAAATAACAGGAGCTGCACAATACGCCGCCGCAGCGGAACCAGAACACAAAAAGGTACTATGCAGCTCGGCCGACGGTCAATCTTGATCTGGGGGCTTCGCCCCCAGACCCCCTACACGCTCTCTCGCGGGGCCCCGCGATCCCCGCTCCGGTCGCGTGGCTCACTCGCTTCGCTCGTTCGCTTCGCGATCCTAATCGGGGCTTCGTCCCCAGACCCCCTACACGCTCGCTCGCGGGGCCCCGCGA
>Ga0111538_10000173_pt1 | contig 76002 bp, 65 predicted proteins | sample SoiMethybrSBSTD1_FD_79669 | JGI IMG/M metagenome (GOLD analysis project Ga0111538, IMG submission 79669) | Bulk soil microbial communities from a Populus tree surrounding site in Tennessee, USA - Soil MetaG P. TD hybrid SBSTD1 (version 2)... | ecosystem: Environmental > Terrestrial > Soil >...
CCCGCCGGCACTGCGCGAGCCGCCGCCGTTTCCACCCGCTTGTGCCGAATCTCCGCGCCGCCCGCGAATCTGCGCCAACATCTCTTCCGTAGGGCGAAAGCGTACCGCGGCATTCGAAACCTTCAGCACGTCCTCCGCCTTTTGAATCACGAAGTCCACCGTCGCGGTCATTCCCGGCAAGAGCTTCAGGTCGGAGTTGTCCACGTCCACGACCACGGTGTAGTTCACCACGTTCTCTTCGGTCGTCGATTGCAAGCGCACTTGCCGGACGATTCCGGTGAAGGTCAACGCCGGGAAAGCCTGCACGGTGAAGCGCGCCGGCTGCCCCTCTTGAATCGCACCGATGTCGCTCTCGTCGACGGAAACGAGAATGCGCATCTTCGAAAGATCTTCGGCGATGAGGAAGAGCTGCGGGGAGGAAAGGCTGGCCGCCACCGTTTGTCCGACGTCCACGGTGCGCTCCACCACCACCCCATCGATCGGCGCGCGAATCGTGGCGTAAGCCAGATTCTGCTTAGCACCTTCGAGCGAAGCCTGCGCCGAGATCAAGTCCGCTTTTGAAACGGCGAGATTCGATTCGGCAACTTCCGCTTCGCTTTCGGCGACGAGATCCTGTTCGGCCAGCTTGCGCGAACGCTCGAGCTCCTGTTTGTGCAAGTTCACTTCCGCGCGGCGGCGCTCCAAGGTCGCTTCCGCGGAGCGCACATCCTGCGCCAAGAGCGTCGTATCGATGCGGGCGATGATCTGTCCTTTTTTCACCGGATCGTTGAAATCGGCATAGAGCGCAACGACTCGTCCGGAGATCTGCGTGCCCACTTGCACTGTCGTGATCGCTTCGAGCTTTCCGGTGCTGGAAACTTTGTACTCGATGTCGCCCCGCTCGATTTCCACGAAGCGATAGCGCTCGTTCTCGTTGTTCTTGCGCATGGTCAGCGCGAGCAGAACCGCAACCAAGAGAACAAGGCCGCCCGCGATCATCAAGATTCTCTTCAAATGAACTCCGGAAGGTTACCGGCTTGGATCGTCGTGGCGGAGCACGATCTTGCCGAAGTGCTCTCTCGCCTCCATGCGCCGGTGGGCGGCCTGTACTTCCCGGATCGGGTAGACGCGGTCGAGGACCGGTTTCAAATGACCCGCTTCCAGGAGCGCAACGACTTCCTTCAGCTCCGCGTAATCCCCCATGTAACTTCCGAGGACGGAGATTTGTTTTGCAAAAAGATGGGTCAAATGGATTTCCCCGCGCGGACCGGTGGTTGCCCCGCAGGTCACGAGCCGTCCCCCGGGGGCCAAAGTCGTCAACGCTTTCGCAAACACCGCTTCCCCAACGTGCTCGACGACGACATCCACTCCGCGTCCACGGTTCGCTTCCTTTGCTTCTTTGGGCCAGTCCGGATTCGAATGGTTCACGGCGGCGAAGGCGCCAAGCTCCTTGGCCTTCGCCATTTTGGCCTCGTTTCCGGCGGTGGCGATCACTCTGCATCCGCAATGCCGGGCGATCTGGATTGCGGCCACGCCAACTCCGCTTCCCGCGCCGATCACCAAGACGGTTTCGCCCGGCCGGATCCGCGCTCGACCGGCGAGCATGTGCCAGGCGGTCAAGAAGACGAGAGGGGTGGCCGCCCATTCCTCCATGGACCATCGCTCCGAGATCGGAACGAGATACTCCGCGCGCACCTTGACGTACTCTCCGTATCCGCCGGGGGTCTGGTGACCGATCACTTTGTAATCCGGGGACAGCGAATCCCAGCGCGATCGATCGGCGTGGAAACGTTCGAGAGATCCGGGAGAGACGAGAACGCGCTGCCCCACTTGGATACCCCGCGCCTGCGGCCCTAGCGCAGCGACGATTCCCACCGGCTCGTTTCCGAGAATGTGCGGAAATGAAAACGTACGTCCCGGGATGCCGCGCCGCGTGTGGATGTCGAGATGATTGAGCCCGCAGGCGACGACGCGAACGAGCGCTTCGTCTTCTTCTGGCTCGGGGCGCGGCAGCGTGATCCATTCCAAGACTTCGGGCCCGCCATGGGCCAGGATCGCCATCGCACCCATCGTGGCGCTCAGGCGCGCACCTTCTTCCCCGCGCCGCGGCGAATCTCCATGACTTGATTGGCTTGGATCGTCCCGAACGTTTCCACGACGCCGTCGACCCAATGCACGGTGACGTTGTCAACGCTGCCGGTCGCGCCCAGACCGACGTGCACGCGCGGATCGTTCGCCGCCAAGTAGCTGTATCCCGAGATCACGTCGCGCACGATCCTTCTTCCGTCGACGGTCATGCTGACGGAAGCTCCGATGGCATCGCGTCCGTTCGCTTCGCGCACGCGCAGCAGAATCCAATTGCCGCGGCCGGCACGCACGTTCTTCAAGACTTGCACGGGCCCGTCGCGATTCACGGCGATGACGTCCATGCCGCCGTCATTGTTGATGTCGCCGAAGACCGCGGCGCGGCTCGTGTAGATCTCGGGATCTTTCGTTCCGCCGACCGGATTCACCTCTTCGAGCGTGCCGTCGAGCTTGCCGCGCATCAAGAGATTCGGCTCGGCATACGGATCGGAAGTGGGCGGCTCGAGCGCCGCTTCCACACGTCCGTTGGCGAGATACAAATCGAGATGCCCGTCATTGTCGAAGTCCTGGAAGCCGGCGCCGAAGCGCGTGAACTTGCGGCTGGCCACTCCCAAACCCATGCGCGCCGTGCGATCCGTGAAAAAGCCTTTTTCGTTTTCATAGTACGAGTCGGATTGTTTCCAAAGATTCGCGATCAAGAGATCGCAATCGCCGTCCGCATCGTAATCCGCGATGGCGATCCCCATGCCGGCCTTCGCGGTTCCGTTCTCGTCCACCGCGCATCCACGCAAGAGCGCGTCATCAACGAAGTGCAAGCCGCCTTGATTGATCCAGAGTTGATTGAAGACGGTGTCGTTGGCCACGAAGAGATCCATCTTGCCGTCCGCATCGAAATCCGCCGCCACGACTCCCAATCCATATCCCAAATCCGCAGTCAGGCCCGCCGATGCGGAGGCGTCGGTGAACGTTCCATCGCCGTTGTTGCGATACAGCGTGTCCCGCGCCGGCGCTTCATAGTTCGTGGGCAAGCAGTAATCGGGTTGGCCGAACCAATTCGGGCAGTCGAGCTCGTTGGCCATCGTCCAATTCACGTAATTGGCAATGAACAGATCGAGATCGCCGTCGGCGTCGAGATCGGCGAACGTCGCCGACGTTCCCCAGGCGGGATCGCCCACGCCCGCCGTGGCGGTGACATCGGTGAAGCGCCCTCCCCCTTCATTGCGCAGCAAGACATCGGGCCCATAGTTCGTGACGAAGAGATCGGAATCTCCGTCGTTGTCGTAATCCCCTACGGCGCATCCCATGCCGTAGCCGCGATCCTCTGCGCCGCTTCCTTCGGTCGCATCCTCGAACGTCCCGTCGCCACGATTTCGATACAGACGATTCTTCGCCGCATCGCTCCCCGGCTCGTAGAGGCTGCCGCTCTGCACGAGATAAAGATCGAGATCACCGTCGGAATCCATGTCGAAGAGTGCGCCGCCGCCGCCCATGATTTCCGGGAAATAAGGCTTCTGGCGGTGACCGGAGTGATGCGCGAAGTCGACGCCGTTCGCCGCCGCAACGTTCTCGAACCACACCAGAGAATCGGGCGCAGATGCGGGCGCGCCCTTCGAAGGAGTGGAATTCTTGGCGCATCCGGCAAGCGCGACCAGCAGCACCGGGGAAAGCGACAGAGCCCAAGTGCGAAGGCGCAGCGCAGGAAGGCGCTTGGCGACGCGTGAGATCACGGAGTGATTCCTCCCGGAGGTCCCGCGGCGCGCCGGGCCAGCGCTTGCTGCGCCGCCGCGATCTCCGGATCATTCGGATGGATCTGCGCCGCGAGAGTGAGATCATCCCGAGCCATTTGAAACTTGCCCAGCGCGGTGCGCGATTTCCCGCGCCGCAGCAGCGCTTCGTGGCTGCGTGGGCTCTGCGCGAGCACACGGGTCGCGTAGCCCTCGGACTCTTCGTACTTCCCGAGATCTCCGGCCAGATTCGCCGCAGTCAGGAGAATCTCCGCGGAAGTGGGGGTGAGACGCAGCGCTTCGGCATATTCATTCAAGGCCTCTTCGTTGCGTCCCATGGTTCGCAATACCGACGCCTTCTGCAGGTGCGTGTTCGCGAGCGATGGATTGAGCGCAATCCCTCGATCGGCAAGACGCAGCGCATCGTCGAAATCTCCGAGCTTCGTTTTCGCCCGGCTCAGATTGGTGTGGGCGAGCGCGTCATCCGGATTCACTTCGAGCGCCGTCTCCAAAACTTCCACCGCCTGTTCGTACTTTCCGGCGTTCAGGTATGCCGCGCTCAAGTATTGCAGGAGTGTTGCATTCGTGGGGTTGTCGGGACGAATTTCTTCCAGCGTGCGAATGGCGCGGTCGTTGTCCCCGGTTTGGATGAGGGCCGCCGCGGTGCGCAAACGCGAGCCGACCGAAACTCGATATTCATTGAGGTCATCGGCCCAAGGATCGGACCAGACCGGGCGCCCCGCACGCCCGCTCGCCAGCTCCACTTTCGCTTCCTCGAGCCTCCCCATCTGCCGGTACGCCGTGCCCATGAGCTGGTGAATATAGGCAATGTAGAGACTCTTGGGCCGGCGGCGGAGACACTCTTGGAGGAATTCGATCGCCTTTTCGTTGTTTCCCTTTTGGAGCTGCACCCTTGCCCGGCCGATCCAGGCCACGGGATGATTCGGTTTGACCTGAATCGCTTGTTGGAAAGACGAGTCCGCTCGGTCCAAGTCTCCTTTGTCCAAGTACAAAAGACCGCGGCGCCAATACGGATGAGCCGCATTGGGAGCGCGGGCGATCGCGCTGTCCAAGTCGGCAATGCCCCGCTCGTAGGTACCTACGTAGGATTCGATGATCGAAGAGAGGTACCACCATTTGGGGTCGCTGCGATCGAGCGCGATGGCCTGCCGGTAATCCTCGAGCGCTCGCTCATGGAGACCATTCGCATGGCGGGCCATGCCCAACTTTCCCCGAGCGACGGGATCGCGCGGGTTGTCTTGGGCCGCTTTTTCAAGATCGGCGAGCAGCTTGGCCAACTCCGGATCCGATGCCTCCAGGGCGGGAGCTTTCTCCTCGCGCGAAGACTTTTGGGAGCAGCCCGCGATCCCCGAAAAAACGACGCATGCGAAGATCACGAGCACGCGCGCAGCTGGAGACATGGCGCGCGAGAGTAGCATCATGGCTCAGCGTCTGCTAGCCTCCGGAAACTTGCGAGAGGAGGACGGTATGGCGGTCGGGACGAAGGTGGAACGCCTGCGCAATTACGTCCATGGACGTTGGATCGAGTCGGCCGCCGAGAAGTTTCAGGAAATCCGCAATCCCGCCACCGGCGAGCTCTTGGGCGAAGTCCCTTTGGGGGGCGAAAAGGATGTGGACGCCGCGGCACGCTCCGCCCACGAAGCGTATGCGACCTGGCGGGAAGTCCCTCCCGTCGAGCGCGCCCGTCTTTTGTTCGAGCTGAAATACCTGCTCGAAAAATCCGCCGAAGAGCTCGCCCGCATCGTCACGATGGAAAACGGCAAGACACTGCCCGAAGCGCGCGGAAGCGTGCGGCGCGGAATCGAGTGCGTGGAAGTCGCCACCGGCGCGCCTTCTTTGCTGATGGGCAAGACGCTCGAGGATGTGGCCAGCGGCATCGATTGCGAATCGGTGCGCCAGCCGATCGGCGTGTTCGCCTGCATCGCGCCGTTCAATTTTCCCGCCATGGTGCCGTTGTGGTTCTATCCGTTTGCGGTCGCTTGCGGAAACACGTTCATCTGCAAGCCTTCCGAGCAAGTTCCGTTCAGCCAAAGATTCATCTTCGAGCTCATCTCGAAGGCGGGGTTTCCGCCCGGCGTTTTGAATCTCGTGAACGGAGGGAAGGAAGCAGCGGATGCGATTCTCGCGCATCCCTTGATTCGCGGCGTGTCGTTCGTGGGCTCGAGCCCGGTTGCCGCGCACGTGTACAAGACGGCCGCTGCAAACGGGAAACGCGTGCAGGCATTGGGCGGTGCCAAGAATTTCTTGGTGGTCATGCCCGATGCGGACATGGACAACGCGGTCGATGCCATCGTGGGATCCGCATACGCCTGCGCCGGCGAGCGCTGCTTGGCGGGAAGCGTGGTGCTGACCGTGGGCGATTCGCATCACGAGGTGCGCGAAGGAATCCGCCGGCGCCTCGAGCGCTTCGTTTTGGGAAACGGGCTCGATTCCGCCACGACCATGGGACCAGTCATCTCTCTCAAACACAAAGAGCGCGTGGAGCATTACATCGCCGCCGGCGAACGAGAGGGCGCAGAGCTGGTGCTGGACGGGCGCGAGCGCCGCGGCGCGGATGCGTCGACCGCGGGCGGCTTCTATGTAGGGCCCACGCTCTTCGATCGCGTGCGCCCGGACATGGTCATTGCGAAGGAAGAAATCTTCGGCCCGGTTCTCTGCCTCATGCAGTGCGGCTCACTCGACGATGCGCTGGAGATCATTCACCAGCACCCCTTGGCGAATGCGAGCTCCATTTTCACGACCAGCGGCAAGCATGCGCGCACATTCAAGTACAAGGTGGAAGCCAGCATGACCGCGGTGAATCTGGGCGTCGCCGCGCCCATGTCGTTCTTCGGATTCGGCGGCAACAAGGGCTCGTTCTTCGGCGACTTGAAAGCGCACGGCCCGGAGGCATTCGACTTCTTCACCGATCGCAAGATCGTCATCTCCCGCTGGACATAAACTTGAAGCGCCGCCGCATTCAGAACGCAGGCGCCGTCCTCTCATGAGCGTTCTCATTCGCAATGGCATGATCGTCACCGCGGCGGAGAAATTCCGCGCCGATCTCTTGTGCATTGAAGGGCGAATCGCCGCGATTGCGCCCACGATCCCGCCGCCCGCCGGCTGTGAAGTCGTGGATGCCGAAGATCATCTGGTGTTTCCCGGTGGAGTCGATCCGCACGTGCACATGGAGCTTCCGTTCATGGGAACGGTTTCCGCGGACGATTTCGAGACGGGCACCGCGGCCGGCCTGGCCGGCGGCACAACTTCCATCATCGACTTCGTGATTCCGGCGCGCGGCGAGAATCCCCTGAATGCGCTCGAGAATTGGCACGCCAAGGCGAAGAAAGCGAAGGCCGACTACACGTTTCACATGGCGATCACCTGGTGGGGGGACGAGACCGAACGCTGGATGACCCAGTGCGTGCGCGAGGAAGGCGTGACCTCGTTCAAGGTCTTCCTGGCGTATCGCGGCGCGATCGGTATCGACGACACCGAGCTCATCCACGTGATGCGCACCGCCGGCCAGCTCGGCGCCGTCGTTCTGGTCCATGCCGAGCACGGCGAAATGATCGTGGACCTGCAAACCGAGCTCTTCAAGGCGGGAAAGATTGCGCCGAAATACCATGCGTTGTCGCGTCCTTCGGTCGTGGAAGGCGAGGCCACGGGTCGCGCACTTTTGATCGCGCGAACGACCGGTGCTGTGGCCTATGTCGTTCACATGACGTGCCGGGAGGCGGTGCAGGCCTTGGCGCAGGCGCGGGCGGCGGGCCAGAAGGCGTACGGCGAGACCTGTCCGCAGTATCTTCTCCTGGATGACTCCGTGTACGAGAAGCCGGATTTCGAAGGAGCGGCCTACGTGATGTCCCCGCCGATTCGTCCCTTGGGCCACCAAGAAGATCTCTGGGCGGCGCTTTCCTCCGGGACGCTGCAGATCGTCGGCACCGATCATTGCCCGTTCAATCAGGAGCAAAAGAGAATGGGCGAGAGCGACTTCCGCAAGATTCCGAACGGTGCGGCGGGAATCGAAGATCGCTTGGCGCTTTTGTGGACGCACGGCGTGGAGACCGGACGAATTGATGCCCATCAGTTCGTCGAGCTCACCTCCACGCGGCCGGCCAAGATCTTCGGGCTGCATCCACGCAAAGGATCGATCACCGTGGGCGCGGATGCGGATCTCGTGGTGTGGAATCCCGCCGCGACGCGCACGATCTCGGCGAAGACGCATCATCATCGCTGCGATCGCAGCATCTTCGAAGGATTTAGCGTGAAGGGCGCGCCGAGCGTAGTTCTCTCGGGAGGACGCGTGGCGGTTCGAGATGGAAAAGTGTTGGCCGAACGAGGTGCGGGACGCTTTCTCGCCAGGAGAATCTCATGAGCGACACGCGAGCACGAACCGAGAGCGGCATCGACGCCGCCGCAGTGCGCGAGAAGCACAAGAAGTATCTTTTGCCTTCCGTCGCGAATTACTACGCAGAACCGCTCGTCTTGGAGAGCGGCCAGGGCCTGCACCTGCGCGACTCCGACGGCGAAACCTATCTCGATTTCTTCGGCGGCATCCTGACCGTGTCCATCGGGCACTGCGATCCGCGCGTCACCGGTCCGATCAAAGCGCAAGTGGATCGCTTGGGTCACGTCTCGAGCTTGTATCCGGTGCTTCCGGTGGTGGAGCTCGCCGAGCGCTTGGCGCACATCACTCCCGGCCGCCTGCAGAAGTCGATCTTCACGCCTTCGGGAACGGACGCCGACGATACCGCGGTCGTGCTGGCGCAAGTGTTCACCGGCGCGCAGGAGATCATCGCGCTACGCCACGGATATTCGGGACGCAGCCTGCTCGCGCAATCCTTGACCGGCCACGCGCCGTGGCGTGCGGTTCCCGCCCAGGTCGCCGCGGTCAAGCACGCGATGTCGCCGTATTGTTATCGCTGTCCTTTGGGATTGAAGTATCCGGATTGCGGCGTGCGCTGCGCGAAAGACATCGAGGAATTGATTCAAACCACGACCACCGGAAAGATCGCCGCATTCCTGGCTGAACCGATTCAAGGCGTGGGCGGATTCATCACCCCGCCGAAAGAATACTTCTCGATCGCGGTGGAGATCGTGCGCAAAGCCGGCGGCCTCTTCATCTGCGACGAAGTGCAAACCGGCTTCGGCCGGACCGGCGGCAAGATGTTCGGCATCGAGCACTGGGGCGTGGAGCCCGATATCATGACCATGGCCAAAGGAATTGCGAACGGGATGCCGCTTGCGGTCACCATCGCGACCCCGGAGATCGCCGACGCGTTCAAGAAGCTCACCATCTCCACGTTCGGCGGGGAACCGGTGTCGTGCGTTGCGGCGAATGCAACGTTGGACGTCATCGAGAACGATGGGCTTCTCGACAACGCCGAGAAGATGGGCCGGCGCCTGCGCAATGGGTTGGAAGAGCTGCAGCGCCGTTTTCCCAAGACGATCGGCGACGTGCGCGGGATGGGGCTCATGCAGGCGATCGAGCTCGTGCAGGACGAAACCGCCGGCGATCGCACGCCGAATCCGAAGGCAACCGCTCGCTTGTTCGAGGAAACGAAGAAGCGCCGGCTTTTGATCGGCAAAGGCGGCCTCTACGGAAACGTGATTCGTATTTCTCCCCCGCTCACCGTCGACTCTCGGGCGATCGACGACGCGCTCGCCATCTTCGGGGAGTCGTTCGCGGCGATGGAATGACCGCCGGCCCAGCTTCCGATCTGCGCCTTCCGAAAGATCGGCCCGAGCAGCGTTTCCCCGACAAGAACCCGCTTCTTTCCGACGGCGAAGCGCACTTGGAAGCGGCGCGCTGTCTCTATTGCCGCGATGCCCCGTGCATTCGCGCGTGTCCCACGGCGATCGACATTCCCGAGTTCATCCGCAAGATCGGCACGGGAAATTTGGCCGGCTCGGCGCGCACGATCTTGAACGCAAATCTTCTGGGCGCTTCCTGCGCGCGAGTTTGCCCGGTGGAGGTGTTGTGCGAGGGCTCGTGCGTCTACGTCCCGTGGGGGCGCGCGCCGGTCATGATCGGGAGATTGCAGCGCTACGCGATGGAGAAAGGCGGGAAAGGCGCCAAGGCGGTCTCGCTTCTGAAGAAGGCGCCGCCTTCGGGGAAATCGGTGGGGTTGGTCGGAGGCGGTCCTGCGTCGCTCGCGTGTGCGGGGAAGCTCGCCCTCTTGGGACACAGCGCCACGATCTACGAAAAGGACACTTGGCCGGGCGGATTGAACAGCGTCGGCGTTGCCCCGTACAAATTCCGCATGGAAGATGCGGCTGAAGAAGTCCGCCTCATTCAGGAATTGGGCGTAGAGATTCGCACGGGAGTGGAAGTGGGCGTCACGATTCCTCCCGCGGAGATTCTCGCCAAGCACGACGCGGTGTTCTTGGGCATCGGTTTGGGCGGCGATTCCAGATTGGGCGTTCCCGGAGAAGAAGGACCGGGCGTCATGGGCGCCACCGAATGGATCCGGCGCATGAAGACGGGAATCGGCTTTCATTTGGCGAGCGTGACCAGTGCGATCGTGATCGGCGGCGGCAACACCTCCGTCGATGTGGCGCGTGAGCTGCGCGGGCTTGGCGTGAAGCGCGTGACGCTGTTGGCGCGGCGGCCCGCCGATGCGCTGCGTGCCTATGCGCATGAGGTCGATCAGGCGCGCGGGGAAGGCGTGATGATCTGGGGCGGCGTGGTTGTCGAGCGCATCGTACGCGCCGGCGAGCGCGTCGTCGGGGTGCGCTTTGCGAGTGCGGCGATCGCTCCCGTGCCGCGCGCGATCGAAGCGGATCTCGTGGTCATTGCGACCGGCCAAGCGCGTCTCGTGCGCTTGGCGGCGTCGTTCCCCGGAGTGGCCTGCGATCAACGCGGGCGCATCGTCGCCGACCGCAAGACCGGCGCGACCGGCAATCCCAAGGTGTTTGCGGGAGGAGACGCGCGCAACGGCGGGAAGGAAGTGGTGCACGCCGCCGCCGAAGGACAAGCGGCCGCGATCGCGATCGACCGCATGCTGCGCAATCCGCCGGGGAACGGACATGGCTGATCTTTCCATTCGCTGGGCCGGCATTCAAAGCCCGAATCCGTTTTGGCTCGCGTCCGGTCCGCCGACGAATTCCGGCGAACAAGTGATGCGCGCATTCGATTGCGGCTGGGGCGGCGCCGTGTGGAAGACGCTCGGCAATCCCATCGTGAATGTCTCGAGCCGCTTGGGCGCGATCGATTACGGCACGCGCCGCGTGATGGGTCTCAACAACGTGGAGCTCATCACGGACCGGCCGCTGGCGGACAATCTTCGTGAGATTCGCGAGGTGAAGCGCCGTTTTCCCGATCGCGCGTTGATCGTGTCGCTCATGTTCGAATCGCGCGCCGAGTGGGCGGACATCATTCGCCGCTGCGAGGACACCGGCTGCGACGGATTGGAGCTGAACTTCGGCTGCCCGCACGGAATGTGCGAACGCGGCATGGGCTCCGCCGTGGGGCAAGAGCCCAAGGTTTTGGAAGAGCTCGTGCGCTGGGTCATGGATGTCGCGAAGATTCCGGTGATCGCCAAGCTCACCCCGAACATCTCCGACATTCGCGAGCCGGCAATGGCCGCCAAGAAGGGCGGCGCGAATGCCGTGTCACTGATCAACACGATCCAGAGCTTGATGGGTGTCGATCTCGATCGCTTCGTGCCGCTTCCCAGCGTAGGAACGTCCTCGAGCCACGGCGGATACTGCGGTCCCGCCGTGAAGCCGATCGCATTGCGCATGGTGGCGGAATTGGCGCGCGATCGTGAATTCGCGCTGCCGGTGTGCGGCATCGGCGGGATCGAGAGCTGGCGGGACGCCGCGGAATTCATGGCCCTGGGCGCGGGCAGCCTGCAGGTGTGCACGGCGGTGATGCACCATGGCTATCGCATGATCGAAGACCTGGTGGAGGGGCTCGACGAATACCTCAATACGAAGGGCATCGCGCGCGTGGAGGAATTGGTGGGGCGCGCCGTGCCGGCGTACCGCGAATGGGGCGATCTCGATCTCAATCATCACGTCATTGCCGTGATTCACGAGGAAAAGTGCATCGGCTGCCATCTGTGCGTCACCGCCTGCCACGATGGAGCGCACCAGTGCGTTCATCCTCCGAAGATTGCCCCCACGAACGGCAAGGTCTCCGTGCCGTGGGTGGAGGTCGACGAATGCGTCGGCTGCAATTTGTGCGCGCTCGTTTGTCCCGTGGACGGATGCATCGAGATGGTGGAGCAGCGCCGCGCTCCCGAAGTGGAGACGTGGAACGATCGCGTGCGCAAAGGAACGGACCATGTGCCGGGCGGGCTGGACGATTTGAAGCGCGCGGAGGATCTCTAGGGCGCGTAATCCGGCGGGAGGATGCTCACCTTCTGCTCGCCGATCGTGACGTCGAGATACGGGTCAAAGTCATCGCGTAAGAACTCGTGTTCCTCGATCAGCAGATAATTTCCATTTCCGTCGAGCCCGTAGGTGAGCAGCATCGGCGAACGAGCCTTCCTCCAGTTTTCGACGCCGACCAAGAGGCCCAGCTCCACATCGGCATCCACGACAGCGATTCCTGGAGAAGGGTACGTGATTTGGTTCACGTTCACTTCCAAGAGAACCTGATCGAGCCAGGTCACTTTTTCCGGAACGAGTAGCGTGTTCAGGATGTCTTTCTCGATGTCAAGCGACCAAGACGTTTCCGCCGGCTCGAGAAATGGGATCGAATCCGGAATCGCGGGAACGAAGTGATAGGAGTTCCCGAGTAGCGCGATCGCATCCGTGGACTTTTGGCGGCTATAAAAATCTTCCAGCGCCAGGATCGCACCCTGCACTGTGGTGAGATCCGGCCCGGGCGGCTGCACCGGCGCCAACTCGTCGTCGCCGCATCCCGAAAGGACTAGAAGCGGTACCGCCAAAAACCACAAAAACCGTTGAGTTTTGGGGAGTTGCGGCAAGGCGTACCTCCGGCGCGACGGAACGATTCGGACCCCAATATAGCACCGAAGTGAAAAAATGCCCGCCCGTGGCAGTAACGAAGTTTGACGAGAGTCACCCCGTCAAGGTTCGGATCGAGGTTCGTCGGATGTCCTGTAGCGTGCTTCGATCTTATAGAGGTTCTGGCCGATGAATTCCGTGGGCTCCTGGGTATACAAAACCGAGTTGTACTGGAGAAGCTTGGCGCCGGGCTCGCTCGTGCGGCCGGTGGAAACGACTTCGGGAAACACATTGACGGTCGAGGAATCGGGCGCGAATGGAGTGATGTTCGGAAACGTCAGCGTGCCCTCCTCGAAGTCGAAGAACTCCGCTTCGACTTTGAGATCGGGATCGGGCGTGCTGATGCCTCGATAGTCCAGACCCAAGATGCGGACGTACTCAATGTTGTTCGCGGGGTTCGTTGGATCCTTCTGGATATCGAGATCCTGCTCTCCGGCAACGGAAGACTTCCTTCGAATCACCAGCTCCAGGCTCTCCGGCAAGATGTTCCTCGCCTGCAGGAAGTAGATGTTCTTCATTTCGAAGGAGCGGGCCGGAGCAAAGCCCTTCGCGTTGTCGTAGAGCTCGCGCTGCGGCGGGGCCAAGATTTGCAGCTCGTAGACCGACGTGCCGTCCACATAGTCCTGCGCATTGAGATTGCCGACCGTATCGCCGTCCGCCCGGATATAGAACATGGCCAGCGCTTGGTCCGCGGAGAGCGACGACTCGAGAACGACTTCTCCGGTCGCGGCGATGATTTGGTAGTCCTCGTTGACATCCAGGCGATGGAAGAATCCGCGGTACACGCCGGTCGAGTCGGTTTGCGTTCCCGTCCTCGCATTCATGAAGGCGAAGGCCTTCATCGCGCCGTCGGCGATGTCGTTCATCGGGTTCTTGTCGTCCAAAAACAGCTCGAAGTTCGTTACTGGAAGTAGCGTGTGATCGGTCACCAACACATCCGGATCCGCCAGCCGGTAGTACTTCCGCTTCACGTAATCGATGTCCTGGATGACCACCGGGTCACCCATGTCATCGACGTTCGGCTCCGTTGAGTTATCCGTACAGCTCGAGAGCAGCACATCGCATGTGATGGCGAGGACAGCAACGTACGTTCGCTTCATGGCCACCTAATTGTAGTAGGCTTTGACGGTGCCCCAAGACTTCCATTGCGGCACACCCGGCTCCTCCGACTCCACGATCTTGCGGATGCGGAGATAGCCGTCACGCGGGATCAGCGTGAAGAGCTGTCGTGATCGAAAGACGTACGTGTCGGTCGGGCTCGTCACCACATAACCGCGGCAGGCGCAATACACTTCGACTTGGTCATCCTCAATGGGTCGAATGTCCAGAACGGTGGCTTCGAAGCGAACCGTTTCCGCGCCCTCGAGCACGACAACCTCCTCGACGGTCTCGAAATACTCCTCATCCAAGAGCCGCTCGATCATCTGGAGCTCTTCGGCTCGCCCCCACCGAGACGGATCCAAGGATCCCACCAAGCGAGGATAGAACTCGAACGCTTCATCGATGAACGCGGCGTACGCCGTAAAGTTCCTTTCGGCCAGAGCCTCCGCATGCGCCGCGATCACGGCTGCCGGATCGGTGAGGTCGGTGACGATCTCGCTTCCGGTGTCGAGGGGGGCGGGCGCAACCGGCGATTCCGGCTCGAAGCAGGCACAGATACTGAAGGCACATGAGAAGGCCGCGATGTTTGCCAAAGAGCGAATGCGAGCCGCGTTCATGCGATCCATATCAGCGATACAGGCCTTTGATACTTCCCCAGGAACTTACCTCGACGGATGAAGCGCCGCGGCCAGTAAGCACCGCGTCGACTTCTGTGAACTTCGTGATTCTCAAAAAGCCGTTGCGAGGAACGAGCTCCACGATCACCCGCGTATCGAGCGACCACCCATCGTTTCCAACCGTCAGGACTCGCCCTTGCTGAGTACAGGTCAGCTCCGTTCCGCCATTACCCAGCGCCCGCTGCGACAAGATCGTGAGGTTCATCTCGATGACATCGACTGGATTCTCATACCCTGCGAAGTTGGGATTGAACATGTTCCCGATGATCTCGAGCTCCGTCGCCCGAGGCCATGATTCTCCGGTCATCCAGGGAAAGTCGGTCGCATCCCACTCCAAGGGGAAAAACTCGAAGTTCGCATCCAGGAGCGCTTCATACGCAGTGTAATTCTTCTTCGCTAACGCCTTTTCGTACGCTTCGATCACTTGCGCGGGATCCGTCAAATCAGTGGCAATCGCGTTCGGATCCGGCGGCGCCGTGTAGGGATTGTCATCGTCGCTGCATGCCGTGATGGCGAAGAGCGAAGCGCACAGGATGGTGCCAATCGTGGGCGATTTGCAGCGGGTCATGAAGCGCCTTCTCATCAATACACTGCTCGATAAAGACCTTTGATCGATCCCCATGAGCTTCCTTCGACGCGGCCCACTGGATCGGTCTCGGTGATCTTCTGGATTTGATATCCGGCGCCGCCGGAAACGAGATCGAAGACGAGTCCCGTGTCGACGGACCAACCGTCAGTATCACTGGTGAGAACGGAGCCTTGCATGACGCAGGTCAGCTCGATGTGTCCCGGTGCAATTTCATTCGTGTTGAAGATCTGCGTCGACAATTGAATGGATTGGACCGCGGGCACGCCACCGTAGAAATTCGGATTGAACATGTGATCGATCATGTTCAGCTCTTCGAACTCCGGCCACGAGTAGCCATCCATCCACGGGAAGTCGGACCAGTCCTGCGGGCGCGGCCAAAATGTGAAGTCCGCCGTCAGAAGGTGGGAATAGAGCCAGAAGTCGCGCGCGTTGAGCGCGGCATCGTGCGCGGCGATCACCTCGTTGACGTCGCGCAGATCAAATGCGAGATGCGTGTGGCGTGCGCCTTCGGCCACGTCGTGAAAGACGGCGTCCTCCGGCATGTTTGCCGAAGGATCGACCGGTCCTTCGTTCTTGCCGCAAGAGGCGATCGATCCGATCAACGCAGCAAGAGCTGCGATTTGAAATGCGGGAAAAGCTCGGAACGTCATCTTCATGATTCCACTCCCGTAAACGCAGGGGTCGCCTTGAGTCGAGCTTTAGGGATTTCATCACCGAGAATGCAGATGAAAAACGGAGAGTGGGAGCGCGGGGGGAATCGTCTCAAGATCAACCTTCCGTCAATGCGCGGCTTCTGGTCCCTGCCCCTCCTCCTCCCTGCGCCGGCGATTGTATTCATCCACCTGCTGCGAGATCCGCATCGAGCAGAACTTCGGACCGCACATCGAGCAGAACTCGGCGGTCTTGAACGCCTCGTGGGGAAGCGTCTCGTCGTGCATCGCCCGCGCGACTTCCGGGTCCATCGAGAGCGCGAACTGCTCGTTCCAGTCGAAGGCGTACCGGGCGCGGGACAGCGCGTCGTCCCATTCTCGCGCACCGGGACGGCCGCGCGCAACATCGGCGGCATGGGCCGCAATGCGGTAGGCAATGATCCCTTGATGCACGTCGTCCGCGTTGGGCAGGCCCAGGTGCTCCTTCGGCGTGACGTAGCAGAGCATCGCCGCGCCATGCTGGCCGGCGATCGCAGCGCCGATCGCCGAGGTGATGTGGTCGTACCCCGGAGCCACGTCAGTGACGAGCGGCCCCAGCACGTAGAAGGGCGCCTCGTGACACACCTGGATCTGCCGCTCGATGTTCATGGGAATCTGATCCATGGGAACGTGCCCCGGTCCTTCGACCATCACCTGCACGTCTTTCTCCCAAGCGCGCCGCGTCAATTCGCCCAAGACGTCCAGCTCCGCGAATTGCGCTTCATCCGAGGCATCGTGAATGCAGCCGGGGCGAAGGCTGTCGCCCAGCGACAAGGAGACGTCGTGCTTGCGGCAGATTTCCAGAATGTCGTCGAAGCGCGCGTAGAGCGGGTTTTCCTTGCGGTGCGCCAGCATCCACATCGCCATCAAGGAACCGCCCCGGCTCACGATCCCGGTGATGCGCCGGTCCACGAGACGCAAGTGACGGAAGAGAATGCCGGCGTGAATCGTCATGTAGTCGACTCCTTGCTCCGCCTGGCGGCGAATCATGTCGACGAGACCGTCCGGCGTCAGATCCTCCGCCTTCTTCACTTCTTGAATCGCTTGATAAATCGGAACGGTGCCGATCGGAACCGGACTGTGGCTCAGAATCGCCTGGCGAATCGCATCGATGTTGCCGCCGGTGGAGAGATCCATGACCGTGTCGGCTTTGTATTTCACGCAGCGCGCGAGCTTCTCCAGCTCGCCGTCGACGTTGGATGTGACTGCGCTGTTACCGATGTTCGCGTTGATCTTGCATCGTGCGTGAATCCCGATCGCCATTGGCACGAGGTTCTTGTGATTCACATTCGCGGGAATGATCATGCGGCCGCGCGCGACTTCATCGCGCACGAACGGAGGATCGAGCCTCTCCCGCTCCGCGACGACCCACATCTCTTCCGTCACGATTCCGCGGCGGGCGTAATGCATTTGCGTGCGCACCGGGTCGGCCTGGCGGCGCTCGACCCACTCCGCGCGAAGAGGGACTTCCGGGCTCATCGAGGCGAGATCCCCATATCCCGGTCCGGAATCGGGATCGATGCCCTTCGAAGAGGCCGGAATCTCGTGTTCGGTCGTGGCCATGATGCGCTCCCCGCTTCCCCCGCTCGGTCGAATTTCTCGCGTGGACCTTCTGCGGGAATCTAGGCCATTGGGGAAATGGGGTCCAGAGCGCGAAGTTCTCCACATTTCAGACCTCTTCGGTCTTGCCTCGCTCCATCGGTCATGGGATTCTTGGCTTGGAACGGCATGGCGGAATCCACCTTTCCGTTTGCGCCGGCGGCCCTCCGGTTGACATTTCCCGGGATGCCCCCCGCGCCCATCAAGGAGTCCGCACGTGGCCCTCGCCAAGGCCGTCTTCAAGTCGGGAAAGGACCTCGTAAGTGCCTTTCTCCATGAGCCCTTACCCAAGGAGCTCTTTCTTCTCTCACGCTACGGCAAAGTCGATCCCCCTTGGGCCCCGCCGACACCGGGGGCCGGTCCCGAGGAATACGCAGAAGCTTGGGTAAATGGGTACGACGGCGGCCCGATCAAAGGGGCCTTCCGCTGGCTCGGGATGCACGGCGCCCAAGCCGCTTTGGCCACGCTTCCGAAGATGCTCCAAAAGCGGGGGCGCCCTCCGAAGTCTCCCCCCATGTCCGATTTCGCCGCCATTCCCGAAGCCGAGCGGATGATCAAGTTCGTCCTGCGCAACGGGGCAGCGATTCACGACGTTCACGACTTGGTGTTGGGGTTTCGAGAGGTCTGGGAGAACCTGGACAAGATTCGTCCCGACACTTGGTCCACCGAGGATCTCTTCGATCTTCTCGATGAACGGACTCAAAAGCTGAAAGACTCCGACATCGTCGCGCCGGCGATGTTGTTCTTGTGGAACTCATCGAATCATTCGTTTCATGCGAAGCAGGTGGAGCGCACGCAGCGCATTCTCGTGCACGGCCTGCGCGCGGTGTTGCCGGGCAGTCATCGCGTTTCGAAACATTGACGCTGCTCAAAGGCGCAGCGCGTGAACGCAGCGCAGCGCAGCGAAAAGGGCGTCCCGCTGCTGCAGGACGCCCTATTTTTTTCAATCGCTGTGTCGCTTGATTAGCGATAGATGCTCTTGATCATGCCCCAGCTGCTTTCCTCGACCGAAGTCGTCTCGCAAAGCTGAGAGCCGCTTTCGAAATGCGTGCAGGGCGTGGTGTCCGAATAGCCGATGTAGTCAGCCGGGTGCGCGGACGGATTCGCGGAGCAATCCACGGTCACGGGCGTCGGCTGTCCACCGGGGCCAAGGCAAAGGTCTCCCGGTGAGGAGTGCAGAACGAGCCAGCTTCCTGCCACGATGGGTCCCGGAGGGCATCCTCCGACTGCAAGAAGTAGACTGGTCGCATTACCGGCATTGAGAAATCCGTTCGCGACGTTGAACGCCAGAATGCTTCCGCCCGTGGCGAAGGAGCCGGTGGCTGCAAGATCTGCCGCCGATATTCCATCACCAACGTTGCACTGGTACCACAGGTAAAGCGTATCGACGCCACCCGTCGGGGATCCCGTGTTCACGAACGCATCCGCATTGCTCTTGCTTACGGTCCAGCCGTACCGAAACGTTTGCGCTTGAGCCACCGTCATTTGACCGAGAACGATGGCGAAAGCCGCCAGGATGTACCAACGTTTCATGACTTCCTCCGCGAAATGTAAGGAACTCACCAAATCCTCGTGACAACTTCGCCGGCTGCTTTCGCCCGGAATCTAACACCAGGCTAAAGGTTCGGCAATTGAGGTTTCGGCGGGGGACGAAACCTGAATGAGCTAACTTTCCTCTGTTTGTACGGGATCGCCAAGTCGGCGGATGGACACGGAGGGTCGCAATGTCGGGGACGATTCTCGATCGGAACTCACGATCCATACTCGGGAGAGATTCGTAGGGACAAAAAAAAGAGGGCCTCTCCGAAGAGAGGCCCTCACGAGCACTCGCTGTCTCGAAAGACTAGCGGTACAGGCTCTTGATCGAGCCCCAGCTGCTCTCTTCAACCGACACCGGGGTGCACAGGCCAGCCGTGTCGCTCAAGCAAAGCGGGACCGACAAGTCCGCATAACCCTTGTGGTCGTGCGGCCAGGCTTGCGGATTCGGGGAGCAGTCCACGGTCACGTTCGCGCCTTCAAGGCAGACGATCAGGGGCGCGAAGTGAAGCACGAGGATGCTTCCCGCGACGACCGGCGCGCTCGGGCAACCGCCGACGGCGAGCAGGAGGTGCGTAGCGTTGCCAGCGTTCAGGTAACCGTTCGAAACGTTGAACGCGATCACCTGTCCGGCCGGAGTGGACACCACATCCATCTCTGCCGAGGCCATTCCTTCTGTGGAGCAGTAGAACCACAGGAACAGCGTATCAACGCCGCCGGTCGGGAGACCGGAGTTGATGAGCGGATCCACTGCGCTCTTACTGACGGTCCAACCGTATTGAGGGCCAGTGCCTCCGGCGAACGCGCCAGTTGCCATCACGGCACAGATGCAGAGGGCGGAAACAATCGTTAGAAAACGCTTCATGAGACTCCTCCGAAGTGTTGAGAAAGGCCTTTCCGCACACAGAGCTAGATGCATGCTTGCTCTGAATGCGGACTTCACTCTACCAGGTTCCCAAGGCGAGAATCAAGCGAAGATTCGCGAATCCCTTGAGTTTTGCCTGCCCTACCGGCCGCACGCTCGAATCACCGTGATGACCCTAGCACACCCGTAAAGATGATTTCCACCCCCCCGTCGGAAAAAAATTATGAGACGCCAATTTCATGGGGGGTGCAACATTGGGAAGGTGCAATATTTTCCTCTTGCCAGGGGTCGGAGTCTGCCTCTAACCTCTCGCGCCAGTTTGGACTAGGAGCTCGTCCGGGGTTCCGGATTCGGCTCGAAACGGGGCGGAGTTGCCGCGTGGGAGGTCCCTGACCATGGGGAAGCAGCCCACGGATCTGCTGAGGTACTCCCACCTCGGATTCCAATTCGCTTTGATCCTCGTTGGCTTCATCTTCGGTGGGCACCAGCTCGACCGCCGGCTGGCCACCGGAGGGATCGTAACGCTCCTCGGGACGTTCGTCGGTGCCGGAGTCGCCTTCTATGTCCTCTATATCGAAACTCGGCGCGCTGCAGAGCCGGATCCCGGCGATTCTGCTGCTGACGACCCTGGGCCTGGGGGCGCTGACCGCGATTCCGACCGCGATTCTGGGAGGCCGTGAATCCCTCCCCATGATGATGATGGGGGCGGGCGTCGGGCTCGGGATCGTTTTGGCCGGATCCTTCTGCGCCCGGCTGGCTCTCCGGGGTCCGGATCGATTCGGGGTGAAGATCGTGGTCGGCGGGCTCGTGTTCCGTCTCGCACTCTTGGGCCTTCTCTTGACTGCCATCGTCCGGCTCGCCCGCTTTCCGCTGGAATCGTTCATTTTGTGGATGGTGTTCTTCTACTTCTCTCTCGTCATGGCCGAGGCCTGGCTTCTTGCCAGGCAAGCTGTCGCCCCGGCGAGTCGTGAGATGAGCCCTCGATGACCGCCGCCGCCCAATCCGATCGCATCGACATTCTTCATCACTTGATGGACAGCCCGACTTTTCTCGGGATGGACCTCTCGCATCTGCACATCACCAAGCACATTTGGATGATGTGGATCGCATCCGTTTTGCTCATCATCTTCATGAATCTCGCGGCGCGGCAGAAAGGGTTGGTGCCGCGCGGGCTTCGCAATTTCATCGAGCCGGTCCTGCTGTTCATTCGCGATGAAGTGGCCAAGCCCAATCTGCACGAGGACGCCGACAAGTACCTTCCCTACTTGTGGAGCCTCTTCTTCTTCGTCTTGTTCTGCAATCTGCTCGGTCTGATTCCAGGAGGGGCCACCGCGACCGGGAATCTCTCCGTCACCGCCGGGCTCGCCTTCTTGTCGTTCATCATGATCCACTTCGCTGGCATCCGGAGAAACGGCGTCATCGCCTACGCGAAATCGATCGTGCCTCCCGTTCCGATCTACTTGTGGCCGCTCTTGTTCGTCGTCGAAGTCGTGAGCATCGCGACGAAGCCGTTCGCACTCGCCGTTCGACTCTGGGCGAACATGAGCGCGGGACACATCGTGATCTTGGTTCTCTTGGGCTTCATTTTCCTGTTCAAGACTTGGTTCATCGCGCCCGTGTCGGTGGCGGGAGCGGCGGCCATCTACATGCTGGAATTGTTCGTCGCGCTTCTGCAGGCGTACGTGTTCACGTTTCTCACCGCCGTGTTCATGGGGATGGCGGCTCATCCCCATCACTGAGGATTCACCCAGTCTTCTTCGAGGAGGATCGAATCGATGGAAGGTCTTGCAATGCTGGGCGCCGGGATCGGTGCTGGAATCGCCGTTCTCGGTGCGGGTGTAGGCATCGGGCGGATCGCGGGGAGCGCGGTGGAAAGCATCGCCCGCCAGCCTGAGGCGGCCGGCGAAATCCGCGGCAACATGATCTTGACCGCGGCGCTCGTGGAAGGAGTCGCCCTGTTTGCGTGCGCAATCTGCTTCATCATCCAGAGCAAGTTCTAATCGAGATTCCGCGAGCTCTCGCCGGCATCGGCCGCGAGCGTTGGGGAAAGGAGCCGGGTTGACTTTCGCAAGTTTCGGCCGCGGTCGAATGATGCTTCTCGCCGCCATGCTCTGGGTTTGGCCGGTCGTGACCGCCGCGCAAGAGCAAGCCACCCAGCACGGCGCGCAACACGCTGCGGATGCCGCCGGGGGAGCGCACGCGTCGCCCAATCTTTTCAGCGTCGAGCCCGGGCTCATGATTTGGACGATGGTGACGTTCATCGTCGTGCTCATCATCCTTCGGATGACGGCGTGGAAGCCGATCATGAAGGGATTGCAAGACCGCCAGAACAGCATCGAAGGCGCGATCGCCGAGGCGGCGAAGATCAAGACTGAAGCCGAGGTTTTGTTCGCGAAGTATCAAGCGATTCTCGAGCAATCCAAAGACGAAGCACGGGCCATCTTGGACGAAGCTCGCAAGGACGGAGTGATTCTTCAAGAGGAGCTGCGCAATCGAGCGCGCCAAGAGGCGGAGGAATTCAAAGCGCGCGCGCATCGCGAGATCGAATTGCAAAAGGATGCCGCGCTCAAGGAGATTTGGCAGCAAACAGCGACGCTTTCGACGGCGCTGGCCTCCCGCGTTCTCGGCAGAACCTTACAGCCCTCGGATCAAGAACGCCTGGTGAAGGAGCTTTTGGACGGGATGCAGGCGGAAATGGCCTCGACGCCCGCCGGCGCACGAGGAGCGGAGCGCGCTTCGTGAGCACTCACTCGGTCGCGCGCGTTTACTCGGAAGCTCTCTTCGAGATTGCCAAGAGCCGGTCCGTCGTGGAGGAGATCGGAGGCGAGCTCGAAGAGATTCAAAAGACGTTCGAGCACGATCCGCGCACGGCGCAGTTCTTCTCCTCTCCGATTCTCGAGCCCAAGACGAAGCTCGAAGCGCTGCGGCGCTCGCTTCAAGGCAGCGCCAGCGATCTGGTCATCGATTTCCTCTCCCTGCTGCTGGAGAAGAACCGCTTTTTCGTTTTGCCGGAGATCGTGCAAGCCTATCGGGACCTGGCCGACCAGCACTCCGGACGCGTGCGAGTGCGCGTCGCCACCGCCACATCGCTCGGCGAGAAAGCCCGCCAAGAGATTCACGCCGCGTTGACCAGCGGGCTGCATCGCGAGGTCGTGCTCGAAGATGAGCTGGAGCCCGCCCTGGTGGGCGGCGCAGTCGTGACGATCGGCGACAAGGTTTACGACGGAAGTCTCGCGACCCGCTTGAAGGCAGTTCGCAAGCAGATCATGAGGAGTGGAGGCTATGAAGATTAGGGCTGAGGAAATTACCTCGGTCATTCGGCGGGAGATCGAGACGTTTCGAGCGACGCTCGACGTCTCCGAGACCGGAACGGTCTTGGAGGTCGGCGACGGAATCGCGCGAATCTACGGGCTCACCAACGCGATGGCCGGCGAGATGCTCGAATTCGAGAACGGAATCTTTGCTCAGGTCATGAATCTCGAAGAGAGCTCGATCGGAGCCGTGATTCTGGGGAACTATCTCGAGATCACCGAAGGAATGAAGGTCAAGTCGACGAAACGCCTGCTTTCCGTTCCAGTCGGGAATGCTCTCATCGGCCGCGTCGTGGATCCATTGGGTCAGCCGCTCGACGGCCTGGGTCCGATCAAGACCGACCAGAATCGCCCGCTGGAAATCATCGCTCCGGGAATCGCGGACCGGCAGCCCGTGAAGCAGCCTCTGCAGACCGGGATCAAGGCGATCGACGCCATGACGCCGATCGGCCGCGGCCAACGCGAGCTGATCATTGGCGATCGTAAGACCGGCAAGACCACGATCGCGATCGACACGATCATCAATCAGAAGTCCGAGAAAGTGATCTGCGTCTACGTCGCGATCGGCCAGAAGGAATCCACGGTCGCGGGTGTCGTCGACGTACTGAAGACGAACGGCGCCATGGACTACACGATCATCGTCAATGCGTCGAGCGCCGATCCCGCTCCGCTCCAGTACATCGCCCCCTATGCGGGATGCGCGATGGCCGAGCACTTCATGTTCCAAGGGCGCGACACGCTGGTCATCTATGATGATTTGACGAAGCAAGCGCAGGCTTACCGGCAGCTCTCGCTGTTGCTGCGGCGCCCTCCGGGACGCGAAGCGTATCCGGGCGACGTGTTCTACCTGCACAGCCGTCTCCTGGAGCGCGCCGTGAAACTCTCGAGCGATTTGGGCGGCGGATCCTTGACCGCGCTCCCCATCATCGAGACCCAGGAAGGCGAAGTCTCGGCCTACATTCCGACGAACGTCATTTCGATCACCGACGGCCAGATCTATCTCATTCCCGACTTGTTCAACGCCGGCGTGCGTCCGGCAATGGACGTGGGAATCTCCGTCTCGCGCGTGGGTGGGAATGCTCAGGTCAAAGGAATGAAGAAGGTCGCCGGCTCATTGCGCCTTGATCTCGCCTCGTATCGCGAGCTCGAGGCGTTCGCGCAGCTCGGAACCGAGCTCGATGCGGCCACGCAGGCGCAGCTCGATCGGGGGGCGCGCATGGTTGAGCTCTTGAAGCAAGGCCAGTACTCGCCGATGCAGGTTACCGACCAAGTCATTTCCATCTACGCGGGAACGCAGGGATTCTTCGACACCGTCCCACTCGAGAAGGTGGGTGATGCCGAGCGCACCATTCTCAAAGCGCTGCACGAAACCCATCGCGATCTCTGGACTGCCATCAACGAAGCCAAAGTCATCGACGGGGCGAACGAACAGAAGCTTCGATCGGTCCTTCAAGACGTCGTGGGTGCGTTCTTGAGCGGCAAAGCCCACGACCCGCGCTAGACGCGGAAGAGGTTCTTTCGGATGGCGAAAGCCAAGATCATTCTCAAGCGCCGCAAGTCGGTCCGCAACACCAAGAAGATCACGCGGACGATGGAGATGGTGTCGACGGCGAAGTACAAGCAGGCCCACACCCGCATCACCGCGGCCACTCCGTATCAGGAGAAGCTGCGCGAGATGATGGCCGACCTTTCCTCGTTGGGTCAGGAGATTACCCACCCGCTTCTCGAGACGCGGCCGTTCCGGCGCTCGTTAGTGCTGGTCATCACGTCCAATCGCGGATTGGCGGGTGGATACAACGGGAACCTTCTGGCGAAAGCGCGCGAAGTGGTCGCTCGCGATCGCAGCGAAGGGGCAGAGGTCGATCTGGAGGTCGTCGGAAAGAAGGGAATCATCTTTTTCCGGCACATGAACGAGCCGCTCACCGCACAGTACGATCGCTTCGGCGGACGTTTCGGATTTGCTGAAGTCAACGCGATCGCCGACGGATACATCCGTCGCTATTCCGAAGGTGAGATCGATCGCGTGACCGTCGTGTACCAGCGGTACTACTCCGCGGGGCGGCAGGCACCGGTTGCCGAGATTCTGCTTCCTTTGCAGCCGCTCGATTCCGAGAGCGCACAGGGAACGGGCGGGGCCAAGAGTGAAGAGCGGCGCCGCGACGTGAACTATCTCTACAGTCCGGACCCGGCTTCCCTCTTGAAGGAGCTCTTGCCGGCTTATTTTCGCACTTCCTTATATGGAAACTTTCTTCAGGCGGTCGTCGGCGAGCATCTCGCCCGCATGGTTGCGATGAAGAATGCGACGGACGCTGCAGACAAACTCATCAAACGATTGACGCGCATGTACAACCGCGCGCGCCAAAGCCAAATCACGAACGAAATCGCCGAGCTCATGGGCGGCGTTGAAGCCTTGAAATAGGGAGACGCAGCGGATGGAAACGATGACCGAAGGGAGAATCGTCCAAATCATCGGGTCGACCTTGGACGCCGAATTCCCGAAAGACAAGCTCCCTGAGATCTACGACGCGCTCATCGTGGACACGGAAGTCGCCGGAAAGCAGCTCAAGCTCACGACGGAAGTGCAGCAGCATTTGGGCGGAAACCGCGTCCGCGCCATCGCGCTCGGATCGACGGACGGTTTGGTTCGCGGCATGAAGATCCTGAACACCGGCTCGCCCGTCACTGTCCCGGTCGGCGAAGTGACGCTGGGCCGGGTGTTCAACGTCTTGGGCGAACCGATTGACAAGAAAGGCCCCGTCGCCGTCAAGGAACGGCGCGCCATTCATCAGGCGCCTCCCCTCTTCAAGGACTTAGAGCCGAAGACGCAGATCTTCGAGACCGGAATCAAGGTGGTGGACCTTCTTGCTCCCTATGTGAAGGGCGGGAAGACCGGTCTCTTCGGAGGCGCAGGGGTCGGCAAGACCGTCATCATCCAAGAGCTGATTCACAACATCGCCTCCGTGCACGGAGGTTTCTCGGTGTTCGCGGGTGTGGGCGAGCGAACCCGCGAAGGCAACGACCTCTGGCTCGAAATGCAGGAATCTGGCGTCATCTCCAAGACGACGCTCGTGTTCGGGCAGATGAACGAGCCACCGGGCGCTCGGCTTCGAGTCGGGTTGAGTGCCCTCACGATGGCGGAATACTTCCGGGACACGGCAGGCGCCGACGTTCTTCTGTTTATCGATAACATCTTCCGCTTCACGCAGGCGGGCTCGGAAGTGTCGGCGCTTTTGGGACGCATGCCATCGGCGGTGGGTTATCAGCCGACGCTGAACACCGAGATGGGCGATCTGCAGGAGCGAATCACATCGACCCAACACGGATCGGTGACTTCGATTCAGGCGATTTACGTACCCGCCGACGACTACACCGACCCCGCTCCGGCGACGGCGTTCACGCACCTCGACTCCACGACGAACCTCTCCCGCCCCATCGCGGAAAAGGGAATCTATCCGGCCGTGGATCCGCTCGAATCGACGAGCCGCATCATGGACGCGACGATCTTGGGAGAGGAACACTACGCGGTTGCCCAGAAAGTGAAACAGACGCTCCAGCGTTACAAAGATTTGCAAGACATCATTGCAATCTTGGGAATGGACGAGCTTTCCGAGGAAGACAAGGTGCAGGTGCAGCGGGCGCGCAAGATCGAGCGCTTCTTGTCGCAGCCGTTCCACGTGGCGGAGCAATTCACCGGGTTCAAGGGCAAGTACGTGAAGCTCGAAGACACCGTGCGCTCGTTCAAGGCGGTGGTGGATGGAAACTTCGATCACTTGCCTGAGCAGGCCTTCATGTATGTGGGCGTGATCGAGGAAGTCGTCGAGAAGGCGAAGTCCTTGGGCGCGAAGGTCTGACGAGAAAACCCATGCCCGGAACTCTGCACTGCTCGATCGTCACGCCGGAAAAGGCGTTTCTGGAAACCGACGCCGAACGCGTCATCGTCCCTGCGCATGACGGGGAAATCGGCATCCTTCCCGGACATGCGCGTCTTTTGGCAAAGCTCGGCACCGGCATTTGCCGCGTGATCGCTGGCGGCACCACGCATCGCCTGCTCATCGACGGTGGATTCGTCCAGGTCGCCGAAAACCGGGTCACCATTCTCACCGATATGGCCTCCACCTTGGACAACATCAACCTCGACGAGGCGCGGGCGCGGGTGGCCGCCACGCGCCAGAGCTCGGGCATGGGCCCTGCCTACGCGGACGCGCGCCGCCGGCTCACGGCGATGGAGCGGGCAGCCCGCACTGCCAAGTAGCTCCATTTCGACCAGCCTGCATAATATTTGAACAGTTTTTCGGAGGGCTCCTGTTACATTTCACAGGAGATGGCGATACTTTGCCGCAATCCGCTCTCGTTGCAAATCGATTTCAATGGAACGCGATTCGCTAGCCCAATTGCAATGGGCGTTCGGGACAAGTTACTCTCGTGCCCATCTCGGATGAAAAGGTCACCGGTCTAGTTGCCGATAATTCATCCGAATGGCGCGGGTCGGGGCAGCCCGAACGCGACCAGTTCTTCATCCAAGGAAAGGCATGGCATGAATACGTTCCTTCGGCAAGACGATGGACAGGACATGGTCGAGTACGCGCTGTTGGCGTCGTTCATCTCGATCGTGGCGATCGTTGCTCTGCGCGCGATCGGTCCGCTCGTTCGCACGATCTACGACAACGTGCAAGCGGCTCTTACCTAATTCGCATCGTCTGAATGGCCGTCGCGCTCTGTGGAGCGCGACGGCCGCACTCTTTTCTGCGCTCGACTCTCAAGCCCGAGAAAGGCACTCGTGATGAAACTGCTCCAGTCCTTCTGCCGGAAAGACGACGGCCAGGATCTCGTCGAGTACGCGCTGTTGGCGTCGTTTATTTCGATCGTGGCGGTGGTAACGATCCGCGCGATTGGTCCGCTCGTTCGGGTCATGTACCAAAACATTCAAGCCGTTCTGACCTAAAGGGGCCGGCTTCTCTTGGCTGAGCGGGCGATTTCTGCAGTCAACATCACTCGCGGCCGCGTGCTCGCGGGACGCCTGGAATGGGCAGGCACGAGCGAGACGCGCCGCCGAGGCCTTCTGGGCCGCGATTCGTTCGCCCAGGGTGCCGGCCTCTATCTCGTTCCGTGTCCCTGGGTCCATACTTTCGGGATGCGTTTCCCCATTGATCTTGCGTTTCTCGCTCCCGACGGTCGGGTCCTTCGCATCCGCGAGAATCTCCCTCCGAACCGCCTCTCTCATTTGGTCATCAAGGCCGAAGGCGTTCTCGAGCTCCCCGGCAACACGCTTTTTTCCACCGGCACAAAAGTCGGCGACGTCATTCAATTCGCGGACGCTGAGTAGCTCAGCGCAGCTCCCGCCAACAAAGCAAAGAATTCCCAGCGAATTTGTCGAGAGCCGGTCTTTGCCGCTCATGCTCTCTTCGATGAAGCAGCAAACTCCGAACAGCCTGCGGAACATTTGCACATATTGGCGGACACTGGTGAGAGCGGAGCCGAATCCCGGCGCGATCTTCCCGTGAGATCCATCCATTGCATATCCATTGCAATCATTTGCAATCGGCTCGACCCATTGCAACTGAGATACGACCCGCGATAGGATTTTCACACGTCGGATGAAAGGTTCGCAGTCGCGAAGCCGATGATCCGAATCGCGCGTCGCTTATCGCTGAGCACCGCCCTGACGCGACGGCAAACAAGCCTGAAGAAAGGGATCCGCGATGAATACGCTCATTAACTTCCTTCGGAAAGACGATGGACAGGACATGGTCGAGTACGCGCTTTTGGCGTCTTTCATCTCGATTGTGGCGATCGTGGCGCTCCGCGCGATCGGTCCGCTCGTTCGCACGATCTACCAGAACGTCCAGGCCGCTCTGACCTAAACCTGGCTGTTCGAGGGGACCGCCGATGGAGGTTCTGAGCGTGAATATCGCTTCCCCTTCGGCTCCGATCATCGGAACGACCGTCGCACTTTTGGTTGGTGCGACGGTCACCGATCTCCGGGCCAGGCGGATTCCCAACTTTCTGACGTTCCCAGCGGTCGGAGCGGGTGTCGTTCTCCACTCCGTGCAAGAAGGCTGGTGGGGGCTCGCTCTCTCACTCGCGGGCGCCTTGATGGCGCCGGGAGTCTTGATGCTTCTGCGCGCTTTTCGTCGTCTGGGAATGGGTGATGTCAAGCTCGCCATGGCCGTCGGAGCTCTTTTGGGTCCGGCGGCCGGCGCGCTGGCAATGCTCTCTTCGTGCATTGCCGGTGGTTTTCTGGCTTTCGCTTGCATGCTTCGCCCGGGGAGCGCCGGGGCCCGTTACATAAGCCCGTTTTTTATCGGCGTTCCGGTCTTGTCGCGTGTGTATTCGGCATCGACCGAGCCCAGCTCGGAGACCCCGATTGCAACACTGACGATTCCGTACGGTGTGGCGATCGCGGTCGGCACCTTACTCACCGTAGGAGCGCTGCAATGGACATGATCCGTTACCTGGTCGACCGGCTTCGCGACCGGCGTGGACAATCCATGGTTGAGTTTGCGCTCGTGCTGCCGATTCTTCTACTGGTCGTTTTTGGCGCCACGGAGTTCGGCCGGGCGTGGATGACGCTGAACATTTTGACGGCGGCGGCGCGCGAAGGCGCACGATTGGCGGTAGTTACCGCCCCCGACGTCGCGGCAGTGAATGCTCGCGTCACCGAAGTCTGCACCGCGGCTCGCGTGGTCCCGACGGTCATCAATTGCGTCGGCCCGGATCCGGCGGATGTCGAGCAGAGGGTCACTGTCACCGTGCAATCGAATTTCACAGTTCTTTCGGCGCGGGTCCTCGGGCCGTTCAACGGAACGTTCCCGCTCACTGCCGTCGCCGTGATGCGCCACGAAACGTTCTGATCCGGAAGGAAGAAGCCGCCATGTACACGACGAGGTCACAGTCATGATGAAGAAGGATTCGGATAAACCCGGAATGTCCTCCTTCAAGAACCGGATGGATACGACGGACAAGAAGGGGATGTTCATCCTGCTCTTCTCCGTTGTTCTGGCCGGTGCTTGTGCGGGAGGAATTTACATCTACCTGAAGAACGTTCCGCAGGTTCAGGCCGCAGAGGCCTCACGGACTGTGCCCGTCGTCGTTGCGAGCCAAGACATGACGTTCGGAACGAAGCTCGAGGCCGAGAACATCCGTCTGGTCGAGTACCCCGCGTCGGCGCTGCCGCGCGGCTTCTACTCGGATCCGGACAGCGTTCTCGCGCAGAGCACGCGCGTCTTCCTGATGGAAGGCGAGCCGATTCTCTCGTCGAAGCTCTCTTCGGTGGGCGGCGGACTCTCGCTGCGCATTCCCGAAGAGATGCGCGCGATCAGCTTGAGCGTCAATGAGATCACCGGCGTCACCGGGTTCGTCCTTCCGGGCGACCGCGTCGACGTTCTGGTGACGATCGACAACGTCAACGGATCGAACGTCTCCGTGACGCGAACCATTCTGCAAAACATCGAAGTGCTGGCCTCCGGTGCCAAGACAGAGCCGACAAAAAAGAACAACGCGCAGATCACCGTGCAGACGATCACGCTCTTGGTCGATCCCAAAGGTGCCGAAGCATTGGCGTTGGGGCTGCATCAGGGCGAAGTGCATCTCGTTCTGCGCAATCCGGTCGATGCCGAGATCTTGGCGGCCACGCCGACGGACACTCGCGACGTGATGAAGCTGAAGTCGTCTGCGCCGGCGCCCGCGCCCGTTCGTAGGCAGGGACCGACGAAGCCGGTCGCAGAAGGGCCCAAGAAGCCGGAAACGCCGTCTTTCACGATTATTCGCAACGGAACGATCACGACCCAAAAGCAACCGGAGACGAAGCCATAACAGCCTGATGAGTCCGGAGGGACCCGGACTTGCCGAGAGAAGGAGCCCCCATGATCTGTCGAATCCAGAGACTGGCCGATCCGCGACGCCTTTGGATCGCCGTCACAGCCCTTGCGGCGGCCGCGACGCTCGTATGGCCGAGCGTCGTTCCGGCCCAAGAGCGGACGAAAGTGACGGTCATGGTCGGGCAGTCGATCACGCACCGCATTACCGGCTCAGTGCAGACGGTGTCGATCGCGAACACGGAAGTGGCCGACGTGGTGGTGCTCGGAGCCCACGAGATTCTGATCAACGGCAAGAAGATCGGAATGACGACGTTGGTCATTTGGGACAGTAGCGATCACTCGACGAGCCTCGATCTCGTCGTGCGCGGTGCGTTCAGCGAGCAGAAGATCGAGCTCTTGGTGCAACTCGCCGAGGTCAATCAGACCAAAGCACACGAGTACGGCTTCGATTATCTGTTCCAAACGGACCGTCTGAACGACGACGTGACCGCGGGTCTCTTCCCCGGCAAGGTTGCGACGCCGCAGATTCCTCTGGCCATCTTCGACGGCCAGCAGGTCGAGAACGCGGACTTCGCGCTGCGCTGGGTCCATGGAATGGAAGACATCTCCACGATGGTCACGGCTCTGAAGTCGAACGGCGTCATTCGCGTTCTGGCCGAGCCGAACCTCGTTGCCGCCAGCGGTGAGAAGGCGAACTTCCTCTCCGGCGGTGAGATTCCCGTGCCCATCGCTTCGTCGGGAACGACCGGCGGAAGCACCGTCACGATCGAGTGGAAGGAGTTCGGCGTGAAGGTCGACTTCCTGCCGACGATCGTGGACGAAGGCGTCATCAACCTGAAGATCGCGCCGGAAGTTTCGAGCCTCGATTTCGGCAATGGAATCGTGCTCTCCGGATTTCAGATTCCCGCGCTTCGCACGCGCCGCGCCACGACCACGGTCGAGCTGCGCAATCGCGAGACGCTGGTGATCGGCGGTCTTCTCATGGAAGAAGAAACGAAGTTCGAATCAAGAGTTCCGATCCTGGGAGACATTCCTCTCCTGGGCTATCTCTTCCGCAGCGAGCGAGTCGCGAAGACGACGAACGAGCTCTTGCTCGTCGTGTCCCCACGGATCGTTCGCGCGCTGCCGGAAGGCACGCGTGTGCCCCTCCCGACGGATGAGCCCGAGCCTGAGCAGCAGCAGCAGGGCCAAGCCGGCGACGATAACGAAGGATAGGAACATGAAAATGAACGAGCGCGGCAGCGCGATGATCATGGTAGCGATTTGTCTTCTCGCGATCATCGCGATCGCGGGAGTGGCAATCGATTCCGCAGTCATGGTGACGACGCGGACTCAGCTGCAGAACGCGGCGGATGCGGCCGCCCTGGCCGGCGCTTCGGGACTAATCGAAGGCGATCAGGACATAGCGATTGCGCGCGCGATCTCGTTCGCGTCTTTCAACGGGGCCATGCTCGATTCGGGCGCGGCCCCCGTTGTGATTACCGAAGCCGACGTCACCTTCCCGGAAGACGACATTGTCCGCGTGGTGACGCATCGGACGGCGGCGACCGGCGACGGAGTGCGCGTGTTCTTCCGGCGCGTGGTCGATCCCCTCCTGGGCAACCGCGCCGACGTCACCGCGGTCGCGGCGGCACAAGCGTTCGACATTTGTTCGTCGCGCTGCTTGAAGCCGTGGTGCATCCCGGACCGTTGGAACGATCTCGATGCGGACAACCAATACGACGTCGGCGAGCCCTACGATCCCTACACGACCGGTTACACCGCTCCCGGCGACATCGGCCTGCAGGTGACGCTCAAGGTTGGCAGCCCGCAGCAAACGATGGTCGCTTCAAACTTCTATTGCGTCTGCTACCCGCCGATCGGTTCCGATCAGGGAGATCCGTTGTCGGGAGGCAACTGGTATCGCCAATGGATCGCGGAGTGCTGTCCCTATCTCATCGAGGTTGGCGACCGCCTTCAAGTCGAGCCTGGAAACATGGTGGGTCCGACTCGCCAAGGAATTGATGAACTCATCGCCCAGGATCCCGGCGCGCACTGGGATAGCTCCACACAAGGCGTGGTGGGCTCGGCCTTCGGAAGAAGCCCGCGCATTGTGTTGGTCCCGATGCTCGATCCCACGCTGGCTCCGAATCCCGGACGCCAAGAAGTCACCGTGACGAAAATCGCTGCTTTCTTTGTCGAAAGCACCGGGCCCCAAGGTTCGGTCATCGGACGCTATGTCGAAGAATCCACCACCGGCGCACCGTGCGAAGGCGGACTGGGCGGTGGCCTCGTCAAGGGCATCGCTCTCATCGAGTAGGGGGAACTCATGGCTACTGGCGCGCGCGGCAACTCGCTTCGATTCGTTGTGATGAGCCCGGATGAGCTCACCCGGGTCACCATCAAGCGGCATCTCTCCTCGATGGATTACCGAGTGATCGGTGAGTCCGAGGATTTGAAGTCGGGCGTGCGGCTGGTGCGCGGACTTTCCCCGGATGTCGCGATTTTCGAGATGGGCGCGGAAGCAACGCCCACGTTCGAAGCGATCCGCAAGCTGCGCGAAGATCTTCCCAGTCTCGGCATCGTGCTCTTGTCCGCGGACTCTTCTCCCCAGCTCATTTTGGGCGGCATTCGCGCCGGTGCACAAGAATTCCTGACGCTGCCCGTCGACGAGCTCGACTTGGATCGCGCCGTCGATCGCTTGCGCAAGATGCTGAGCCAGATGTCGACCGGCACCCGCCGCCGCGGGCGCGTCGCCGCAGTGTACGCCGCGAAAGGCGGTGTGGGCGCCTCCTCGATCGCGACGAATCTCGCGCTCACGCTGCACACGCAGCTCGAGCGCAAGGTCGCGCTGGTGGACTTCAATCTTCAGGTGGGCGATTTGGCGCTCATGCTCGACATCGAGCCGGAGCACTCTTTCGCCCGTTCGGTGGAAGACGGCGCCATCGACGAGACGAAGCTCGACGCAATTTTGGCGCGGCATCGCACCGGCCTTCGCCTCTTGAACGTGTGCGATCGACCGGAAGACTCCGATCTCGTCTTCCGCAGCCACGTCCCGGAGTTGTTCGGGCTTCTGAACACGATGTTCGATTGGGTCGTCGTGGACTTGGGACGCCACATCGACGAGCGAACGATCGAGCTCCTCGACTTGGCAGACGACGTTCTCTTGATCACCTATCTGGACGTTCCGACGATTCGCAACACGCGCCGCTATCTCGATCTCCTGGATCGTCTCGAGGTGCCGCGCTCCCGCGTGCGCCTCATCGTGAACCGCCATCAAGACAACGGTCGCGTCTCCAATCGCGACGTCGAAAACGCGGTAGGCATGGGCGTGTTCTGGTCCCTGCCGAATGAATTCCGGCCGATGGCCGCGGCGATCGACTCGGGAAATCCCGTGGTCTTGGATTCGCCGCGATCTCGCCTTGCTCGCAGTTATCACGATCTCGCCTCCTCGCTGGCGGATTCCGCAGCAGAAAGCGCGGTCGTGGGCACAGTTCAGCCAAACGGGAACTCCCGAGAAGCCAAGACGGGGTGAGGTGAGATATGTCCATTCGTGAACGATTCCGCAGCAAGACGCCTGGCTCGCCGGTGAGCTCGCCGCCGACCACAGGCGGGCGACATCCTCAGAGTCCAGCCGTCGAGCGGGGCGCCATGACGGCGCCGATGAACGACCGCCGCCTGGGCATCAAGGCGCGCGTCCATCGCCGCATGGTGGAGCGCTTGAATCTCGCCACGCTGGACAACATCGAGCCTTCGGCGCTTCTCCCACAGATTCGCCGCATCATCGGCGACTTGATTACGGAAGAACAAATTCCGCTCTCCGAAGCGCAGCGCGAGCAACTCGAAAATGAGGTCTTGAACGAAACGTTCGGCCTCGGTCCCATCGAGCCTTTGCTTCATGATCCGGATGTCGCTGACATCTTGGTGAACACGCACAAGAGAGTGTACGTGGAGCGCTTCGGGCGCTTGGAGCTCACCGATGCGCACTTCGACGATGACGCGCACTTGATGAAATTCATCGATCGCATCGTGTCGCGCGTCGGCCGTCGCATCGACGAGTCCTCGCCGATGGTGGACGCTCGTCTGCCCGACGGATCGCGCGTCAATGCGATCATCCCGCCTTTGGCGCTGGATGGACCGACGCTCTCGATCCGCCGTTTCGGCGTGCGCACCCTACACATGGACGACCTGCTCGAGAACAACTCGATCTCCGAGGGCATGGCCACGCTGTTGAAGGCGACCGTTCGCGCCCGGCTCAACACGCTGATCTCGGGCGGTACCGGCTCCGGAAAGACGACGCTGTTGAACGCGCTTTCCCAATACATCCCGGCGGAAGAGCGCATTCTCACCATCGAGGACGCGGCCGAGCTCCAATTGCTGCAGCCGCACGTGGTGCGGCTGGAGACGCGTCCCGCGAACATCGAAGGGCGCGGCCAGGTCACGCAGCGCGAGCTGGTGAAAAACGCGCTTCGTATGCGTCCCGACCGCATTGTCGTCGGTGAGGTTCGCGGCGATGAAGTGCTCGACATGCTTCAGGCCATGAACACCGGTCACGATGGGTCGATTACGACGGTCCACGCGAACAATCCTCGCGACGCGTTGCATCGTCTCGAGACGCTGATGCTGCTCTCAGGAGTGAACCTGCCCACGCAGGCGATGCGCGAGCAGATCAGCTCCGGTCTCGACGTCATCATTCACGTGAGCCGCATGTCCGACGGGACGCGCCGCCTCGTCAGCGTCGCCGAAATCGTCGGCATGGAGAAGGACGTGGTGGCGATGCAGGAGATCTTCCGATTCAAGAAAACCGGAATCGGTGAGGACGGACGCGTGGAGGGCCACTACGAAGCCACCGGCATTCGGCCGAAGTTCGCTCAACGACTCCTGGTCAGCGGAATCGATATCGATCCTTCGATCTTCTTCGAAACCCGGATGGCATAGAGGGAAGCCGTGGAATCCCAACTGCTGTGGCTCACAATCGGAACGTTCCTGGCGGTTGCGCTCGCCGGCATCGGCCTGTCTCGCCTCACCGGGGACTCCGAAGCGAAACGTCTGCGCGCTCGGCTGCGTGACGTAGCTTTTCGGCCGGCGACGGAAGGTGCGCCGGATCCCTTGGACATCTTGCAGGATTCCAAATTCTCGGGAATCCCGGCGCTCGACGAGCTGCTTCGCCGCATGGCGATCGCCCGGCATATCCGCAGTCTCTTGCTGCAGGGCGATACGAAGATGCGCGTCGGCGCATTCTTGTTCCTCACGTTGGTGTTGGCTTTCGTGGGAGGGCTCGCTGCGATTGCCATTGCGCGCGCCCCGTTGTTTGCCGCGCCAGCCGCGATCTTCTGTGGGCTCATTCCGTATTGGTGGGCGAAGTATCGCAAGACGCAACGCATGCACCACTTCGAGAAGCTCTTTCCGGATGCGCTCGACATCTTGACCGGTGCTTTGCGCTCGGGCCTGGCGCTCACCGGCGCGATTCAGGTCGTGGCCGAAGAGTGCGGCGATCCCATTTCCAAGGAATTCACGATCCTCTTCGAAGAGAACCGGCTCGGCGTGGACATGCGCCAAGCGTTGAAGAATCTCGCCGATCGCGTGGACAGCAAGGAGCTGCATCTTTTCGTGATTGCCGTGCTCTTGCAGCGCGAGACCGGCGGTAACCTAGCGGAAATTCTCGATGGAACCGCTGCCGTGATTCGCGAGCGCTTGCGCATTTTGGGCGACGTTCGCGCGCTGACCGCGCAGTCGCGCTTGTCAGCCAGCATTCTGGCCGTCCTGCCGGTGGCGTTGGCAGTTTTCATTCTGACGACGGCTCCGGACTACATGGACACTCTTCTCAAGGAGAAGTCCGGACGATACCTGTTGGCAGGAGCGGCTCTACTGCAGCTCATCGGTTACCTCATCATGCGCCGCATTGCGGCGATCAAGGTCTGAGCCATGCTGGTATACCTACTGCCGATTCTCGTCGCACTCACGATTGTGACCGCGGCCCTCGGAATCATGAGGCTCCGCAGCGGGGAGAACAAAGTCGCGAAGCGCTTGGCCTCCATTCGCGGCGCGATGTGGGACGATGAGAACATCGGGAACGCGATCTCCGGCGGCAAGCTGCCGTTCTGGGCGCAGCCGATTCGTGTGCTCTCCATTCTGCTCCCCGGACAAGCGCTCTCCAGCGTGCTGCGCTGGGAGCTGGCCGGCGCCGGGTTCCGGCAGAATGGCGCGGCCAGCGTGTTCGTCGGCTTCCGCGTGCTCACGACCGCGTTTCTGACGTTCGGAAGCTTCTTCGTCGCGACGAAGTTCACCGAGCTCCGGCGCAATGAAGTTCTCTTGATCACGATCGTCGCCGCTGCGATTGGCTACATGCTGCCCTGGATCCTACTGCGCATGGCGCAGAGCAAGCGCCGCATGGAGATCACGCTCTCCCTTCCCGACGCGCTCGACCTCATGGTGATTTGCGTCGAAGCCGGACAGGGATTGAACGCAGCTCTGATGAGCGTCGCGCGGGAAACCAATGTCCATGCCCAGGCCCTGGCGGACGAATTGAAAATCCTAAATCTGGAAATGTCGACCGGCGTGGTTCGCTCTCAGGCGCTGCGCAATCTCGCGCTGCGCACCAACATCGACGATATCCGCGCGCTCGTGGCTGTGCTGGTGCAGAGCGACAAGTTCGGAACGAGCATCGGCCAAGCTCTGCGCACGCACGCCCAATCGCTGCGGACCCGACGCCGCCAACGTGCCGAAGAAGCGGCGCGCAAGACTCCGGTCAAGATGGTGTTCCCACTCGTGTTCTGCATCTTCCCCGCCCTCTTGGTCGTCATTCTGGCGCCGGGAGTCATCGAGCTCATTCGCGCGCTGAAGGACGTCAATCAGTAAGGCGCTCGAGTTTTTCAACGCCCCTCTTTCCGGATGAAGGAGACATGCAAATGTCACTCGATCTGATCTTGATCGCGTTGGCGGTTCTTGCCGGCGTCGGTTACTTCACGGTTCGCAATAACCGGAAGCAAGCCGAAATCAAGCGCCGCGCTCAGTAACGATCATCGCGCAGTAACGAAAATGCCGGCGCCCCTCGTGTGGGGCGCCGGCGTTTCTTTTCCCTCTTCCCCTACGAAGTCCTGCGCATATTGCGCGAGCATCAACTCTCCAGCTTGATGTTGATGACCGCGGGAAGCTCGGGCCGCCGCCACGCATCCTTTTCCGTCAGATGAAGCTGGCTCCCCAGGAAGGACGGATTGACGGAAAGTCTATTCTGGAGAATGTGGCAGTCTCGACTTGTCGGTCTTCTCTGTTGCCGGAGTCCTGAATCGCGCCGGGAGATTCAGTTTCTAACGATACGCGTTCTTTATTTGCCCCCAGGTTCGTAGCTCAGAGCCCGGATCGGCAGAAACGGCATCGCATCCCTCGCCAAGTGCCCCGATCAACTCATTGCAGGAATTGTTCTGTGGAAGAAGAGGCGACTGGACATCGACGAAGTAATTGCCGGTCTGTGCACCGCAGAACATCGGGTTGGCTGAGAAGTTGCCACCCGGGAGCGGATCAAATCCCGTGTAGTTGATGCCATTGCCCCAGGAATCATTGCACGTAATGGTCATTCCGTTTCCGCCGTTGGGAACGCCGATACCCGCATCGTTCATCGCAAAGACATTGGCATAGATGACGGAACCAGAAAGAATGTTCATGATCCCAGGAGCGCGAATGAGCTCGGGGTTGTTGGCGAAAGTGTTTCCTTGAAGAATCACCACCAAATCTTCAGTGTAGAACAGGTGTCCGACATTGTCGGCAACGAGGCTGTTCTCGAGAGTCACTCCCAGGGGAGATCGGATAACTTCCCCATTGTTCTCTCGGATTTGGCAGTTCTTTATGGTGGCCTGCGAATCGGTCGAGAGGACGCCGACCCTGTAACCAGTGTTCATTTCAAAAAGACATCCGTCTACTGTTATGTCCAAGAGGCAATGGATGCATCCAGATGCGAAGTCCGGGTCGATCCCATCGCAGTCGAAACCAGTGCCCTCGTTATTCTTGAAGAGGGAGTTGCTGATCTCGGCTGGCCCATTCAAAAAGGCCGGTGCGAGGGGAGCGACGTTTTCGACCACTGCGCAGTTATCCATTTCGAGGGCACCGAAGATTCGTAAAGCCGCTTCCCCGCACGGGGGAATGCCATCTGCAACCACACCTGTGAAGGTCAGCGACTGAAGGACAGTCGTTGAGGAAAAGGAAGTGGCGAGCAGGCAGAAGGGGCGAATGCCTTCCGCATCAATGACGGTCAATTCAGGAGTCGCACTATCGCCTCGAATCGTGAGCGAAAAATCGAGCGTCACTTGTTCTTGATAGGTGCCGCTTCGAATAAGAATCTCATCCCCGGGCGCGGCCAGGTCGACAGCGCCCTGAATGGTCAGCGCGTCACCGCCGCCGGCGGGATCGACGATCCACGTCGCCGCGGACAAGCAGGTTGGAAAGCCGATGCCCGAGACGAGAAGTAGTGCAAAGCTTCTCATGAAGCAATCCTTGGGAGAAGGAACGCATCCCCACCTCTTAGGATATCCTGGATCCACATCTGGACGCAAAGATGTCATTGCCCATCGATTTCTCCAGTGGCCCTGGGTGCAGGAGGGACTCGTCTCCAACTCACCTCAATGCTTCCGTCGCCAAGTGCAGCAAACCTACCGATATCGTCATCTGCTAGACCGATTCGCTCCGCGGGCTCCGCGGTGATGAGGAATCCATGCGGTGCGTATCCCTCTTCCATGACTTCCTTGACGACATTCGTCACATCGAAGACGAAGGCATGCGGGCCGCGGTTCAGTTCGATCGTCGCATGCGACCAGACTTCTTCGTTGAAATCTCCGCCGGGTCGAGACCAACCCTGCACCCAGTCGGCGGTCGCGGGCGACCAGGAAGACGTAATTGGATAGAGCCGAATACGGAGTGATCGGTTTTCCGGCTCACCGGCGAGATTGAATCGAAGGGTGGCCCTATTGATGGTGACATGCTCGTCGTTCGTTGGCGGGTTCCATGCGAGAAGGAGTCGCGAATTGCCCTCTCCATCATCGATGGTCGCGGCAGCTCCTGGAGGAGAAACGATTCTCTCCGCATGCGTCACTGTTACGAAGCAGATCGATGCCAACGCAATTGCGGTACCTATCCATTTCATGGCCTTGCTCCCTGAGCCTGTCGGTAGGCTTCTTTGATCTTTCCCCAACTCATGGATTGGACGGAAACTGTCCCGCACCCCATCCCCAACGCCCCGATGAGTCCACAGCCCAGAGGATCTTCCGGAAGGCAGGGGGAACCCTCCCGAAGCGTTAGGTCCTCTACCAGCAAATCGCAGAAGAGTGGATCAACTTCCCGGTCAGTCGGGGAGAAAGGCACTCCATTTCCCTGTTGATTCATCCAGAAGACATTGCATCCAGTGATGAGGGTGGAGTTGATTGAATCGAACACTGCGCCACCCCCTGTCGACTTTGCGACAATGTTGTTTTCAAATGAGGCATTGGCGTAGAACGCTACCGCAGCTCCCGCCGATGAGGTTGGCGTTTTGTAATTTCCTAAGAAAGTGTTTTCGCGCACTACGCATAATCCGCTGCCGCCGATGCCAATAGCTCCTCCCTGACCATTGCTAGCTAAAGCGCCATTGCTTATGAAGACGCATTTCTCGATTAACCGATTACCGGCGCCAAAATCCAGTGCGCCTCCTCCAGCGCCGTAGTTGACATTGTTCCGAAAATAGCATCCCGTAACGGTGACACCACCGAAGTACAATCCACAGGTAATAGCACCCGCACCAGCTGTAGCGACATTATCTATAAAAGTACAATCGGCAATGTAGGCGGATTCCATTGGGCCTCCACCGACACCATCCAATCTGACGGCGGGACTCTCACACTCGCGAATGTCGCACCCAATGAGATCGAGATGGCCATTGGAGTGATAGATAGCTCCACCGCTTCCGTCGGAATAACATCTTCTGAAAGTGCAGTTCTCGATGGTCGCGTATCCTAAGATAAGGACGCCCCCGCCGTTCGAGACCGATGCGTCAAGATCTCGAAACGCGCAATTCTTAATCAAGACGTCACCGGTCGAAACCAACAGAACCCCGCGACCCAATCCACTACCTTCAGTTATCGCGAAACCGTCCAGCACTGTTCCTGCCGATGGGGCGTTCATCCCATTTATCCCATTGAGTTGGGGCCCCGATGCCTTACTCATGTCAATGACGGTCACTTCGGGGCCGGACTCCGATCGCAGGACCACCCCATCAACCAAGAACACGCACGCTGTCCAGGGAAATACAGTTCCTAAATCGCGAACCTCGTAGTCCGTATAAACCCCCGGTGCGACGAGTACTGTGTCCCCAAATGCGCTCGCGTCCATGCCTGCTTGAATTGTCGCGTATTCGCTCGGAACCCGCCGGGTTACGGCTTCTCCAGTACTGACCAGGAGAAGCGTGTACCCAACTCCAAGGAGGGTTCCCTCTCTATAGTGCATTCTCATGATGCCTTCCTCACCGGATCAGGGTGACCTTTCTTGACTCGAGTATCCCGCTAGGACCTCGAAGGCGAAGGAAGTAGATCCCCGATGCTGCGCTTCGTCCGGAACCGTCAAGCCCGGGCCACTCGATGCGGTAGCGACCCGCTGCAGCGATCTCACGGCGTGATTCCACGAGCATCCTCCCTCGGACATCGTAAACTTCGAGAATGTAGGTTCCCGTTCGGTCGTTGGGGACAGTCATGGCGAGCGTCATCCCTTGGGGCCCAGGATTCGGGTAAGGCGCCCCTAAGGAAAACTCGATCGGAACTTCCGCTCCGGAAGCGTCCACGGGGCGGGCTTCATCACCTTCGGAGATTTGGATTCGCCGGAAGGTTGATGGTGAGGGCGCTTGGCATCCGAACGTTGCGCCACCGTCCGACGTGTAGTAATTTGAAAAATTGATGCTATACCCAGAAGGAGCCAGACGATTTGCGATCAAGCTGTCGACCGTAGCCAGTGTCTCTGTTCCCGATGAGTAGAGGTACCAATAGTTATTTCGGGCGTTTAGCGTATCCGCGGATGTCGCATCATTCTCATAGATAAATTTTGTCTGGCTCTGGTAGACCACTAGGCGATTCTTGCCTTTGTCGAGGCTCGCATCATTCGGCCCGAGTTTCGTCTTGACTGCATCATTCGTCTCAACGGCGAAGAAGTTGGAGTTTTGGCTAAGCGCCTCAACGCGATTCTCGCGCATTCGAATTGACGTACCAGTCGGCTCGCTATCTCTCCAAACGTCGACACCGCGCTGAGAGTCTTGGATCTCGTTGCAACTCACCTGGATATCAGCGGTCTGAACTAGGTCCATCCCCAGATGCTTCCAACTTCCCACGTAGTTCCTGATGAGGTCTACGTTCCTCTCACTAGAACCGCAGACCCAGGTCGTCTGGATACCGATGTCTGCTACTTCAGATCCATCGCCAGGACCAAGAACGATGTTGCTATCGATCAGAAGCGTTCGATCAGCTCCTTCCTCCTCGCAGAATTCCTCTCCATAGCGAAGAGCCAGGCCGACTGCTCCAGTCTCACTATTATCCCTCCCTTCCAGACTAATCAGGGAATTCTCAAGACTTGCTTGGTCCGACTGATCAAGATACACGCCCGTTTCCGCGAGCGCGACGTTCAAACCCTCCCCGCGCTCCACTGTCACACTGTCGATCGCAATGCCATCTCCAATGCTGCCGTGTACCCAAAGACCTGTCTCGGCAAAATGATGGATCGTGGAATTGGCTATGCTCGTGCTGTCGGGATAGTAGACATAGAGTGGATTGGCCGCGTAGCCGATATCCGCAAAGCGCAGATTACTACCTGAACTCTCATAGGCCATGAAGATCCCGCCCCAGTCTTGGGCAGACGTCTCCTCATCGACATCGGTAGTGGTTTCTGGCCGGAAAACCACGGGCTCTGAAGCGGATCCCGTTGTGATCGTTTTCCCGTAGAGAACTAGGTCCACCTTATCCTCTACGCCGAGGCAGCTCATGTCTTGCGATGCCCTCGTGCCGTTTGCCGCCACGACATGTGTTCCTCCCAACAACTTCCATTCCCCGCCGCCTGCTTCGAATGGTTCGTCACAATATTCGGGACCGTCGGTGAACGTGCCGGCTGGAGTAAACACGTCCGTGCTATCTAAGTAGATGTGGAGGCTGTCGGTTATCTCCGAAAAACTCACATCAATCATGGCAGGAGCCTGAAAGTTCTCGATCTTGACTCCAAAATCGGAATACTCAACAGTGGCGCCTTCGAGTCTGCTGAGCGGACCTGAGCCTGCAGAGAAACCATAGCCATTGCAGTTACAGCCAGCGACATCGAAGCGCAGTCCATACCAATCTCCTGCCGACGGTGCCGTGTTTTCCTCGCCATAACAGGAATCATCCACGCACCAATGCAGGAAGTCCTCGTTACGCGACGTGGTCAGCAAGGCCGGAAGGCTCTCTGTTCCATCTATGGTGAGTTGGCCCCTGCAGAGAATCTCTACTTTTGTTGTATCCTTACCCGCGGTAAACATGTCCTGGTCGGCTGCGCAGACTACACGTGTCCCTTCCTTGACCGTCAGTGTCTTGCCACTCTTCACAACGACGTCGCCCATCACTTGCAAGGAACCATCCCAAGTCGTATTGACGCTGAGCGTGTCACCCGAACTGGGTACAGTTGTACCTTCGAATCGTACCGACACGACCATGGAATCTCGGGCCGCATTCTTCCACTGCACGTTGTAAATATGCATGCCAGAGAACCGGCTCTGCTCTGCCGGTCGATACTGATACTGCTGATGGTCCCAGACTTTGTACAAATTGGTATTTGGATTCGTATAGGGCGCTAAGGTGTTGCTCGTTTCGATATCGTCTCGGAACAGATCTTTCGGTTGAGCATACCACCAGGAAACGCCATGGCTCTCTATGGCATCCTCTCCAAGCGCGGGATCCGGAATCCCGTCGGCATCGAACATGCCCGTCGCCACCTCGGGATCCTCAAATGGGGGACCAAACCCCTCGGGATACCCACCCCCTTTCCAACCCCAGTTGTTCAAACCGAACTTCTGGGTGTGTGTGACGAGCAGGCCCGAGAATTGCGGCGGCCATCCGCAACCAGCCGGGCTACCTGTCTTAAGACAATTGCTCGCAGTCGTGTCTCGTACCTCGAGAACGAAGAATTGCAATGAATCTGCGGTCGCCAGGATGGCCGCGCCACCTCTGCCGTCCCGTACGACGTCCCCGAGCACAAGTGTTGTGTCGGCTGTAATCGGCGTGAGTGGGGGATCGAACCAATCGAGCGTGTGCCGCAAGAATGCTTCAACCAGCACACCCTGGCCAGAGTCATTCATGAGTGAATGCGGCCCCATTGATGTCGTATGTAGAGGCATCGATATGCCAGTTGTGAATTGCAGCGTGTGAACGTACTCGTGGTCCGCGAAACGCAACGCCCCTCGCAAAGAGCGACTGTATTTGTATGCGCCGCCTCCCTGCGGAAAGCGGTGCGCGGTCAGTAGACAGCCTCCATTACGCGACACTCTCAGCGAATCACCACTGACGACAAAGACCTTTTCCGTTCCAGCATAGAGAATGGACTCACCTCCGTAGTTACCCCCGTTGTTGATGTAGTAGTTGCCCAATGTGCTCTTGAATTGCTTGAAGTAGATGAACATGTAGTCGAAGTAGCCGTCGCCATCGTAGTCGTAATCAAGAGCGTCAGAGCCCAAGCTATTGATGACCTGAGTAACGATGTACCCCGCAGCGTTATCCCAGGCCGAGCCGGTGTAAACACTGTCGTAGTACGCTATCGTGCTTTCCGCTCGTACAACAGAACCGTAGACATCGCCGAGTACAATGTGTTGACCATCGGACATGACATCAAAATACCGCGTAATGGACATGTCTATCGACGGCGTCAGTGTGTCTTCTAGCAAGCTGTCTTTCCACGCCGGAAACGTTGCCCCCGCCGGCCACCAGGTTGAGTCACATGGCGTGCCGTTCTCGCCGTCCGAAAAATCGGCAAAGACCCAAAGCGCCCGAAGCGTGTCGTGCTTGTCGATATCGAATGGAGCGATCTGCTCGAGGGTCAGGCTTTGTGTTGTACCGCAGATCATCTCGTCATCGGCAACAGCGACACCTGCCACTAGGAAACATTGTCCCAGGAGAAGAAGCATGAATGGCAAATCGGCAAAGATGGTGAACGCTCTCCCGATCTTCCGGCCTCTGATTTCTGTATTGCTCATTGGACAAATAAGACCGAATTGGATGAGCCGTGGAACGCGAATTCTATTTCTGTGGATCATGACGTCCTTCAGCTCCAGGAGGGCGAGGAAGGATGTGCCCGAACAAAGCCCTAGGTATGTACGGGCGAAATCGAAAGAAGGGGCCTCGGGCTCTTTGGAGAGGTACTGTCCTCAGTGGGCTCGACCCCTCATGTTGGGGCAATCTCCTGTCGTCCTTGCTTCCGCACATGACAATGGTCAGGACAATGGAGGTATTTTTTCGAGTACTTCGCGCTGGTTGGACTAGGAGGAAGGCGACTAGAGTTCTCTGCGAAGCTCGCCAAGCGGGGTCGCAGGAATGCTTAGTCTAAATCTGCCAGACATGAATCGTTGCGTCTCCCAACTGCGCCCTGCAGCGCTCAACATCGTGGGCTTCGTTGGTGGACGGAGAACGTCTCGAAGTTCTAGACACCTGCTCGCTCTCGATTTCCCGCAACAGTCCCGCCTGGGCATCCAGGCAGGACACTTGTTCACCACATCGCCCAATAGAGCCAGAGAGCCAGAGAGTTTCCACCTCACGCTGCCTCTCTCCTCTCTTCGTGGTTAACAGTCTCGGCCTCCTCCAAGTCTCTCTCTCCCGCACCCCCACCGCAACTCGTTGGCGTGACTGCGCATGAAAACAAAGAACCCCGCCAGCTTGCGCCAGCAGGGCCTCTCTTCACTGCGCCGCCGCAGTCTATTCCGTCACATGAAGCTGGCTCTCCGGGAAGGACTCGAAAAAGTGCCTTCCTGGTAAACAGCAACAGTTCAATTGCAGGGCTGGTATCAATCGAAAGTCGCGAATGTGTCTCGCGAGTGCGGAACTACCGTTCCGCAGCCATCGGCTCGTAGGCCTCGCGGGCGGCGCGCCGGGCAAAACCCTTCCCCGGCAGCGGGCTTTTCACGGAAGCTTTCTCGAAGTACGGCGTCGCGACGGCGATCAAGCTGACGCCGACCGGAAAACCGAAGCGGTTCTCCACCGCGCGAAACCAGAAATCGATTCCCCGATCCCACCAATGCCGCGATTCATCCTCATCTTGCGCGAAGCCGCGATGCAGGATGCGTTGGTGGAGGAACGTTCCCGGCACGCCGAGAAAATTCCAGTGGCGAATCGACAGGGGACGGAAGGCCGCCTCTTCCAAGGATTCGCGCAGCGTCTCCGCGTCGTAAGCACGCAGCGTCTCACCATACGCGCCGGCCCTGGCTTTCTTCGCCGACGAATGCGCGCGCACCCGAACGACGAGCTTCCCTTCCGGCTCGAGGATGCGATGCAGTTTCTCGAGCACGCCGACGTCATCGTGCAACATCTCCAGCACGTCGAGGCACACGACGTTCGTGACGTGCCGCGGCGGAAGCCCGATGGGCTCGCGCTCCAAATCGGAGCTCAGGACCTGGACGTTCAGATTGCGCTCGCGAGCCAGTTGAAGAAGCCGGTCCGCCTGGCGGGCGTCCTGCTCCAAGACGTAGATCTCCCCCCCAGTCCCGCTCGAGGCCAGCTCGAGCCCCAGCTCGTTTCCTCCCAGAATGACGGTGGGGCCCTGGGCCAAAAGCGACCTCAAATAAGTCGGCAAATTCCGATTGCCGGAGGGCGTCTCACCGAGGGCTTCAACGGGAGAGGGCATGGGTCGATCTGAGCTCAAAGGGGCTTCCTTCCAATCTCTTCGGAAGATCGGATGTTTGACGGGATCTGAAAAGCCCGGCCATCTTATCATTCTTTGCGGAATCTCCCCAAGTCTCCGAATTGCTCGGCTGCCGGCCGCGAAAAAATGGACCGGCGGACGAAGGAGGGCATGATGCCGTTCACCCGGATACGTCTCGACATCGAGGATGCGATTGCGACCGTCACGATCGACCGCCCCGATGCCCGCAACGCCATCGATCGCGAGACCGTCCGCGAAATTCGCGAGGCATTGGAGAAGATTCGCGAAGACGAAACGTGCCGCGTTCTCATCGTGACCGGTGCCGGCGACAAAGTGTTCGTGTCCGGCGCGGACGTGCGCACGCTGCTCGCCCGCACCACGAAAGACGTGCTCGCCGCGGGAAACAATCTGCTCTTTCGCGAGATCGAAGAGCTGCCGATTCCCACGATCGCCGTGGTCAACGGATTTGCGTTGGGAGGCGGGCTCGAGTTGGCACTGGCCTGCGACATTCGCGTGGCTTCCGAGAACGCAAAGATGGGGCTGCCCGAGACCGGACTGGGAATTCTTCCGGGCGCGGGAGGAACGCAGAGGTTGCCGCGCATCGTTGGAATGGGAATCGCGAAGGAAATGATTCTGGCCGGAACGATTCTCGACGCGCAGGCAGCGTTCCGCGTGGGCCTCGTGAATCGCGTCGTGCCGGCGGCGCTGCTCATGAGCATTGCGCGCGAGCTGGCGCAAGCGATCGCGAAGCGCGCACCGGTCGCAACGCGGCTCGCGAAGATGTCGCTGAATGCCGCGGCCAACGCTCCGGCGCAAGTCGGGATGGATTTCGAGATCGTCGCTCAAGCAGTGCTGAATTCGACGGCCGACATGAAGGAAGGAATGACGGCGTTCTTGGAGAAGAGACCGGCGGGATTCCAGGGAGAATGAGGCGCGCGATTTAGCCGACGGCAGCGCCCGCGGTCAATACATCGAACGTTTCACGCCCGTGTTTTTCAACGGCCGGAACGATGCCGCCTGCCGATTGAATCATGTGCGCGATCTCGGACACCGGCTCGCTGCGGAATTCCCGACCGCCAAGCGTGATCACGCCGTCGTGCGCGCGAATGGAAATCTCCGCGCCGTCTTTCGCTCGCGCATGGAACTCCGGATCGGTGACCGTAAAGAACGGCACGGCTTCATTCACGAGGTTGCGCTTGTGAATGAACGCGAACGATTTCGCCACGATGGCCTTCACTCCCGCATACTTCAGCGCCCACACGGCATGCTCGCGTGAGCTTCCCGAGCCCCATCCTTCGCCAGCCACTAAGATCGTCTCGCCGCGCGCCAAGCGCTCGCCGAAATCGGGCCGCACGTAGTGAAACGCAACCTTGCCGATCTGCCCGGGATCGGTGAGATGACAAAACTCGCCGGGAATGATCGCGTCCGTGTCGACGTGATCTCCGAAGCGTTGCACGCGCCCTTCGATCCGCCCGGTTCCGTTGGTGGACGGAGCGCCGGCGGACGCCGCGCGCGCCTCGGCGCCGTGCACGTTCCCCTCGGGTTCGCGAATGGTGACGACCGGCCTGGTCTTGGCACCCGGCAGATAGCTTTGGAATTCCTCTTCTGAAATGCGCGCGAGAAGCTCACGCGGATCGGCGATCGTCAGATCCAACGCGCTGGCCGCGACGGTCGGCGCGGAGGCGAGCCACGCAATCGAGCCGGGCCCCATGCGATTCTCGAAGTTGCGATTCTGGCTGGTGAGCCAATTCTCTCCCGGGCCGGCCTTGTCGCTCGCAATCCCCAGACACATCGAGCAGCCCGGCGGCCCCACGCGGAATCCGGCACGCTCGAACGCTTCGAGCAATCCGGTCGCGCGCAGATGGCCGGAGATCTGCAGCGATCCCGGCACCACCAAACGATTCGCGCTCTCCCGCGGCTGCCGGCCATCTTCCATTGCGCGCCGCAGCACGAGCGCCGCCAAGATCAATTCCTCTTCCGTGGTATTGCACGCGCCGATGAACACACCTTCCATTTGCTTTCCAGCGACCTCGTTCACCGGGAACACATTGTCGGGAGAGAATGGCTTGGCCACTTGCGGGACGAGCTTCGAAAGATCGAACGCGTGCCGCAGCTCGTAGTGCGCGTCGTCGTCCGCGCGAAAGTACAGCGCATCATCCTGGTCGCTGCGCCGCCGCGCGAGAAGCTCGGCAGTGCGGCTGTCGGCGGGAAAGATTCCGTTCAATCCGCCGAATTCCGCGGTCATGTTGGCGACCGTGAAACGAAAGTCAGTGGAGAAGTGCTCCAAAGCGTCGCCCACGTATTCCACGCTGCGTTCCATGGCAACCGTGTTGCGTCCCAAATCGCCCAGCGTTTTCAAAATCACGTCTTTGCCGGTCAAGCCGAACGGGAGCCGGCCGTCGTAGCGGACCTGGATTGCTTCGGGAACTTGGATCCAGGTTTCACCCAACACCATCGCCACGCAAACGTCCGCTCCCCCCAATCCCACCGCGAACGCACCCAAGCCTCCATGGCTGGAAGTGTGCGAGTCCGCTCCGATCACGGTTTGTCCCGGCTGCACGAGATCGCGGAAGAACTTCGTGTGCATGATGGTGACGTTCGCGTCGTAGAAATGGCGCAGCCCGGCTTCTTGTGAAAAATCCCGCGAGAGCTGCACGAGCTTTTGCGTGCGCGCATCCTTGGCGAGCGTGATCGGATCGACGGTGTGGTCCAGCGCCAGGTAGAAGCGATTTCGATCGTGAATCTTCGGGCGGCCGAGCTTTTCGTACGTGGCGTTCATGCCGTTCCAGGCGAGCTCGGAAGCAATCGTCCAATCCACACGAATGCGGAGGATCTCTCCCGTCTCCACCCAGGGGCGCCGGAGCCCCACAGCGTGGTGGCAGAGGATCTTCTGCGTCAGCGTCATTGGCTTTCGCGACGGCGCGACCATGCTTCTCCCCTCCCAGGAGGAATCTAATGGTTGATTCGGTCCCCATCAAGCAAGCCCGACTCTTCCTCGACACCATCCGGGGCGGTACTCTCGTGGCATGAAGTCCTCGATCTACATGGATGCCCATGCCACGACGCCGGTCGACCCGCGCGTCTTGGAGGAGATGCTCCCCTATTTCACCGAGCGGTTCGGCAATGCGGCCAGCCGCAACCATGCGTACGGGTGGGAGGCGGAGGAAGCGGTCGACGAGGCTCGGGAAAAGGTGGCTCTCGCCATCGGGGCCGAAGCGAAGGAGATCATCTGGACGAGCGGCGCCACCGAATCCGATAACTTGGCCTTGATCGGGGCGGCGGAAATGGCGCCCGCGGGACGGGACCACCTCATCGTCTCGACCATCGAGCACAAGGCGATCCTGGATTCGGCCGCATATTTGGAGCGGCGCGGATTTCGCGTGAGCTGGGCTCCGGTCGATTCCACCGGGCTCGTGGATCTCGACCAGTTGGCGGCGCTCTTGGACGCGAAGACGTTCTTGGTTTCGATCATGACCGCAAACAACGAGGTGGGCACGATCCAACCGATCGCCGAGATTGCGCGCCTCGTTCATGATCATTCACCGGCCCTCTTTCACACCGATGCCGTGCAGGCGATGGGCAACATGGCCGTAGCGGTGCGCGAAGCGGGCATCGATCTGCTCTCGCTCTCCGGCCACAAGGTCTACGGACCCAAAGGCGTGGGTGCGCTGTTCGTGCGCCGCCGTCCGCTCATCCGGCTTGCACCTCTTTTGCACGGAGGCGGACACGAACGCGGAATGCGCTCGGGAACTCTCAATGTTCCGGCGATCGTGGGCGCGGGAAAAGCATTGGAGATCGCCACGCAAGAGCTCGAATCGAATCGCCGTCACGCCGCAGCTCTTCGCGATCGACTTCGGGAGCGTATTGTCTCGCAGCTCGACGGCGTGTTCTTGAACGGCCATCCGCAGCTTCGTTTGCCGAACAATCTCCATCTCTCGTTCGCGCGCGTCGAAGCGGAAGACTTGCTGCGCGAGATTCCCGAGATTGCGGTGTCGACCGGCGCCGCCTGCTCTTCGGCGAGCGTCGAGCCCAGCCACGTGATGAGCGCGCTCGGCTTGGGAACGGATCGCGCGCAATCTTCGATTCGTTTCGGAATCACGCGTTTCAATACGGAAGCCGAAGTGGATGTCGTGGCGGATCGAGTCATTCACGGCGTGCGCAAGCTTCGCGCACTGGCGGTTCAACCGGAAGCTTCCTGAGCGCCACCCGCTGCCACGCCGGCCTGTCAAATCTCGCAAAAGTTGACCAAGACCGCTGAAGCTCCCTCGGTTCCCACTCACGATTTGAGCCGGCCCTGCCGATAGATGCCATCAAAGGTCTCGCGCGAACCGGACGAGGACGTGATGCACCCTTATTCGTGGAACTCGAAGACGGCCAAGGTTGCGACCTACGGGCTCATCGCGCCCGCGATCTTGTCCACATGGCCGCTGTTTCTAATTCCCATCCAGGTGCCCGGATGGGTCTTCGGACCCATCGGGCTTCTCTTCTATCTGGTGTATTTCGAGCTGTTCGATCGCGTGCTGTGGCGCGTTCGCGTGTTTCGAGCCCTGCGCATCGTGGATGTGCCGGATCTCAACGGCGTTTGGGAGGCCGCGCTCAAATCCTCGTTCAGTCATTTGAAGACCGAGCATCGCATCTTCGTGCGCATCAAGCAGACGTGGACTCGCATCAGCGTGACCTCGGACATGCCGGATGCCGTCTCGACAAGCGTGGCCGCCGCCGTGCGCATGACCGACAAGACTGTGGAGCTCATCTACACGTTCGACAGCCGCTCGAAGGGAAAGGGCGGCGAAGTGATGCAGAAGCACAGCGGCACCGCATGGCTGCGCCTTTCACCGGATCGGACTCAATTCGCCGGGCAATACTTCACCGGCCGCGGGCGAAACAACGTTGGTAGTCTTCGATTGCGCCGAGCCCGGACCTCGAATCTCCCCAAAATCCCGTCCCGGCCCAAAACGGCACGCGAGGAGCTGCCGCTCATTCACGCGGAAAAGTAGGCCGCAAGCGGGAAAAACAAGCGGGCTAGAGAAAATTCAGGGTGCAGGGGTAGAATTGTGGGAAGCAACCCCGCTGAGGCCCCGCCCGTGACTCTTCGCAACCGGAACTGGTTCACCCCCGAGAAGGCCAATCGCACGCTTCCGTTGGTTCGCGTCGTCGTGCAGGACATTCTGGAACGAGGCCGCGAGCTGCGCGGCCTGGCCGAGCGCGAGGCTTCGAGCGAAGAGCTGCGCCGGGTGAGAGCGGACATCGCCGTTTTGCTGAACGAGCTCGAACGGATCGGCTGCTCGTATCGCGACTGGAACTTCGACGTGGGGCTGGTCGATTTCCCCGCGGTCATGAATGGTGAGGAAGTTTGTCTTTGCTGGCGGAGCGATGAAGAGGAGGTGATTTGGTATCACACTCCGGAGAGCGGCTACGCCGGTCGAAAACGAATCCCCAGGATGCTTCTGCCGGGCGGAAGCGAATGAGTTTCTTGGGAAGGCGCAGGAGCTTCGCCTCCTCGGCGCTGACCCCGGCGAGAAGGAAGTAGAGCACCCATCCCGCCGCCATGCCCGCCGTTGCGGCCATCACCCCGACTCCGCATGAAGTCCAACCAATCGCCCCTGCGATCCCGCGCAGTCCCCATCCCAAGAGCAGTCCCGCGCAGCCTGCACCCAACACCCAGAGCGTCTTGCGGTCATAGGGCTTGAATTCCAGGATCTTCCACACTTGCACCATGCGCAGCCCGTTGACGAGCGTGAGTGCCAAGAAGGAAGAATAGGCGGCGCCGGTCGCACCGAAGCGCGGGATCAGAATCGAGTTCAGTCCCACGCTCGCTCCAATGACGAGGAGCCCGTTCATCAGCTCCTTGCGCTCGTTGCCGGAGTACTGCAAGACCACCGAGACCGTTCCCGCCGCGGCGTTCACGAGATGTCCCAAGCAGATCACGATGAGAATGTGCCGGCCGGCTTGGAAATCGTCGCCGAACACTCCCAGGAAATCGCCGGCGAAACCGCAGAAGAGGAGCGCAGCCGACCATCCGGCGGCCAACGACCAACGCACCGTGCGCCGGTAGAGATCGCGCAGCTCTTGCGTGCGTCCTTGCGCGAGAAGCGGGGCAACGTAGGGAGAAATCGCGGCGTTCAACGCCGGCATGACCAAGAGAATCTGCCGCGCGATTCGAAACGCAGCATTGTAAACGCCAACGTCTGACTCCGGACGAAACGCGGACAGCATCACCTTGTCCAGCTCGTTCATCAAAAGAATCGAGGAGCTTCCCAACGAAAGCGGAAGCGCGACGCGCATGAGATCGCGAAATCTGGTGGGCGAGTCGCTGCGGCGGCCGCGAAACACGGAGAGCGGCGTTGCCGCCATACCGATGCACGCCGTGGCGATCGAGCCGGCGATGAAACCCCACGCAGCGCTCCACACGCTCGGATGAATTGCAAATCCGATCGCTGTGCCCGCGAACGGAAGTCCCATGCGGCACACGTCGCCGATCATCGTATCGGCGAAGAAGCGCTTGCGCGCGCGCGCCGCGAATTGCTGAATGGAAAAGATTCCGATCGCCGGAATCGCCAAGGAGAATGCCGGCAAGAGCCACACCGAAACGGTGTCGCCGAAGAAGAGATGGGTCAAGGGAGCGCGCGCCAACGTGATGGCCAGGGCCAAGGCGGCGCCGATGCAAATCGGCACCAGCATTGCGCGCCGCACGAGCGAGGCGTTGTCCGCCTGGGTGAGCGAAGTGAATCGAAGGGCCGCGCGCTGCGTGCCCAAGAGCGCGATCTCTCCCAGGATTCCAACCAAGCTCATGGCGGCGGCGATCACTCCGAATCCCGTCGCTCCGAGCACTCGGCCCACGAGAACGTCGCTGCCGAAGCGCAAAGCTTTCGAGACGACGCTTCCGGCGAGAAGGATTCCGCTCGCCCGCACGGATTCTTGAAGAGGTGCGCCGGATCGGCGCGGCTCGGTCAGGGGCTGGTCTTCGCTCACGCCGCCTTCCCGGCGGGAATCCCGCGCGCTTCACAACGGGTGACGTTCCAGGCTGCCACGATGAGACCGAAGATCGCCCACAAATGGCGCATGCGCAGGCCGAAGTTGCTCATTCCGTAAATGATCAGAACTCCCAAAGCCGCCAGAAGAGCGAAGTGCAGCGCGGAGAGCTCCGCATCCTTCGAATGTCCCAGGCCTTCCCATCCCGCTTGCAGCACACCGAGATAGAGAAGGACGAGCGCGAAGATGCCGAAGATTCCGGTCTCCGCCCAAACTCCCAAGTACGTGTTGTGAATTTCGTGAGATTTCCAAGCCGCGGGAACGAACGAAGTCGTCCGGCTGTGGAAGTCTCCCGCGCCGACGCCGAACAAGGGGTATTCCGCGGCGGCGATTTCCCATCCCAGGAATTGGTAGTAGCGAGTCGGGCTCAAGGCCTCGAGCGAGCTTTCCCCGGACACGATCGAAAACGCGCGCTGGAACGAGAACGGCAGGACGCTCGACACCGCGCGCATCGCCCCGACGCACAACACGGCGGCGATCGCCGCCGCGCCCAAGTGCAGGACCGGCCGGCGCATGAAATTGCGCGCGCCTTTCGCGCCGAAAAGAAGGAGGAACGTCGCCGCGCCCAACGCCAAGCCGGTGCGCGATCCGGTTCCCACGAGACAAATGAAGAGAACGGCGAACAAGATTCCGCGCAGAATGCGCGAGGCCTTGGTGGGCGAGAGGTACGCGAAGTTGTACCAGAGCACGGCGATGCTCGGGAGCAAGTACGCGGAGAGCTGGCCCGATTTCTTGAACGTCGAAGCAAGCTTGGGACCTTCGGTGAGCGCGGTATCAAAGTTTCCGGTGAAGAGAAGGACGAGCCCGGCGATCCCGCCCACGAGCGTCACCACGACGGCCTTCTCCCAGATGAGAAAGGCTTGGTGGAGATCGCGTCGCGTTCGCACGTGAAGCACGATGAGCGCGGCAAAGACGACATTCACGAAATAGGCGACGGTCTCGATGAGTGAGCGCTCCACGCTCTCGGAGAAGAAGAACGAGACGAGAACGAGCGGCAGGAAGGCGGCCAGCGCGAAAAGCGCTTGGCGGGGAATGCGCAGCGATTTCCAATCGCCGGCCCGCCCGCGGGCGATGGAGACGATCGTTCCCAAGAGCACGAGGAAGAGAAACACGTCGGCGATTGCGAAGCGCACGAGGAATCCCGCCGAGCCCGCCGTCTTGAGAATCGGAAGCAAGAAGAGGACGGCCAAGACGCCGCGGCGCGGGCGAAGGAAAGACTGCGCTCCGAAGAGCACGACGGCGATCCCCAGCAGAGCGAAGAGCAGATGCAGCGGAATCGTTTGAAAGAGAGTCTCGATGTCGAGTCCTCCGCAAAGCTGCTTGTCTTAAGCGCGCAGCCGGTGCCCCAGAAGCGCGCGCATTCCATGCCTCGCTCCCTGCAATGTCGCGGCCGGACTTTCGAAGGCCACCGCGAACAGCGAGCCCAAGAACGCTCCGGCCAGAAGTCCGATGCCGGCGAAGATCGGCAGCTTGGGACTTCCGGGAATGCGGTGCAGGGTCGGCGGGTCCAGCACTTCGACGACCGGGGTCGCCTTCTGTTCTTCGATGCGGGCCAGCTCGTATTGACGGGTCAGCTCGAGGAACACTTCCTCTTGCACGCGGACCGCACGGTAGAGCCGCCCCTCGGTGATCACGAGGTCGGGCGAATTGTTGAAGCTGCGGTTCGATTCGCGGAACCTACCCAGCGCGTTCTCGTTGCGCGAAAGCTCGGCCTGCGCTTCGTGATATCGACCTTCTACGAATTCGCGATTCTCGCGAGCCTGGGCCGTGCGCTCATGCTTGAGATAGTCGCTCAACTGGCCCAGGAAGATCTCATTCGCGCGATTGGCGATTTCCGGATCGGTCATGCGCACGGTCACGCGCACGATTCCGGTTTCTTCGTCGAGACCGACACGCAGGATTTCCTCGCGCACTTTCTCGACCGCCTTCTCCATGCGAATGTCTTGCGCATCTCCCTGGTCGGCAACGATGTCGAAAAGCGTGGCCGCACCTTCACGATTGGGACCGATCGGCGTCGACAATGCGTCACGGATGATGCGCTCGGACTTCAGGATCGCCGGAAACAAGTGCGATTCGGGAACCGAAACTCCGGAGAGCGAGATCCCCAACGTTCCCGCCAAGCCGGCGAGGTTGCTGCTCAAAAGTCCGCTCTCGTCTTCGGTGGAAGGGAGCAGCGTCGCTTCGGAGAGGTAGACCTTGGGGAGCACCAAGCTCAAGCCGATGCCCAACGCCAATCCGGCCGCGGCGGCAATCGGAACGATGCGGCGCGAGACCGACAGGCGATGGACGATCTCGTCGAGACTGAGAGAGGTCGCTTCGAGGACGTTCTGGCTCATGGGCACTCCGCTTCCCGGCCCCGCGAATGGCTTCGCCGGGATACGTCCTCTTCATCGGCAAATGTTCGTGGTCTTTTAGCTTCGATTCGTCAATTCCGGCCGGCGCGACCGCCTTCCGATGGCCATCGCCAAGGGCCAGCCCACGGTCCAATAGAGCGCACGCTCGGCGCGCCCCAGCCGCGTCTCCCACTCGCGATCCTCGTGCAGCTTGAGCGCTCCCTCTTTGCGGGCGCGATTCCCGCCCGTGTTGTGTCCGGCGGCGAACGCCTCTCCCCTCTCGATGCGATCGGCAATCGGGGAGAGATCGCGCCCCAGGAATTCCCCGATGCGCAGGAGCTCGCGGCGCGGTTCCTGCACCAAGTCTTCGTAGCGCACGCGCAGCACGCTTCCTTTCGGCGAGACCATGGCGGTCAGAAACGCAATCGCGTTCGCCAGAATCCATCCGCCGAGTGCGCGCAGCGTCGGCCAAGAAAATGCCGCCGCATCTTTCTTGTAGCCGTCACCCAAGCGCACGTTGTCGCCGCGCTTCACCGACCACAGAACGGCGCGGCCGTCGCGCACGAGATGAATCATCTTCACGGGAACGCCGGCGATGCTGGAGATGGCCAGCGCGCGGCCGGCGGCTTCGCGGGCGCACTTCGAAGAATCCAGGATCGTCGGCTTGCCGGAAACGCGCGCAATCGCTGCGAGCTCCTCGAGCACGAGCCGGCGATAGGCGTCCGCATGCTGCGACGGAATGCGCCGAAAAAGAAGCAGCGGAAGCGCGCGCAGATCCTCGACGCGGCGCAAGATGGTTTCGCGTTCGTGCACCGAGCAGGCGCCGGTCGCACTTTCCGTGGAAACGCGGACACGGCTCCAAAACGGACAGACGCTGTAGGGCAGGCCGCACGAGCAGGATCGCGTCTCCCATTCGCGAGAAAGAAGATCCAGCTCGCCGACGCTTTGAATTAAGGGATCGGAGCCCAGCACGATGTCGAGAATCGTCGAGCCGCTTCTTCCGTATCCCAAAATGTAAATGACATCCATACGCCGGTCATCGGTGCGGCGATTCTCTCTCTGAAGCGCCGAATGCCGCGCTCTCCAGCCAGGTCCGGACCTCGGAAGTTTGGCTGCGACCGAAGGAGTGTCCGGTGTCCGTCTTGACGAGACGAACATCGACGCCGGCGATGGTGAGCTCTTGGAAGCTTCGCTCCGCGGCCTCGATCGAGACGGCAGGATCGTGGGTTCCGTGGCACAGAAGCGCACGAAAGCCGAGAGCGCCCGCAATCTTCATCTCTTCTTGGAGGAACTCCCATTTCACCCGCGCTCCTGAGATGATCATCCCGGAAAAGATTTCCGGATGGCGCAGCGCGATGAACGCGCCGCAATACCCTCCCTGCGAGAACCCCAAGAGAAAACGTTTTCGCGGTTGCAGGCGCTGGCCGTGCTCCACCGACCTCAAAAGATCGAGAAGATAGGATTCGGTTCGCAAGAGCTCGGTGCGAAAACGGTCCTGGTCTCCATCGTAGGCATACCAGCTGGCCCCGATCCTCCCTTCGCCGCGGATCTCCGTCGGATAAGGGGCGCGAGGGATCAGAAACCACATGGGCAGGTTCAAGAGCGATGAGAGGAGCCCGGCAAAGACGTCCTCGTCCATGCCCATGCCGTGCAAGGAAAGAAGGAGCGGGGCGGTCGAGTCCTCCGCAGCCCCATCCAAACGCCAGTCGATGGCGTGCGAAAACGCGTGGGATCCCCGTATCGTTGTCATGATGGCTGAATATAGCGTGAGGGGGCGTCGAGTGGATGAGGTTCACCAGACCTCTTCCGCCCAACCCTGCCTTCGCCCAGGGTACGCCCCCCCAACTCCGCATCGCCCGAGGAAGAACCGGCGACGCCAAGGCACGATTTGGGTCGAGTGCGCATGGGATACGCGGTGCGAAGAGAAGCGGATGGTGAGGCGGGAAAACGTCGATTATCCTCGCGAATTCCGCGCACGAGGGGAGAACCGGTGAAGTTTCTCGAGGCCTCCTACACCGTCGCCGCGGCGCTCGTCGCGCCATGGGTGTTGGTCACCGCGGCAATTGCCGCGGGAGGACCGCAGGTGGTCCTCCTTCCCGACCGCTCGGTGCCGATGGTCTCCTGCACCGTGATCGTGCCTTCGGGCTCGGCCCTCGAAACCGCGAAGACCAACGGCGCCGCGCACTGCCTGGAACATCTTCTCTTCAACGGCACCAAGACGCGCACTCGCGAAGAGATCTACGCGCAGACCGACGCATTGGGCGCCTATAACAATGCCTCCACGCAGCGCGAGCGGACCGTCTTCCAGCTTCTCCTTCCTTCCGAGAATTGGCGGGAAGGCGTGGAGCTGCAGGCCGACATGATTCTTCATTCCACCCTGCCCCAAGCGATGTTCGAGAAAGAGAAGGGGATCATCCTCGAAGAGCTGGCCAAGGACCGGTCTCAGGCGGGGTACGACGCGGATCTCTTCGCAATGCAGTCGTTGTATGGATCCGATGCGCGCGCACTTCCCGTTTTGGGAACGAAGGAATCGATCACCGCGCTCGAGCTCGAAGCGTTGCAGAAATTCTACCGCGAGACCTATGTGGCGAATCGCATGACGATCGTCCTCATGGGTGACTTCGAGGAGCCGGCCGGACGCGAAGAGATTGCGCGCCTCTATGGCAAAGGCGCCGACGCGAAAGGCGCCGGCGCGCGCGCATCCGCGAAGCGTCCCTCATTTCCGGAGGGAAGACGCATCGTCGCGCGCCCGTTCTCCGATCTGGCGACGACGCACGTCACCGTCTTGATTCCCATGCCTCCCGTGGAGGATCCGCACGCCGCGGCAGGCTTCCTCTTGGCGGACGTTCTCGGCGAAGGCGAGCAGGCTGCGGTGTCGCGCGCGGTCGAAGCGGCGTGCGGGTCGGTGATTTCCTCCGCGGCGGATTTCGAAGCCGGGCCCGAGTGGTCTCTGCTCACGATCAGCGCCGAGCTCAATGCGAACGCGAAAGGCGGCGAAGCGCCCGGCTCAACTCTTCCCGCAGCCGGCGCAATTCTCGAGCATCTCGCCGATCTCGCTTCGCGAGCGGATTGGCTCGAAGACGTAGACGTCGCCCGGGTCGATCGCTCCGTGCAGGAGATTTCACTGCGTGAGAAGATGCACTACTTCGGTTTGGAGCGCGCCGATCTCCTATCCTCGAAAGATGCGCGCATTGCCTTGGAGATGCCGCGCAAGATTCAGGAAGTCGATGCGCGGCTCGTGCGAGAGTGGCTGGCGCGCGCCTTGAAGGGTTCGATTCTCGTGGTGGGCACCGGGCCCGGTGTCGCCGAGGAGGCGACGGCGTTTCGGAATGGGTGGCCGTCCGTGAAGCCGGCCGTGGCGGCGAAATCGTCGAAGAACGCCGGCGCAGCGGAGATCCAACGCACTCCACAGACGTCCACCGTGGAAGTCGTGCGTACGGTGCGACCCGACGGCCTCACGTTGATCGTGCACTCCAGCCCCGGAGCGGAGACGCTCGCGATTCACGCGCTCTTTCGCAATCGCGCGTTTCTCGAAGAGAAGGACGGAGTGCCGGCGGGCACCGCCGACGTCATTCATCGCATGATGGAGCTCGGAACGGAATCGAAAACCAAAGACGAATTGCGCGGGGCGCTCACCCGCATTGGCGGAGCGCTCAAAGTCACCGATTCCGACATGGTTCCCTACGACGATTACTATTTCAGCCCCGAATACTCGTACGTGCGTCTCGAAACGATCGGTGCGTTTGCGAAGGAAGCGCTGGCGCTGTTCCAGGACATCGTGTGGCATCCGCGCATCGACGAGAGCTCTCTGCAGCAGGCAGTCGCATCGGCATCGGCGCGCGCTCGGCGCGAGCAAGAGTCGCCCTCGGCCAGCGCCGATCGCTTGTTCTTCCGCGCGCTCGATCCGAAGCATCCCCGCGCCCGTGGCGTTTTGGGCGACCCGGCGGCGCTGGAATCGCTGCGCGTCGAGCAAGCGCGCGCGCATCACGCGGTCCTGACGGATCCCTCGAACGTGATCTTGTGCATCTCGAGCAGTTTGCCGCGCAAAGAGATCGAGCGTTTGGTCGAGGCTGCGATTCCCTTGAAGAAGACGGCGGGCGAAGAACAGAGTGCGCCGCAGTCTGTGGCCGGCGTCGCGGCGGGCGAGGGTCGACGCGAAGTTCGCGTCGAGACGGGACAAGAGCAGTCCGCCATCATCGTCGGCTCGCCCTTGAAGGAGCCGGGCGATCCTGCGCTGCGCATCGCCGTCGCCATGTTGTCCGAACGATTGGCGGACCGCCTCCGCGAACGTGAATCGTTGGCCTATTCCATTGGTGCCTCGCTGCGGGCCGACGAGCCCGGGAAGTGTGTCTTGATGTCCGCAGGCACTCGGCCCGAGAATCTCCAGCGCATGGAAACGGGAATGCGCGAGGTCGCGGCCGATCTCTTCTCCAAGACACCTACGCAGCAAGAAATCGACGGAGCGAGAAACCGCGCCGAAGGTCAGACGCGCATGCGCCGGCTCACCCGCATCGGTCAGGCGTATGCACTTTCCATGGCGGAGCTGCGCGGCCGGGCACCCGATCAATTGGATGCTGATCTCGCCGCGCTTCGCGCCGTGACTCCGGAGGAAGTGCAGGCCGCGGCCCAGCGCGCGCTCACGTTCCAGAATTCGATCGTGGCGATCGCCAGGTGACGCGAACTGCGGTCGCTTGGTCGGCGGTTCTGGCCGCTTGCGCCGGCGCGCTCGCTCTCCTCTTCGCGCAAGTGCGCTACCCGTTCCCATTCTTGAATGACGCGGTGTTGCACTTCGGTTTGATCGAGTCGCTCGAATCCGCGCATCGCCGCGGGCAAAGTCTCCTGGATCCCTGGGTTTCTTCTTGGAACCTGGGCTATCCGGTGTTTCACTACTACCAGAACCTTCCTCACCTCGCCGTGCTGGCGTTCTCCAAGCTCACGCTCGGACATCTCTCGCTCCTGCACAGCTTTCGCATACTGGAATGGCTCGCGATCGGCACCCTTCCGATTCCCGTGTTCTTCGCGCTGCGCGAATTCGGATTCCCGATTTCGGGCGCGGCGTGCGCCGCCGTGCTCTCGCTCCTCATTCGCACGAATTATCTGCACGGCATGGATGCGGAAAGTTACGTCTGGCAAGGGCTGGGGCTATTCACGCAAGCGGTCGGAGTTTGGTTTCTCTTTCCGGCGCTCTCCTCTTCGTTCGTGGCCGTGCGCACCGGGCGCTCGATGGCGAAGGCCGCGCTCCTCCTCACCGTGACCACGCTCTCCCATCTTGCGCTGGGCACGATGGCACTGATGGCCGCGGGAATCTTCGCGATTGCCGGACTGCGCGACGTCCGACGCCGCATCACCCGTCTCGTCCTTCTCGCCGCCGTCACCGTCGCGGCCTCGTCCTACAGTCTCATTCCCATCTTTCGCGACTTCGCGTACTACAACGTGAGCACGCTCGTGCCAACTTGGAAGTACGACTCGTTCGGTCACGCGGTCATTCTCCCTTGGCTCGTGCAAGGTCGACTCTTCGACTTCCATCGCTTCCCCATCGTCACGATTCTGGCCGGCGCCGGTTTTGTTTGCATGGTGCTGCGCGCGCGACGCGATGAAGCGAGCCGCGCCGTCCTGCTGGCCTTTCTGTTCTTCCTGCTTCTTTTCTTTGGGCGGCCGACTTGGGGATCGCTTCTGCGCATTCTTCCCCTGGGCGAGGGATTCCATTACTCGCGCGTTCTCGTGCTCGTTCATCTCTTCGGAATTGTGATGGCGGGAATTGCGTTGGGTGCGGCGATCGATGCGTGTGCCAAATTGCGCCGTATGCCCCGCCGCGCCGCAGCGGTCCTGGCGGTCGCCGGCGCCATGGTTGTGATCTCACCCGCCGTTCTCGAACGCGCCCGTTATCTCCTGGCGAATGCCCGGCTCGCTCGCGAATCCGCCGAAGGCTATGCCCGCGAACGCGACGATCTGGAATCCGCCGTCGCGCTCGCCAAAGGGATGGGAGAGGGTCGTGTGTACGCGGGGCTGGGACCCGCCGGCGGTCCAATCTGGGGCGGCGCGTTCATGGTGGGTTGGGTGCCGGTGTACGATTGGCTTCCATTTCGTGAAGTGGATGCGCTCGGCTACTTGCATCACATGTGCTCCCTCAATGCCGACCTGCACGACCGGTTCAATGAGCGCAATCCGACTCACTATCGCGTGTTCGCGGTGAATCGCATCTTGGCGCCATCCCAAGGCGTGCAGTTCCCGCCGTTCGCCAAGCCGGTCGCGACGAAAGGCCGATTCCAAGTCCTCGAGGCGGATACGACGGGTTTTGTCGAGCTGGTAGACGCGCCGTATTCCCTGAACGTGCACAAGAAAGATTTGAATCGCGCGCAACAAGCGTGGCTTTCGAGCGAGCTCCCGGCGCGCGGAATCTATCCGCGCGTGCGCTTACTGGAAGTGGAGCCGCGCGATCCTTCCGGAATCGATGTGGCGGGGTACGATGTTCATTACCGCGTTCCGGAACCGGCGCCGCCGCCCGGGCGAATTCTCGAAGTGGAGCGGCGCGGGGAAGATTTCTTCGTACGCGCGCGCACCGACCGCACTTGCACTCTTCTTCTCAAGATGACGTTTCATCCCGGTTGGAAAGCGCAAGTCGACGGGCGGCGCGCCGTACCGATTCACGTGATGCCGAGCTACGTGGGGCTTCCGCTCGAAGCCGGCGAACACGAAATCCTGCTTCGTTTCGATCCCGGTCCCGAGAAAAAGATTCTGTCATTCGCGGGCGGAGCGATCCTTCTTGCGTTTGCGTTCGCGGGAAGGAAGATCACGCCGTGACGGCGCCGCGCGTCCGTTTTTCCGCGACGCCCCGCTCTTTTCTCGAGCTATCTCTTCTCGAGCAGGAATTGCTTGTACAAGAGACTGGCAATGCAGGCGCCCAGAATCGGGCCGATCCAATAGGCCGCGTGCGCATCCCATCCGCCGCCGGCCAGTGCCGGACCGAGCACACGCGCAGGATTCATGGCGCCGCCGGTGATTGGGCCGCCGACCAAAATGTCGATCAGCACCGTCAAACCGATTCCGAATCCGCCAATGCGCGGCGAGCGCGGATCGACGGCCGTTCCCCAAACTGCGAACGCCAGCAAGAACGTCAGAATCGTTTCGACGAACACGACCATGCCGAAGCTCACGCCGGCAGCCGGTGCGGGTGTTCCCAGACCAGCAGCGGCAACGATGTCCGCGGGAAAGATCGCTTTCAACAGCAATGCGCCGACGAACGATCCCAAGCACTGCGCGATGATGTACACGGGAACGAGGCCCGAACGCACTTTTCCACCGACAAAGAGAGCGATCGTCACGGCGGGATTGATGTGGCCGCCGGAAATCGCACCCGTCGCCGAGATGGCGATCGAAAGCGCCAAGCCATGCGCCAAGGCAATGCCCAAGAGCCCGTAGCCACCCGCTCCCATCGCGGTAGATTGCAAGATCGATCCTGCGCCAATGAACGTCAGAATGAATGTTCCGATAAACTCGGCCACGAAAATCGCAGGGGTACTGGCCACGCCTTTTCCCTCCAATTGGAGACAAAAACGATTTCTGCGCCCAAGGACGCTCGATCTTGAGCGCAATTCGGTCAAGAGGAAAATAGGAATGAAACTTCCCGGCCGCACGGCCAACGTTTTGCTTGTGCTGGGAACATTGGCGCTGCTCTTGCCGCTGGCCGAGATCGCCGTGCGCGTCGTTCGCCCGCAGACTCTTCCCTCGCAAAGCTTCATTCGCGGATTCGTCTTGAAGGGAATGTACGTGGCCGACGAGAAAACCGGCTTCCGGCTTGCGCCGGGATTCCGCGGGCGCATCGAGCGCAACGGTGTCGTGACCGAATTCACCACGAACTCGATGGGATTGCGCGACGACGAGATCGGGCCGAAGCAGCCCGGGCGCGTTCGCGTTCTGGCTTTGGGAGACTCCTTCACCTGGGGATGGGGCGCCGCGCAAGGCGAGGAATGGATCTCCGTCGTCGAACGTGTTCTCAATGAGGATGCCGGCAAAGACAGCGTCGAATGCATCAACGGCGGCGTCAATGCATATGGAACGGAGAACGAGCTGGAGCTCTTGCGCCAAATCGGACCGCAGGTTTCTCCGGATCTCGTTCTGGTCGGATTCTTTGCCAACGATTACACCGACAACGTGCTCGGCGCGACCGGCGTGTACACGGTGAAGGATGGCTATCTCCACGATCACTTCAGCCAGAAGATGTTTCGGGAGAACTTCCTGGCGCGCGAGAGCCATCTCTATCGTTTGATCACGCGCGCGCTGGGAGAGGCTCAGCGCCGTTGGAAGCATGTCCCGCCCACGACACAGCCGCTGAAACAATTCACCGAGGCCGAATTCGAACAAGGCATGCAGCTTGCCGAAACGCATCTTCTGGCGATGCAGAAAGAGTGTGAGGTGTTGGGCGCGCAGCTCGCCGTGGTGTGGCTGCCAGCGGACGTCTATGCGCTCTCCCGTCAGGCCCCCGACGTTCCCTTACAGCGCGAGCTTCAACGGCGCATCGAAGATGCGGGCATTCTTTCGCTGGATTTGCTTCCCGTCGTTCGTGCCGAGCAGAACGTGTCCGGACTCTACATTCGCGGCGACGGCCACTTCACCTCACGCGGCAACAAAGTCGCCGGCCGCGCCGTCGCGAAATGGCTGGAAGCATCGGGATTGTTGCGCAGCCGAGGTGCGGACCGCTCGCTCGCGATCGATTTCAAGGCCGGCTGCGCCGCGACCTACTAATCCCCGCGAAAGCCCTTCGCCTTCCAGTCGGGGCGCTCTTGCTTGAAGATTTCGCGCACCGGCGCCCACAGTTGCCCGCCCAAGCGTGATACGGGCCGCAGCTTCGTCACATCGATCGAACGCGACTCGGGATCCCACACCGATTCCTCGACGTGCACCAAGACGATGCGTCCCAACACCAATCCGGTGAGCGGCGGATCGCCCAAGTACACGACCTGATCGAGAACGCATTCCAACGCGACGGGACATGCCTTGAGCCGCCGCGGCTTCACGCGATCGCTGGGCACCGGCTCGAGCCCCAGTGTTTCGATCTCGGAAACTTCGGGAGGGAATTCCTCCGAGCTTTGGTTGACGAGCTCGGCCAACGACTCCGTTGCGGAATGGACGACGAACTCACGCGTCTCTTCGATGTTGCGCAGCGTGTCTTTGAACTGCACCGCCTCTTCCCACTTTCGCGATCCGATGGAGATCGAGATCGTGGGCGGGCGCGAGGTGACACCGTTGAAGTAGGAAAAGGGGGCCAAGTTGTCGACGCCGGCCGCGCTGCGAGTGGTCACCCAAGCGATGGGGCGCGGAACGATCGCGCTCAACATTACGCGATAGAAGTCCCGCGCCGGCATCAACTCGGGGTCGAAGATCAAGATGCAGTCATCGAGTGCACGATTGTCGGACCGCCCGCGCCGCCGAATGGCGGCAGCGGGCGATCTTCCTCAACGAATCACTTGGGCGCGAGCTTGACCTTTTCCTTCTCGCGCTTCAACACGTCCGTGTTCAACACCTTGAACTCGACGCGGCGATTCTTCGCGCGGCCGAGCGCGGTGTTGTTCGGAGCGATCGGCTTCTCTTCGCCATAGCCCACCGCCGTGATCTGCGCGGTCTTCAGCTCGGCGAACTTGCCCTGCAAGTATTCCAACACCGCCTTGGCGCGCGCATCGCTGAGCTCCAAGTTGTGGGCGTTGGTTCCTTGGGAATCGCAGTGCCCGCCGATCTCGATCTGCAGCTCGGGCCAGCGAACCAGAATGGCGCCGACCTCATCCAAGACCGCGAAGGACTCGGGCTTGATCGTCGACTTGTTCGAATCGAAGTTCACGTTCTGGAGACGAATCATTCCCGTATCCAGGAGCTCCGTCTCTTTCTCGGACACGACGATCGGGCAGCCCTTCGCATCGACGCGTGCATCGGCAGGCGTGTTCGCGCACTGGTCGAGACCGTCGCACACACCGTCGCCGTCCGCATCCGCCGGGCAGCCGGTTGCATCGACGAGGCAGCCCTTCGGCGTGCCTTCGCACTTGTCGATGCCGTCCGCCACGCCGTCGCCGTCCGCATCAAGCGGGCAGCCGCGCGCGTTCACCTTCACGCCGGCCGGAGTGTTCGCGCATTGGTCGATGCCGTCCACGATTCCGTCCTTGTCGGCGTCGGTCGGGCATCCCGAGGCGTCCACTTTCGCGCCGACAGGAGTGTTGTCGCAAAGATCGAGTCCGTCGGCGATGCCGTCACTGTCCGTATCGATCGGGCAACCGCGCGCATCGACGCGCGCGCCGGCCGGGGTCTCCGGACAGGAGTCGGTCTTGTCGGAAATGCCGTCTTTATCCGCATCGGCCGGCTTGCCGCCGAATCCGATGTTGAGCCCGGCAAAGGCTTCGGTGTGGGGGCGATACTTTGTTTCGTCCCCGTAGGTAACCTCGTAGGCCAGGCGTCTGCCTTCCAGACGAATTCCCACGCGTTCCGAGAAGTGAACGAGAAGTCCGCCGCCCACGTTCCAAGCGAAGGCATTGTCCTCGAGCACGGCACGCAGGTCGTCTTCTCCCGTATCCACTGAGGAGTGAATGATGCCTGCTCCAGCGGTGAGCAGGGGCACGAACCGATTCGTGGGTCCAAGGAACCAGGTGAGATTCCCCTCGACGTGGTACATCTCGAGGTTGGACATGATCTCTCTGCCCGGGTCGTTGGTCACGACTTCCAAGCTTTCTTCGTCGGCCGACATTACGTTGGCGCGCGCTTCAATTCCCAAGCTTGGAAGAATCTTCACGCCGAGAATGCCGCCGAAATGAGGAATCCGATCGTCGACATTGTTCTGCGAGAATCCAAGCTCGGCGGGAGGCCAGGCCACTCCTCCGCCGGGGACGAGCCACCACGCGGGACTGACAAAATCTCCCGCGGATGCTGATAGCGGTAGCGCCAGTGTCAACAAGAGCGACTTGACGACAGGGGACATCCATCGGAAGCGCAAGGCAGCCTCCTTGTGAGGTGGTTGCTGAATCTTGAACCGCGGGATACGGTACACGTCCGTCCTTCCTCAATGGCAACGTCGAGCAGTTGACGCGCCGTTATACGAGTGGGACATTGCCACTGTGGCAGCGGGCTTCTGGGTGTGCACAAGACAAGGACCGCAGGCCGCACTCTGTCAAGTGCGATCTCTCCCCGTCCCGCTCGGTCACATACCGTGCCCTAAAGCAATCTTTGAGCCCACCAACTGCCGAGCCGCGCACATTGTAGCGATAACACGGTTTCCATCAAGCAAATGAAACGGCGATGACCCACCGGGATTCCACAGTTCTGATTCTCGGGGGCGCTGGCCTCGTCGGAATGCAATGTGCCAAGAAAATTGCCACCGGCCTGCGTCCGGATCGAATCGTCATCACCTCCTTGTATCGAGGAGAAACCCGCGAGGCGGTCGCCGATCTGAAGAAAGAGTTCCCCCAAGTTGAAATTCAGGGTTACTACGGCAACCTGTTCGTGCGCGGAGCGCCCACCCCCATCGAGGAACGAGTCGCCGAGCCTTCTCCGCCGGAATTCATCGACGCTCCCGAAAACCGGCGCGAAATCTTCGCCGACATTTTTCTCGACTTCGAAACCGCGTACCAGAATTCCATGCTGGCGCGTCTGCTCGTGCTCGTTCGCCCCGATGCCATCGTCGATTCGGTGAATACCGCGACTGGAATCAGCTACCAAGATGTTTTCTCGAGCGCCTTCGTCGTGTCGCGAGGTTTGGAAGAAGCGAAGTCGGCGGGATTGTCGCCGGCGTTCACCGCCGATCTCGAGCGCCACTTCATCGCCGGCGCCATTCCTCAGCTCATTCTGCACGCACGCATTCTTCATCGCGCGCTGTCCGAAATCGGAGCGCGGATCTACGTGAAGGTGGGAACGACCGGGACGGGAGGAATGGGGCTCAACATTCCCTACACGCATGGCGAGGACAAACCGAGCCCCACGCTCATGGCGAAGACCGCCACCGCATTCGCGCAAACCGGTCTGCTCTTTCTCATGGCCCGCACGCCGGGCCCGACGATCATCAAGGAAATCAAGCCGGCAGCGATGATCGGCTACAAGGACATCGGCTATCAAGTCGTGCGCGGCCCGCAATACCGCACGAGCGGCAACGGCGCGGATCGCGTGAAAGTCGTTCCCGCGGAGCCGTACCTCCTGTACGAAGCGCGCGAAGAGCGGTTGGGAAAGACGCTCGATTACGAGCCCAATTTCGAAAGCTTCACCCCGCTTCTCGAAGACGACGGCAAGCAAGCGCGCTTGACGCTCCCGTGCGTGAACACCGGCGAGAACGGCATCTTCACGCGCGGAGAGTTCGAGGCGATCACCGCACTGGGGCAGATGGAGTTCGTCACCCCGGAAGAGATCGCCGACACGGTGCTGCTCGAGATCTTGGGCAACAACACCGGGCGCGAGATCATTTCCGCGATCGACTCCACCGTGCTCGATCCCTCGTACAAAGGGGGACTCGTGCGCAGCGTCGCCATCGCCGAGCTCGAGAAACTGGAAGAAGAAAAAGGTGTGCGCTCGATCGCGATCGGGCAGCTGGGCCCGCCGCAGCTCGCCAAGTATCTCTACGAAGCGAGCTTCTTGCGCGAGATCTTCGGGACGCTCGACCAGGTGGTCACGAACGAGAGCGGCACGCCGCGCACCGCCGGCGAGCTGGCCGACGCCGTCTCCAAGCACGTGATGCAAAGCCCGCTGCGGCACACCGTGACTTCGCTCGGAATCCCCATTCTTCTTCCCGATGGGAGAACATGCCTGCGCGGTCCCTTCTTCAAGATCCCCGCCTACAACAAGAAGCTCCACGTCATCCCTCTGGATGAGGACGTGATCGATCGCTTTGCGCGCAAGGGATGGGTGGATCTCCGGCCCCAGAGCATGGCGTTCTGGCTCGACTGCATGCGCAAGATGCGCCAGACGGCGTACCGCCGCGGATCGCGCTGGAGCTCGGAGCGGCTGGACTTTCGTTCGTATCTTTCCGAGGATATTCGCAGCGGAGAGATCGTGGCCTGGATCTTCAACAACGTCATCGATCCTCCGGGACATCGCATCAAATGATACGCCTCCTCCCTCGGAGGTCGCGATGACGGAATCCACTTCGCACACCGCGCTCACCGGTCCGCCGGTCCAGCCCGAGCTTTTGGCGCGCGCGCGCGAAGCGCTCGAGACGTTGACGCATGCCGGTGACGCGACCGCGACCGAATCGGGTCGTTTCGCCGCGTGCGCCCAGCTCGTTCAGGCCACGCGCGAATCGATGGCGGTATTGCGGGAAGCGAAGAGCGATCCCGAATGCCCGCCGGGACGCCTGCACGGATCGCGCGTGCTCGTGCACCGCATCTTGGATGGTGCCGCGAAAAAAGCCGTGCGCATGGCCATGCATGCATCGCCGTTTCGAATCGAGTGGACCGACCTGCTCTTCGATGCCGTGACGCTTTCCGACTACACCGTTGGGCCGCTGTTCTTCGGGCGGGCGCGCGAGCTCGGCGATCGCACGCTCTTTCTGCTTTCGCCCGACGACGAACGAGGCCGCATCTCGTGGGCGGAAACGGAACAGCAGATTCTCGACATCGGCCGGGCGCTCGTTGCCTTTCGCGCGGAGCGCGGCGGCGATGCGCGCGTCGCCATGCTGTCGGCGAATTCCGTCTCGCTTGCGTTGTTCGACTTGGCGTGTCTGGTGACCGGAACCGTGAACATTCCCATTCCCGCGAACTCCACGCCGCCGCAGATCCACGCAATCCGCAAGGATGCCGGTGTCGAAATGCTGTTCTTGGGCGACGCGCAGCTCGCCGAAGCCGCGCGCGCCGGGGGCGCGCCCTCCGATGAAGGTGCGGCACTCTTTTGGCTCGATCCCGCGAAGGAGGCGCAGGGCGGAGTGCGCGCCTTTGCGGATTTTCTGCATCAGGGTGAGGCGGTCTCCGAAGATCGCGTGCGCGAAGCGGGCTACGCGCGGCGCTCTTCCGATCTCGCCACGCTCATGTACACATCGGGATCAACCGGCGATCCGAAAGGCGTTCCGTTCACGCATCGCAACTTGGTGACGAAGCGCTTTGCACGCGCCGCTTCGTGGCCGGATCTCGGCGAAGGCGACGTTTTTCTTTGCTACTTGCCTTTGTTTCATACGTTCGGGCGTTGGCTGGAGCTGTTGGGCTGCGTGTTTTGGGGCGCGGTGTACGCTTTCGTCGAGGATTCCACGGTGGAATCGCTGCTGTATGCATTTCATCGCGTTCGGCCGACGACGTTCATCAGCGTCCCCAAACGATGGATTCAATTGGCCGAAGCGGCGGGACCGTTGACGGATGAGCCGGAAGACGAGCGCGCCGTGTCACGGGCGCTCCGCGAAGTCACCGGGGGCCGCTTGCGGCGCGGGCTCTCCGCGGCGGGCTATCTCCCTCCTTCCGTGTTCCGCCGTTTTCATCGCGCCGGCATCGAGCTTCATTCCGGATTCGGCATGACCGAGGCGACCGGCGGAATCACGATGACTCCGGCCGGAGATTATCGGAGCGATTCCATCGGCATGGCGCTGCCGGGAATCGAATTGAAGATCGCCGAGGACGGCGAGCTCTGGATTCGCGGTCCATACGTCACCGATCCCGGACCGAAAGATGCCGCGCGTCCCGAAGGCTGGCTCATGACCGGCGACATCGTGCGCACCGATGAGGACGGACACCTCACGATCGTCGATCGCAAGAAGGAGATCTTCAAGAACGTCCAAGGCGAGACAATCTCGCCGCGCCGCATCGAGCAACTGTTCTCGGAATTCGATTCCGTGGCGCGCGTGTTCGTCATCGGCGATCGCCGCGACTTCTGCACCGCGCTGATCGTTCCTTCGAAGGAGATTCGCGACGCGCATCCGGCCGGCGATTCCCTCACGATCGAATCGCCCGAGCTGCGCGACCTCTACGCCACGATTCTGGCCACGGTGAATCGCTTCCTCGCGCCCTACGAGCGCCTTCTCGATTTCGCGATCTTGGCGCGCGATCTCGACGAATCCGAGCTCACTGCGAAGGGCACGACGAAACGCAGCCACGTGGCCGAGAAGTACAAAGATGCGATCGAACCGATGTACGTTCGCGAGCAGATCTCGGTGCAGACCGGAGACATCGTCGTGCGATTGCCGCAGTGGTTCTTTCGCCAGATCGGCGCGGCTTCCTCCGAATTGCAAGCCGTACCCGGCGGGATTGCGCTCTCGGGAGGAAAGCGGCGCTTGTCCGTCGCGCGCGAGGGAGCGGAGCGCGTTCGCGTGGGCGAGCTCGTCTACGATCCCGGCGGCCGCGAGCTTCTCTTGGGAGAGATCATGGGCCGGCCGGAATTGTGGCTCGCGAATCCTTCGGTCGTGCAGTTCGCGGGGCCGGGCATCGAGCATTGGTGGCGTCGCGGGCGGCGTTTTCGAGTGCGCACCCGCCTCGCGCCGGGGACGCAGATCATTGCACCGGAGCGCTTGCCGGAATCGGTGATTGAATCGAAGCATGCGTCCGGCATTCTGCGCCTGCATGCCTGCGCGTGCCGCCTGCACCATCCCGATCGCGAAGAGCGCGCGCGTGCGGTGGAAGAAATCCGCGCCGAGCTCGGCCGGCCGCGCTCCGAGCTCGAGCCGATTGCGCGCGAGCTCTTGCGTGAAGCGATCGGCGATCCGGACATCCGTGCCCAAGCGCTGCGTGCCATTCTCCCGGTGCTCGATCCGGAAAGTCTTTTGGGTCTCCTTCAAACTCATTTCGCAGCACCCGGTTTTCTCGACGAGCGCGAGAGCGCGATCGTCGCCGAGCAGATTCTTCGCGCCGATCAACTGGAAGCGATCGCGGAGCGCCTTTCCGCGGGAGAGATTCCCGCCCTCGGGCGCGAGAGAGTGCTGCGACTTCTCGTGCGCCAAGCGGCCCAACATCCCGAGAACCACCGGCGCGTTCGCGGACTCTTGGTCGAGCTCTCCGAAGGAGCCGGGAGCGCCGCGGAACGAAGCGCGATGGATGCGCTCATCGGAGAATTGGTTCGCGACTTTCGCAGCCGTCTTCCCCAAATCGCTCCCGCGGAAGGGCTCGATTGGAACGACGTGCTCATGTTTCAACCGGGCCTCTCGCGCGATCACGTCGCGCGCATCCGCAGCACCGTTTCGACGAGCGCCATCCTCTCCGAAGCGCAGGCGCTCTTGGCTCCAGGCTCGGGAACGATCGGCGGTGCACTCGGCAAGGGAGCGGTGCGTGTGGCGCGCGTGGCCCAGGGCGCGGGGCGCACCATCACGCGGGTGGAAGTGCGCCTCGAATCGGGCGCGCGCACGCCGAGCGTGTTCGAGTTCGCGCTCAAGCTGCGCGACGAGCAAACTTGGGAGCAAGTGCAAGACGAGCTGCGTCTTCTCGTGCTGGCGCGGGAGGGTTGGCCGGGACGTCCGGTAGTGAAGAGCATCGGCGGAGGATTTCGCGAGCCAGGAATCTGGACGGAAGAATTCGTTCCCGGAAAGACGTTGGATGAGTTGGTGGAGGACCTGCACAACGAGCCGGGAGGAGAAAGCCGGCTCATGGAAGTGTGGCAATTCCTCGTCTCCACCTGCGCTTCCCTCTTGGTGGATTTCTGGCGGCGAACGGATCGCACCGTTTGCATCCACTCTCCCACTGCAAAGAGTCTCGTTCTTCCGGCCCATGATTGGCAGGTGGGTGGACGGCTCGTTTCGCTCACCGGACGGATTCATTGCCAGCGTCTCTCTCATGTTCTGGAGTCGGTACAGCAAGGAATCGTGGGGCCGCTGCAAAAGCGATTCCCGATCGTGGGGCTTGATCCGGAATGGCGGCTCCTCTTCTCTTCCGCGTTCGAAGCATTCGGCGTCGAAGAAGCGCTCACCATGCTCGAACAGGAATTGCAAGACGATCTGGTGAAACTGGCGATGGAAGAAACGTCCGAAGCCGACGCGAAGACCATGGCCGCCGAGCTGGTGCGATTCTCATCCCAGGTGCGCCGCCACGGGTTTCTTCCGGTGCGCATTCGCATTGCCGCGCGGCGCTATCGCCGCTGGTCGCAGCTCAATCCGTACGCGACGCTGGAAGCGCAAGCTTCCACGCTCGATCAGATCGCGGACGCCTATGGCCTCGATGAAATGGAAGCCGATCGCCCGGGAACGCGTTTGCAGTTCTATCGCCACACCGTGTTTCGAGGAGGCGAATCCGCGCTGGGACCTTCGCTCGACGAATTGACCGCGCAAATCCTGCAAGACCGCATGCCGCGCGAGGAATGGTCGCGCCAAGTAGCCGTGCTGCGCGAAGGGCATTCGCTCTCCGATCGAGAGGAATTCTTTTTGGCGCGCGTGCTCTATCCCCATCTCGACCCGAAGGGACGCGCAATCCTGGTGCGTGAGGAAGATTTGTGGGGTGGCGCCGCAACGGGAGTCATCGTGGAACGGCGCGATCCCAAAGGAGAGATCTATCGCATCCGCCGGCCGGCGAATCCGAACGAAATCTCTGCGCTCTACCGCATCTTTCGCACCGAGGAGTTCCGTACGATTCCGGGGCGCGAAGCTTCCGACCATCTGATCGTCACCGACGAAACCGACCGGGTCATCGGTGGGTTGATCTACCGCCGGATGAGCGAGACCTACGTGCGTCTCGAATGGATCGTGGTGGGACACATGAGGCGCGGGCGCGGCATCGGCGCGGCTCTCCTCGTGGAGTTCCTGGAACGGTTGCGCGCGCATGGCGTACGCGCCGTCTCGACCGGCTTCTTTCGGCCGGCATTCTTCGCGAAGTTCGGTTTCGGCGTCGATCCGCGCTATCCGGGAATCGTGAAGATTCTGGAGCCGATCGCCGAATGAGCCGATCAGTAGGCGAAGGCGCTTTGCCGGCACGATTCGGAAGCGCCGCCGGCACGCGAGGGGAAGGAAAAGATCGGCAATGATTGCGAAGCCTTGGCACTCTTCCTACGATCCGGGCGTTCCTCGTGAAATTGCGCTCGAGAGCATCACGCTCCCGGGCATTCTCGCGCGCACCGCTTCGACTTATCCGGACGCCACGGCGATTCGCTTCGTCAACGCGAAGATTTCCTATGCGCACTTCGCGGAGTTGGTGTCGGCCTTTGCCGGCGCGCTCGAGCACCTCGGTTTGCAGCGCGGCGATCGGGTCGCGATTCACTTGCCCAATCTTCCCCAAACGTTAATCGCGTTCTACGGAACGCTGGCCGCCGGTGGCGTCGCGGTGATGACGAATCCGCTCTACGTTCCGCGGGAGATCGAGCACCAGTGGCGCGATGCCGGATGCAAGATCGCGGTGACGGCGGACTTCTTGTTCACCGGTTCCGTCGCCGAAGCGCGCAGCAAGCTTCCGGTCCAAACTTGGATCGTGGCTTCGATTCCGGAGATGCTGGCCTTTCCTCTGAATGTGCTGGCTCCATTTCAACTGCGCCACCAATCGCCGCCGGCCATCGCCAACGTGCCCGCCGAGCCGAACGTGCACCGCTTCGCCGAGCTCTTGCGTTCCCACCGCGAGAACGTCAGCTCGCTCTGGGAACGGGTCGGCTCCTCGCGCTCCACGGAGTCCGATCTCGCCGTGCTGCAATACACCGGCGGCACGACCGGAGTCGCCAAAGGCGCCATGCTCACCCATCGCAATCTCGCTTCCAATGCGGCGCAGAACGCGGCCTGGTTTCCGGCGGCGCGGCCGGGAAAAGAAGTGTTCATGGCGGCGCTGCCCTTCTTCCACGTGTTCGGTCTCACCGTGGGAATGAGCTATCCGATTCTCATCGGCGCCGAAATGGTGGTCGTTCCGAATCCGCGTGACATTCGCGGATTGGTGCGCGCGATCGAGCATCATCACGTCACGATCTTCCCCATCGTTCCTTCCATGGTGCGCGCCATTTCGAGCTTGCCGAAGATCGACGACGCGAATCTTTCCAGCATCCGGGTCTGCGTGTCCGGATCGGCGCCGCTTCCCGAAGCCACGCTGCGCCGATTCGAGGAATTGACCGGAGGAAAGATCATCGAAGGATTCGGATTGACCGAAGCTTCGCCGGTGACGCACTGCAATCCGGTTCAGGGAGAGCGCCTGGTGAACTCGATCGGGCTGCCGCTCCCGAACACCGACTGCCGCATCGTATCGGTGGATGACAGCAGCACCGACGTGGCTCCGGGCGAAGCCGGTGAGCTCCTCATTCGCGGGCCGCAAGTCATGCGCGCGTACTGGAATCAACCCAACGAAACCGCTGCGACGCTGCGTGAAGGCTGGCTCTACACCGGAGATCTCGCCACGATGGACGAGAACGGCTATTTCCGAATCGTCGGCCGCAAGAAGGAAATGATCGTGGCCGGCGGATACAAGATCTATCCCGACGAAGTGGACCGCGTGCTCGCGCTGCATCCCGATGTCTTGGAATCGGCCACGATCGGAGTGCCGGATGAGAAGCGCGGCGAAACCGTCAAATCGTTCGTCGTGCTGCAGAACGGGCGCGAAGTGCAGCCGCCCGAGCTCATGGCCTTCTGCGCCAAGCATCTCGCTCCCTACAAAGTCCCGAAGCAAATCGAAGTGCGCCGGGAGCTGCCCAAATCGAGCGTGATGAAGATTCTGCGCCGCCAATTATTGGAAGAAGAGCTGGCCAAGAAACGATAGTACTGCCGCGCCGCCTTCCGAGCCGTCAAGCCGTCTCGGCGAATGGCGCTCCTCGAAAGCTCGCCGCCATCTAAGCCGTCAGGCCGTCTCGGCGAATGGCGCTCCTCGGCGCTCAAGAAATCTTTTTCACTGATGTATCGGGGCTTCAGTGAAGCCCCGAGGAAAATGTACGCGCCTGCGGTGCACTGATTTCGCCGAGAGGCCTGACCGGCTCTTTTGGGCGGGCATCGAATGTACGCCTC